>ERZ773216.2423-NODE-2423-length-18295-cov-9.799890_pt1 | contig 18295 bp, 16 predicted proteins | sample MGYA00511259_ERZ773216 | MGnify/ENA primary metagenome ERZ773216 (study PRJEB29015, sample SAMEA2737764) | human gut metagenome | biome: human gut; feature: human-associated habitat; material: faeces | place: China | collected 2012 ... | reverse complement strand
ACACCCTATAAAAGCACCGCAGAATCTGCAACACTACGCTAGTTAAACTCCGGTTATCAGATTTTGATCTTCACCCACTTGCCCTGCCTGAAGCGCACGGTCGCAAAGATAAATCTGGAAACCTGATCGCCCAGCACGCCCATCCAGATACCGATGACCCCCCAGCCGAGGACATAACCACAGAAATAGGAAATAATGGTACGGATAAAAGTGACGCTGATCATGGATGCAACTGCTGTGTAAAGCGTGTCTCCTGCACCACGCAGGCATCCCATGTAGATGACCTGACAGATCTGGAAAATGACAACAAAGATTATGACATGCATAATCTGGACTCCAATTGCCACAATGTGGTCTTCCGTGAAAAACAGATGGTAGAGACCGCTGGCACCAAAATAGTAGATCGCAACCAGACAGACAGCGATGACAGCACCGATGAGACGACAGGTGCGGCCGTACTCTTTGGCAAGATCCGGATCGCCGGAACCTAAGCTTCGTCCAATCAGAGCAACTGCCGTTGCCTGCAGACCGTCGCCAAACGCAAAGGAGAGTGCCATAATGTTCATACCGACCTGATGCGCCGCCATAGCATCCGTCCCCTGATCGGCAGCCATAATAGCGGTTAACATAAAACCGATTCGCATTAATACCTGTTCGAAAAAGACACTGTAAGCAACTTTGATCAGATTGAGAAAAGCAGACAAAGTCGGGCGGATATGCTGCTCTAATATATATGGAATACTCAAAAAACTCTCTTTTTTGAAAATGGAAGCAACACTCATAATGCAGGCAACTACAGTCCCGGATATAGTTGCGAGTGCGGCACCGCGGATGCCAAGGGCAGGAAAACCAAAGCGTCCGTTGATCAGCAGATAATTTAAAAGGATATTGATTGTGTTGGAGGTCACGTTGGTACGCATGGTGATCTTTGTGTTCCCGGCACCGCGCTGGGCAGCGTTAATCCCCATCTGGATGCAGTTGAAGATCATACCGCCCATAATAATGCGGAAATATACCACAGCATCATTGTGTGTGTCTGCCGTAGAACCGCAAAAGCCGATGATTGCACTGGCAAAAAACACGAATGCAATACTTGAGATGATAGCTGCGATCACAATAAAAAAGATAGCGGTAAGCAGGATCTCATTCGCAGAGTCCTGCTTCTTTTCACCCCTTCTCCGGGCAACTAAGGCTGAGATTGCAACATTTAAGGCAAAAAACAGGGCAAGTCCTAACAGTTTTGGCTGTGTGGTAAGCCCAACTGCCGCCACGGCATAGGAGCCGAGCGAGCTGACCATTAAGGAGTCGATCAGTCCGGCAAAAGCCACGAAAAAGGATTCGACAATGGCTGGCCATGCCATATCAATGGTGATTTTTAAGGTCTCTTTGTGATAGTTTCTTTTTACAAGTTGTTTTTTTAACAGGTTCATTTTTTTCTCCATTTATGAAAAAATAAATAATATTTACAGATAAAAGCACAGGTAGTCATACGCATTCACAACTGCACATTATAGCATGCTTTATGTAATCAGAAAAGACTGCGTTTTTTAATCTGTGGCTGGAATCTTTCGTTACTGCTCACTCTTGAATCACTTTCTTATGCAGCAAAGCAGCAAGTGTTTTACTGCTGAGTGAACAGTAACAATCTTGCTTGTCAGAAAATCGGTAGTTGTATATAATGGTTACAAGGCATAAATATAGAGCAGATGCGGGTAAATCTATTAGCTGCATAATAGATTTGAAAAATGGCGGATCATGGCATGAAGCGTGGAATAAAAGCGATTTATTTCTGTAATGTTTGATCGCTGCTTTAATAAAGGAAACAGATATGGCAAAAGAATTAACAGAATTAGAAAAGCATTATAATAAATTTAATGAAGAAAAAAGGCTCGGACGCCGCCATGGACAGGTGGAATACCGCATTACCATGGAATACATCCATCGCTATTTAAAGGAAATGGAGCAACCGAAAATCCTTGATGTGGGCGCCGGAACCGGACGGTATTCGGTCGCACTGGCAACCGAAGGCTATGATGTCACAGCGGTGGAACTCGTGAAGTATAATCTCGGGATTTTAAAATCCAAGGGCAGCAGCGTGAAGGCATATCAGGGAAACGCATTGAAGTTGTCTCGGTTTGCAGATGAAACATTTGATGTGACACTGCTTTTAGGACCGATGTATCATCTGTATACATTTGAGGATAAGGTAAAAGCGTTGTGCGAAGCGAAGCGTGTGACAAAAAAGAACGGTCTTATTTTTGTGGCATATCTGATGAACGATTATGGTGTTTTGATGTATGGATTTAAAGAAAATATGGTGAAAGAGTGTCTCGAAGATGGCAGGCTGACAGAAGATTTTCACTGTGTCTCGAAAGAGAAAGATTTGTATGAATATGTCACATTAGCGGACATTGAAAAAATAAACGAGGCAGTTTCCTTACAGCGTGAAAAAATCATAGCACCAGACGGCGCGGCGAATTATATGCGTCCGGTTTTAAAAGAAATGGACGAAGAAACATTTGAACTGTTCGTCAGATACCAGATGTCTGTTGCAGAGCGTATGGACTTGATGGGGGCAAGTGCCCACACGGTTGATATTTTACGTGTATCGTGAAGCAGATAAAAATCCGATGCAAAATTGATTATGCAATATCAAATTGCAGATTATAATAATGGAATACGCAATCATTGCAGCTTGTGAATAAAAATGCTTGTACGTGATACCCTAACTGTGAAAACAGATGTGCAATACTATCTGAATAAACAGGAGGGAAATGGTATAAAAAATAATTGTTAAATTGTGATATAATTATTTTTGCCAAAAAAAAGCGAAATGGGTAAAAAACAAAAAAATAACAGTGCATACAATGGTGCGCCAACGGATAAAAAAGAGACTGTATACAAAAATGACACGAACGATGAATACGTTTATGAGAATGGACAGTACGAGAGTGCGCATGGAGGAAATGGCTACCGCTATGGAACGAACCGACAGGTTTCCGGTGTTCATAAGACTTTGAACAGGGAAGCGCAGAGGGAGTATCAGGCTTTGGAGAATGCCCTGGAATATGGAATCGCAGAAAAGAAAAATGCCGAACAGCGGCATCGGCTGAATTCTGAACGTGAGCTTATGAAATATCCCAACGAATTAAGCCAGCTTGTAGACCGCATGGCATCGGACAGCTGGCAGGGATAAAAATACAAATATTATATCGAGGTTTAACAAATGAATAAGAACTTGGAAGAAATTTCAGACGGAAAAAGATATGGATTAAATGATATGGTACGGGCAGCCTGCAACGATTGTGCAGGCTGTTCTTCGTGCTGTGAGGATATGGGGGAGTCGATCATCCTTGATCCATTAGATATTTATGAACTGACGAAAAATCTGAATACAACGTTTGAAAACTTATTAAAGGAGCAGATAGAGCTGCATGTGGCAGATGGCATGATATTGCCGAATCTGAAAATGACAGACAAAGATGTCTGTCCGTTTTTAAAGGAGAAAAGATGCAGTATTCACAGCTTTCGGCCGGGAATCTGCCGTGTTTTTCCATTGGGGCGGATCTATGAGGAGAACAGGCTGGACTATTTTTTACAGGTGGAGGGCTGTGTCAAAGAGAACCGCAGTAAGGTGAAGGTTTGCAAGTGGCTGGATACACCGGAACTTAAGAAAAATCAGCAATATCTGATCGACTGGCATGCATTCCGGAAGAAAATAAAAAGTATTTTAGGTGAGATGTCAGATGAAAACCGGAAAAAGACGATCACGATGTTTTTGCTGAACACCTTTTACATAAATCCATATGACACGGAACAGGATTTTTATCTGCAATTTTATGCGAGACTGGACAGAATTGCGCAGGTGATCGCCTAAATAGCACAATAACAGCAAGGAGAAGTTATGAATTACGAAGGAATTTTGGAATTTAAGGGAACATGGCGGAATTATCAGGCAAGAGTTTTAGAACATGCAGACAGGTACATGGCAGATGGAAAAATACATATTGTCGCGGCACCTGGTTCCGGGAAAACAACATTGGGAATTGAACTGATCCGCAGGATGAACGGAAAAGCACTGATTTTAGCTCCGTCCATTACGATCCGGGAGCAGTGGATCGCAAGGATTGAGGAAGCTTTTTTATGTGAGGGCGTGCAGGGAGAAGATTTTCTTTCACAGAATTTAAAGCAGCCAAAGGCGATCACGGTTGCAACTTATCAGGCATTGCACAGTGCCATGACAAGATTTCAGGGAATGCAGGAAGATGTAGGGGCGGAGAGTGGCACAGGCACAGACGAGTGCTTAGCGGAGACTGAGACAGAAGAAGTAGATTACAGCGGTTTTGATTTGGTTGCGGCGATGAAAGAGGCAGGGATTGAAGTGCTCTGTCTGGATGAATGCCACCATCTGCGAAGTGAATGGTGGAAAGCGTTAGAAGATTTCAAAAAACAGGTGGATAACCTCAAAATCATAGCGCTGACAGCAACACCGCCATATGATTCCACCCCGGCTATGTGGACGCGGTACATGAATATGTGTGGAGAGATCGACGAGGAGATCACGATACCGGAACTTGTAAAAGAGGGAAGCCTCTGCCCACATCAGGATTATGTTTACTTCAACTATCCGACAAAAGAGGAAGAACAGGAAGTCAGACGTTTTCAGGAACGCAGCAAAGCAATGACAGAAAAAATTATGCAGGATACACAGTTTCTTACGTATGTGAGAAGCCATAAGGGGCTGAGTGGACAGCTCCCGGACGACCTGCTGCTGGATAATCCGGCATATCTGGCATCACTTTTGATTTATCTGCAGAGCAAAAATATTGCATTTCCGTCCAGATTACAGAGACTTTTGGGAGCAAAAAAATTACCGTCCATGAACGTGCAGTGGATGGAGCGTCTGTTACAGGGATTTTTGTATGATGATGTGGATTCATATATGTGTGACAAGACATATCGTGACTTGTTAATTGCAGATTTAAAATCCAGCGGTCTGATAGAGAAGAAAAAAGTCGTCATGACGAAAAGTGCGGCAGTGGAAAAAATGCTCACAAATTCTCTTGGAAAATGCAACAGCATACGGGACATTGTGTTCCATGAGTATGAGACATCCGGTCAGAATTTAAGGCTGCTTGTTTTGACGGATTACATCCGGAAAGAATATGAAAAAGCAATTGGAAATACAGAATATGACGTAAACTCGCTTGGAGTGCTTCCGTTTTTTGAAATGCTCCGGCGTGAAAATGAAAAGAAAAACAAACAAATTCGTTTTGGAGTGCTTTGCGGGACGATCGTGATCATTCCGGCGGAGGCAAAAGAGGCGTTAGAGCAGGAGATCGGAACGAGTGGAAAAGTCACATTCAGCAGGATCGGAAATCTTCCTGAGACAGATTATCTTAAGGTGACGGCTGTTGGAAATGCACATTTTCTGACAGGGGCGGTAACCAATGTCTTCTCAAAAGGCTATATGCAGGTGCTGGTTGGCACAAAATCGCTGCTTGGGGAGGGATGGGATTCTCCTTGCATCAATTCCCTGATCCTTGCAAGCTTTGTCGGTTCATTTATGTTAAGTAATCAGATGCGTGGGCGCGCTATCCGTGTGATCAAGGAACAGCCGGAAAAAACAAGTAACATCTGGCATTTAGTATGCCTGAGACCGTGGGATGAGGTGCTGAAGGCAGACGACAATCAGATCAGCGAGGATTACAGTATGCTGGAACGAAGGATGGAACATTTTCTAGGTCTGCATTACACGGAAAATACGATCGAAAATGGAATAAAACGGCTGTCAATTATTAAAACTCCATTTAATAAAACAAATATTGACAGGATTAACAGACAAATGCTGAAAATGTCGGGACAGCGCGATATGCTAAAAAAACGTTGGGACAGTGCGCTTGCAATCTATGACAAAATGGATATTGTGGATGAGACAGAGGTGAAAGACAAGTTTGTGACGAGTGTTGTTTTCTGGGATGCGATTCTCACAATGATCCTGTCAGCAATTTTATTCCTGATCGGGGCAATTGGGGCAGGTGTCGTGGCGGGAGCGTCCCGAAATGGACATTTAGCCGGAATCTGCTATTTCTTCATTGTTGTCGGACTGACTGGAATCATGATACGTTTTCCGAAAATTTTCATGCTGTGGAGTCCGTTAAAAAGATTAAAGGCATTTGGAAATGGAATCCGTAAAGCGTTGGAGGAGCAGCAGCTTCTGGAAGAAACACACTGCAAAGTAGTGGCAGAATCGCCGGGACCGGATAACCATATCATTTATCTGTCCGGTGGAAGCGGCAGGGATAAAGCGTTGTTTGCGCAGTGTGTCAATGAGTTTTTTGATGTGATCGACAACCAGCGTTATATACTTGTGAAAAAGAAGGGTCGGAAAGGACTGAACGGTTTCTATGCCATTCCAAATTGCTTTTCGAAAAAGAAGGAGGATGCGGAATGTTTCGCAAAATGCATGCATCCGTATATTGGAGGCTATGACTGTGTGTATACAAGAAATGAAAAAGGAAGGGAACTTCTGTTAGAAGGCAGGGTAAAGGCACTTGCCAATCGGGAGGAGCGTTGTATTTCCCATAAAAAAGTAAAAGGGGCATTGGAGTAAGATGACGCAGGACAAACTCCGGTCAGGAGTTTGTCTTACTGAAAAATGCAACGCAGATTCCGCCGGGACCCGTATGGGTTCCGATTGTGCTTCCAATGGAACTGATAGGCAGTTCTTCCACATAAGATTTCCAGAGATCGGTGTTATCTTCTATGTATTTTTGCAGAAGGGAATCTTCTAATCCGGTATAACCGAGACAAAGCGGCATGGAGAAATCAATACCATTGCATTTTGCAATTTCCTCCCGGAGCATATTGCAACCGTTTTTTGAGCCGCGAGCTTTTCCAAGAACTGCAACCTCTCCGTCGGCAATTGTGATCACCGGTTTAATGGAGAGCAGATTTCCGGCAAGAGCGGCAGTCTTGGAAATGCGTCCGCCGCGTTTTAAATATTCTAAGGTATCTAATAACGCCAGAACGCGGACATCTTTCTTTTTCTGATCCAGAGCTTCTGCAATTCCAGCGGCAGAAACACCGGCATCTCTGAGACGGCAGGCATACATCACAAGAATCTGTTCGCCAAGACATACATTTTCGCTGTCAACGATCGTAATACAATCTTCATAACCATCCAATGCAATATTGGCACTCTGAAAAGTGCCGGAAAGCCTGGAGGAAAGTGTGATGACAACTGCTGTGTCTTTTTTTTCTTTCACATCTGCATAAAGCTGCTCGAAATCATGTGGCGGAATCTGGCTTGTGGTCGGCATACAGTCACTCTCAATCAGTTTTTCGTAAAATTGCTGGTGGCTTAATGTGATGCCATCCAGATATTCTTCCGTACCAAAAATTGTTTTCAAAGGTAAAAAATCAAGTCCTAATTTATCTGCCTGTTCCTTTGTCAGATCAGAGGCAGAGTCTATTATAATTCGTACACTCATCATAATCTCCATTTCAAAAATATTATTTTTGACTTCAAACATTGTGAAATCCGTTCTGAACAATGAAATAGTTTAGCCAGAAAAATTTATTTTGTTAAAATGCTTTGAAAATCAAACTATTATAAACAATAGACGAAATGAAATAGAATGTCAATAGTATTTTGATAATCAAACTAAATGGAACGCATTGAATAATTATGAAACAATCCATTCATACTAATCATAAAATTGCTTCGCAAAACAAGGAGGATTTATGAGTTCATTATGGACGGAAAATATAGAAATGCCGGAGTTTCCGACTTTGGAAAAGGACATCCGGACACAGGTTTTGATCATTGGCGGTGGTATGGCGGGTGTTTTGTGCGCCTATTTTTTACAGCAGGCGGGTGTTGATTACTGTCTGTTGGAAAAAGACCGCATCTGTCAGGGCGTGACCGGGCATACAACTGCAAAAATTACGGCGCAGCACGGATTGATTTACGAAAAATCATTACAGTCCATGGGACAGGAGCGTGCAGAACTGTTTCTGAAAGCAAATTTAAGAGCGGTGGAAAATTATAAAAATCTGGGGCGTTTTCTGGATTGTGACATGGAAGAGACAGATTCTTATCTGTATTCTGTCAGGGAGCGTCGGAAGTTAGAGAGTGAAATACAGGCATTGGGCAGTCTTGGATTTCAGGCTGATTATACGGAGGACACGGAGTTACCGTTTGAAGTGGAGGGAGCAATACGGTTTCCGCGGCAGGCGCAGTTCCAGCCACTCAAATTTGCCGCCGGGATCAGCAAAAATCTGAGAATCTATGAACATTCCGAAGTGCGTGAGATGACAGAGTATTTTGCATTGACAGAAAAAGGTTCAGTCGCAGCAGAGAAAATTATCATTGCGACACATTTTCCGTTTATTAATACGAGAGGTTCCTATTATTTAAAGTTATATCAGAATCGTTCTTATGTACTTGCCTGTGCATATGGAAAAAATCTGAAGGGCATGTATCTTGAAGCAGATAATATCGGATTGTCCCTGAGAAATTACGAAGACTATCTGCTGATAGGCGGAGGCGGTCACCGGTCTGGAAAGGAAAAAAACAACTGGGATTTACTGCGCGATATCGCAAAGGAATATTTCCCGGAAGCAAAGGAACGCTATTTCTGGGCAACACAGGACTGCATGTCTCTGGATAAAAGACCATACATCGGTCCATACAGTAAAAATACACCGGATCTATTTGTGGCAACCGGATTTGGAAAATGGGGGATGACAGGTTCCATGCTGTCAGCAATGATCTTGTCAGACCTCATACAGGAAAAAAACAATGAATATTCTACTGTTTTTTCACCATCACGCAATATGTTAAAACCACAGTTAATTTCTAATCTGGGTCATGCACTTGTGGGGATTGGAAGGGTTGGCGGAAAAAGATGCAGTCATATGGGATGTGTCCTTCAGTGGAATAAAGAAGAACAGACATGGGAATGTCCATGTCATGGCTCAAGATTTTCAGCAGATGGGAAGGTGTTGGATAACCCAGCCTGTGATGGACTAAAAAAGAAACATAAAAAATAGGTATTGAGATTCAAAATAAGCAGTGGTATGATACAAAACCGGAATAAAAACAAAGGAGAAAAATCATGAAATATGTAAGACAGCTTTTAATTATTCTGTTCGTTTCTTTTTTGGGTGAACTTTTAAAATCTATCATACCACTATCCATACCGGCGAGTATTTATGGCATGGTACTTCTTTTCCTTGCATTGGAATTGAAAATTTTAAAGGTGTCAGACATCAAAGAAACAAGTAATTTTCTGATCGAGATCATGCCATTGATGTTTGTGCCGGCCGGAGTAGGACTTCTTGATTCGTGGGGAGCTCTGCAGCCAATCTGGATACAGGTGGTTGTCATTACGCTGATCTCAACGGTGATCGTCATGGGAGTTTCCGGAAGCATCACGCAGTTTGTGATCCGTAAAGGAAAGAAAAAGGAGGAGTAAGAACATGAAATCATTTTTGACAGATTCCGTTTTCTTAGGTGTTGTAGTCAGTCTGTTGACCTATGAGTTTGGTTTATGGTTTAAAAAGAAAGTAAAAATCGCAATATTTAATCCACTTTTAATTTCTGTAATTGCAGTTATGGTATTTCTGGTGGTGTTTCATATAGACTATGCAGATTATCAGGAAGGAGCAAAATACATAAGTTATCTGTTGACGCCGGCGACTGTCTGTCTGGCAGTTCCTCTGTATGAGCAGTTTGAGTTACTCAGGAAAAATCTGAAAGCTGTCATAGCAGGAATTATTTCCGGGGTATTTACCAGCATGACATGTATTCTGGTTCTGGCTTTGCTTTTCCGTTTCGATCATCAGCAGTATGTTACATTACTTCCAAAATCTATCACAACAGCGATCGGAATGGGAGTTTCTGAGGAACTTGGTGGCTATGTGACAATTACTGTTGCGGTCATTATCATCACAGGAATTTTTGGATACATAACAGCAGATGCGGTATTAAAACTTTTTCATATTGAAGAACCTATCGCAAAAGGGATCGCAATTGGTTCTGCCTCCCATGCTGTAGGAACTGCAAAAGCGATGGAACTCGGCGAGATAGAGGGGGCAATGAGTAGCCTTTCCATTGCGGTTTCCGGTATTCTGACCGTTGTTGCCGCTATGGTTTATGCTAATTTGTTATAAAATTAAATTTGCTGTCTGTCTGTGACTATGTCAGATATATTTCTCCAAAAACAGGGAAAATGTGCAAGGATTATGGAAAAACTTACAAAAAAATTTATTCGGTGCAATAAAAACATCTATTTGTGCATTAATAGAGTGAAAGGAGTGAAATGATGATACTTTTTGCCTTGACGTCGGACATTAAGCAATCAACAGACTATGCAGATTTGGACAGTCTGCTTTACGGCATTTCCAACGGTGACAAGAAGTGCCTGGAGCAGCTGTATCAGGTTACGCACACATCTGTTTACAGTTTTGCCCTTTCGGTTTTGAAAAACCACCACGATGCAGAGGATGTTCTCCATGACTGTTACGTTGCTGTATGGAATGGAGCAGAAAGCTATGTTTCCCGGGGAAAACCGATGGCATGGATTATAACCATTGCAAAAAATCTGTGTTTGCAGCGGATGAGGGAGCGCAAGAAAGCGGAATGTACATCGCAGGAAGGCTGGGAACTTGCTATCCCGGATACTGATATGCTCACAATGGAGGACAGAAGTATTCTCGTCACCTGCATGGAACAATTGTCCGATGAGGAACGGCAGATAGTGATGCTTCATGCGGCGGTCGGATTTAAACACAGGGAAATTGCCAGGATTATGGAACTTCCGCTGTCGACGGTACTTTCAAAATATGCACGAGCCTTAAAAAGGCTGAAACAATATTTGCAATAGGAGGTGGCAGCAATGACAAATGACGAATTGAATGAGAAGATCCGGCAGGCATGTACTCACGCAGCACCGGATGTGTTGGATGCTGTTCTTTCCGACTGCAATGAGCAGAAAGGACGAGTGATATTGATGACGACAGAAAACAAGAAAAAAACATGGGCAGTTCGAATGGCAGGTTTGGCTGCCGGTTTGTGCCTGATCCTTGGAGGTGGATTGGGAGTCAGGAATTATCAGGTCAATCATACGGTAGATGCTACGGTTTCGCTGGACGTAAACCCGAGCGTGGAGATTAAGATCAATCAGAAGGAACGTATATTGGATGTGATTCCGCTGAACGAGGATGGCAGAACCATTGTCGGTGACATGGATTTCTCAGGCAGCAGTCTTGATGTTGCAGTGAATGCCATAATCGGTTCGATGCTTCAAAACGGCTATCTCAATGAGCTGGCCAATTCCGTTTTGATCAGTGTGGACAATAATGATCCGGTTCGGGGCATGGCATTGCAGGAACGGCTGACGGACGAAGTCAATAAACTGCTTCAGACCGATTCATTCAGAGGGGCTGTGTTGAGTCAGACGGTTGTAAAGAGTGATGAGCTCCAGCAGATGGCAGAACAATATGGGATTACGCTCGGAAAGGCACAACTGATTCAGGAGATTCTCGGCAAAAACTCTTTACATACATTTGATGAACTTGCTCCATTGTCCATCAATGAACTGAATATTCTGCTGGGGAAGGAAGGGGCAGAAACCCATGTTGAGGTTGTTGGAACGGCCAGTGAAAAGGGATATATCGGGGAGACAAAGGCCAAAGAGATCGCACTGGCAAAGGCGGGTGTATCTGAGAGCGACCTGACATTTTATACAGTTGGACTGGACACGCATAAGGGGGTCATGGTCTATGATGTAGAATTTATTTCGGGCAGTTACGAATTTGACTGTGAGGTTAATGCAATGACCGGTGAAATCGTAAAATTTGAAAAAGAATACGATGGCGCTGCTGTTTCAAATGTATCGGTTGAAGAGCACGGGGAGCAGTCGGAGCACAGTCAGACGGAAGAAAACCAGACTGTCAGCAATATTTCACTGGAAAAGTCCAAGGAGATTGCACTGGATCATGCAGGGGTAAAAGCTACAGATGCGACTTTTGTAAAAGCAAAAAGTGACTATGAAGATGGACGTGCTGTTTTTGAGATTGAGTTTGTTGTTTCTTCCGGCAATATCATCAAGGAGTATGATTATGAGATTGCTGCATCTGACGGAAGTATCATAAGCTATGACTACGACATTGAAGGAGACAGTACACCTACAGCAATACAAGCAGGCAGCAGTCAGAATACAAGTGAAATTACGCTAGAAAAGGCAAAGGAGATTGCTTTATCCCATGCCGGTGTTGCAAGTGCCAATGCTTTTGAGATGGAGGGAAAACTGGATTGGGATGATGGCATGTCTATTTATGAGATTGAATTTAAAGCTGGAGGCTATGAGTACAGCTATGAAGTTGATGCAGCCACAGGATCGATTGTCGAATTCGATAAGGAGTGGGATGATTAAGTGATTCCAATTCGGTAACAAAACCCGCAGAATTTCATAAAATAATTTGAAAATATTTTATGGAAGAAAATATGTATTGTCAGAATCGAATCAGTTATCGTGTACAGGAAGGAGACTCTCTGTACAAACTTGCAAAACAGTTTCATACAACCGTAACCGAACTTATCCTGCTTAATTCCGGGGTAAACCCATACAATCTTCAGACGGGAATGCGCCTGACGATCTGCCCGGGAGAGGGATATGTGGATGAGAATGAGAGTACACCATCGGAGGGAAACACGAACATACCAACTAAGACTCCTGTGGGTGGAATTGTCATTATCCCGGGAACTACGACACAGCCGGGAACTACGACACGCCCGGGAACTACGACACAGCCGGGAACTACGACACGCCCGGGAACCACAACGCAGCCTGGGAACAACATGGGCGTGGATCTGCGGCAGCGCATGCGCATGGCATGGCTTAATCATATTACACTTGTAAAATTCTATCTCATCAGTTTTTTTGAAAACCTGTCAAGCCAGAATGCGTGGAAAGACGCCGTGTACAAAAATGCAGAGGAGATTCTTGCGATTTTTGCTCAGTATTATCCGGCTTCTGCAATGCAGAGATTCCGCAAACTTTTTATGGAGCATTTGCGTCTGACCGATGAAGTTGCAGCCGGCTTAAAGGCTGATCCGGCTTTTTCGGGAGCAGCTATGGAAAACTGGTATATCAATGCGGAAGAGATCGCATCCTTTTTGAGCAGACAGACACCGGCCTACAACGAGACAGAATTGAGAAAAATGTTCTACGATCATCTTGATATGGAACGCCAGCAGATGGAAGCATATCTGGACGGCGATTATGTGACAGATATCGAAATCTATTTAAGATCACAGCAGAATATGATCGAGCTCGCCGATTTTCTTACAAGTGGACTTCTTGCGCGGTAAATCGTAACAATCATATTATTACTTCTGATTTTAAGTGCCATAATCATAAATTATAAGTGGTTGACATAATCCTGAGCGAGAACACAGAAAAGCCGAAAAACCGCTTTATTTTAAGAAAAATAGTTTGACGAAATTTGCATTTATGATAAGATATAGTCGTTAGTCCTGACCGGGAAAAGAAAAACTGCAATCAGGAAAGTGACGGCTGGCTGTGATCAGCCGGTGATAATAGAGAAACAGAATCGAAGGAGTTTGAAAAAAATGATTAAAGTTGTGAAATTCGGTGGAAGCTCTCTTGCAAGTGCAGAACAGTTTGCAAAGGTTGGTAAGATTATCCATGCAGACAAAGAGAGAAGATATGTAGTGCCTAGTGCACCGGGAAAAAGAAATCCTAAGGACACAAAGGTAACGGATATGCTGTATGCATGTTATGACCTTGTGGAAAAGGATGAAGATTTCCGTGTGATGTTAATGAAAATCAAAGACCGTTATGACACAATTATTAATGGTTTGAACCTAAAACTTTCTTTAGAGGAAGAATTTAAGAAAATCTCCGAGAATTTTAAAAATAAAGCAGGTGTTGATTATGCAGCGTCCCGCGGTGAGTATCTGAATGGTATCATTATGGCAAACTACCTTGGATATGAATTTGTGGATGCGGCAGAAGTGATCTTTTTTGATGAGGATGGCAACTTTATGCCGGAGCAAACAGATAAAGTACTGTCTGAGCGTCTTGCCAAAATAGAGCGTGCGGTCATCCCGGGATTTTATGGCGCAAAAGAGGATGGAACCATCAAAACATTTTCGCGTGGGGGTTCTGATATCACAGGATCTATCGTTTCGAGGGCAGTGCGGGCAACCTGTTATGAGAACTGGACCGATGTCTCAGGATTTTTGATCGCAGATCCAAGGATCATCGACAATCCAAAGCCAATCAAGACGATCACTTACCGTGAACTCCGCGAGCTCTCCTACATGGGAGCCGGCGTACTGCATGAGGATGCGGTATTCCCTGTGCGCAAAGCTGGTATACCGATCAATATCCGTAATACGAATGCACCGGAAGATGAGGGAACCTGGATCGTGGAGAGCACCTGCCATCAGTCAAAATATACGATCACCGGTATCGCAGGTAAAAAAGGTTTCGTTTCTGTGAACATTGATAAAGATATGATGAACTCCGAGATTGGATTTGGCAGAAAAGTGTTATCTGCATTTGAAGATAATGGAATTTCATTTGAACATATGCCATCCGGAATTGATACAATGACAATCTTTGTACACCAGCCGGAGTTTGAGGGAAAAGAGCAGGCTGTCATTTCGGCTATCCATAGATATGCACAGCCGGACAGCATTGAGCTGGAGAGCGATCTTGCACTCATTGCAGTTGTTGGCCGTGGTATGAAATCCACACGCGGAACAGCAGGAAGAATTTTCTCTGCATTGGCACATGCAAACATCAATGTAAAAATGATCGATCAGGGATCATCTGAGTTAAACATCATTATTGGTGTAAGCAACGCAGATTTTGAGAATGCGATCAAGGCGATTTATGATATTTTTGTTATTACACAGTTATAGGATAGATGAAAAAACAAACTACTTTTCGTAAGACAATTGAAAAAGTATGGAAGAATAGGGCTGCAATCGTTATCGCAATTGCAGCCACTGTTTTTATGTGCGGATTGACGGCGCTGGAGTTTGTGGCGCTTCGGATGGAATGGAATCTTCCGGTGCTTGCGTATGTGACAGGTGACTCTGACAGCTATATTTTTGAGGAATACAGAAGTGATGAGATGAAGCTGGATGACAGCACAGAAAACGTATTGCTAGAAGAGGATATGCGGCAGGGGAAAAGCCAGAGCCGGGACGACCGGCAGGAAGATATCACGCAGAGCGAAAGCCAGAGTGAGAAATCCGGGAAGGATGCAGCACAGGGCGAAAGCCAGAGTGAAAATCGGCAGGAAGATGTTTCACAGAAAGAAAACACACAGAAAAAAGATTCACAGCAGTCTGCTTCAGACGAAACGGAATTTCCTTATTACATAAAAATAAACCGTAAACAAAACTGCATTACCGTATATACTTCAGACGAAAACGGCGAATATACGGTTCCGTATAAGGCGATGATCTGTTCCACAGGATTGTACAATGCAACACCGCGCGGCACATTTCATTTATCAACCAAATATCTATGGAGGGAACTGTACGGAAAAGTATATGGTCAGTATGCAACCCGGATCACAGGAGGCGTTTTGTTTCATTCGGTTCCATACTATAAAAAATCAAAAAGTGCTCTGTGCACAGAAAAATATAATAAACTCGGACAGCAGGCATCTATGGGATGTGTGCGGCTCACAGTGGAAGATGCAAAATGGATCGCAGATAACTGTCCGTCCGGGACAACCGTAGAAATCTATGATGATGATGATCCGGGACCATTGGGAAAACCTGAGGCAGCGCATATTGATACAGACAGTCCGAATAAAGGCTGGGATCCGACAGATCCGGATGTAGAGAATCCATGGCATCAGCTGTCAGATGATGAATAAAAATAAACATGAAAAAGGCGACATCGAAATTTTTTTTCTTTCAATGTCGCCTTTTAAACTATTTCGTCCATGGGACTATACCTCGCTATTCTTTTTTCTACTGTTCGTTCTGTTTGCTGTTCCATTTTGAAATTTCTAAACAATTTTTCTTATTGCCTATCATTTCTTTTATGAAACTCTCAAACAACTCTTTTGGACTTCTTCGCTTTTCTCTTCAATCTCTGAACCTGTTTTCTTATGACATTTGGAATTGTATCATATAAGAATGTTTCTGATCTGATACTAATTCAGGATTCCTTTCTTAGGATCGTCATGTTTTCATTTCATCTTTTGAAGGTAAAACCGAATGCAATTACTGTTTTGGTGGACTGTACCTCGATTCTTTTAAAATTCTTTTGGGTAAATCGTTACGTTTCTGGTGGTCCGTACCTCCTGTCTTTCATATTCTATTAGGTATTTCGTTACGTTTCTGGTGGACTGTACCTCCTTTATTTTTTTCTCTCTTGTTTTTTGTTAATTTAGTTATAACAGATAAAAGAGAAAATGTCAATAATAAAATTAGAAAAAAATGAAATAATTTTTAAAGATAAAAATAATTACATTAATTTTATAAAATAATCAGAAAATATAAAAAGCATAAAAAATATAAGCAGGAACGAAAAATCCATCGGCAGGACAACTTTGCAAAACATCAGATGGGAAGGAACCGGGAAACATTTCTTTCATATAATAAAATGAAGGGAGCGTAGGTGTGAAGGATATGAACGGTCAAACAATACTTCTTATAAGTGATATGCGTCAGGTATATCTGGCAGAAATCCTGACAAAAAAAGGGATGAGTGTGCGCTGCCTGGACATCAGAAACAGTCAGACGGTAGAAGAACAGCTTTTAAAATTAAAAAAATTTCTTGCCGGGGCGGCAATGCTGGTGCTTCCGATTCCGGTAACAAAAGTTCCAGAGCAGGAGCGGCTGAATGAAATTTTAAATAAAAATCTGGCAAATGATACGCTGGTGCTTGGTGGATGTTTTACAGAAGAACAGCGGGAACTTTTGGACAGGAGAGGAATCCGTTACCTTGATTTTATGGAGGATGAAGTGGTGACACAGGAAAATGCGGTGGCAACAGCAGAGGGCGCAATCGCAGAACTTACCAACCACAGTCCTTATAATATAGAAGGTGCCAAAATTCTGGTGGCCGGATACGGAAACTGTGGAAAGGCGATCGCAAAGAAACTCCGGGGACTGGGAGCGAGGGTGACAGTGCTTGCCAGACGCCGCGAGGTAAGAAAGCAGGCAAAAGAAGATGGATTTTATGCAGTTGATTTTGCATTCGGACCGGAGGAGGCAATGGGAGCGGCAATGCTTGTAAATACTGTGCCGGCACCGGTTGTGACGCGTGTGATCATCAAGGAACTTCCGCGTGATGCCTATATTCTGGATATTGCCTCAAAACCTGGCGGAACAGATTTTGCATGTGCAAAAGAGTTTGGCATCCGGGCAGATTTAGTGCTTGGAATTCCGGGAAAATATGCGCCAAAAGAAAGTGCATATATCCTTGAACGATCCATGGAACGTTTTGCCGCAAAGCAAAAAAGCATAGACAGATAGATTCGTTTTTACAGAAAATGTGTGACAGAAAATATAGGTAATGAAATGATTCTTGATTTAAATAGAGCAGGAAGGTATAGAAAATGGATTTTTCAAAATGTAATATCGGACTTGGAATCACAGGTTCCTTCTGTATGTTTTCAAGAGCCAGAAAGGAAATAGAAAGGCTGACAGAACTTGGCGCAAATGTGATCCCTATTTTTTCATTTAATGCACAGACCTGTGATACCAGGTTTGGAAGCGCAAAAGATTATGTGGAAGGAATCTGTGATATCACAGGGAATGAGGGAATACGCACTATCTGCGCAGCGGAACCAATCGGACCGAATAATTTTCTGGATATCATGGTGATCGCACCGTGTACCGGAAATACTGCGGCAAAACTCTGCAACGGGATCACAGATACACCGGTTCTTATGGCAGCCAAGGCACACATGAGAAATGGAAAGCCGCTTGTGATCTCGATTTCCACGAATGATGCACTTGGAGCGAACTTTAAAAATATCGGTATGCTTATGAATACGAAAAATGTGTATTTTGTTCCGTTTGGGCAGGATAACTGTAAGAGCAAGCCAAATTCCCTGGTCGCCAAAATGGAATTGCTGCCGGAGACCATTGAGTATGCTTTGAATGGCAAACAGATTCAGCCGGTCATTCAGAATCCGGATTAAACCGGAGTTTAACTTATGAACTGCCGTTTGTGGGTGGTGTTACGGATTTCCGCAGGTTATGTCAATTGCATGCCAACAAAGT
>ERZ773216.2422-NODE-2422-length-18302-cov-5.260426_pt1 | contig 18302 bp, 16 predicted proteins | sample MGYA00511259_ERZ773216 | MGnify/ENA primary metagenome ERZ773216 (study PRJEB29015, sample SAMEA2737764) | human gut metagenome | biome: human gut; feature: human-associated habitat; material: faeces | place: China | collected 2012 ... | reverse complement strand
TCTTACGGCTGATTTTATGAAGCGGTATCGTCGGCATGCTATTGTCATCATTCTGATAGTCGGAGCCATTATCACTCCTACATCCGATGTCTTTACATTGATGATGGTGTCTGTGCCTATGTATTTGCTCTACGAAGTCAGCATTTGGATTGTAAGCCGGACGGAGAAGAAACAACAGGAGGAATCTGTGGAGGAGGAAGTGTTTGAAAAACTATGAGAGGATAATCCTTATACGTATTAGCTCCATTTCATACGTATTGATTCATTCTAAGTAAGAAGCGGTACTTACTCTGCGACAAAAGTAGTTATTTTAAATGAGAGTCACAAAGAAAAAACATTTGTTTTAATAATAAAAAACATATAACGGTCGTTATGTAGTTGATTTTTAGTGTTTTATCTTCTTTTATCAAACAAGCCTTTTTAGGGATTTACCATTGTATATTGGAAAAATGATTTACATAGCTCTTCCAATGATATACCTGCATTTTGTAAGAAAAGAAAGAAAAGTTAGAAAAATGATTTATTTTCCTTTTTGCATTCCATTGATATAGAGGATTATATATAAAAGTACCGCTTCTTACTTAGAAGTGGTACTTTTATGATCTAACATTATACGTAACATTAGAAAACACTACTTTGTAATCAGCTGGAATATAGAAAGTTAAATATGTTTCGCGGAGCTAAAAGTATGTCCTTACCTTTCAAAAAAGGTAAAAAGGAAGATGAAAAATACAACGCTTTTTGAAGAAAAACGAGAAGAACCCATGCATTGGTTTGCCATGAGTGCCCCCTTCCGGAGAGAAATCAAGGTAAAAGAGATGCTGGAAAAAGAGAAAATGGAATGCTTCATTCCCATGCGTCAAGACATACGGACCGTTAAAGGTAAAAAAGAAGTCGTCTCAGTTCCTGCCGTCTCCAATCTGATCTTTGTGCATACAACGGATTCCCGTCTCAAATGGTTCAAAACTTATACCACTTATCTGCAATATCTCACTTGGACCATCGATGGAATATCACACAAAATTATCATTCCCGATTATCAGATGAACCAGTTTATGGCCGTCTGCAATACCCATGACAAGAAATTGATCTTCTTGAAACCCGACGAGGTCAACCTGTCCAAGGGCGTTCACGTCCGCATTCATGGAGGTACGTTCGATAATGTGGAAGGCATCTTTGTGAAAGTGAAAGGAGCGCGCAGCAAAAGGGTAGTGGTGCTGCTGCCTAACACCATGGCGGTAGCCACCGCCGAAGTGCACCCCGACCTGCTGGAAATACTGTCGGACCCGGAACCACGTCCGTCCGTCAAATGAAGAAAAATGTAATCTCAACATGATACAAATTAGACTATGATCTACTTTTTTATTGTCACTGTATTTGTTATTTCCGCGCTGCTGGCATCTGTCATCATTCCCCGCATTCTGCTGGTTTCCTACAAAAAAAAGCTGTTCGATGTTCCCGACGCCCGCAAAGTCCATACTTCTCCTGTACCCCGTTTGGGAGGAATTTCTTTTTTCCCGGTGTTGCTGGTCACTATCTGCCTGGCCATGGGAATCCGTTATTTATTCCATCTTCCCATCGAACATGTAAGTCCGGATACGGTTTTTGTCCAGTTTATGTTTCTGGTGGCAGGATTGACCATGCTCTACCTCATTGGTGTGGTAGACGATTTGATGGGCGTGAGCTACCTTTATAAACTGGTTGTACAACTATTGTGCGCATGCCTGTTTCCCGCCTCCGGCCTGTGGCTGAACTCATTGGGCGGGTTGTTCGGCATTTACGATATCCCTTTTTGGGTGGGAGTGCCTTTCACCCTGTTTATCGTGGTGTACATCACCAATGCCATCAATCTGATTGACGGCATTGACGGACTGGCTTCGGGGCTGAGCTGCATCTCGATGTGTGTATTGGGCGGTATCTGCTTGTGGTTCGGGCACTATATTCATTGCATGGTGGCTTTTGCCGTGGTGGGCATCCTGATTCCTTTCTGGATCTACAATGTGTATGGCAGGGTGGAGCGCCGGCGTAAAATATTCATGGGAGACACCGGCAGTCTCACCTTGGGCTATATCCTAAGTTTCATTATCCTTCATTTGTGCATGGCGGAGGATCATGTGGCGCGTCCCAAGATGTTGTTGGTCTCCTTTTCCACATTGATAGTCCCTATGTTCGATGTAGTACGGGTGGTGCTTTCGCGTCTTCGTGACCACCGCAACCCCTTCCTGCCCGACAAGAACCACATTCATCATAAGTTTTTGCGTACAGGTATGCGCATCCGCTGGGCTATGGCAGGCCTGCTCATGGTCAGCCTGTTCTTCATAGCGCTCAATGCAATACTTGTCCGCTACCTGAATATCACCTTGCTGTGCGGGCTGGATATACTGTTATGGATTGTGATGCATCTGGTGTTGAATCATTTCATCGCGCTGCACGAAAGCCGGTTCCCCCGAAAAAAATGGACCCGGGATTATGCCGCTAAAGCAGGGTGATGAACAAACTGTCGATCATGAAAAGAATATATATCCTGATTCTGCTGGCCGGTTTGTCTTCCGGCTCCCTGCGCGCACAGTTCGCTTTGGGGGTAACCGGGCAATCCCTGATCCCTACAGCGGAAATGCAGCAAACGGGAACCTTCATGGGAGGGGCCAATTTCCTGCCGGAGCAAGTGACTCCCGACAATTTTTCCTATCCTACCATGAACTATTATGTCAATATGACCCTGTTCTCATTCATCGAACTGAATTACCGGATGACCTTATTGAAAACTCCGGATGCGTCAGGGAAGAAAACCTACCACGAGCAGGACCGTTCCAATACCATCCGCATCCGCCCTTTGGCGGAAAGCCGTTTGCTTCCGGCAGTGGTATTCGGCATCGACGACCTGTTTACCGAAGAGGCCGGCAGCCAATTCTGGGGAGCCTATTATGGCGTCCTGACCAAGCACTTCGACTGGCGGGGCGGCCACACACTGGCGGTTACCGCCGGCTGGTATATTCCGGCGGGCGGCCATCCTTACAACAAAGGCCCCTTCGGCGGTGTCAGTTATATTCCCGCCTTTTGCCGGGAGCTGAGGCTGATGGCCGAATATGATTCGCACGGATGGAACGTGGGCGGGGCCGTCCGGCTGTGGAGGCATTTCACCCTCCATGCGTTTACCCGTCAATTTACGTGTGTATCCGCCGGGTTGCGTTATGAATGTACCTTGATCCACTAATGCTTCGCACCATGTCAAAAAGATTGATCATATTCATTGCGTCCTGTCTCGCCATGTGTAGCTTGCTTTCCGCACAGCCTGTCCGCATCATGGATACGTTGAGGCGGCTGGAAATGGAAAACATTGCCGTCAGGCAAAGAGGAGACACCGTCACCGTGGCATTCGAGCCGACGCCCTACCGGGGTGTTTACCGGGGGATAGACGCCGCCATCCGCGGCCTTGCGGCCATTCCGGAACTGCCTACCCTGCAACTGGTGGTGCTGGACCATGCGGTGCCGCAGCTTTGCATCACGCTGCCCTCCGGGCTTGTCAAAGCCTATCAAGTGAAAGAATGCAGTCTGGAAGATCTCTACCGCACCATGGACATCACGGTTGCCACCCGTCCTGCCATGCGGGAATTGAAAGGCGCACGTTCCTACTACCGTTCGTTCGGCCAAACCGACCTGGTGTTATATCCGGGAGTGATGCTGGCCAACAACCTTCGGACCAAACTATACCGTTATGCGGTGGAACTTCAGCCGGCTTTGGAAATGCAGCTCTGGAAAGGCGCCTTGATCCGTGCCCAGGTCTGTCTTCCGTTAGTCAATAATGAAGAAGGCAAATGGGACTGCATCCGTCCGGGCTATCTCACGCTCAGCCAGCGTTTCCGTTGGGGAGACCATTGGCAGGGAGAGGTGACGGCAGGCAACTTTTCGGCCGACCGCCAGGGAGCCGCCCTGTCATTCGGCTATTTGTCTTCCGACGGCAGATTGACTGTGGGAATGACGGGAGGAGTGACCGGCGTATCCCATTTATATGGCAGCGACTGGCACATAGGGACCTGGAAACGCTATAACGGCATGCTGAAAGCCGGTTATTACCTTCCCGGCTGCCACACGCAGCTGAAGGCCGAGGCAGGGCGTTTCCTGTATGGCGACTATGGAGTCAGGGGGACCCTCTCGCGCTATTTCGGCGAATATATAGTGGGCGTATATGCCCTGTACACGGATGGCGAGAAAAATGCGGGATTTCATTTTTCCATTCCCCTTCCAGGGAAGAAGCGCAGCCGGAAAAACGGTTTCCGCATCATGCTTCCCGATTATTTCTCCTTCCGCTATGATATGCGCAGCGGCAATGCCTATGCGCGTCGCCGCTTGGGCGAAACGTATCATACGGAACCCACATCGGCGGAAAACTCCCGCTTTTATCAGCCGGATTACATCCGTTATTACCTGATCAGGACTTTGGAAAACGAGAATAACTGATTTTTATTAATTTACTGTGTAGAAATTTATGAAAAAGAACAAATGGTTTTATGCATGCCTGGGCGCAATGGCTTTCGGCATGTTTGCCTTCCTTTCGGTTTCGTGTAGTGACGATGACAAGGACGAAAAGCCCGAAGAAGGTGAAGTGGTGGTAACTCCGGAACCGGAGACCGAGTATTACATTCTGGGTACTGTGACCGAGGCCGGTAAAGGCCTGTCCGGCATAGAGGTGAAAGTCAATGCGGAAACCGTCCGCACGGATGCCGACGGCAAGTTTACCGTGACTGGAAAGGCAGCCGGAACCTATGCCATTGAAGCGGCTCCCGCAGGCTATCTTCCCCAGAAGACCAATGTGGAAATAGCCGCCGGTGCCGAAAACCGCAGTGTGGTGACGGTAGCTCTGGCACTGACCAAGAAGAGTGAGCCGGTGAAAGTGGAACCGGACAAGGAGGTGGTTGTGGAAGACAACAGCGCCACCAATGAAGAGATTGTCCCTCCGGGCGAGACTGAACCCGATAAAGTAGTGGAGGATGCTCCTGTGACCAAAGCGGAAGTAGTGATCCCTGCCGGAGCGCTTCCCAAGTCGGGCACCGGCATCAACGAAGACGGTTCCGCCAATGTCAGTGTGACGAACTTTGTGCCTGCACCGAAAGAGGTGTCCACCAAAGTGGATGCATCCGAAGAAAACAAGGAAGTGGAAAAAAGCACTCCGCTTGCCGCTGTCCAGTTCGAACCCAGCGGGCTGACCTTCGAGAAGCCCATTACCATGGCGGTAGCCAATCCGATACCCGGGGTTACTTTTGCGGCGGGCGACATGCTGCTCACTTACCTGAATCCTGACAACGGCCAGTGGGAAGCGACAGACAATGGCGTGGTCTACAATGCGGAGACCGACAAGTACGAGGCTCCCATCTACCACTTCTCTTCCTATGCCATGGAGGGTGCCGTAAAGAACACCGTATCGGGCGTCCGGGTGGTCAAAGATGAAGTGCTGGGCGAGGACAGCCGTGACAATACGAAGAATGCGAAAGCCTTGACCGACATTGTGTTGAAATATACCGAAAAATCGGGTTGGGACTACGAAGGCAACCTGGTTGAAACGGTAAAGGCCGCCCTTCCGGGTGCCTCTACAGTCACTGTCAATGCGATGGTAGCTTATGTCAAAACCCGTATGTTTGCGGTGATGGGCTCCCTGTCCGGAGTGACTTCCACAGAGCGTGTCTATAACACGGTGAATGTGAACGGCTATACCCAGATGAACTATGTCTGCTATGCCAAGGTACGTACCACCGTGCTGAAAATCGACGTGATGTACAACCGGCAGCCTGTTACCATCAGTGTATCGGCCAAGCGTTATACAGGAGCCGACCATCAGTACACCACAGTGACTTACAATCCGGGACACAGTGGAGGTCAGGGTACAACGAACTAATCTTCTATTGTAAGAATCCCTTTTTCGTCACAGAAGGACACGGTGCACAAAACAATGGCTTTGTGCACTGTGTCTCTGCGGCGATCCTTTCTCTTTACTCCTACTAATTTTTTTAAGAACAAGCGATCCATGAAATTATTGACTTCCGTACTTCTGTTTTTTATCCTTCTGACGTGCGCATCCTGTGTCTCGCAAAAGAAAATGATTTACTTGCAAGGCGCTGACTATCTGCAGGACAATCCACAGCAGATCAAAGAGAATTTTGAATTGAAAATCCAGTCCGACGACCAGTTGGCCATCTCCATCAGTAGCAAAGACCGAGAACTGATAGAGCCGTTCAACAATAGTACCCTGATAGGTAGTGGCAGTAGCCAGTACTCTGCCCAGGCAGGTGTATCTTATTTTCAAGTAGACAAGGATGGCAATATCGAATTTCCCATTTTCGGGACCCTCAAGGCCTCCGGCCTCACCCGCATGGAACTTGCCAAAGAATTGGAAAACAGATTGATCAGCCAGAATTATATAAAAGACCCGCAGGTCTCCGTCAAAATAATGAGTTTCAAAGTGACCGTGCTGGGCGAGGTAAAAGCCCCCGGCGTGCAGAATGTCACCGGCGAGCGTCTCACCCTTCTTGAAGCATTGGGCATGGCAGGCGACTTGCTCCCCAGCGCCAAGCGGGAGAATATCATGGTGATTCGTGAAGAAGACGGGAAACGCAAAAGCTATATGGTAGATCTTACTTCCAGTTATGATGTGCTGAACTCCCCTTGCTATTTCCTGCAACAGAACGATGTGGTTTATGTAGAGCCCAACAGCGCCATCCGTGTAAAGGGAAGCGGAACCATGAGCACCATGGCTTCCACCTTCGGTATGATTTCCATGGTTGCTTCCTTAGTATCAATCATTATAGCTCTGAGTAGATAAAAAAACGATGGAAACTAAAAAAACGACAATCTCCTCTTCAAAGGAAAACGTCATTACCCTTCGCGATATAGTCGAACTGTTTCTGAATAACTGGTACTGGTTTGTGGTATCTGCCGTGGCTTGCGTGGCCATGGCATGGGGCTACCTTTCCGCCACTCCTCCGCTGTATCAGCGTACGGCCGTGATGCTGGTAAAGGGCGACAGTCAAAATTCGCAGAACGATATTTCCGCCATGTGGGAAGTGAGTGGCGGTCTGGGGGGAAGCGGTGTGGAAAATGAAGTCTATATTCTGCGTTCCTATCAGATATTGAATGATGTGGTCCAGCGCCTGCATCTGGATGTGGATTATACTATCCGTGACGGTTTGCGTCGTGATAATCTTTTTGGCGATCTTCCCTTCGAAGTCCGTTTCCTTGATATTTATCCGGGTTTTACAGAGTTGACAGTTTCTATTATCAATGAAAAGGGAGTGAGGATTTCCCAACTGGAAATAGACGGGAATGCACCATCTTATGAGCAAGTTGTGGCATTCAATGATACGCTTTCCACTCCTGCAGGGCGCATCCTTGTCCTGCCTCATGCCGAATCCATTCCACATTATCAGGGAAAGGAGATCCGGGTAACCCGTTCCGACCTTGAATCTGCCACCAATGCAGTGATGGCACGGATACAGACCTCCGCATTGGCTTCCCAAAGCACCTTGGTCAATATCATTTGCCAGGATGTCAATATAGCCCGTGCCGATGCCATTCTGACTTCCATCTTGCAGGTGTACAATGAAACCATCGTCGAGGACAAGAACCGTATAGCCTCCAATACGGCGCGTTTTATTGACGAGCGTATTGTCATTATCAGCCGGGAACTGGGCGATGTGGAAAATAAGCTGACCACCTTCAAACAGGAACACCGCATTGTGGATATCAACTCCAATGCCAATCTTTATTTGCAGGAAGGCAGCAAGGCAAAAGAGGAAAGCATCCAGCTGGAAGCGCAACTGAACGTGGTGGAGTTTGTAAAGAACTATGTAACGGATAAGACCCGAAGCTCCGACTTGATTCCGAATGTATCGGGAGTGGGGGATGTGGGTGTACAGAGCCAGATAGAAAGTTACAATGAAATGATGTTGCAGCGTAATCGTTTGGTTACCAATTCAGGCGAAAACAATCCTGTCGTTCAGAATATGAACCGCAACTTGGATGCCATGCGCAAGACCATTGCCGGCAGCATTGACAACTATGTGCGTACCATCCGCCTCCGCCTTCAGAATGCCCGTAAAGTGGAGAATAAAGTGAATCAGAATATTGAAAACATTCCTCAGCAGGAGAAATATGCCTTGGACGTAATGCGCCAGCAGTCCATCAAGGAAACGCTTTATACCTATCTGCTCCAGAAACGGGAGGAAACGGCCATGCAACTGGCGGTGACGGAGGCCAATATCCGCGTGGTGGAAGCCCCATTCGGCAGCCGCCTGCCTGTAGCCCCTAAGCGGATGATGATTTTGCTGGCTGCCCTGGTAACGGGGCTTGTCATTCCTTTTGTCTATTTCCGCTTGCGCGAATTTTGGAATACAGGGGTGCGTGGACGCAAGGATGTGGAAGATATGACCACTTTGCCTGTATTGGGTGAAATCCCTGTCCGCAAGGAGGGAATGGGCGATGGACAGATTGTGGTGTCCGAGAATAAGAACGACCGCATCACCGAGGCTTTCCGCCTGCTCCGCGCCAATCTGGACTTCATGAACAAGGGGGCGAAGGTATTGATGTTCACCTCCACGATGGCAGGCGAGGGCAAGACGTTTGTTTCCCGTAATCTGGCTGTGATTCTGGCAGGTACGGGCAAGAAGGTGGTGCTGGTAGATACGGATATCCGCAAGCGCACCCAGAGCAAACTTTCGGGTGCAAAGTGCAAGGAGGGTGTTTCCACGTTTCTGAGCGGCATTTATACCGATATTTCCGAATTGATTATTCCGGCACAACTGCATCCCAATGTGGATGTACTTCCGGCAGGCAGCATTCCGCCCAATCCGGCGGAGCTGTTGATGAGCGACCGGCTGGAACTATTGATAGCGGAATTGAAGAAGCATTATGATTACATCATCCTCGATAATGTTCCGGCACTGGTGGTTGCCGATGCCTCCATTGTAAACCGGGTGGCGGAAATCACGATGTATGTCATTCGCGAAGGCATCTTGGACCGCCGTTACCTGACGGAGCTGGAACGGCTGCACCGGGAAAAGAAATTCAATAATATGTGTGTGGTGCTGAATGATGTGAAAGATAAAGGGAAACGCTATGGATATGGCTATGGTTACGGGTATGGATATGGCTACGGCTATGGTTACTATACGGAAGATGGCGGACGGAAACGCAAGCATGTCAGTTCGCGCAGTTCGTTGTTGAAAAGGCTGTTTAATAAGAAACGAATTTAAAGCAACAAGACCACTATGGGTATAACATCCAAAGTGGTCAAGTTTCCTGGTAAGGATTTAAAGAATCTACAGATCCTGATACTCCTTACTCGCCGTGAAGCACGGGCAAGCCTTACGTACACTGGCGGAAAGCTCCCTGTGCCCCATGATCCGCGTATCCGGATAATCCCGTCTCAGTTGGCGCAACAAGGCAATGAGCGCAATTTTCTGATCGATGGTGCGGGTATCCGCCGGGCGGCCGTGTTCGTCCAGTCCGCCTTCATAGCACACCCCGAGGCTATGGTCATTCCATCCGCGGGCATGTGCGCCGATGTGGTCCACCGGACGGCAGCAGTGAATGACACCATCGCGGGTGATGTAGAAATGATAACCGATATCGGCAAAGTTCCGTCCGTGCATATGGGCATGGCGGAGGGCTTCCACAGGGAAGTCTCGGTCACAGCGCGTGGCGCTGCAATGTATCACGATCAGCGCAATGCGCCGATAGTTTTGATACTGACTGCTGATGTTTTGATACGTCATGTTAAGTAACTGATTTAAAAAGTTAGGAATCAGACTGATTTTACTGGCATGCCTGGATTCCCAGTGCTCCCGCCAAAGCGGAAGCTACTGCGATAATCACTTTGAAAATGATACTCCAGGTAGAGGAAGAGAATTTTCTCATCATACATTTCATTTAAAAGTTAGACATTTAGAAATCAGACATTCCCCTCAGAGGGCTGGTCGGTTTTCACAAGTTCCGCCACGTCCTTGCCTTCTTTTTCGGCACGGAGTGCTGCGCTTTGTGCCTTGCGGCTGGCTACCGGTTGGAACTCCAGTCCGGCGAAGATGTTTTTCAGATCCTCGCCCGGAATATACTGGATGTTTACACCTTGAATATTCTCGGAGGTGAAGTCGGCCAGGGTTTCCGCCCCTTGGCTCAGAATCTGGAGACGGAACTTGCCCAGTTCGCCAAAGTCCACCTGCTTGCCTTCCTGCAGGGCATCCAGCAGGTTGTCTACGGTAGCGGTGAGCACCGCCACCACATCGGCACGGTTTACGGTAGTTTGTGAGGCTACTCGTTTGCTCAACTGTTTCAGTGAAAGTTCACCGTTGGTCTGCGCCTTGGCGTAAGCCTTGTGGGCCGCATCCTTGTCCATGGGATTCGCACGTAGTGCGACACTGTAATTTAATGCCATAATGGTCAATTTTTTAAAGGGTTAATATTAAAAGAACAATGCAAATATACTACAGGTCGGAGTCCCGGATGTGGGCAAGTATGTGCCTGTGTGGCCGGGAATGACAAACTATGGCAAATGATGAATTAAAGGCCTCCGATTATTAGCCGGAGTGGTGATTTTTAGTTACATTTGTGTATCGTAAACCCAGAAAGAAAAAGAACTTATGAACACAAAAGAAACCCTTACGGAAGAATGGCCGTTGCGCCCTTATTACAAGCGCGACCTTGCCATAGCCTATGCCCCCGATATCACCCCCGCCTCGGCGTTGAACCGCCTGGCGTTGTGGATACATCATAATGCGGCGCTGCACGAGGCTTTGCTGCTGGCCGGCTATCAAGTACGTCAACGCATGTTCACCTCGTTGCAGGTGGAGCTTATTTTCCAGTATTTGGGGAGACCCTGACAGGAAGGGAAAACGTGACTATTCACGTGGCCTTGCGTGACTATTCATGCAGGCCATCGTGAACATTCACACACGGCGGTGTGAATATTCGCACTGCCGGAAGGTACGTCATCGGGCGAGGAGGTCCGTCCACGGAGCTTGGTCGTGCGCCATCATCCGCCCGTTCATTTCCGCCATGATCTGTTCTTCGGATTCGCGTTCGTCATAGCGTCCGCAAGGTTGGCGCACATAGAGCACGGTGCCCGTCTGGCACAAGTCCTGGTCGCGCACCTTCAGCATATCCAGCCGCGTAAAGGCGCGGTCGGGTTCATTGATGCGCGAGATGGAGAAGATAAAATCGGCCAGGTTTGCCCAGTTGGCACTGCCTGCTATGGTGTACATGTCGATTTCTTCCAGCTCATTCTTGCCGGTCAGTTTGGCCAGCTTGCGGGGATGGGCTACGATGATCACCCATATTTTGTTGTTCCGTCCCCACGTCTGCATCTGTGTCAGCATGGACTTGATGGCCTGCGTCTCGGTAGTGCCCTGGGCGGTGTTCATCTCCATGAACAGGTAGGGATCGATGTAAAGATATTCCAGCGGCATCTTCTTGCGCACTTGTTCGGCGCGGGCGATGATGTTGTCCGGCGTGGGGGGCGCTTCGTGAAAGTCGAGGTGCACGGTGTGGGCATCCAGATAATTGACCAGCGGGCGCAACTGTTCGCTGGTGTAATGGGTGGTGTTCGCCTTGCCCAGCATGAGATGTACCAAGTGGGCGATATGCTTGTTTTTGTCCGGCACCTCGAAAGAAAGGTAACACACGTGACGGCCTGTCTTTGCCATCAGGCGGCAGGTGAGGTCGTTCATAAAGTCGGTCTTGCCGGCATTGGCTTTTCCGGTGGCGATGATCAGTCCGCCCTGGTCGGTGGGGTGCAGCACGTGGTCTGTCAAAGGTCCGTGTCCCACCTGGTAGCCGTGGTCGAATTCGCCATGCAGCACGTTCATGATTTCCGTTTCGCGCTCGTGCACGGTGATGATGTCCGATGCCCGGACGGAATGTGCCGAGTCGATGATTTGGCGCACCACCTCTGCACCATAGGCGGCGAGCACATCACTGATATCCTTGCAGTCGCCGGGCAGCACGACGTGCAGGCTGCGTGTCCCGAAATAATCGGAGAGGTGTTTGACGAGGGTGCGTCCCGGCAGGTCAGTGTCTCCACAGATCACGATTTCGTCCACCTGGTTCAGCCAGGGGGTGAAGGCTTCGAAGGCTTTCGCCGGCTCACTGGCGGCACCGTTGGGCATGCTGATGACATATTGATAGCCTGCTTCCAGCAGCGAGAGGGTGTCTTTTTCACCTTCGGTGATGATGAGCCGTTGGATGTTTTCCTCGGTGGTGACCAGCAGGGGGTTGATGCAGTCAATGTTGTAAGGGGCGCATGGAGTGGTGGGTGAATCCTGGCTCCAGCATTTGGTGTAGAAGGGCTTTTCCGTCTTCTCCTCCTGAGGGGACGGCTGCGGGTTGGAAGGGTCGCAGGAACGGTACTTGGCATTGATAGGCTGTCCGTTGAGGTAGTTCACGTAGGCGATGCAGGTATGCACCATGCCCGACGTATTCTTGTCGCCCTTGCCTGCACAGTGGTGCTTGAGGCATCCCAGGCGGGCGGCGATGGCGGTGGCGGGCGAGATGCCCTGGTCGGCCAGGTAGCGTCGGGCTGCCTGTTGCACGGGGTCTGTGTTCTGTGGGTCAGCGTCCAAGGGCCGGATGCGTTTCATGATTTCCGGTGTCAGACGGGTATAGTCTTCGGGAATCATGGGCACTTCGGGCAGTTGCGGTGTTCCACCGTCGTTCGGGGTACGTGCGGCGGTGTTGTGGCTGCGGGCATATCCGGCGGCAGGTGCGCTGTAGGAATGATTCAGCGGATGCTGTTTCTGGAAGTCGAGCAGTTGGCCGTGGAATCCGCATCCGGCGTAGAAGCAATAGAACATCCCGTTGGCTTTGGCGATGGAAAGATGTTTCTTCCCGCATTTGGGACACTCGGCGATAAAGTTCTTTCCCGCACTCTTACGGTCGGGAAAGTCTGAAAGTTGATAAAATGGTTTCATTTCTTTAAATTTAAAAATAGATTATTCATGTTCCCCTTCCGTAGGGGCGGATCCATGTGTCCGCCCCTATGGAGGAGGGTTATTCGTTCCACAGGTGCGACAGCACGTTCCATACGGCCTTTTCGCTGGGACGCGGTGCGGCTTCGGCGGGGATAAGGACGGTTCCTTCTGTGGCGTCGTCATAGAATCTTGATCCTGATTCCCGGTCGCTCCATTCGTGGGGGCTGACGGGATGGAAGCTTCGGAGTTCGCTACACTGCTTGCGGCAGTTTTCCCGGGCTTCCTGTTCGCGCTTCGTGCGGTGGGACTGGATGGCCTGCGCTATGAGGTTCTGTCCGTGCGCGGACTTCAGCAGGTTGGCCAGCCACGCCAATCTGCCGGTATGGTTTAATTTCCGGAACCTCACTTGTGCGGTGAAGTAGGGGATGAGTTTCTCGTCCACCAGGCAGACCAATATCCGGCATGCCTGGGCGTTCAATTCCCTCCTGCTGTTGGAAGCGGTCGATGAGCGGAATCAGTATTCCGGCTTTTTCCTCTTTGGAGGTATTGATGCGGTGGAAGAATTCCTTTGCGGCTATGGTGGGCAGCGTGTCTGTCGTGGAATTTCCCTGTCTGGGGAAATTTTCCTCTGAAAGATTGCCTGAGTCATCCTTCGGAGAATCCTTTTCAGGAGAAGAACTTCTGAAAGAAGTTCTCTCATTAGTAGAGTTAGTATAAATATTATTAATATTATTATTATCTGTCGGCACAAAAGTTTGCGCAAAAGTTTGTGATGCCGGTCCGTTGTCTTTTTCTGTATGGATTTCGGAATTCGTTTCGTGGTAGAGCGGCGACCAGAAGGCCTTGACGGCTCCCGTTTCGGGGTCGGTGACGAAAGGGAAGGCTTGCGATCTTTTCATGGCTTCTATCAGTGCCTGTGTGGTGGAGAATCGGAGCGAATTTCGTATCTCGTAGAAGTTCTCCTGCGGATAGATTTTCTGGCTGTTCATATAGGCGGTCAGTCCCAGGTAGAGTTCCGGTAATTGGGTCGTGGTGGAATCTGTAATGTTACGGCTTTTCCAGATGTGCATCATTTTCTTCAGTCCGGCTACGGACATGGATGGATCGTTTTGTTGCATGTTTCTATTTTTTGCGTTAAGTTATCGGGGTGTGAAATTACCCTGTTGTTTTTTGAAGAATTACAGGAAACTGTAATTTGAATATATATGTTTACGTATTTTAAGACTTATTAAGATGAAAGAACTGACAAATGTTGCTTTGTGGCTTCGTTTCGATGGGGAACTGATTGACAGCGTCCGTAGAAAACTGAATATTGATATCCATGTGATGTGCAGCGAACTGGATATGAGTGCGTCTACCTATACCAAACTTGAAAAAGGGGCCATGACGAAAGAAGAATTCCGCAAGTTATGGCTGGAACTGGGGGAAGTGGAAATTATGGGGGAAGAGGAATGAAAGAACGGAATTTGTTAGGAAATGTGGCTGGAAAATTGTTTCTTTGTATCAACCAAGGACAATTCCTTAAAAATAGAAAGTCTGATTGTTTGGCAACAAAGAATTTGCTTATTTTAAAACTTTAAGTCATTTCCACTAATGGAACATTGTAATAAATTACTTTATGGCGGAATGTTGTCTTTATCCGCATTGGCAGGCTGTACGGAGCCGGTAACAGAAAAACCGTTGAATATTGTCTACATTATGACAGATGATCATACAGCTCAAATGATGAGTTGCTATGACAAGCGTTATATGGAAACGCCCAATTTGGATCGTATTGCTAACGACGGGGTACGTTTTACAAACAGTTTTGTCGCAAATTCGTTGAGCGGGCCTAGCCGCGCTTGTATGATTACAGGTAAGCATAGTTGTGAAAATAAATTCTATGATAACTCTACCTGTGTGTTTGATGCATCGCAGCAAACTTTTCCGAAACTATTGCAGAAGGCTGGTTATCAAACTGCATTAATTGGTAAATGGCATTTGGAAAGTTTGCCTACAGGGTTTACTTATTGGGAGATCGTTCCAGGACAAGGTGATTATTATAATCCGGATTTCATCACACAAACCAATGATACCATTCAGAAACATGGGTATATCACTAATCTGATTACCGATGATGCCCTAGACTGGATGGAGAATAAGCGCGATAAGGAGAAACCATTCTGTCTGCTTATTCATCATAAGGCTATTCATCGTAATTGGATGGCGGATACCTGTAATCTGGCTTTATATGAAGATAAGGAATTTGCTTTACCCGATAATTTCTTTGACGATTATAACGGACGTGAAGCTGCCGCAGCTCAGGAGATGAGTATTGTGAAAGATATGGATATGATATATGATCTGAAGATGCTCCGCCCTGACAAAGAAACACGCTTGAAATCATTGTATGAGAGTTTTATAGGGCGAATGGACGAAGGACAGCGTGCCGCGTGGGATGCGTTCTATGGTCCTGTGATTGATGATTTTTATCAGAAGAATCCGCAAGGAAAGGATTTGGCAAACTGGAAATTCCAACGTTATATGCGCGACTATATGAAAACTGTCAAATCACTGGATGATAATGTGGGACGTGTGCTCGATTATCTGGAAGAAAACGGGTTGCTGGATAATACATTAGTCGTCTATACATCCGACCAGGGATTTTATATGGGAGAGCACGGATGGTTTGACAAACGTTTCATGTACGAGGAGTCCATGCGTACTCCGTTGATCATGCGTTTGCCGAAAGAATTTGACAGGAAAGGTGATATAACCGAAATGGTACAGAACATTGATTATGCACCTACCTTTTTGGAATTGGCAGGTGTCAAGGTCCCTGATGATATCCAAGGAGTATCTTTATTGCCGTTGCTGAAAGGGGAGAAGCCTGCCGGTTGGCGCCGTTCATTGTATTATCATTTTTATGAATACCCTGCCGAACACATGGTGAAGCGCCATTATGGAGTACGTACAGACCGCTATAAATTGATTCATTTTTACAATGACATTGATGCATGGGAGCTTTATGACTTGGAAAAAGACCCTGCCGAGATGCATAATGTAATCAATGATCCTGCTTATAGTGAAGTATTGGCTGATATGCAGGCGGAACTGAAGAAATTGCAAATCCAATATAACGATACGGATTTTGTAAAATGATAGTTGTGAATGGTATTTTATGGGAAATGAAACGATGCAATGATCTTATGATTTCTATGGATTAAAGAAGTGGAAGACTTTCACAAGCCCTCCACTTCAACCGTAGCAGGTACACACATAGATGTACCCATTTGTCAATAATTAACAGTTTCTGGTTGTTGAGTCATGGATTTTACATTAAGACAGGTGCCAGATATTTTACCAGTAAATATCCGCCTGCTATCAGCCATATATAAAGAATTGCTGCAAGTATAAAGGGTTTCGCTCCGGCTTTACGGAATTTGTCAATGCTGGTTTCCGCACCTAGGGCAGTCATAGCCATTGTCAGCAGAAAAGTATCTACGTTATTAATAAAGGCAGTCAGATTTTGTGGCAACAGGTCGAAAGAGTTGAAACCGATGACAGCCAGAAAGCCGATGGCAAACCAAGGTATCTGTATTTTTTTCATACCTCCATTTGGCTTCTGAGTTTTTGCCTCGGCTCTTGATGCCATATAGCTGGTAATCAACAAGACGGGAACCAGCATCATAACACGTATCATCTTGACGATGATGGCGACGTTTGATATTTCTTTTCCCATCGCATTGCCGGCACCTACTGTGTGTGCTACCTCATGCAGGGTCGCTCCGGTGAATATGCCCATTTCATTGGCAGGAAGTGCGAAGGTACCATTATGATATAATATAGGATAGATGAACATGGAGATGGTTCCGAAAATAACGACGGTGGAAACGGCTACCGCTGTCTTGTAGGGCTTGGACTGGATAGTCGATTCTGCACCCAGAATGGCTGCCGCACCGCAAATGCCGCTGCCGATGGAAGTGAGCAGTGCGATGCCCCGGTCCATCTTCAGCATTCGTCCTATCAGGATACCTCCCAGAATGGTTGTTGTTACTATAATGGCGTCAATAAAGATAGCGGGCAATCCTACCGCAAGCACATCTTGAAAAGTTAATCTGAAACCGTAAAGAATGATTCCGATACGTAAGATGCGTTTAGAACAGAACTGGATGCCGGGAACCCATGTGTCAGGCAAATTATTCCGGAGACTGTTAGCATATAGCATACCTAAAATAATACCGACAATCATGGGACTGAATGATAACTCTTTTACAAAGTTCATTTCGCCTATATAAAAGGCCGCACATGAGAACAGGGTGATCAAAAGTACCCCATGGAGCATACTACTTCTTTTTTCGCTTATCATAATTTATTTTTTTATGGTATTTAAAAATGTCGTGCAAAATAACAACTTTAGATCGAGATACACCGAATTAAAATTCTTATAGCCTATAACCTTAAATTATTAAAGAAGAAGAATGTTCACGGAAAAAGAATAATGCACAATCTTTTTTGAGAGATTGTGCATTATAATATAGAAATATACAGTTTGTTATTACTGGCTTTTATAGCTGTTTATCTGAGATTAACCGTGCGATGCGGGTCTTGTTCTGTGTTCCTTTGGTAAGCAGGTAAACGTGCTTATACGCATCGCGGTTCAGTTCGGTGGGAGAACCGTTGATAAGAATGATATTCCGGTCATTGGCGAATTTCAGGATACCGCTGATGTTGTTGGGATGTAGTTTGCCTATTTCATCCATCATGCAGTGTAACTTGAAATCTTTGAATTTGCGGGATGCTCCTTCCTTGAACACATTCAGCAACATGATGTTTATCATCGCTTTTACCAGAATGTCGGTTCCTTCCGACCCCACATTGGCTATCTTCTCGATAAATCCGGTGTCATTGCCGTTCTCCACAATGCGGAAACGCAACTCGAAGGAATCATACAGGCGGATACTGTCATAGCGGTAAGCATGTATTTCCTTGATAAAGGTACGCAGCAAAGTGATAGCCTCTTCTTTCACCAATTGCTCCTTGGCAGAGGAGAACAGGTTGGTTTCCGGTGAGAGGTCATAGCCGTAATCATGGTAATATTTCTGTATCTCACGCAGAATATTCACTACGCGGTTGCTGCTCTCTTCCACTTTCATTTCAATGCGCTGGATGACTCCCACAAAATTGCAGGTGGCGAAACCTTTATTGATTTCACGGATCACATCTTGAATATCATCTTCCGATGAAGTCAGCATGGAGGTGTCCATACTGATACGTTTGAAGGTATCCCAATGCTCGTTGTTGATGCGGCGGATGTATTCGTCTATGCGGTGTTCTTCCACAAAGTCGTGCAGTTCGTCGGCAAAGCGTACA
>ERZ773216.2420-NODE-2420-length-18304-cov-5.473834_pt1 | contig 18304 bp, 16 predicted proteins | sample MGYA00511259_ERZ773216 | MGnify/ENA primary metagenome ERZ773216 (study PRJEB29015, sample SAMEA2737764) | human gut metagenome | biome: human gut; feature: human-associated habitat; material: faeces | place: China | collected 2012 ... | reverse complement strand
TTCTAAGAGACTTCCCAACCGCTTGATTAAGAAGTCTTTTAGAGCATACAACACCAGCAGCCATCCGGTATTTGGCATATTGCCGCACTGCAAAGTGTTCCGGCTTTTCCGCTTTCAGCTTTTCAAACATCAGGTCAACAGGATTTCGGTATTCCTCGTCCTCCTCGCGAACTTCCATGCTGTTCAGCATGTCAATCAGCGTCGTAAAATTCTGCGCCGCGGGCGGAAGTTCGTAGTGAATGTAGCCAATCAGCGCCATATAGAGCAGCGTTTCCGCCTTGACCCAGAAGTCGTCGCCGCCTTTGCCCTCTCCCTTTGTGTTTGCTATGAGCGCCGTCACCAGCTTCAAAATGTCTTTTTCGCTTCGGATATACGCAAACGGGTTGTAGTGCATGGACTTTTGGAAACTGATAACATTGAAAACCCGCACGTCATATCCGGCAGCAGCAAGCATCTTTCCGCACTCCGTAATCAGCGTCCCCTTGGGGTCAGTAATCACAAGAGAGCACCCCTTCGTTTTGGTACACTGTATGATGTTCGGCTTGATGAAAAAGCGTGTTTTGCCGCTGCCGGAACCGCCGATGACCAGTACGTTCTTGTTCCGCGCGTTTTTGGGATTCGCCGGGCGGCTGCTCATGGTCAGGCGCTCCGTCTGGGTCAGGATGATGTTGTTCCACGGGTCAGGGTCCATGAACGGCGCAATGTCGCTTGGCTTTCCCCAGCGGGCAGCGCCGTATTCTTCGCCGTGCCGATACTTCTTGGCATTCCTGCGTTTTGCATGTACCAGCAGGCACAGTGCGCATCCGCACAGAAACCCAATCAGCAGGTCAAGGGGCACAAAGCCGGACAGTCCGTTTCGGAACGCCATTGCCACGCCATCCCGCAGGTGCAGGAATTTCGCGGAAAAATCCGTCCCGGCTGACAGCCGCCATGCTTCACTCAGCTTCGCCGCGGCAAGTCCAATAACCCCGTAGGGCAGATGCAGCAGCAGACGTTTTTCCCATGCGGCAGTGTTCATCTTTCCCGCCCTTTCTGCCTGCTGCGCTCCTTCTGTTTGCTGGGGGATGCCGTATCCAGCTGAGGCTGAACATTCCGCTGCGCCTTCCGCTTCGCCAGAAAATCCATTGCATACGCGCGCATTGCCTGATCAATGGCTGCACGGTCGCGAGCTTTGAAGAACACCAGATAGCGCGTTTTTCCGCTGTCGGAAGTACCCTTATGGATGGCATAATCCACCCCATATTGGCGGGCGTATCGTTCAAACGCCTTCACCTCCTGCCGGTCAGCCAGTGCAGTCTGCTCAACGCCCTGATTCTGCCCGATGAGCTGCTTCACGCTCTGCCTGCCCTGCGGTTTCGCTTGATAATGCTCCTTGGCTTTATTCCAGCCGAGTTTCAGCGCTTTCGCGAACGCCGTCGCCAATGTCCTTTCAGTGAATTTGCTGGTATTGATGATGAGGGAGAGCGTTTTGTTTTCGATTTCTTCCTGCATTGGAAGCCTCCGTCATGAAAAAGTGCAGCGCGCCGCCCAAGGCGGGACTTCCAAGCGGCGCAGAAACAGCTTTTGATGATACACCATTCGCTTACGCCTTTCGCCGTCTGCGCATCAGCAGCATGGTGCCGCTTATCAGCATCAGGGCAATGCCGATAAGCATCACCCCCGATGCCGCCAGCTGCACGCCGGTCTGAATCGTCGTGTAGTTGACCCACTGCGGCATTTCTTCGGGAATCTTGTAGTGCTCGTCAATGACCAGCTTCCGGACATCGCCGCTTAGGGTGTAGCCTTTCAGCGTTTCGGTTTCCTGCAAATAATAAGTGCCGTTCTGCAAGTGTTCGGCGCGGACAATGCCGTTCTCATCGGATTCCAGCGTTTGCAGGAGATTGCCGTCCGCATCCCGCAGGGCAAATTTCACGCCTTGCAGCGGTTTGCCATCAGCATCGACTTTGATGAACGCATAAGAATCAGGAATGTTTACCAGCAGCACCGGCGCTGTTCCCGACCAGCTGTCATCCACTTGGAAGCGATAGTCCGCCATGCGGCTGTAACCGCTGGGGGCAGCCGCTTCATGGACAGTCCACACGCCATAATCAAATGCTGTAAAGGCAAACGCACCGTTTTCGTCGCTGACAGCCGTTTCTGCTACAATGCCTGTTTCCGCGTTGATGAGCTTAAAGAGAATGCCTGCCATCGGCGTTCCGGCTGTATCCACCTTAATAAACTGGATTTTCTTCTGCTGATTCACCACCGTCGCTATCGTTTCTTCCGCATTCGTCCAGTTCGGCGTTACCGTCACCGAAATTGCGCTGCGGTTCAGCAGATACCCATCCGGCGCGGACGTTTCGCAAATGGTGTACTGTCCCTGCGGAACGAAGCGGAAGCGCACCAGCCCGTCTGCATCCGAAACAGCCGATGCCGTTTCGCGTCCGTCCGCATCCAGCAGCACGAACTGCGCCCCTGCCAGTGCCTTTCCATCCGCATCGGTCTTTAGGAGCAGAATCTCGGCGGGATGGTTGATGGAAGAAACCGTAGCGGAAACAATCGGCGTTTCCTGATCCAATGCCTGAATTTCTACGGTGTACGTCGTCAAATCCAGCACATACCCGGACGGAGCGCTGATTTCCTTGACCGTGTATTTGCCCAGCGGCAGCAGCGGACTTTTCTCCACGCCTTCGCCGCTGGTGGTCATCGTGGCGACCAGCTCGCCGCATGAATACCACTGTGTGCCGTCTTGCCCGATAATGTCCTCCGCCGCCCGAATTTCAAATACCGCGCCTTTCAAATACCCCTGTTCACCCGTCGTCTGCATCTGCCCGGTCTTTTCCAGCAGAATCTGCCCCTTGATAGGCGTATTGCGGATGCTGACGTTCTGAATGGGTACGTCCTCCGCCAGCGATGCCATCGGCAGACAGAAGAGCAGCAATGCCGCCAGCAGCATGGGCAGGATGTTTCGTTTTGTGTTCATGGATGCCTCCCGTTTTCTGAAATACAGCAGGGGCACCATCTGCCTGATGCCCCTGTTGAAGATTGTCTTGTCAGTCAGCATTGCCGGGAATCGAAACGGTAACGACACAGCCGCTGTCCAGATACCCGTCCGGCACGGTGGTTTCGCGGATTTCGTAGATGCCCCACGTCAGCACAGGCGTGACTGCCACCCCTTCCGCATCCGTGGTGATGACCGCCACAACCTCGCCGCACCCTTCCTTGCCATGCGAAGGCAAGCCGCTCACGCGGATGACCGTAAAGACTGCGCCAGCCAGACTTCCGCCCGTTTCCGCGTCCGTCTTAACAATGCGAACCTGCCCCTGCATGGGGATATTCGTCACGCTGCGCTCCACGGTTTCGTCCATGACGACGGTCACTTTTTCGCTCCACAGGCTGTTCACATAGCCGACGGGCGCTTCATGCTCCTTGACCATGTAGTCGCCGACCAGCAGACTTTCGGACATTGCCACGCCGTCGTCGTTCGTCAGCATGGTGGACACCAAGTCGCCCGTGCTGCCATCCTCATTCAAGGCGTAGATGTCGAAGCGAACGCCCGCAATGGGATGACCGTCCAGCGCATCCGTTTTGATGACCCGAATCCAGCCGGGCGCATCCTCATCGATCACCGTCGTCAGAATCTGAACAGGGTTCTGGTAAGTGCCATCAATCGTCACCTGCCATTCGCCGGTGGACGGATGATAGCCGTAAGGCGCTTGAATTTCCCGGATGGTATAAGTGCCGTACCCCAGTTTCGAGAAGGTCAGATGACCGCTGGCATCGGAAGTCTGCTGCTGCACGAGCGTGTTGCTGGCATCGTAAATGCCGAACACAGCGCCGGGCAGCGGCTCGCCGTTCTCCTTGACCTTTTTCAGCTGAATCTTGTTGATTTCATCCCGGATTTCGGTTTCCCCGATGATTTTTCCTTCGCTTGTTACCGTGAAGGTTTTTACCGCCACATTCAGCGCATACCCCTCCGGCGCATAGGTTTCCTTGAACGTATACGAGCCGGGAACAAGCGGAATGTCCGGCAGCTGACCGTTTTCATCCGTATACGCGCGGTAAATGGTACTGCCCTGCGCATCGTACACTTCAATCAGCGCACCGGGCAGCGGTTCCTTGCCGGCAACGTCCCGCTTGGTAATCGTCACCGGCGTGTAAATCAGGCGATTCAGGATAGGCGCATCCAGCGTGATTGCGATTGCCTCCTCCGCTGCATCCATGTTTTCGGGTGTCAGCAGCACCGGGTACTGCTCGGTATTCAGCAGCCAGCCATCCGGCGCGGACAGTTCCTTGATATAATACGCACCATGCGGATACATGCCGGAGAAGGTCAAATTGCCCTTGGCATCCGTGATTCCAGTCGCCATCAGCGTATGGGCAGGCAGCTTCTGGCTGTCGCCGTAGGCAATCACCCCTGCATTGAACAAGCCGAACACGCAGCCTTCGCCGGGAACTGTCTCGATGGACGAGCGAATCATACCGTCCGCCGTTTCATCCACTCGAATTGCTTCCTGCTGTTTGTGCAGCGTTACCCGAATCGGCAGATAGGTGTTGACCGCGGACACTTTCACTTCCACGACAGGCGTCTGCTTGCCTGCCGCCGTCAGCTCGAAGGGATGCGGGGTATCATCCAGCAGATAACCGTCCGGAGCGGAAACTTCCTGCAAGCAGTAGCTGCCCAGCGGCAGCGGCTTCGAGTTCACTGCGCCGTCTGCACTGGTGGTCAGTGTTTCTACCAGTTCTCCCTGCTTGTAGAAAACCGTCCCTTCCTTGCCGGCAACATCCGCTGCGGCGCGGAGTTCAAACACAGCGCCCTTCAAATACCCCTGCTGATAGACAGGCTTCATGACGGTATTGCCCCATTCATCCTGCTCGTCCGTAAAGCGCACCAGCTGCAAGCCGGTCTTTTCCAGCGCCACGCTGCCGCGCACGGGCGTGTTGTTCACATTCACCGTGATGGTTTCTGCCGCTGCTGCCGGAACAGACAGGCTCATCACCAGCAGCACCAGCGCAAGCACCCAGTGCATCCATTGCTTCATCTGCTTCATTTTTCTTCCTCCTGTTATTTGATTTGAACGATGGTCACAAAGTCCGTATCCACATAGCCGTCCAGCGCATTGGTTTCCGCAATTCGATATTCTCCCCACGGAAGCGCTTCGGTCTGTGCGATGCCATCCGCATTCGTCGTAATCGTTGCAACGACTTTACCAACATCGGAAGCATCATCCGATGCGGGCGCGGTCAATCTCGTCACCGTGAACGTGACACCGGGCAGCGGTTTTCCCGTCATGCTGTCCGTCTTGATGACCCGGATGATACCCATCATGCGCTCGTTGATGAACATGCACGCCGTGTCTGCCCCCGCCGTCACCATGATTTCCTGCGCCGAGACAACCGACAGCCGATACCCCTGCGGTGCGGTTTTCTCGCGAACCTGATAGCGTCCCGGTGCAATCCCGGAAAAAACGGCACGCCCCTGCGCATCCGTCACTGCTTCTGCCAGCACCGCGCCGGATTCATCCAGCAGCTCAAACACCGCGCCTTGCAGCAAAATGCCGTCCATGGACTGCTTGGTCACAAACACCGTGCCATACAGCAGTTCAAACGTGACAACAGCGGATTGCAGCGGGTATGGCGTTCCCTCTATCGGGACAAGCACTTTCTGGATGGAGGCGCCGGGGATTCCGACCAGAAAGTCTGCTTCTTCCGCGCTGGACGCGATTGATTCCATGTAAACGGAGAAGCTGCTTTTGTCCGACAAAATCCGGATGGTATCGCCGCTCTTGACATAGTAGTACGCTTCATCCGAACCGCCGCTGTTCCCCGTGATACTGCCCACTGCCTTGGAAATCCGAATCAAATCCGCATCCGTCGTCAGCGTAACCGTACCGATATAGCCGCCGTCTGACGCTTGGATGCGCTGACCGCTGACCGTGATTTTCCCGGTGATTTTCGCGTGCGCAATCGCGTTTTTCGCCAGCCAGCGGGCATAGGTCAAGTACACTTCCGGTGCGCCGCCGGAGAAGGCGTAGAAATTATCCATGTCCCAATAACTGCGGACGTACTGCGCGCCTTCCAGCTGCTTAATCACCTCGCGAATAGCAAACTGACCCGCGACACGGCTCCACACTTCGTTGTTTGCATCACTGCGATCCAGCACCATAAACGGGTAGGTATGCCGAAGCACCCAGCCGATGGCGTGCATGGTCTGCGCCTTGAATCGCACCCCGTTCACACCGCCGCCTTCTGCGGTGCTCACGAACGCCTCCATATCAATCAGCGCATACGGGCCGGTTTCTGTTTTGTTCGCGCCCGACCCTTCGCCGGGGCCGGAAAGCGTATGTTCAAGGCAGTAGACGGGGTAGCTCTCCAGATAGTGCGGTGTCGCATAAATCGTGCCGTGCGATGCCGATTTCGCCAGCTGTGGATACGCCGCGTCCCTGCCGGAACTTCCTTGCAGTCCCGACTGTCCCGCCTGAAAACTGCCGATTTTCCCATGAATATTCTTCAAGCTGAATCCGTCCGTTTCTGCGGTATACGTTTGCATTTCCCGGAGCAGGCACAGCATTTCTTTGGGATACGCGAAGTCCGTTACCGTGCAGGCATCCGCATCCGTTTCGCCGGTTTCCGCTGCCATTACCCACACCGTTTCGTCAGCCGTCCACTTCATCTTGCCGCCGGGGAAAGAATCGCCGTACAGGAAGCGCACCTGATACCACACTGCGCCCGAAGCATCTTCCGCAATGGACACCACCTGCACCGCTGCTGCTTTGACGAAATTGCCCTGATACTCGCTGGAAAAATACGCTTCGGACGCATCATCATCCACCGCAGAAAAGACGCGCGTGTCCGTACTGACGCTGACAAAATCGCCAGGATTTACAGGCGGCACCGTTTCGTCGATTTCTTCCGCGCTGCTGATTTCTGGATGTACCGAAGCATCCGGCGATTCTGCGCCATCCGGCTGCTCCGAAGCATCCGGCGATTCTGCGCCATCCGGCTGCTCCGAAGCGCCGCTTTCATCCGCTTCGGGCAGATTCGATTCTTGGTGCGGCGCGTCCTGCGAAGGTGCATCCGCGGGCGTTTCTTCTTCATCGGATGCTTCTTCCGGGCGGCTGCCATTGACCACGAACAGTCGCTTTTGACCGACGGCAGTCATTCCGTCGCAGGATGGCACGTCGGCGATGCCCGACACATCCGCATCCGTCAAATAGCGGGTATCCAGCGACGCTGCCGGTACAAAGCCGCAGATGGTCTGCTGCTCCGCATCCAGAAACCAGACCTGCACGGCTTGATGACCGCTGAAAAACGCCGTCGCCAGCAGAATGGACGCATCATCAGCCGCGGCATAAACAATGCGCTCCTGCGATTCTGCGCTGGCGTACACGCTGACTGCCCGCACCGTCCGGACGTAGACATACCCATGTTCTTCAATCGCCGCCTGCAAAGGATGACGGTTGTCCGACGAACTTTCCTCCTCCGAATTGGGGAGCATTTCGTCATGGGACGGCTCATCCGGCACATCGGATGCGGATTCGTCAGGCGCTTCCTCCACGGGTGGAAGCACCGGTTCTTCTGCCGGAAGCACAATGACTTCCGTTCCTGTGATGTCCGAGGGCGTGGCTGCTTCTTCTGCTGCCGCACAGAGCGGAATGCAGGTCAGCACCAATGCCGCAGACAGCACCAATGATGCAAATCGTTTCAAATTGGATTTCAATTTCATTTGCTTCTCCTTCTTATACTATTTTCGGATGAAAATGAGCCAAGATGCGCCGCGAATTTTTCACGCTGTCTAACGCGAATGAAACGCAGCGTAGCAGCGCTACGCTAAGTGGAATAAGCGGACGACAGCGGGGAAAAGGCGCAAGCAGATGGCTCAGGTGAATCCGAAAATAGTATTATTCTTGAACCGCCAGCACAATCAGACGGCCGCTTGCACCGCCCGCACTGCGGTCGCAGGTAATCAGGGTCAGAATGTGGTCATCCGCACCGACTGCCGCGCCTGAATCGTACAGTGCCTTGGCTCGTGCGCGGTCTACATACGCTTGAAACGCCTGTCCGCTGGCAAAATCAGCCGCCGCTGCATCCCAGTCACCAACCTGCATGTTGACGACGGCGAAAATCCGATAGGTGCGTTCGCCGTAAATCGTGTCCAGCTGAATGATGCTGTGCGCGGCGCAGTAGCCCGAATCCTTGTATTGCACAAGGCTGCTGAACATCGCGTCGCTATGGCTCAGGTGATGCCCGTAGATGGCAATGTTCCCGCTCGGTGTCTGATAATCCGCCGATGGCAGCGAGAACAGGCAGCCCAGCTTGCTGCTTTCGCCGCTGAACAGGTGCGTCAGGTAGTAGTCCGTCCTGTTCGACCGCACAACCGGATAATCCACCGGCGTACCCGGAATGGTGAGCCATGCGGCAAAATCCGGATTCTGCGCAACGCAGGCTTCTACATCGACACTGCGGGGATTTGCTGTCCGCTCTGCCTGTGCTGGCGCGGCAGTGTCGGAAGCAGCCGGGCGTACGGGGGACGGCGCGGCAGCGGGCACAGCGGTTTTCTCCGGCAGCGGCACTTCCAGCAGCAGGGGCAGCACGGTCTGCACGGCGGCTGCCGCGGGGGATGGCGCATCCTCCACCAGTCCCGAAGCCTGTTGAGGGGGCTTAACCTCTGCGGACATGCGCGTGTATACACGGTCATCTTCTTCGACCTCCTTTATCTGCCCGAAAATTGGGCAAAGAAAAATCATGCTTCCGAACAGAAACATGACCATCAGCAGAATATCCAGTTTTCGTTTCATGCGTCTTTATCGCTCCTGCGACATTTGCCGCTTCCGAACCCAGTAATCCAGCAGCTTGAAAATTACCTTTTCCATCTGCTCCGTCGTGTAGGAACGTGGAAAATACTTGGTCAGCTTTTCCTGCGGCAGCACGACAGACCCCTTGACAGGAATCGTCTGCTTGTTCTCCGTCATGATTTCCATGATGCCCTGTTCCGACAGCGTGCCCTGTTTGCTTTCGCGCTTCATGCGCTGGGCTTGCGAGAGGGACGGTGTCTGCTGCGTGTTTTCCAAGGCGGTATCCAGCCACTGCTGTTCTTCCGGCTTCAAGTACGAAAGTTCCACGGCGGGGGTAAAGGCGAGTTTGCCAGCATCCACCTTATCAATGAGCGGCGGTTCAAGGTTGTTCAAGCGCAAAATGCGATGGATTTGGCGCTCACTTTCACCTGCGTCTTTTGCTACTTTAGTGACTGACAACTTCTCGCCAACTTGGCGAGAAGTTAAATCTACTCGTTCGCCTTGACGCTTAATCGCTTCCATTTTCATTTGATACGCCTTTGCACGCTCGCTGGGCAGAATGTTCTCGCGCTGCAAATTGCTGTCCACCATAATGATGACAGCTTCATCATCGTCCAAATCGCGGACAATGGCGGGAATCTCGTTCATCCCCGCCAGCTCACAGGCGCGCTTCCGCCGATGCCCGGACACAATTTCATATCCGCCGTCCGCCATCGGTCGGGCGATAATCGGCACCAGCACTCCATATTCCTTCACGCTCTCCACCGTTTCCATCATCCGGTCATCGTCCAGTACGCGGAATGGATGATCTTTAAAGGGGTGAAGTTCGCTTAGCGCAAGGCGCTGAATCTGCTCCTGCTGGCGTGAGGCTTCCGTGGAGAAAATGTCATCGTAGGAGGTCAGACTTGGCTTTCTGCCGCTGCTTTTCAAGCTGAAGCACCTCCTTCGTGAGCGCACGATACGCCTGCGCCACCTTGCCGCCGGGGTCGTACTCGAAAATACTCTTCCCGGTCAGGCTCGCTTCTGCTGCACGGACGGAATGCGGAATCGCCATCTCGAACACCTTGATTTTGCCGCCGTAAGTCTCCCGAATCAGCGTCGTGATTTCCTTGGCGTTGTTCGTGCGCCCATCCACCATCGTCATGAGGATACCGTCGATTTTCAGCTTGGGATTCATTTGCCTGCGTACCTTTGCAATGGTTTGCAGCAGCTGTTCCAGCCCTTTGGCAGACAGGTAATGCGCCTGCACCGGGATGATTACGCGGTCTGCCGCCGCCAGCGCATTGATGGTCAGCATCCCCAGCGACGGCATACAGTCGATGATGATGCAGTCGTAGTCCTGCCGATTGCGGGCAAGCACCTGCTTCAAGATGGTTTCGCGGCTCATTGCATTCACCAGCGACACCTCCGTTCCCGCCAGCGCGATGTTAGCAGGCAGCAGGTCAATTCCCTCCGGATGATGCAGTATGCCCTCGCCCGGCGCAATCGGGACATCGTTCATGACCTTGGTCATCAGGTCTGCGATTGTGGGCGCAAGCTGATCCGGCTGCTGATTGCCGAGGCTGATGGTCATGCTGGCCTGCGGGTCAGTGTCCACCAGCAGCACCTTTTTTCCTTCCCGTGCCATCGCTGCCCCTATGTTGATGCAGCTGGTCGTTTTCGCTACCCCTCCTTTCTGATTTACAGTTGCAAGCACCGTGGGATTCATCCACTTCCTCCTTCCTGCACTCGTTCATCCGTGGCAGCAGAACTTCCCTGCCCTCCACTGCTGTTTGATGGTGGGTTCAGCCTGTAAATATTTCACACCTCCTGTTCTGGAAAATAGAAAGGCATCGACAGATTGCTCCATCAATGCCTTCGTCTCTTTCGACACTACTATTATAGCACAGGTTTCGTTGCTAAAGCGTGCTAATTTGTCTTGTTCGCTGCTAATTTGTCCTGTTTTGTGCTGCGCGATGCTATTTCATGCTATTTGCTGCTATCTTGCGCGATTGCCGCCCGTGTTGTCCCCTATTCAGTTGCTTGCACTTAGCAGCATTTCCAGTTCATCAAGCGCCTGAGTGTGCAAATGATACACGCGCGACCGGCTTAATCCGATTCTTTCAGCAATTTTCTCAAAATTCATATGAGAAAGATAATAGTTCAAGAGGATGATCCGGTGCGCCTGATTATCCATGCTGTTTACGACAGCTGTGATTTCTTCAACGGCATCCCGATACTCCTGTGTCAATTTTTCCAACTCTCTGCGTGCTTCCGTGAGACGAATAATCGCATTCTCATTCGCACCCACGTTGCGCGCATGGGCGGTAAATTCGCTTCCCCAAGATGCCGTAACTCGCTGCGTAAGGCTTTTGTAGAGTTCTATCTGCGAGAGAAGGGCATCTATTCTCTGTTCAACTGCTTCTGCCCTTTTCAAAAATGCAACTGCTTTCCTCATGCAATTTCACGCTCCAATCTTTTCAGCAGCTGGATACCATCTATGTCAGTAAGCAATACAAAACGACCGGACTGAAAAAAGATTCGCAGTTCATCAAGCCTCTGCTTGTACTGCATGATGCGGTATGTGAGATAGTCTCGTTCTTCTGCTGTCAGCTTTGTCTCGCTGCGGAACTTTTGCCGAAGTTCGTACTGCATCCGACCGCAGCTGCGGAAATCCTTGACCGCCTGAACAATCACTGCACTCGCAAACGCTTTCCACGGTTCCTTTTCTCCATAAACATAATGGGAGCAGTTTTTTCTCTGATTCATCCCAGCACCTCCGCCAGATATTCCTTTATTTATTTTCGCATTGTTCTTTGCGTTTTTTCTGCTGCTTTTTGCTCAACATACTCAGTAACAGCTCGAAACAGCAGCATCATCAAGGGATGATTATTCCATTTTGCAGCTTTTTCACTGGTGTCCTTTACCATTGAAAGCCACCATTCTTCGGCATCTTGTGCCTGATTCTCCGGCGGATCACAATGCGCTGCATACAGGCGGAACGCATCGCGGAAAATCTCCCATTCATCATCGTTCACTTTGCCATGCATGTTCTCACCGCCATTCCAAAGGAAGTTCGCCTTGATTGACCCGCGTGAAACCTTCCATCAGCATCTGCTCAATCTTTTCAGACCATGCGTGCTGCGGCGGAAGTCCCTTCACATCCGACATAGTTCTGCTTCGGCGGTCAAAATAGAGTTTTATCATCTCATCCACAACGCCAAGGTCACGGTTTTTCATGATTTCCACCACATTTCCCACATCCGGCTGAATCTCAAGTTTGGGATATACCGAGCGATAGCGCATCATAAAATCAGCATTGACCCGATGAACCATAAACACATTGTCGGCTGCATTTGTAAGGTCGGCTGTTCCGCTGATGTCGCCTTTGCGCAGAAATGCTTCTGTTTTCCGCGGATGACAGATAAAATGAACGTGAATTTTCAGCGTCTTTGCCATTGTGGAGAGCCGCTTGGCAATTCGGGATTGCATCTCATATTTGTCCACATTGCCAAGCTGAATATCCAGTGCCATCAGATTATCGACAATCGCCACCGAAGCACCGTTCTGCTGAACCCAATCGTAAATTGTGCTGATAACGATTTCCCAATCAGTGCCGAAGTCATTGTCGTAGATGGCAAACTTGCCTGTCAGCATAGCATCCAGCTTCGCCTCAATGCCGGGCTTCAGGCAGAAATGATTGGGATTCAGTGGATCAGGCATTACATAGTCTGGGCCTGCTGCTTGAAGCAGTATCCATTCTCGTATCCGTGATGCCGTCATTTCTCCTGAAAACAGCGCGACTTTATATCCCTGCGATACAGCAGCCAAACCAATCTGACTGACGAGCGTTGACTTGCCCGAAGCATTGCCCCCGCTCCAAATGGACATTTCGCCTGCATTGAATCCCCCTATCTTTGCGTCAAGCGAACTGAGCCGTGACCGAATTACCACAATTTTGCTGCGGTCTACGTTCGGAATCTCTGCAAAGTCCAGCATCCGTGCCTTCGCCTTGCCAAGCAGTGGAGAATTTTCCGCCGTGCTGACTTTTGCTGTCGGCACAGCAGGCGTTACTGCATAAGGGCTGCTGCTGTAAGCTGCCGGGTCTACCTTCTGCCGGAACTCATGCCAATGGTATCCGGCGCAGCTGTTATGGAAGCAGTGGAATCCGAAACCGCCTTGATGGTACGCAAACACGGCGGCATCTCCGTGCTGATGCGAATCGTCAAACGGACAGTGTGCTAATTGGTACTTTGTACCGCTGCTGATGGCTACTTTTTTCTCCACCTCCACGCCATGTGCGGAAAGGAAATGCTCAATGTCCCAAGTGCTTTCTTTGCCGGAACGCCGAGCTTCTGTCGGTATCGCCGCTTGATGCAGTTCCGCTGCAATATTCTTGACCAGCGCAATGGGTGTTTCCCGAATCTGCTCCGGATAGCGGATGATGCAGCTCTGTCGGTGCGGACGTTCCGGCGTATGGGCTCCTTTCGCTGCAATTGTTCCATACAGCTTGGTAATTCTTGATGGGTTATACACCGCCGTATCAATTTTTGCCTCGTCTGTGCTGAACCACATGTCCAGCACAGAGAGAAAATCCGCAACCACTTGCCGGTCATCCGTGCTGATATGCACCTTAAAAAGCAGATGATAGCCATTGCCGCTGTCTGCAACAATTGGCTCGCTGAATCCCGTTGCCATCAGCCGCTTCATTGTCTTTCCAGCAACAGCGTGTGCTGCTTCCTTTTCTTCTGCCGATGCACTGACACCGCTGGGGCGGACTGGGTCTGCATCAATCAAAATCCATTGAAATCCTATGATGTCATTGTCAGACGTTGTTTCCTTCGGACGTTCTACCAGACGTTCATGCTGAGCACGCGCATAGCAGGCACTTTTGACGGGGTTCAGCGACTGGTAAAACGTTCGATTCGGATACTTTGCCAATTCAGCAGCAATGTGCGGACTGTCCGCACGAAAATAACCGCTGACAATAGGCTTAGGGTCTATACTTCTGATTTCAATGATTGCATCCGGTTCATGCAGCAAGGACAGCCACTTTACTGCGAGTTCCACTGTTCTTGATTCTCCTTTTGCGCTTTTTGTAGATTCGCCTCTCTCCACGGCTCACGCTGAAGCCATTTGCTAATGCCGGGGATATACTGCCCGCCATCTTTCGTCCATGCGATAGAACTTTTTGCTGCTTCAAGCGCTGTCATGATTATTTCAAGCGTCGCACCATGCCGCAGTGCCTGTTGATATATGCGAAAGGCCTCATCCCAGTCATTTCTGCGATTAGCCGGATAAGCAAACCACAGCTTTTCAAACTCATCCGGATAATGAGATAGTGTATCTATCGTATTACTATTATTATATTGCTGCTGGGTGTGCTGATTTTCAAGCCGCCTGCGATGTGCAAATGCTGAAAAATGCGCATTTGCACCGTTTTCCGCTCTTTCTTTCGTACCGCATATGGACTTGTTTTCAGCACACGGCGTGCTTATTTCAGTACCGTCTGCGTACTGATTTTCGGGACAGAGTAGCCTTATTTTCATACCGCCAGCGGTCTGATTTTCAAGCCAGTTTGATACGGTAACGATAGAACCGTCCCGCGCTGTTTGTATCTGAACATAGCCCATTTGAACCAGCGCAGCCATCTTCCTCGTCAGCTTATCACGAGACCAGCCCAGTTCAAGCGCTGTCTTTCTGTATGAGAAGAGCAGTTGTCCCGGCATAAGCTGTTTCCCGCAGATTTCAGCTTTCTGACGGCAGGCACAATTCATACAGTAGTAATACAGTTTGAAAACACTATCATCCTGCCACACAAGACTATTTTGAGAAATGCAGATAGGCTGCCTATTCTTTTCGGCTGCTTCTGCCACATAAGTCACCTCCTGTTATTGGAAACGCGCTGGCTGTTCCCGACGAACCAACATTTGCTCACCCATTGCAGCCAACCAGAAGCTGCATCAGCCTTCTCCTGTTTTCATCATGTTGCCGCAGCACGGGCAGAGGCAGAAAGCGCTGCTCCTCATGATTCCAGTCATACTGGATGTTATTTCCTAATAAAAGTTAATGCCGGACATGCTGATTCCCCCTTCTTGCTGAAAGAGACTTTTATCCCTCTCACCATAACTGGTAAAAAAAATCGGTTTTTTTACGCGATTTCAAGAATTTCTGCAAAAAAAATTTTCACGCTGACGAACAGAAGTGAAATGCAGCGCTACGCGCAAGCAGATGATGCGTCGAAACCGGAAATAATGCCACATCAAAAATCGCAGAATGTACTCCGATGTTCTCTTATATACTTCAGCATTTGATGCAGGCGATAATGCACTGCCCTGACCGTAAGATGCAGTTCTTTCGCAGTGCTTTCCAGCGTTTCACCATTGAGGTAGCACGCAATAATTTTCGCACCATCCGGATACGCAGAATCTGCATACCGATAGATTCGGGCACACAGTGTGTTGTATCGTTCCTCCGCGATGTACTTTTCCTCCAGCGTCGATTCGCAATTCACAACGCCATAGCCGCGCGCTGCATTGTCATTGCCGAACCCTTCTGCAAAGTGTTCCGTTTCATACGAAACAACAATTCCTTCCTTGCGCCATGGACACACGAAGCAATCCCCATTGCAGCGACGGTAATCCGCCTGTCCGCAAATTTTTTCCTGACGAGCTCTGTAACGTTCCTTGTTGATGAGTTTGTCCCATTCCTTCTGCAGCTCCGGATTCAGATATACTTTCTTCCCTGCAATCCAAACATAACGTCCTTGTGACATTGCAATTTTTCCTCCATTCCTTTGTCTCGAATGGAGAAAATCGCAAAAGAAGGGTATACTGAACAGTGCCGCCTACCATCATGAATTTCTCCATTCATTTGGTTGGCAGCAGCCATTGCCTCGGCTGATGCTGATATGCGCCGTATCCTTCAGCATACTATTTTCAAATGAGAATGCGCCTGATGCGCCGCGAATTTTTTCTTCTGCCTAACGCGAATGAAACGCAGCGTAGCAGCGCTACGCTAAGTGGAATGAGCGGACGGCAGGAGGAAAAAGGCGCAAGCAGCGGGCGCAGGCAAATGCAGAAAATAGTATTCGGCAATTCCTTCGGGGATGCCGGCTCCGAAGGGATTCTGCATACGGCTCTTTGTTACAAAAAAAGCGGTCAGAAATAGTTCTCTTTTGAGAACTAATTCTGACCGTCAGACAGCTCTATGGATTTATCTTTTTCGCACATACATTTTGACTGTTCAAAGAAAGCAATTGAGCTGCTGGTCTTGCAATCACAGTCATTATGTACATATGGAAAGTGTTAGCCTTTTGACCAGCATTTTAGCAAACAGGTGTGATGTATTTGGGGGCATTCGCGTTTTCCTAATCTGCTCTGTTGCGTCAGAATTGCCTCTTGTCACCACCCTATTGCCATTTGCTTTCACAATTCCACTCCTTTCAGCTTCAGATTATTCTGAAGTTCATTTATTGCTGCAAAAATCAGCATTAGATATATTTGCAGTTAAGTTTTCCATGTTTATTGTAACATAATGTGATTGTCCTGTCAATATCATCTATCAACTTCTCCTCCCCTTTCACCTCCCATACAGCAGCAGCGCCAAGTGCGCCAGCGCGCGATCCTTCTTCTTGTAGGCGGAGCTCCGCTCCACGCAAAACCGCTCGCTGATTTCCTCTATCGCGTCTGTTTTCCCATTTTCTGATAGATAGAACATCGTCAGCACCGTTTTTTCGTCCTTCCCCAGCGCATCCCACGCCGGCTGAAACCACGCCATGAACTCCTCCGCCTGCCGATTCCGCTCTTCCAGCACATCAATTTCCGCAATTCCATGCAGGATCTGGTTTTCGCCTGCCTGCGGATTTCGCGCACCATGCGCCGACTCCTCGAAGCGCATCCCGCCAATGCGAACCATGTCCTGCCGCACATTCGCAATCTCCTCCGCCGTTGTCGCCAGAATCGCCTTCATGCTGCAATAATCTTTCAGCGCCGCCATTGCCGCGCTCCGCTTATCCAGATAGTTCCATGCAATACTCATTCCGCAAACCTCCTGTCGTTGCTTCGTAGCCTCATCATAGCAGAAAAGTTCGCGAATTCAAAACCAGAAACTGAAATCCTGAACCCCAGTAATTCCAAGGGGTTCAGGACTTTTTTCTTTGCCGTCCGATTGAAAATCGGGGCAATGTCCGCCTTTCCGGACTGCCTAAATTTCAGTTTCTGAAACGCGAAAATGAAGAAAATTTTCGGGCATAGAAAAAGCGGCACATAGCCGAGTGGGTGTCAGTTGTGTGCCGCCTAAAGTAGTAAAAAGCAAAAGTGGACTGATGATTTGTTTTAGATAAGTTAGTTTGCTATCTAAAACAAATCAAGTTAGTTAGCGAAATATCAATAAAGTTGATTACATCAATCTATTTACGTCAACAATATCGTATCCGTCCCCCTTCATCATGACCAAAACCCTACTGTATTTCCCATAAACCACAGTTACATAGACATCTTCTTTTTCCATTCGCGCCATAAGTCGTCTCATTGCTTCCCATTTTCTATTTCCCATAGCACAACGTAGTCGAAATTTCTTTCCTGTTGGTGTTATGAGATAAATCCAATAAGGTTCCATTTGAACATCAGGTGGATAAAGCTTTGTCATAGCACTCTCCAACATACGTCCTGTCCATGAAAGTGCATCCTTTACCTTCAAAATTCGCACAGACTTAGCAACATAGCATATCTTCTTCTCCTCCAGTATCGTTAATAATGCAACATATATTTCCAGCATCAAGCCAATGAAACAGGAAATAACAATGAATGGTACAAGTACGGAAAAATAAAATTTTTGATCTTCATTTGTGTTAAAAATGATGCCTACAACCAATAGCATCGCTCCCATGATGCATACATCACGCACAAGTACATAACCACATTCACGGCGATATGGTTCATAACTTCTGTGAAGCTTTTTTAAATCAATTTCCATGAATCCACCTCGACCCGATAGTACTACCAACACCACTAACCATAGAATTTACAAGTTGTTCATTGCTCCTCCCAAAGAGATGCTCTGGAAGTGTCTTATATTTTGTTAGTGCCCACGCAATATCCTTCACTGCGTTTCTATCTTCTCCTGCAATTTGCATAACTGAAGTAATAACTTGTTTAATTCTCCCTGGTGCTTGCTTGCTCAAGACCTTAGCAATAATTCGACCTCCAACTTTGGCTGCCAATTTTCCTGCTCCAACTCCAAGAAGCGAAGTAATCAAACCGTTGGCAATTGATGCAAGCGTATGTTCCGCATCTCGATGCCCATCCAATGCTTCCGTGACGAGATTGCCAAGCGTAGTAGTAATTACACCACCTAACGTCGGTAATGCAGCCCCAACGCCACCGACAACTGCCGCTATTGCAACTTTTCCCCATTTAACTTTTGAAAGATCACCTTCTGCATCAATTATTTGAGAACCAAGTTCAAACAGTGCCCCAACAAAAGCACCAATAACTAATGTCTGCTGACCAACCCAAAAAGCATTGCGACACAAGGCAATCCCGGCAATC
>ERZ773216.2412-NODE-2412-length-18372-cov-3.582191_pt1 | contig 18372 bp, 14 predicted proteins | sample MGYA00511259_ERZ773216 | MGnify/ENA primary metagenome ERZ773216 (study PRJEB29015, sample SAMEA2737764) | human gut metagenome | biome: human gut; feature: human-associated habitat; material: faeces | place: China | collected 2012 ... | reverse complement strand
AGGGAATGACGCTGGACAGGCTGGTGGCGCTTGGGTCGATTACAGAAGAATGCAAAAGCTTTCTCGAACTGTTGGTAAAGTGCCGGTACAACATTTTTATCAGCGGGGGTACGGGGAGCGGAAAGACGACGTTTTTAAATGCGCTGTCGCAGGCGATTCCGCCGGAGGAACGAATCGTGACGATCGAGGACAGCGCGGAGCTGCAGTTAAAATATGCGCAAAATTTGGTTTCTCTCGAAACCAGAAACGCCAACATGGAGGGATGCAGAACAATTTCCGTGCGGGATCTGATCCGCAGCAGTTTAAGAATGCGGCCGGATCGGATTATCGTCGGAGAAGTTCGCGGTGCAGAGATCTGTGAGCTGCTGACTGCCTACAATTCCGGGCACGCCGGGAGTATGTCGACCGGGCACGGAAACACAGCGCGGGACATGCTGCTTCGGATGGAGACCATGCTCCTGATGGGAATGGACATTCCATTGTCTGCCATACGAAGACAGATCGCATCGGGAATTGATATTTTAGTGCATCTTGGAAGGATGCGGGACAAAACCAGAAAGGTACTGGAAATCGCAGAAATTACAGGATTTTCGGAAGGAGAGATTACGACCAGGACGCTGTATGCCTTTGAAGAGGACGAAAACAGTACGCGGGAAAAGGTCAGCGGCAAACTGGAAAAGAAAGGAGAACTTTGTCATGTGGAAAAGCTGGAAGCGGCGGGCTTTGGCTGAGAATAAAACAGACTATTCCCAATACCGGTTTTCCTGGCAGGAATATTTACTCTGCTTTTTCAAAGCATTTTTTGCAACAGGCGCTTTTGCAGGGATGTTCTACCGGTCATGGCTTGGAATGCTGGCGTTTCCGGCAGTATGGAAGGTTTTATACGGACGCGACAAAAAGAACAGAATTCAAAAAAGAAAGGAAAGACTCTCCTTGCAATTTAAAGATACCATCCTGATGGTAAGCAACTACGTCGATCTTATCATTATGCGCCACCATTTGGAAGGCGCCGCCCGTTATGCATCGGAGGTTACGGACGTGCCTATCATCAATGCCGGTGACGGAGCAAACCAGCATCCCTCCCAGACAATGCTGGACCTCTATTCCATTCAAAAGACACAAGGCAAGCTGACCGATCTCAACATCACAATGGTAGGCGACCTGAAATACGGACGTACCGTACACTCACTGATAGTAGGTATGTCTCATTTCAACCCGACATTCAACTTTATCGCACCAAACGAACTCCGCATGCCGGACGAACAGAAAAACTTCTGCGACAAACATGGCATCAAATACAACGAATATACCGAATTTACGGAAGACATCATCAACCAGACGGATATTCTGTACATGACTCGTGTACAACGCGAACGTTTCACCGACCTCGAAGAATACGAACGTGTAAAGAATGTGTATATACTGAAGAATGACATGCTGAAAAACAGTCGCGAGAACTTGCGCATCCTGCATCCGCTGCCTCGCGTGAACGAAATCGCTTATGATGTGGACGATAATCCGAAAGCCTATTATATCCAGCAGGCACGCAACGGACTGTTCGCCCGTCAAGCCATCATCTGCGAAGTGTTGGGCATTTCCGTTGAAGATTAAGAATCCCGTTTCCTGATTTTCAACTTTCAATTATCAATTTTCAATTATCAAAAGTTATGTCAGCAGAAAAGAAAAAAGAATTGCAGGTCGCCGCTTTAGAGAACGGTACTGCCATTGATCATATTCCCCCCAGCCAGTTGTTTAAAGTAGCCAAATTACTGGGGCTGGAAAACATGGACAATACGATTACGATCGGCAACAATTTCCACAGCAATAAAATGGGCAGTAAAGGCATGATCAAAATCTCCGACAAGTTCTTCTGTGACGAAGAGATCAACCGCATCGCCCTGATCGCCCCAAACGTGATCCTGAACATTATCCGCGATTACGAAGTGGTGGAGAAAAAGACCGTTACCTTACCAGACGAACTGGTAGGGCTCGTAAAATGCAACAATCCGAAATGTATTACCAATAATGAACCAATGCCGACTCGTTTCGATGTAATCGACAAAGAAAAGGGTACGATCAGATGCCATTATTGCGAACGTAAGATTAATAAAGAAGACATCATCGTTAAATAATTAACAATCGACAATGGACAATCGACAATTATTTGTCGCAGTCTTTTAATTGCCCATTGTCAATTATCAATTGTCATGAAACACGACTGGAAGCCCGGCACGATGATCTATCCGCTGCCAGCAGTAATGGTTAGTTGCGGCTCTGAGCCTTCAGAATACAATATTATCACTGTCGCGTGGGTGGGTACGATATGTACTAACCCACCGATGTGTTATATCTCCGTCCGTCCGGAACGTCACTCCTACCCGATCTTGAAAAAGAACATGGAATTTGTGATTAACCTGACAACCCGCTCTTTAGCATACGCAACAGACTGGTGTGGTGTCAATTCCGGCAAAGATCATACTAAGTTCGAAGAGATGAAACTGACGCCAGGAAAAGCCTCAGTCGTAAATGCTCCAATCATCGAAGAATGCCCGCTCTGCATCGAATGCCGGGTAAAAGAAGTAATGGCATTAGGCAGCCATGACATGTTTATCGCCGATGTGGTAAACGTGCAGGCCGACGACAAATATCTGGACCCGGAAACGGGAGCTTTCGATATGCAGCGTGCTGACCTGCTGGCTTATTCACATGGCAAATATTACGGATTGGGCGACTTTGTCGGTAAATTCGGCTGGTCGGTCAGAAAGAAAAAATAGTCATGAAGAAAATTTACCTTATATTGCTGATACTTCCATTCTGTTTCTCGGCCAACGCCCAGAAGTTTATCAAGATCGAAGACAAGACATTCAACTGGGGAGGAAAAGTTGGAGTCAATGCCGCGCTCCCGATTGTCAAATCGTTGACGATAGACAATCAGGAGATGGAAGACATACGTCTGCAATATAAGGTAGGTTACCAAGCAGCTGTGTTTGCACGAGTCAATATCGATCGTTTCTATATTCAACCCAGCTTGGCATGGCAATATACGGAAGGTGACATACGTTTCAACATACCACAGACAGAAAACAGCCTGCCTGACGGGACAAACACCCAAATGCCTATCGGCAAGAACCGGATTACTTATAAGTCCGCCACGCTCGAAGTTCCGGTGATGATCGGTTATTATCTGGTAAAAGAAGGTCCGTACGCATTAAGCATGATGTTCGGCCCCAATATCAAATACAACTACAAAACGCGCTACAGTACAGATATGACAGACAGACCCCGCGAGTTTGAAGACGACAATACCCCTTTCGGCATCAGCATAGCCGCCGGGCTGGGAGTCAGTATCTGGCGTCTGTTTCTTGACTTCAGTTATGAATTCGGTTTGAACGAGGTAGCTTCCGATTTCCGTGAGATAGGTACCGAGGCCAACCAGAAAGGGACTCTCAACATTGAAAAACGAACAAACATAATGAGTTTCTCACTCGGTTTCCTGTTCTGATTCAGATTTTCATTGTTAAACCATCAAAAAACATATCAGATGAAAAAAGTCAAGATTACGGTATTAAAAACTACTTTAGATGAACAACTGGCCCGCGAATACGGCGCCGAAGGACTGACCGCCTGCCCCATGCTGAAAGAAGGACAAGTTTTTTATGCTGATTATGCCAAGCCGGAAGGTTTTTGTGACGAGGCTTGGAAAGCGATTTACCAATATGCTTTTGCGTTGTCACATGGTGCCGGAAAAGAAGTATTCTATTATGGAGACTGGATCAGAAAACCGGGAGTTGCCATCTGCAGTTGCAATGACGGATTACGCCCTGTCATATTCAAGCTCGAAGCGACGGACGAAGAGTCCGAGATAGACTACACGCCTGTCCGTTGACCAAAAATCAGGATGTATACCCTTATCCTGTAAAAATGGTACTTATCCCCGTAATTCATATACAATCCGAACCAACCTGTCACAGTAACTTTGTATCTGTTCCTCCGGAACATTCTTAATAGCGATTTAAACTAATATACAAGTATGGCAAAAAAAGTATTGATCTTATCATCCAGTCCTCGCCGAGGCGGCAACTCAGACACGCTCTGTGACGAATTTATGCGTGGTGCGGCAGAAAGCAATCATGAAGTGGAAAAGATTTTCCTGAGAGACAAAACAATCCATTACTGTACGGGATGCAGTACATGCAGTCTGTACCAGAAGCCATGCCCTCAAAAAGACGACGCGGCAGAAATCATCGAAAAAATGGTGGATGCCGATGTGATCGTAATGGCTACCCCAGTCTATTTCTACACAATAAGCGCTCAAATGAAAACCCTGATAGACCGCTGCTGTGGAAGATACACGGAGATGAACGGCAAGGAATTTTATTTCATCGTAACGGCAGCCGAAGACGACCGTAAGAAAATGCTCCGCACGATCGACACTTTCCAGGGATTCCTGGACTGCCTGGAAGATCCCGTAATAAAAGGAACCGTGTTCGGATTAGGCGTTTGGCACAAAGGAGAGATCAACGGAAATCCCGCCATGAAAGATGCCTATCAAATGGGAAAACAGGTTTAAGCGATTGCAATGACAGCCCTTTTCAAAGCATATATGTTTTGAATGCAAAACATATATGTTTCGTTTTCAAAACACCGGTGTTTTGAAAAAGGAATCCTTTACTGCAATAAACTTCATGCCTCCATGAGCGGTTATATATACAATAACAACATAAAATTTAAAAGCTATGGGATTTTTATGGTACATTATCATAGGTATAGCAGCCGGCTTTTTGGCCGGTAAAATCATGCGGGGCGGTGGCTTCGGAGTAATAATCAATCTGATTTTGGGAATAGCCGGCGGTGTATTGGGCGGCTGGGTATTCGGATTACTCGGAATTGCAGCTTCCGGTATTATCGGCAGTCTGATTACGGCGACAGTCGGAGCCATTCTGATGTTATGGATCGCTTCGTTGTTTAATAAGCGAAATGTAGATTAATAACAACAGGACATATAGAGTAACGCAAATCCACCCAATTGGCAAGATCTGCGTTACCCTGTTTTTTCAGCTATTTACGGGAACACATCCTATTTCAACACAACCAATACCTTGACCGGGCCATGTGCACCCAATACAAGAGCCTGTTCTATATCAGCTGTTTTAGAGGGGCCTGAGATAAAAGCACCGAAATCATATGTCATGTTTTCCGTCCGTTTATAGGCTTCATGCATATTGTTCACGATCGAATTGCGGTCTATCAGCATAACCAGGCTGTTGGAGATAAAATACAATGCCTTATGCTTTACCTGGCGGGTAATCCAGACAGCCCCGTTCTCGGCTACACCAAAATGGCCTTCCACGATGGCAAGGTCTGTATTGTCCAACTCACGAGGATCGTCGAGATCGTCCGGATTAAAGGTGGCACAGGTAATACTGGACAGATTGGAGGCGATACGGATTGCATCAGGAAAATGGTGACGAATAATATCGTTGATATCGTCTCCAGGCTGCATCAGGACGACTTGCCCCCCAGCAGCTTTCAGAGAGTCGGTAAACTGGAGGATTTTATCTTCGTAAGTGATGGCATCCAGCGTCAGTTCCGGCATATCGTAACGTTTGCCGGTGTGACGACGGATAGCAGATAATATATCGTTTTTGCTACTCATTGTCGTATCATTTTAAGGGCAAGCATACTTCACCCCTACATTATTTTATCTTGTTACTTTTCCACATTTCATTGAACGACTGCTTGGCAAAAGCTGGCAGTTCACGGCCCTTCCCCCATGCATTCAAAGCGTTGTAGATCATAAAACGAGGCATGTTATTGACTACCGGGGCAAACTTCAAAGCCGTATTGAACAGTTTCGGACGTTCCATCAGGAACTTCATGCCGCCGGACATAATCTTTTTCTCCGTACTCGCTTTCCCTATCTTATCCAAGTCCTGACGCCAGCGATAGATCTGTTCGCCGAGGTCTATCTTGACCGGGCAAACATTCGAGCAAGAGAGGCACAACGAACAGGCAGAAACATTGTCCGAATATTTCACCGGATCTTTCAGCATCCCTAGATTGATCCCAATCGGGCCGGGTATAAAATATGTATAGGAATAACCACCGCTACGGCGATAGACCGGACAAGTATTCATACACTCGCCACAACGGATGCAGTTCAGCGTACGGATATGATCGGGACATGCCAGGATATCACTCCGCCCGTTATCGACTATGATGATATGAAACTCACCTCCTTCTTTCGGTTTACAATAGTGAGAAGTGTAGGAAGTGATCGGCTGCCCCGTGCCGGAGCGTGCCAGCAGGCGGGTGAAGACACCTAACGAGTCCCGATCCGGCACGATCTTCTCCATTCCGAACGTCGCAATGTGAACATTCGGGAAAGAAGTTCCCATATCTGCATTCCCCTCGTTGGTGCAGACCACTATCTCTCCAGTCGAAGCAACTGCAAAGTTAGCTCCCGTCATGGCAACATCGGCTGTCAGGAATTTCTCACGCATATTTTTGCGGACGGCATGCGTCAGATAGGTCGGGTCGGAATTGCCTTTTTCCGTACCTAACACGCGCTCCATCATCTCGCCCACCTCCTGCCGCTTGATATGGATAGCGGGCATCACGATATGGCTGGGATGAAGTTTCATCCATTGAAGGATACGTTCGCCGAGGTCGCTCTCGATTATATCGTAACCTTTTCCGAACAGGTAATCGTTCATACCACACTCTTCTGTCAACATGGATTTGCTCTTTATCAGCGTATGCGCCTTGTGCTGTTGCAGGATTTCCTCGACGATCGCATTATGTTCCGCCGCGTCTTTCGCCCAATGGACAATCGCTCCGTTGGCCGTGGCGTTCTTCTCGAACTCTTCCAAAAGGACATCCAAATGGCTGTTCGAATAAAGTTTGATCTCACAAGCCAGTTCACGCAAGCGTTCCCATTCGGGAAGCGAATGGCTCATTTTATCCCGTTTGACACGGACCATCCAGAGGGTTTCGTCGTGCCAGGCTTCCTGCTTGCGGTTCCCGATGAAGCGGGCAGCCGCTTTTGAATGTTTCGTGCTCATAATCCGGAGGCTAATATTTCAACAATATGAATCGTTTTGATCGGAAGGTTGTCACGCTTGATCACGCCTTCCATATGCATCAGGCAGGAACTGTCGGCACCGGTGATGTACTCGGCTCCTGTGCTCATGTGGTCCTTCACCTTATCTCGTCCCATACAGACGGACACTTCGGGTTCCTCAATCGCAAACATGCCACCGAACCCACAGCACTCGTCGATACGTTTCGGTTCGAATATCTCAATGCCTTTCACCAAAGAGAGGAGATCGCGCAACTTAGAAAAATACGGGATATTCCGTTCACTCGGAGAAGAAAGATGCAACTCGCGCACACCGTGACAGCTATTGTGAATGCTTACCTTGTGGGGAAATTCAGCTTTCAGTTCCTTGACCTTCACAATATCGTGCAGAAACTCGCAGATATCATAAATCTTCTTGCTGTTCATACACACATGACCTGCCTTTTCCAGAATACCGGGATGATTCTCTTTCACGAAAGCGACACAACTGGCAGAAGGGCCAACCACATAATCGTACGAACGGAACAATTCTTCCATACGCAGCGCCAACCCTGCCGATTCATGCTCGAATCCGGCATTTGCCATTGGCTGGCCACAACAAGTCTGGTCTAACGGATAATCCACATCCAACCCGAGACTTTTCAATAATTTATAGGAAGCAACACCAACTTCCGGATATACCGCATTGATATAACAGGGAATAAATAATCCTATCTTCATATTGGTTTATTTTAATTACCACAAATGTAATAATTATTTCTGTTACTTTGAACTTGATCCAAAAGTAACAAATCACTTATACTCCTGCCAGCTTCGGATTTGTATATCGTCCATGCCCAGCGTGCAAAATGCTTCGATAAAGGCGCTTGCCAGACGGGCATTTGTGATGAGCGGAACGTTCAGATCGATGGCGGCACGACGGATCTTATAGCCATTATTCAACTCACCGGCTGAAAGGTCGCGCGGAATATTCACAACCATGTCAATCTTCCTTTCGTGGAGCATGGTGAGTGCTTGAGGTTCCATGTCCTCCTCGCTCGGCCAGTAAACCCGCGTACTGGAGATGCCGTTTTCTTCGAGAAAGCGGTGTGTCCCGCCTGTTGCAAAGAGGTTGTAGCCTTTCGATGCCAACATCTTGGCGGCATCCAACATGGCCACTTTCTGTTTTGGCGTACCCGTCGAGAGCAGAATATTCTTTTCTGGGATACGGAGACCGACGGAAAGCATACTTTTCAAAACAGCCTCGGAAACATCGTCGCCGATACACCCGACCTCGCCCGTCGAAGCCATATCAACACCTAAAACAGGGTCAGCTTTCTGCAAGCGGTTGAAGGAGAACTGCGAGGCTTTGATACCTACATAATCCAGATCGAATTCGTTCTTATTAGGTTTCTCGACAGGTAAACCTAACATGATGCGAGTGGCCAGTTCAATAAAGTTAATCTTCAATACTTTGCTGACGAAAGGAAAGGAACGGCTCGCGCGAAGGTTACATTCGATCACCTTGATCTCGTTGCCTTTCGCCAGATATTGGATGTTGAACGGACCAGAGATATTCAGCTCTTTTGCGATCTGCTTGCTGATACGCTTGATGCGGCGGACCGTTTCAACATACAGCTTTTGTGCGGGAAACTGGATAGTTGCATCGCCGGAATGCACACCGGCAAACTCGATATGTTCGGAGATAGCATACATGACGATCTCACCCTTATCGGCTACTGCATCCATTTCCACTTCCTTGGCATGTTCGATGAACTGGCTGACAACGACCGGATGTTTCTGCGACACGTTGGCTGCCAGCTGCAAGAAGCGTTCGAGTTCTTCCTGGTTGGAGCAGACATTCATGGCGGCGCCACTCAGCACATAACTCGGACGAACCAAGACCGGAAAACCCACCTCAGCCACAAACTCGTTGATATCTTCCATCGACGAAAGCTCTTTCCAACGCGGCTGGTCCACACCGATGCGGTCCAGCATGGCGGAAAATTTCTCGCGATCTTCGGCATTGTCGATACTCTTGGCGGATGTCCCCAAGATATTGACATGCTGCTCGTCCAGACGCATCGCCAGGTTATTGGGTATCTGGCCGCCTGTCGAGACAATCACGCCGTGCGGATTTTCCAGTTCGAGGATATCCATCACACGCTCGAAGGTCAGTTCATCGAAGTAAAGGCGGTCACACATATCATAGTCGGTCGAAACTGTTTCGGGATTGTAGTTGATCATCACTGAACGCCAACCTTCCTTACGGATCGTTTCCAACGCCTGCACGCCACACCAGTCGAACTCGACCGAACTGCCGATCCGGTAAGCGCCGGAACCCAGCACGACGATGGAACGGTGGTCACCCTGATACTGCACGTCGTTTTCCGTACCGCTATAGGTCAGATACAGATAGTTCGTCTGCGCCGGGTATTCAGCAGCCAGCGTATCGATCTGTTTCACTACCGGAACGATGCCGTGTTCCTTACGAAACTGGCGGATCTGCATCATACCTTTTTCTATATTTCCCTCAAGGCCGAAGGCGCGAGCTATCTGAAAATCGGAGAAACCTTGCCGTTTCGCCTTGCGAAGCAATGAACTATAGACTATGGACGATTGACAATTATCAGGATTGCGATATTCTTTTTTAATTGCCAATTGTCCATTGTCAATTGTCAATTTATGCAACTCCTTGGAGGTACACATGATTCCGTAGAGTTTTTGTAGGAACCACCGGTCTATCTTGGTCAGTTCGTGTATCTGATCGATGGTATATCCGGCACGGAACGCTTTGGAGATAACGAAGATACGGGTGTCGGTCGGTTCATGGAGTGCCTTGTCGATGTCGGTTATCACCAGCTCCTTGTTTTCCACGAAACCATGCATGCCCTGTCCGATCATACGCAACCCTTTTTGGATCGCCTCTTCGAAGGTGCGCCCGATCGCCATCACCTCGCCCACAGATTTCATGCTCGACCCCAACTCACGAGCCACACCATGAAACTTACCCAAATCCCAGCGCGGGATCTTGCAGACCACATAGTCGAGAGCCGGTTCGAAGAAAGCACTTGTCGTCTTCGTCACCGAGTTTTTCAAATCAAAAAGGCCGTAACCCAGTCCCAACTTGGCTGCGACGAAAGCCAACGGATAACCGGTTGCTTTAGAGGCCAGCGCAGACGAACGGGAAAGACGGGCATTCACTTCGATCACGCGGTAGTCTTCGCTCTCCGGATCGAAAGCATATTGCACGTTACATTCGCCCACGATACCGATATGACGAATGATCCGGATAGCCAGTTCACGAAGTTTATGATACTCGCTGTTGGTCAGTGTCTGTGAGGGAGCGATCACAATGCTTTCGCCGGTATGGATACCCAACGGGTCGAAGTTCTCCATGTTGCAGACCGTGATACAGTTGTCGAAACGGTCGCGCACCACCTCATATTCCACTTCTTTCCATCCCTTCAAACTCTTTTCCACCAACACTTGAGAAGAGAAAGAGAAGGCTTTTTCAACCAGTACATCCAGTTCCTCCTCATTGTCGCAGAAGCCGGAGCCGAGGCCGCCCAAAGCATAAGCGGCACGGACAATCACCGGATAGCCTAACTCGGCAGCAGCCCGGCGGGCATCTTCGGCATTTTCCACCGCTTCGCTCTTGATCGTCTTCACACCGATCTCGTCGAGTTTGCGGACGAAGAGTTCGCGATCCTCCGTATCCATGATTGCCTGTACCGGAGTACCGAGTACACGGACGTTATATTTTTCCAGCACACCACTCTGGTAAAGCGCCACACCGCAGTTCAACGCCGTCTGGCCTCCAAAAGCGAGCAGGATGCCATCCGGACGTTCTTTGGCGATCACCTTTTCGACAAAGAAGGGAGTGACGGGCAGGAAATAAACGGTATCTGCCACTCCTTCCGAAGTCTGTACCGTAGCGATGTTCGGATTGATAAGCACTGTCTGGATTCCCTCCTCCTTGATGGCTTTCAAAGCCTGGCTACCTGAATAGTCGAATTCTCCCGCTTCACCGATCTTTAGGGCGCCGGAACCGAGTATCAGGACTTTCTTTATATCTTCTTTCATTTTCAGACTCTTTTATTCGTTAACATTTTTAGATCTGTCGTCCCAATTCCTAAAGCAAATCGACAAACTTATCGAAGATAAACTCCGTATCGGTCGGTCCGCTACATGCTTCGGGATGGAACTGGGAAGAAAAGAAAGGCTTCGTCTTATGCCGGATTCCTTCGTTTGTCCCGTCGTTCATATTGACAAAGAGCGGTTCCCAGTCAGCCCCCAATGTGTCATTATCCACTGCGTAGCCGTGATTCTGGGAGGTGATAAAACACTTCTCCGTCCCCACCATACGCACCGGCTGGTTATGGCTGCGGTGGCCATACTTCAGTTTATAGATCGAAGCACCGCCTGCTTTGGCAAGCAACTGGTTTCCCATGCAAATGCCACAGATCGGTTTGTCCCCATCCAATGCCTTGCGGATATTCCGGACAGCAACATCGCAAGTATTGGGATCGCCAGGGCCGTTCGAAAGGAAAAGCCCGTCGTATTCCAAATGATTGAAATCATAGTTCCAGGGAACACGTATCACCACTACATTCCGCTTCAAAAGGTTACGGATGATATTGGCTTTCACACCACAATCGAGAAGCACAACACGCTTCAAGAGTTGAGAGTTGAAAGTTGAAAATTGAAAGTTGTCGAAGCCTACAGGGTAATGGGTGGTGATCCCGTCAGGTAAGTAGGCGACAATGTCTTTGCAAGAAACACGATCCACATAATTGATGCTACCGTAATCCGGTATTTCCCCTCCACTTTCACCTTCTTTATCGGCGGTACCGATAACGATACGTCCCATCATTACCCCGTGCTCTCGTATCTTTTTTGTCAGCGCACGGGTATCGATGCCGGTGATTCCGGGAATCTTCTCACGTTTCAACCAGTCACCAAGGCTTTCCACAGCATTCCAGTGGCTATACTCTTCACTATAGTCACTCACGATAATCGCCTCCGCATGAATTTTCTCACTCTCCATGAAGGTAGGCAAGCCGTTCTCTTCGATAGAGAAAGGAGGCACCCCGTAGTTTCCGACCAGCGGATAAGTCAGAACCATCAACTGCCCGGCATACGAAGGGTCGGTAAGACTTTCGGGATAACCGGTCATAGCAGTGTTGAACACCACTTCGCCGGCCACTGCCTTGTCAAAACCAAAAGAGAAGCCGTGAAACATGCTTCCGTCGTCTAAGACCAATGTTGCTGTTTTTCTTGTCATTTTCAATATTCAATTATCATTTTTCAATTCCCCAATATTCCTCTTCCATATAATGAATGAACGCTTCGTTCACCATTCGTACACCACCAGGTGTCGGATAATCACCGGAGAAATACCAGTCGCCCGGATGATCAGGACAAGCGGCATGTAACCCTTCGAGTGTCTGGTAGACAATCTCCACCTTCGCACGTGTTCCTACGGGGGTAAGCAGTTCCACCATCTTGGCCGAAATTTCCTCGTCGGTGAAAGACGCATAAATCTCCTTCACGCAATTTACGGTCGCATCGCACGGCATAACCTGCTGCCGCTTGGCTTTCTTATAGGCATCGAGCAGAACGGATTCCATCCCCTTGTCCACTAAAAGTGCCACGGCAGCCTTGAACGCGATAAATTCGCTCATACGAGACATATCAATACCGTAATAGTCCGGATAGCGCACCTGCGGAGACGAGCTGACCACCACGATCTTCTTCGGATTCAGGCGGTCCAAAATACCGATGATACTCTGCCGGAGTGTCGTACCGCGCACGATACTGTCGTCGATCACGACCAGATTGTCCTCGAAAGGCACGACGCTTCCGTACGTGATATCGTACACATGGGCAGCCAGATCGTTACGACTGTTTCCCTCAGCAATAAATGTACGCAATTTTATATCCTTGATCGCTACTTTTTCACACCTAACACGCATGGACAGGATTTGTTCCAGTTCTTCCTCCTGAAGCAGGTGGCTACGATCGGCGATCCATTCTTTTTTCTTCTTGTTCAAATATTCGTTCATGCCCTCCTGCAATCCGAAGTAAGCAACCTCCGCCGTATTCGGGATAAAGGAAAAGACCGTATGGTTCAGATCGTTGTCCACAGCCTTCAGGACTGCAGGTACAAGATTTTCACCCAACCGTTTCCGTTCGCGGTAAATATCCCGATCGCTTCCACGCGAGAAGTAAATACGTTCGAACGAGCATGCCTTATTCTCCTTCGGCTCCATAATCTGCGAGGTATGCCAGTCACCTTGCTTGTTGATGATCAGCGCCTCTCCCCTTTTCAGTTCATGCACATCTTCGGCAGGCACATTCATGGCCGTCTGGATTACTGGACGTTCGCTTGCCAAGATCACAATCTCGTCATCGGCATAGTAAAACGCCGGACGGATGCCCCAAGGATCGCGCACGCTGAAAGATTCGCCGCTCCCGGTCAGTCCGCAGATCACGAAACCACCGTCCCATTGCGGGGCACAACGTTTCAGGACATTCGACAGGTCGACATTTGCCTCGATCGCATGGGTGATATTCATTCCTTTCAGCCCTTCGGCTTCGTACTTCCGGTACAGGCGTTCGACCTCACGGTCCAGACGGTGCCCCACCTGTTCTAGCATGATGAAAGTGTCGGCATAGGCACGCGGATGCTGGCCGATGGCTGTTATCTCTTCAAAAATATCCTGTACGTTAGTAAGATTGAAATTACCGCAAAGAGCAAGGTTCTTGGCTCTCCAGTTGTTACGGCGTAAAAAAGGATGGACATAGGAAATACCGGATTTCCCGGTCGTACTGTAACGCAGGTGTCCCATATAAAGCTCTCCTGCAAAGGGAAGGTTTGTTTTAGCAAAAAGCGGATCATTCAGTTTGTCGGGCGGCAAATCCTTGTAATACTCATGAACGGCTGCGAATATCTCGGTAATGGCTTCTGTGCCTAATGCTCTTTCCCGAAACATATATTCTTCGCCGGGACTAGCTTCCAACTTGACGCATGCTAAACCGGCTCCTTCTTGACCGCGGTTATGCTGCTTTTCCATCAACAAATAGAGCTTATTGAGCCCATACATCCAGGTTCCATACTTCTGATGATAATATTCCAAAGGCTTTAGTAACCGGACCATGGCGACTCCACACTCGTGTTTAAGTACTTCCATTTGGTTCTATCTTGTTTATTCCGACTGCAAAGATACTTACATTATATTACATAATGTTCATATAAACGAAGTTTATTTGACACATTAATAGAAATAATCATTTTATCTACCATTTAGTTAAATTATTCTATAAAACAATATTCTTTCAACAAATCTACCAAATAAAAAGAAAAAGTCCTTTCATCACATACGGATCGTAAGAAAGCAAAAGGCTTTTTTATATAATCATTATCAGAGCGATTTTGTTCTGGGAAATCGCTTTTGGATTTCTCATTTACACAAACTGACTTTATAAACAAAATGCGGCATGTCCACCCCTCGGTAATGCTTTATGAAGGTTGCCACTTTTTGCATGCTATTGCGCCGCGCTACTTTTTGGGAAGCAATATTGGTATCCCGTATGATCGAATAGACCTCTTCGAAACCAAGCGTATGGAAAGCATACTCCCGACAAGCGACAGCAGCTTCGATAGCAAAGCCCTTATGCCAAAACTCCTTTCTAAAAAGGTAACCGATTTCAGGGACTCGTTTTCCGTCAAATTCCTGATAAGTAATACCACACTGCCCAATTAGTTCGTTGCTACCTTTCTCAACCACTCCCCATAAACCGAAGCCGTCGTGCCGGTACCGTCCGAACTGCCTATCCAGCCAGTTTTGCACTTCCTGATCGTTGAATGCCCCTTCATAGGCATACATGACTTCATCGTCCTGCAACAGTTTGCACACATCCTTAAAATCTCCTTGTTCCAATCCCCGTAATAACAATCGTTCCGTTTCCAGTATTTTCATATCATCCTCCACATTTATAAAATCATCAATTCCGAAACATTTAAGTTTCTCACCTTTACCAACACTATTTCCGGTAAAAGAACTTTTACCTCCTCTTCTTCTCCCGTTTTTTTCCAATACACGACAAAATTAACGCGTGCCTCTTTCAGTTCATATCCCTTATCCAGCCATTTCTCGATCTCTTTTTTGAAACTGTTTGAAAAACGGACAACTTCCTTATCCGACGAATCGCAACAACCGCCCTCCATCAACCGCAATGGCATGCCACTTTTCAGATTTCCAATCGACTCCTGCCTCCTTGCATCTTTGAAAAAATCCAACCATACATCGCGATGCGTAAGCAAGAACAGTAAACGTTCCGGCATCGGATAATAAGCCTTATCGAACCGGATAATTTTTTCCTCATTGCCGAAAATTTCCGGATAATAGCTATTCAAATGGATCGATAACTTATTTTTGGCACGTGTGAGTGCTACATAAATCTCACGTCTCTTTTCATCCGTGACAGGCTGATTATCCTCTAATAAATCCCTATTATCGTTTAAAAGCAGAAAGACATTATCAAACTCTTTCCCTTTTGCCTTGTGAATCGTAGAAACAACGATAGTTTCTCCCCGAACGGCATAGAAATCTTCCAGCTTCGATTCAAACAGATACGTTTCCCAATCCGAACGATACTTACAGGGATAAAGTTGTTCGAAATTCTGAATAATCCCCCGGCAAATTTCCCAAGAAGCAGCTTCACAATATTCATTTTTAATAGCTTGTTTTGCCTCAGCCCAGCATACTTCATCTATCAGATGAACCTCCGCTTGCGATCCTAAAATCCGGTTGAAGAAACGCATCTCATCCATATCGCACAGACGGAAACCCTCGTTCGACTGAATCAAACGGACTGGCATACGTTTATCTTTCAACAAACAGGCAACCTGTATCGCTTCCCAGTTTGTCTGAGTCAATACGCAGGTCGTTCCGATTAGAGGGGTTGCACAAATATCCTGCACCAATGGTATAACCATATTCGGCGACTGGTATTGAACGATACGGATCTCACCTTCATCCTGGTCGTGAGAAATGATCCGCGACTGCTTCATTCTTTCAGGTATAGTTTCCCAAAAACGATTCGCAAACTCAACCAAACACTTTTTGCTTCGGAAATTGACCAGCAAATCATGCGTACGAGCACCGTATTCATCGACCAGCTTTCTCATATATCGGGAATTCGAACGACGGAAACTGTAAATATTCTGGTCATCGTCACCTACCGCGACCACCTTCAAGTCCTCATTTTTACGAATAAGCGCCTCCACCAGTGCAAACTCGTCTTCAGTCATATCCTGCGCCTCATCAATCACCAGAACCGTTTTTGTAATACGATTTATCTCTACTTCCCCATTGTCTATTTTTCCCACGGCATCGATAATTACGGAAGATGATTTTTCTAAAGAACCTTGCAGCCCTAACAGGTCGAAACAATAAGAGTGGAAAGTCTTGATCTCAACATAACCAGCAGCAGTCCCTATCAAATCCCATAACCGTCGTCTGAATTCGCTCGCAGCAGCACGAGAAAAAGTCAGCATCAAGAGTTGTTCGTCGCCAGCGAGTTCGAGGCCTTCAAGGGCCAGACCGTAAAGATGGTGCCCATCAGCGACTGCGCCCTGACCCGCAAGCAGGTGGAGAAGCTGCTGACCGACTGCGAGGTGCAGTCCGGCAGCAAGGCCTACTGGTTCAAGGTGGATGAGAAGGGCGAGCTGGCCGGCGGTATCGCCAAGTTCGTCACTGGCCTGCGGTCCCAGCTGGAGCAGGTTCTGACGTTGGCACCCAATACGCTGGTGGTGGTGGCGGCCGGCGCAGCAGCCACCAAGTCCGCCGGTGTACTCATCAAGACCTTCGGCGCCGCCTGCGCCGGTCACATGGATCAGGAGCGCTACGAGTTCTGCTGGATCGTGGACTTCCCCATGTACGAGATCGGCGACGAAAGCGGTGAGCTGGAGTTCTGCCACAACCCCTTCTCCATGCCCAGCGGCGGGCTGGAGGTGCTGCTGAAGGCCGAGCGGGGCGAGATCGATCCCCTGACCATCACTGCCGACCAGTACGATCTGGTGTGCAACGGCGTGGAGCTCAGCAGCGGCGCCGTCCGGAACCACGACCCGGAGATCATGGTGAAAGCCTTCGAGCTGGTGCGGCTGGGCGAGGAGGACGTGAAGAAGAAGTTCCCCGCCATGTACAACGCCTTCTGCTACGGTGCGCCTCCCCATGCCGGCATCGCCCCGGGCGTGGACCGCATGGTGATGCTGCTGGCCGGCGAAAGCTCCATCCGGGAGATCATCCCCTTCCCCATGAACAAGAACGCCCAGGACGTCATGATGGGCGCTCCCTCCACCGTGGAGCAAAAGCAGCTGGATGAGCTGCATATCCAGATCACGGCGCAGGAGGAGGAATAAGTTCATCAAAAAGGATGGCTGCCAGCGGCAGCCATCCTTTTTGATGGGACGTACTTCCGTCAAACAGGCTTTTCCTTGGGCGGGTAGCTTTCTTCTGTGTCTCCGTCGGCATCCTTTTTGCCAACAGCAGCAAAAAGGATGCTGCCGGAGGCACCCCCAACACACCAAGCACCGGGGAAATTCCCCCTTGACGGACGGGGGAAAACATGATACCCTTGAAGCGTTACAGGCGATGATGGGCGTGGCGGCCCGGAGCTGCGGGAGGAAATGCCCGCCGGAAGCCCCGTTAGCGGCACGAGAGTGTGGAGCAATCCAAATTCAGGTGGAACCACGGACTTTTTAGTTCGCCCTGAGCTGCGTCGGCAGTTCAGGGCGTTTTTTATTTTAACTGCGCTGAAAAATCATCATACAAAGGAGAATCGTCATGAAAAACACGGAAAAAACCATGGACAAGATCGTGGCCCTGTGCAAAAATCGGGGCTTCGTCTTTGCCGGCTCCGAAATTTACGGAGGTCTGGCCAACACCTGGGACTACGGCCCTCTGGGTGTGGAGCTGAAGAACAACGTCAAAAAGGCGTGGTGGAAGAAGTTCGTTCAGGAGAATCCCTACAACGTGGGGCAGGACGCCGCCATCCTCATGAACCCCCAGACCTGGGTGGCCAGCGGCCATCTGTCCGGCTTCTCCGATCCTCTGATGGACTGCCGGGAGTGCAAGGAGAGGTTCCGGGCGGACAAGCTCATTGAGGATTGGTGCGGCGAGAACAGCGTGGAGCTGCCCAAGCCCATCGATGCCTTCACCCAGCAGGAGATGAAGGACTTCATCGAGGAGCACAACATCCCCTGCCCCAGCTGTGGCAAGCACAATTTCACCGACATCCGGCAG
>ERZ773216.2398-NODE-2398-length-18501-cov-4.675323_pt1 | contig 18501 bp, 6 predicted proteins | sample MGYA00511259_ERZ773216 | MGnify/ENA primary metagenome ERZ773216 (study PRJEB29015, sample SAMEA2737764) | human gut metagenome | biome: human gut; feature: human-associated habitat; material: faeces | place: China | collected 2012 ... | reverse complement strand
GGTCAAAACCGATCGCATAGAAGCCGCCCCAGTTCATGCCGCAGTACCACGGCTTGCCGCCTACGCGCAGCAGCCAGTTCTTGTGCCGCCGGAAGATCTCCGAATCCTTCTGGCAGACGAACGGCGAGAGCCAGAGCCCCGCGCGAAAGCCATTTTCATGGATCTTATCCGCCGTGCCGCGCAATCCCTTCGGGAATTTCTTCGCGTCCGTCGTCAGCCAGTCGCCCACGGCGGGCTCCCAGCCGTCGTCGATCTGGAAATGCGTGATGCCCAGATGCGCGGCCTTGCGGACCTCGGCCAGGCAGAACCGTTCGTTCACCTTCGTGTCCTGACTGCGGTCGCCCCATGTGTTCATCATCACCATCTCGTCGCGTCCGGGAAGCAGCTTCCGTAAATTTTTCTGGTAGCTCCGCAGGGCCGTCAACTGTTCGAGTTCTCCGCCCGACCAGACTCCGAGGACGCATCCGTAGGCTTTCACCCACTCCCCTTCGCGGAGGTCCTTCTCCGTCACGCCCAGTCCCGTCACCGTGAAATCGCCGAACTCCGCCGTGAAGTCCCCGCCGCCATAGGCCAGTTGCACGCCCGAACCGGGGGCTTCCTTCAGGAAGAAGAGCCCGCGGCCGTTCTCGGCGTTGCGGGCGAAGAGCAGGTTGCCCCGGTAGCTGTTTTTCCGGTAGGGAATGACGTCGGTTTCGAAGACCAGGTTGTTGTTCCAGTCCGTGACGTCCTGGAACTCCACGATCCGCGTGTGCCAGTGGAACCCGCCGGGGTTGAACCGGTCGAGGGTCGCGGCGACCGGCTGCGACTGCATGTCGGCGGTCGATTCGATGTTCTTGCGGTCGGCGGCGTTGACCGCCCGGCTCTCGGGAAGCTGTGCGGCGCTGCCTTTGAGGTAGGTGTCGCAGGCGATCGCCGGAGTGTCGGCGCAGATGCGGTAAATCCGCCGTACGTCGAGCGTTCCCAGCGAAAATTCCACGGTGATTTCCAGCCGCGCCGGATGGATGTCGGTTTCGGCGATCCGTTTCGTCGAGCAGCGTCCGCCGGTGCTTCGGGTATCGCCCGCGACCTTGAAGTCGGGCGTCAGGGAACGGGAAGTCCACACCTGTCCTGACGAAAAGTCGGTCAGGCTCTGCGTCATCAGGTTGCCGCCGTTCCAGACGAACCGGCGTTCGATCCGGGAGTTGCCGATCGTCAGGGTGTCGTTCTGCAAACGGCTGTAACAGCCCTCCTGCGGGAAGGCGGACGTGCCGCAGAGCAGCATCGTGAACAGTATCGGGAGTGTGTGTTTCATGGTCGGGATTCTATTTTGCCGGCAGGATTCTGCGCATCGTGTCGGTAAAGATCGCAGCCATCCGCTGCTGGATGTATTTGTCTTGGCCCCGCTGGGGATGCCACCCGTAGGCGACGCCTTCGATGGTTTGCGTGTCCTGGGCGTGGAGCAGGCTCTGCTGGGTCCCGGTGGCCGGGTTCGGAGTGTCTTTCGAGAAGCCGATGTTCCTGTCGAACTCCACGAGCGGCAGGCCCCACCGTGCGGCGAGGCGCCGTATGGCGGCGTTGTAGGTCGTCCGCGCGTCGTGCCAGTCGGTGCAGAGGACGATGACGGCGGGTTTACCCGATTTCGTGCCGTAGTACTTCGATTTCGGGTCGTCCTTCAGGGCGTAACACTCGCTTTGGTAGCGTTTGATGACGTAATCGAACGCTGCGGCGTAGTTGCTTCGGTCGAACGGCGTCGTGTAATCGGTGTACTTCTCTTTCAGGCCGCCCGTGGCCGAGACGTCGCGGTTGTGGACCTGCATGATGACCAGCGCATCCATCTCGTCCAGCTCCCCGGCGTTCCAGAGCGTGCCCTCGGCCATCCGGTTGGCCGTGTCGGCGATCGACTCGCCGCCGATGGCCCGGTTGAGCGCCCGGGCGTCCAGTTGCCGGCAGCCGATTTCGAACCAGCCGTTCTGCGGCGAGGCGAACGAGGCCCCGGTGAGGAGGATCGTATATTTCGCGTTCTCCTGCGCTGCGGCGTGTCCCCATGCGAGGGGCAGCGCAAGCAGCAGTGTCAGTAGTTTTTTCATTGTCGTTTTCAGTCGTTGCGCAGTGCGCGGGGCGCTTTCAGAGAACCGCCCGTGTTGAATTTCTGGTTATCGGGAATCCCCTCTTTTCTGCCGACGCCTTTGCGCATCAGCCTGCGGAGTTCTCCGAGGTGTTTCTGGTAGATCAGGCGGGGCGAAGCGTCGTATTTGCGGCACAGCGAGGCTGCCATGCCGACCACCTCGCCCATCATGCCCGTCGTGCGCATCACCCGCACCGTTCCGAGGGCCACGTGCGTCACGCTGATGTTCCGCCCGGCCATGAACAGGTTGTCCACGTTGCGGGAGTAGAGACACCGGTAAGGCACGGCATGGGGATAGATGTGGATGTGTTTGGTCGCGGCCTTGAACTCCCGGCCCGGGAAGCGCACGGAGTTGAGCGAATCGGGAAAATGCAGGTCGATGTCCCACGTCGCGGTGAACGAGGCGTCTTCGTGGAAGACGTTCTTGTCGATGTCGTCCTGTTTGAGGACGTAGTCGCCCAGAAGCCGCCGCGATTCGCGTTTGCCGGCCACATAGGCCACCCAGCCCAGCTCGCGGTTGCGGTACTTGGCATTGTCTTTCAGGCCGTTCTTGAGAAAGCTCCAGTTCGAATAGATCACCAGCAGGCCGTAGTCGCGGATGCGTTCGAAATCGCGGATCTGGTCGAGGTTCATGCCCGTCTCCCATTTCCATTCGCCCATCGTCACCCGCTCGCAGTTTTCGGCGTTGAACTCCACGCCGTAGCTGAACGTCGGGAACGAGGTTTTGCGGCCCGTGTCGACCGAATACCATTGGACGGACGAACCCATCGTCATCCGGTCGGCGGTTTCGGGCGCCAGCGTTTCGCCGAATTCGTCGCGGCTCTCGCGGCCCATGCGGTAGTCGGCTCCGGCCAGGAATCCGACGGTTCCGTCGCCCGTGCAGTCGGCGAAAAGCGGCGCTTCGAGCGTCGTCTCCTCCCCGGTTTCGATGTGGCGGACGATTACGGATTTTATCCGGCCGCCCTCTTTGTTCACCGCTACGGCGCGGCAGCTGGAGAACAGCTTCACGTTCTGCTCCCCGGCGATGAACGCACTTTTCTTCGCGTCCTCGTAGTTTTCGGCCGGCCGGGCGTTGCCTTCGCGCGAGTGGCCGAATTCGCGGATCATGCGGCCCAGTCCCTCGTTGGGGCCAAGCTCGATGACGCCGCCCAGATGCACGCGGATTTCGGAGCTGTTGTTGCCGCCCAGCACCGGGCGGTCGTTGACCAAAGCGACGCTGCACCCCAGCCGGGACGCCGCGGCCGCGGCGCACATGCCTGCGATGCCGCCGCCCACGACGACGAAATCGAACGATTCGGCGGTTTGCGGCGTTGCGGGGATGCCGAGCATCCGTTTGCGGAACGTAGCGAGTTCCGCGCTTCCGGACGGAGGGACGTCGCCCTCTTCGGTGGTGAAATAGACGGCGTCGCAGCGGCCGTCGAATCCGGAAAGGTCGGTCAGCGAAACGCTGACCGGACCTTTCCGGACGGAGACCTTTCCGGCGCACTGCCACATCCACTCGCTGCCCGTGCAGCCGAGCGTCGCGGACAGTTTCCGGCTGCCGACCCGGAGGGCGAACTTTCCGGGACCTTCCCCGTCGTACCAGGGGGCGACCCAGTTGAACGTCCGGACGTAGACCCGGTAGGTTCCCGTTTCCGGGAATTCGACCGTCGTCACGGCGTCCGCCACGGGTTTGCCCATGCCGTGCGCGATGAGGTAGGGCGAACCCATCTGGTCCATGAACTGCTGGTCCACGGCCCACCCGCCCTTGTCGCGGAAACTCTCGGCCTCGACCAGGACGCCGCTCCCGAAGGAGGCGGTGACGGACAGCAGCAGCGCTGCGGAAAGCAATGCAACCCTCTTCATGGTTTTTCAGGCGTTAGTTGATCTGTACTTCGTGCAGTTTCACCCAGCCTTCGGCCGTCTTTTCGTTGTTCACGGCGAGCTGGATGGCAGGCCGGTTCTCCTTCGTCGTGTCAACGATGGCGATGCCCCACGTGTATTTCCCCGCGGGAAGATCGACGGCCGGCGTTTCGAAGGTGTAGGAGAAGGGCTTGCTCTCGACCCAGGTCGAAGGCTCGCAGTCCTTGTCGACGAAGACCTTCTGCGCCTTGTCCGAAGCGTCGATCAAAGCGAAGGCCACCTTGTATTTGTAGTTCCACTGCGGCAGGTTGTTCGGGAAATAGCCCCAGCCCATGTTGCGCCAGCGCGAAGCGACCTTGACACGGCTGCCTGCGCTCACCTGGTCGGGAACGATCACCTGGTCGGGATAGAGACGGTAGCCGCCTTCGGAGACGAAGCGCTGCACGAGGCTGAAGGCATCGTTGAACCACGACTCGGTCTCCTGGCCGACACGGAAGTCCATCATGTTGACGCGGGCTTCGGCCGAGGAGTCGAATTCGCCCTGGCGGACATCTTCGGGGTGTCCCTGGCGGTAGCCGGCCGGGTCGTTCCAGTAGCTGTGGCTGCTGACGATATATCCGCCCTCCATGATGATGGGGACCTTGTAACGCCATTGTGCGGCGATTGCCTTCTCCCAGGTGCTGTAACCCCAGCTGGAGTTGTTCATGCCGAAGGCGTCGGAGCGGATGCAGTAGCCGTTGCTGATGGCCAGGGCCACGAGGCTTTCGCTGTTCGGGTTCGCCGTGCCCTGGCTCGTGGGATGGCCCAGTACGCGGTGGTAGTTGATCACCAGGGGAACCTTCGTGAAGTGTTTGGCGTAGAGCTTGGTGATCCAGTCGAGGACTTCGCGCTTCACCGTTTCCGTATTCTCATCGACAGCCGATACGTCGTCCTTGTTGTAAGCCACGCTGTGGCCCTCGCCCCACTTGCCGAGGCCGTAGCCGTCGATGAACGAGGTGTATTCCGGATCGTTGAACTCCTCGGCGAGGGCTGCGACGAACTTCTCGTAGTAGCGCTGGAAGATCGGGTCCTGCGGCATCGGTGTCTTGCGGTCGGGGTATTTCGGCTCCGACATCGCGTATTCGGCTCCGGCATCGTAGACGAACTGGGGCGTATTGGCGCCCTGGTCACGTCCGTCCACCACGACGCGGAAAGCGATGGGGAGTTTCAGCTCCCGGGCTTTCTGAACCAGTTTGTAAACCTTCGAATCGGGGTCTTTCCAGGCGTACTGCCCGTCTGCGGGATTCAGCACGGACCATTTCGTGCGGATATAGCAGGCCGAAGCGTAGTCCGCCACCCTTACGTTCTTTCCGAGCAGCGGTACGTAGATCTCCTTGTCGAAATAGGAGGGATCGTAGTCCGCGCTGACATACATCACCCAGCCGTTGAGCGGGTTGTGCAGCACTTCCGACTTGTTGTAGGCGGGCTTTACGGTCACACCGGCAACTTGGCCGCCTTCTTCGCCGCCGCCGTTGTCCTTCGAACAACCGCAGGAAGCGGCGCAAAGAAATGCTGCCAGAAGACAGCCGGTCATCAGATTTCTCATGTGTATCATGTTGCTGTTTTTACGATTGATTGTCGTTGTAATGGAATATTGCCGTATCTTCCTGTCGGCCGGAACCCAGTCTCCATTCCGATACGGCAATATTTTTCAGTCGTGCGGTCCGGCGTTATTTGTTCCGGGCCAGGATCGTTCCGTGACGCAGATCGAAGATCAGCAGGTCGGAAGCGGGGATCGTGTAATACGAGTTGCGCGTCTCTCCGTCGGCGCCTCCGTGCAGTTCGCCCACCTTGCCGAGAGTCAGCGTGAGGTTCTGCCTCTTGCCTTCTGCCGTCAGCGGACAGGTGAAGCAATAGGCATTGTTCTGGTTGTAATCCGCATCGCCGACCGAGAAATTCTGGGCTACGCAGAACTTCATGCCGCTGGAAAGTTTCGTGCCGTTGTGTTCTTCGGCGTCATAGATCAGGATCTGCGGGTCGGCGAAGCTCTGCTTCAGGTTGAGTTTGCGCACGCCCCAGCCCGTACCTGCTCCGTAGGCGTAGAGATCGAGCACTTCGATCGTTGCCTCGGGATTGGCTTCCGCACCGCTCGGGTGGAATGTGACGGACAGCGGCTTCAGGTCGGTCGCCGACGAGTAGATGCGCACCTGTTTGTTCTCCATGTCGATCAGCAGGCGGTAGTTGCCGGCGCTCGGGATATTCCACGAAACGGGGGTTTCCGTCATCTTCACGTCGACAAGCTCCCCGTCGCGGAGCGCGCCGTTGCCGTCGCTCGGAACGATGTAGTAGGTCTGGCCCTCCAGCTCGACGGGAATCTGCAACTCGCCGATGCTCAATTCGCCGTACCAGGCATAGAGGTTCGCATTCTCGACCGTCTTTTCGATCTCCGTCACGCTGCTGATGGCCGTGCCGGAAAGCGACACCTTGTCGGCATCGAAGACATCGACCTTGATCGGGGTTACGGTCACCTCCACGGTGCGCACTTCGGGCATTTCGTATGTGGGGCCGCCCGCATACTCCGCGATGACGCGGAACGCCAGCGTGAAGGTCTTGTTTACGGGCACTTTCCAGCGCTCGTTAGCCCAGTTGTTGATTTGCTCGGAGGTGTAGCTCCGGCTGAAGATGCCGTCGTCTTCGCTCGTCACGATGGCGGTGGACGAACCGAAGTTGTTGTTCAGCAGGTCCAGTTTGGTCGTGTAGGACACCAGATACTCGTCGGGCATCGGACGCGCGGGCGTCCAGTCGAAGGTCAGTACCGTAGCCGAAAGGTCGTTTTCGTCCAAAGCGATCTGGGAGGCGGAGGCGGTCAGCTCCAGAGTTTCCCGGACCGGGTCGCTGTCGTGTTCGTACGGGTCCCATTCACAGGCCCACTGGCCGAGTGCGAAAAGGGTCAGCAGCGACAGGTTGCATGCAAATTTTATCTTTTTCATAACTGTTTTTTTCGTGGTTGCTGATACGGTCCGGAATCTGCCGGACACATTCTTGTCTGATCCGCCCGGAGGCGGGGACGAAGGTTTTTAGCCTTCGTAACCTTCATATCCGGGATTCTGCGGGAAATTGCCGACATTCGCGTCGCGGATAGCCTGCGGAATGGGCCACAGCACGTGGAAATCCTGGATGAGGTCGCGCGCCTCGGGGTTGTACTTTCTCACGCGTTCGAGCAGTTTGCCCGTGCGTATCAGCGTGAAGCGGCGGCTCTCTTCGCCGTAGAGTTCGCGGATGCGCTCGTCGAGCAGGAAATCCATCGTCATCTCCTCGTCGGAAACGTCGGACACTTTGGCGCGGCGGCGCACTTCGTTCACGGCATCGGCGGCCTTATCGGGCATGTCCTGACGCAGGTAGGCTTCGGCCAGCAGCAGGTAGGTCTCGGCCAGGCGGAATTTCATGCGGTCTTTGTATGCGCCGGTAAGCTGGAGGTTTTCCTCCTTACCGAAGAAAAATTTCTTCAGCGCCGGGAAGAGCTGGGCCTGCGACCACGATTTGTCGTCGATGGGGCATTTTTGTCCCAGCTTGTTGGGCGTCAGCGGGTTGTTGTAGTACCAGTTGCGCTTGATGTTGTACTCCGAGTTGCGGATGTCGCCGTCTTCGAAGATGCCTTTTTCCTGAATATCGGGGAAACCCTCCTTTTCTCCGGCCGTCGTGGCGTTGGTTCCCTTGACGCCGATCCACCACTTCAGCGGATAGATCTGCGCCAGGCCGCGGCCGCCGAGCGAGTCGGCCAGTGCGAATCCGTCGATGGCGTGGTACTGGGGATTCCAGGCGCGGCGGGTCCAGTCGTCGGAATTCGTGCCGCCGCCGACCGTGTTGTACTGGAACTGCATGACCCAGATACCCTCGGTGTTGCCGGCCGAACGGTTCTGATTGTTTTCGACGAACATGTCGCTGAAATAGTCGCCGGGATCGTTCTTGGCGTTGCCGAAGCGGCTTTTCATCAGACTGTAATACGGGCAGTCGATCACGTCCTGGGCATTCTCCTCGGCCAGCTTATAGTCGCCTTCGGCGCCGCGCAGCAGGTACATTTCGCTCAACAGGTGGCGTGCGGCCCACGTCGTAAGCTTGCCCTCCTTCACGTTGTCGGGATTGTCGGGAAGGTACGTCTTGGCAAATTCCAGGTCTTTGATGATGTTGCCCAGCACCTCGATCTTGGGATCGCGCGAGAACGAGAGCAGGAAGGGCTTCTGGATGGTTTCGACCCAGGGCACGTCGCCGTAGAGGTAGACCAGCGTGCGGTAGGCGTAAGCCCGGAAGAAACGGGCTTCGGCCTGGTAAAGCTGTTTGTCGGTGGGATAGTCCCAGTTGTCGTTCTTTTCGGAATAGATCAGCAGTTCGTTGGCCGAAGCGATCAGGTTGTAGGCCCAGTTCCAGTACGAACCGACGAAAAGCGTCGACGGGTTGAGCGTCATTTCGGCGAACGGAACCAGCGAACCGTCGCGGACGGTTCCCATGCGGCAGAGGTCGGTCGAAATCTGGAGCACCTCGTAGGCGCAGGCGCCGTTGTGCATGAAAGCGCCGTTTTCACCCCAGGTGTTGTATTCCGAGCGGGCGATGGCGTAGAGCCCCGTGGCTCCCACCTCGAAGCCCAGTGAACTGGTGTAAGTGTTGTCGGGGGCCAGCGAACTTTTCAGATCCTCTTCCAGGAAGGAGGTGCAGCCCGCAGCTATCGAGAGGATCGAACTCGCGATGCCGATCTTGATATAATTCATCGTTTTCATAGTCAGGTCTTGATTAGAAGGTTAAGGTTAATCCCAGTACGTAGGAACGGGCGGTCGGGAACGATGCGAACCAGGTGTTGTCGTAGTTCAGCATCTGGCGCATGTTGGAGAAGGCGCAGACGTTGTTCACGCTGAAATTCACGTCGATGGCGCTCAAGCCGATCCGGCGGACGAATTTCTGATTGACACGGTAGCCCAGCGTGATGTTGCGCAGCTGCACGTAGTTGAGCTTCTTGTAGTAGCCGTGGCTGAAGGAGGCCTGGTAACCCGGCGAAACGACCTCTGCGTCGGGGGTCTCCGGCGTCCAGTATTTCACGCCGTGGATGTAGTTGCCCGAACCGAACGTATACGAGGAGATGTTGGCCACGTTGTCCGTCATCCACTTGCCGAAGACGCCGTTGAACAGGAACGAGAAATAGAAGTCCTTGTAGGAGAAACGGTTGCCCATCGACATCGTGAAGCTCGGCTGTTTGCTGCCGATCACCTTGCGGTCTTTGGAGTCGATGACGCCGTTGCCGTCGACATCCTCCAGTTTGGCGGCTCCGGGCGTGGCTCCGGTCTGGTGGGCCACCTCCTTGCCGTCCTTGTCGATGAACGTGAACTCGTCGCCTTCCTGCCAGATGCCGATCATGTTCCAGTCGTAGTAGACCGACAGCGGCTGGCCGATGAACCACTTGTTGTTGATGTCGTCTCTGCCGTCGCCGCGCAGCGCGACGATCTTGTCGCGGTTGAGCGAGAAGGTGAAGTCGGTCTCCCACCTGAAATCCTTCTTGCGGATATTCTGCGAATGGAGCGTCAGTTCGATACCTTTGTTGCGGGTCTGGCCGACGTTGTAGAGAATCTTGCTGTAACCGTTCATAATGGGAACGGTACGCGACATCAGCAGGTCGTGCGTGTTGGAGAGGTACATGTCGATCGTACCGCCCAGACGGCCGTTGAAGAACTGGAAGTCGATACCGAGGTTGGCCGTATAGGTGGTCTCCCAACGCAGGTCGGGATTGCCGATACCGTCGCTCGGCAGGTAGGCCGAGTTGGCGGCGTCGCTGTTGTCGCCCCAAATATATTTGACACCATTGGTCGAGTAGAGACGGTCGAGCGACTGATAACGTGAAATGGCGTTGTTTCCGTTGGCGCCGTATGAGAGGCGGATCTTCAGCATGTCGATCCAAGAGGCGTTGTCCTTGATGAAGCTCTCCTCGCCGAGATGCCAGGCAACGGCAGCCGAGGGGAAGAAAGCCCATTTGTGGTTTTCAGCGAAGGCCGAGAACGAGTCGGCGCGTCCGGTGAGTGTCAGAAGGTATTTGCTGTTGAAGCCGTAATTCACACGGAACATGCCCGAAACGAAGTTCTCTTTCCAGAAAGACGAACTGATGGCGATCTTGTTCTCGGCGCCGTCCATCCGGTAGAAGCTCGAGTCGTCGTTTACGAAGCCTTCGCCGCTTTGCGAAGCGGCTGTATACTGGGCCTCCTGCATGGAGAAGAGACCTGTGAAGTCGATGTGATGTTTGCCGAAATTCCGGTCGAATTTAAGCACGTTCTCCCACGTCCAGTCCGTCGTGTGGTTGTTGGCCAGCTCGGCGCGGCCGTCGACTTTCTTACCCGTTACGGTGTTGCGGCCGTAGTAGGTTCCGTTCATCTGGCTGCGGTAGTTGTAGCCGAACTGCGACCGGAAAGAGAGCCCTTTGACCGGAAGTTTGAGATCGAGGAACCCGTTGGCCATGAAGTTGCGGCCCGTGCGTTTCTGGTCGGCGTTGACGTCCTTCATCGGGTTGGGCAGGTTCGAGTAGTCCATCGGCTCCTCGTAGTAGGCGCCGGTCTCGTCCTTGTAGATGCCGTAGGGGCTTTGCTTGATGGCATGTTCGAGGTTCGGCGTCGCACCGCCGGTCTCACGGTTCACGAACTGCGTGGTGAGACCTACGGACAGCCAGTCGTTCATTTTCTGGTTGATGCTGGCATAGACGTTCGTGCGCTGGTAATTCGAATTGTAAACCACGCCGGGGTTGTCCAGGTAGGAAACCGAGGCCATATAGGTGGTCTTCTCGTTGCCGCCCTGGAAGCTCAGCTGGTGGTCCATCGTGAAGACCGTGCGGAAGACATAGTCCTGCCAGTCGTTGGTGATGCCCTTGGCGTAGTTTACCTTCTCGCTGGCGCTGATAATCGAACCTACCAGCGGATCGAGCTGCTCGCCGCTGTAATTGTTCTTGAGCCGGCCCATGTCCTGCTTGAGGCGGATGAACTCGTTGGGACCCATGGTTTCGATGCGCTGCATCGGCTCGGCGATGGCGAGCTTCGTTTTGTAGGTGACATGGAATTCGCCCTGCGAACCCCGCTTGGTCTGGATCAGGATGACGCCGTTCGAGCCGCGCGAACCGTAGATGGCCACGGCCGACGCGTCTTTCAGCACCGACATGTTCTCGATGATGTTCGGGTCGAGGTCGGCCAGTCCGCCCGAGTAGGGAATGCCGTCGAGAATGATCAGCGGGTCGTTGCTGGCCGTCAGTGAGTTCTGGCCGCGGATCAGCAGGGTCTGGTTGCTGCCCGGCGCTTCGTTGCCGGTCGTGATGTTCAGACCGGCGACCTGGCCGACCAGACGGTCCATCAGGTTGTTGGTCGAGACCATTTCCAGCGTCTGTTTGCTGACGACGGCGAGACCTCCCGTGAGGTCTTTCTTTTTCTGCGTACCGTAACCCACGACGACCACTTCGTCGAGGGACTGGGCGTCTTCGGTCATCGTCACGTTTACGACATTCGATGCGCCGAGTTTCACTTCCTGGTCGGTATAGCCCAGACAGGTGAAAAGAAGCGTCGAGGATGCGGGAACTTTGATTTCATAAACACCTTGCGTATTGGATACGGCTCCGTTGTTGCTTTTGCCGTCCTTTACCACGACAACGACTCCCGCCAGCGGGGCGCCGCTTCCGTCGGTGATTTTACCGGTTACTTTGACGTCGTTCTGCTGGGCGAACGACGGTGTTGCAGACAGCAGGAATAAGAGGGAAATCGTCAGGCTGCCTATAAGCTTTTTGTACATGCTCATTATCATAAAAGGTTTCTTTTTGGTTAGTGCTTGTATCTCCGTTATAAAGGGATTGTCTGGAGGGGCGGGAGACACTTCGTCGCCTGGTGTGGTTTTCCGATCATCTTTTCATAGGTTTCAGGTTTTAATTTTTTAAATTTTTTATGTATTTCGAAGGAAAAGCGGACGCCGGGGACTTCGGACCCCGTATTGCAAAGGTCAATAAAACGGGGCGACCGGATGGGCGTCGTTTATTCGGAAATGGTTCCATTTCGTACGGAGGGGTAAAAAAAAGGAGCATATCCGGGCGCTGCGGGCGCTGCGCAGACCTGCGAAGAGTCCCGTCCGGACAAAATGAAACCTCCCTGCCGGTCGCGCGGGGCGACGGCGGGAAGGTTTCTGCGGGCAGATGCGGACGCTGCTCCGGCGGATACGAAAGCACGAGATATTCATAGCCGGTTCGGTCGGCTCCTTTCGTGCGGTTTGCGTCAGGATTTCTTCTTAAATTCGGATGGGGTCAGTTCGAAATGCCGTTTGAAACAGATGCTGAAATATTTGGGATTGGCGAATCCCGTCAGGACCGAGATCTCGGAGATGGTCAGGTCCGACTCCCGGAGCAGCTGGGCCGACCGTTTCAGCCGGACGTCCATGATGAACTCCTTGATCGACATGCCCGTGATGTCGTTGATCTTCTGGTAGAGGAGCGTGCGTCCGATCGACATGTCCGACACGAACGAATCCACGTTGTAGTCGCTGTTGTCCATGTTCCGTTCGATGTAGTTCATCGCCTTTTTCAGCAGTTCCTCGTCCATCGACGAAATGGTGATCTTCGACGGTTCGGCGATGTACTTCTTGCTGTAACGCTCCTTGAGTTCCTGCTGGCTGCGGATGAGGTTGGCAACCTGTTTGAGCAGGAAATCCATATCGAAGGGCTTGTCGATGAACACGTTGGCTCCGCATTCCAGTGCCTTGATCTTGTTTTCGGTGTTTTTGCCCAGAGCCGAAAGCATGATCACCGGGATATGGCTGGTCTTGATGTTCGAACGCAGCGAGCGGCATACCTCGAAGCCGTCGGCTTCGGGCATCATCAGGTCGGTGATGACGATCTGGGGGCAGATTCTCTCCGCTTTGGCGATGCCTTCGCTGCCGTTTGCCGCGGTGTATACGTTGTAGTGTTTCGACAGCCGTTGTTCGAGGTAGCTCCGCAGGTTGGGGTCGTCCTCGATGACCACGATGTTGCACGCCTTGCGGTCGTGCCGGTCGTTGGGAGCCATGACGTCGGATTCGGTCAGCAGGTTGTCGATTTCGGAGACCGTGTATTCGTACGATTCGGCGGCGCTGTCGGTCTTTTCGGCGTTGAGCGTGAAGGGCAGGACCACCGTGAACGCGACTTTCGAGTTGCCCGAACGGAGGGTGATGGTTCCGTTGAGGTTGCCGACCAGCTCCTTGACGATGGCCAGTCCCAGGCCGCTGCTGCTCTCGAATTGGGGACGGCGGTCGGAGAGGTGGTTGAACGATTCGAAGATGGCCTCCTTCTTGTCGTCGGGGATTTCCGCCCCGGTGTTGGTGACCGTGAAGGCGATGTATTCGGTGCCGGCGGCCGGCGGAGCGGACTCCGGGCGCTGGTCCTGCCGCGCCGGGTAGATTCTCACGCCGACATAGCCGTTTTCCGAGGCGTACTTGATCGCGTTGGAGAAGAGGTTCGTGAAGATTTTTTCGATCACGTCGTGGTCGAACTTGGTGTAGAAACTTTCATACTGGGAGTTGAAGCCGGTTTCGATCCCCTTCTTGTTGGCGTAGAACTCGAACAGCGAGAAGATGCTGTCGATGAAGCGGATCAGATCGCCCGGCTGGCGGTTCAGGGTGATCTTCTGGCTCTCGATTTCGCGGAACTGAAGCAGTTGGCTGATCATGCGCTGGATGCGCCCCACGTTCTTCTCGATCAGGTGCACGTAGGCATTGCCAGGCGCATTGGCGGGCAGGTGTTCCTTGAGCTGTTTCAGCGGGTCGACGACCAGCGTGAGCGGAGTTTTGAGGTCGTGGGAGATGTTCGTGAAGAAGTTGATCCGGGCCTGGGTCAGCTGCTTCATGTTCTGTTCCTTGATCCGCTCCAGTTCGAGCCGCTGTTCGAAAATCTTCTTGTTGGTGAAATACCGCCAGATGAAGTAGGCCACCGCCGAGAGCAGCGCCGCATAAACGAGGTAGGCCCAGCGGGAGAGGAAGGGCGAGGGGTGCACCCTGAAGCCGAGCGCCGAAACCTCGTCGCCCCACAGGCCGTCGTTGTTGGCCGCCTTGACCTCGAAGACATAGTTTCCGGCGGGCAGGTTGAAGAACTGCACCGCCTTCTGTCCCTGCGGCAGCAGGGACCATCTTTCGGAGTGTCCCAGCAGGCGGTAGGCATACTGGTTTTTCTCGGCGTTCAGGTAGCTGTTCGCCGAGAAGCGGATTTCGAAATTCGACTGCCGGTGCGACAGTTCGATCACGTCGCCCTCGCCTCCGCGGTAGGAGAGCGTGGAAATGGCTTTCTCCAGAGGCGAGTTCTTGGCGCCGGGCACGGCCGGCCGGCTGTTGATAAGCAGGTCCGTAAAATAGACTTTCGGCTTCTGGTCGTTGTATTTGATCTTTCCCGGGGTGAAGAGGATGAAGCCGTCCGTCCCTCCGAACAGCATTTCGCCTTTCGAGGTCTTGTAGCAAGCCCGCACGTAGTAGGCTCCGCAGCGGTTCGGGATGTCGATCTGCGATTTGCGGATCACCCCGTCGGTATGGTCGTAATAGTAAAGCCCGTCGTTGGTGCTGAACCAGACATCTTTCGAGGGGGTGTCTTCGAGGATGCCGAAGACTGTTTTGCCCTCCAGCCCTTCGCCGTTCCGGTCCCTGAAATTGACGTAACTGCCGTTGCGGCGCAGCAGGTTGACCCCGCCGCCGCGGGTTCCGAACCAGATGTCGGAGTCGGAGGTGACGCAGTAGGAGCAGAGGTTGTTGACCGAATAGGGGGCCTCTGCGATGTAATGGCGCTTCAGAATCCGCCGTGTGGCGGGATCGACGACGTATGCGCCGTCGTGCCCGACGAGCCACAGATCGCCCCGCTCGTCGTGGAACAGCGTTTCGATATGGATGCGGACGGCGTTTCCCTGTGCGTCTGTCAGCCGGACCGTCTCCACGCGTCCCGTACTCGCATCCTTGTACATCAGCTCGGCGTCCGGGTCGGTCAGCCAGATGCCCCGGTCGCCCTCCTTGGCGAAGTCATAGACGCTCAAAGGCTGTCCCGAGGCCGGATGGTTCATGTGCAGGTCGGAGAAACGTCCCTGCCGTTCGTCGAAGACCCGCATTCCGCCGTTGAACGCCGAGACCAGCAGCCTGTCGTTTCCGTCGTGCCACAGCTTTTTGATCATGTTCGACGTCAGGCCGCAGCGGCTCTCCTGCGTGTAATAGACGAACCGTCCGTCGCGGCGGTCCCAGCGGTTAATTCCCCCCCCCTCCGTTCCGATCCAGAGATTGCCCTCCGAATCCTCTTCGAAACAGCTGACGATGGGATGGTTCAGCCCGCCCGGCGTGGCTTTGAAATAGTCCACGCCGTTGTCCGCGAAGGTCATGTAGGCCAGTTTGCCGCCGTATGTGCCGACCCATATCCCGCCGTCGGGATCGGGGAAGATCGACCATACCGAATTGTTGGGCAGGGAGTAGGGATAGTGGAGGTCGGAACGCAGCAGCTGCGTGCTGGCGGTAAGCGGCTCCAGCAGCAGCAGTCCCGATTGCGTCGCTACCCAGATGATGCCCTGCGAATCGAGGTGAAGCTCCTTGGCGCCGGCGGATTTCTCGTATTCGAGCGGCAGTCGGAAATACCGTCCGATCCTGCCGTTGCCGTCGCATTCGTAGAGTCCGTCCATGAGCGTGAGGACATATACCGACCCGTTGCACTCCATCACGTCGCGGATCACGCAGCTGCCGCCGCCGACGGATGCGAAGAGGACGTATTGCCCGGTCTCCCGGTTCAGGCGGTAGAGATCGCCGCCCGACGCGGCGTAAACGTACTCCTTCGTGCACACCAGCGTCAGCGTCCGCCCAGGTGCGGACATCTCCGGAGGCATCGGATAGCGGGTCACGGCGGGTAGCCGTTCGGGGCTGAACGATTCGATGCCGTTGTTGCGGATCAGCCATACCGTCCCGTCGTTGTTCGCCGTGACCGAGCCGATATTGCCCTCCAGAACGAATTCGAACTCCAGCTTCCGGTAGTTGAAGCGCAGCAGCCCTTGGTTAGTCCCTACGTACAGGCCTTTCCGGTTGTCCGTGATCACCTGTCCGTAGGACCAGTAGGAATTCGGCAAGAGGTTCGTGACTAGGTCGGTCATCCGTACGAACGACGTGCCGTTGTACATGAACAGGGCGTCGTAGCCGCTGAACCACATACGCCCGACGCTGTCCTTGGCGATGCTGTGGATGCCTCCGTAATAGGAGGTCTCGGGCATGGTGTGGAAGCGGTAGTCCGGGATGTTCAGGGCATGGAGCGCCGGAGAAATCAGCGTTGCGGCGAAAAACAGCGCCGCAAACGGAATTTTCGTATATGCCTTATGTCGGGTCATCGTTTCTTCTTTAGCACAAAGTTAAAAGAAAAAGCGAAAAATGGATGCTTCGAAGCCCGGTTTTTCGGTTCTCCGCCGCCGGACCGGGCGCGCGGCGGGGAAAGCCGGGCTGCACCGCCCGGAGACGAAAAAGACGGCAGGGAAAACTCCCTGCCGTCTTTTTTATTGAATGAAGCGTTCCGGACCGGGGCGTGATTCCGGTGGGCGTTTACCGCCCCTGAAGCCCGCTTCTCAAGCCGACGGGCGCAGAGCTTGGTCGGAATCCTGCCGGCCGGCCGTCGCCCCCTGAAGCCTGCTTCTTAAGCGGGCGGGCGCAGAACGGGATCGTAAGCCAGAATGGCCCGGCATCGCCCCTGAAACCCGCTTTTTAAGCGGGTTACCAGATGATTACGCGATCCTGTTCGGGCAGGAACATCGGTCCGTCGGCGATCGAGAAGGCGTCGTAGAAATCCTGCAGGTTGCGCAGCGTGGCGTTCACGCGCCATTTGCCCAGCGAATGCACGTCGAGCTTGGTGAGACGGGCGATCTCCTCGTCGCGGATGTTCTGCGCCCACAGCGTGGCGTAGCCCAGGTAGAAACGCTGCTCGGGAGTGAATCCGTCGATCGGGGCGGGAGCCTCCCTGCCTGCGAGCGAATTGCGGTAGGCCGTGCGGGCAACGCGCAGGCCGCCCTGGTCGGCGATGTTCTCGCCGAGCGACAATGCGCCGTTGGCGAAGATCGCAGGCTGTCCCTCCTTGGCGGGCAGAACCTCGATCGCGTCGAACTGCTTGACCAGAATGTCCGTCTTGGCCTTGAACGCGGCGGCGTCCTCGTCGGTCCACCAGTTGTTCATGTTGCCGTCCTTGTCGAAATTGCGGCCCTGGTCGTCGAACCCGTGGGTCATCTCGTGGCCGATCACCACGCCGATGGCGCCGTAGTTCACCGCGTCGTCGGCGTCGGGGTTGTAGAACGGCGGCTGGAGAATGGCGGCCGGGAAGCAGATTTCGTTGGTCGTGGGATTGTAGTAGGCGTTCACCGTCTGGGGCGACATGTGCCACTCGTCCTTGTCCACGGGCTTGCCCAGTTTCGAAATGTTGTCGGACGTATACCAGGCGTTGGCCTCGACGATGTTCTCCCAGTAGCTCTTCGCAGGGTCGATCTTCAGCGTCGTGTAGTCCTTCCACTTGTCGGGATAGCCGATCTTCACGGTGAAGGCCGCGAGTTTCTCCTGCGCCTTGGCTTTTGTGGCGTCGGACATCCAGTCGAGGGCGGCGATGTGCTGACCGAGGGCCGTTTGCAGGTTCTTCACCATGTCGAGCATCCGGACCTTGTCCTTCTCGGGGAAGTACTTGGCCACGTACATCTCGCCGACGGCTTCCGAAAGGGTTCCGTTGGGCACCGACATGGCGCGCTTCCAGCGGGGTTTCTGCTCCTGCTTGCCCGACATCACGCGGCCGAAGAAGTCGAACGACGCGTTGATGAAGTCGTCGCTCAAGTAGCTGGCGGCTGCGCCGATGTACTGTGCGGCGAGGTAGTAGCGGATGTCCTCCAGCGGGGCGGTTTTCATCAGTTCGTTGGCGTTGGCCAGGGCCGAGGGGGTCGTCACGATGATCTGCTCGAAATCGCCGATGCCCATTGTCTTATAGTACTCGGCCCAGTCGATGGCATCGTAGGCCTTCTCGAAATCGGCCTTCTTCGTGGGGTTGTACATGGCGGGGATGTTGCGCAGTTCGACGCTCGACCAGTTTTTCTCGGCCAGCTTCGTTTCGATCGACAGCACGCCGGCGACGGCCTTGTCGATGTCGGCCTCGGGAACGCCCGACAGCCGGAAGATTTTGCCCAGATACTCCTTGTAGGCGGTGCGGATCGACTCGTTCTCGGGATCGAGGTAGTAGTCGCGGTCGCCCATGATCAGGTCGGGCTGCGAGGCGTAGAGCGCGTTGATGTCGCTGTTCATCAGGTCGGACTGCACGCCCACGCCGAAGAACGGATTGGCGATCGAGGAGTGGAGCCTGGCCACTGCGGCGGTCAGCTGCGAGCGGTCGCCGATGGCGAGAATTTCGTCGACGGCGGCCTTGATCGGAGCGGCGCCCTCGGCGTTCAGGCGCACCGAGTCGAGCCCCATCTTGTAGAGGTCCGAAATCTTCTGCTCGACGCTTCCCGGTGCGGCGCTGATCTTGGTCATCTCCGAGAAAAGCTCGTTGATGCGCTTCTCGTTGTTGTCGCGCA
>ERZ773216.2388-NODE-2388-length-18563-cov-3.404960_pt1 | contig 18563 bp, 18 predicted proteins | sample MGYA00511259_ERZ773216 | MGnify/ENA primary metagenome ERZ773216 (study PRJEB29015, sample SAMEA2737764) | human gut metagenome | biome: human gut; feature: human-associated habitat; material: faeces | place: China | collected 2012 ... | reverse complement strand
ACCTCATTTCATATCTGTTTGTTATTCATTTACCGGTTACTTCCGGTTTTCTGCGGAAATCCGAAAACACTGAAAAGCACAGATTACTTCTGTCCTTTTCAGTGGTCCCGGTCAGGCATTTCCGCATCTGCCTTTAATTAAGAATAGACAAGGCTTGCGCCCTGTCTATATATGTCCACGGTATACCGTAGAAAAGTATTACTTTCTGATTCCTAACTTTTCGATTAAAGCACGGTATCCTTCCAGATCATTCTTCTTTAAATAATCAAGTAATCCTCTTCTCTTACCTACCATCTTAAGAAGACCTCTTCTTGAATGATGATCTTTCTGATTAACCTTTAAATGCTCTGTTAATTCGTTGATTCTTTCTGTAAGAATAGCGATCTGTACTTCTGGTGAGCCAGTATCTCCTTCTTTTCTTCCATAAGCCTGAATCAGTTCTGCTTTCTTTTCCTTTGAAATCATTGTAATTTCCTCCATTTAATATAATCTTGAATCCCTGAACACTTCAGCAATGGTCGGAGTTTTCCAACAACCGGGTGTCAGTTCACACGATGATTAATATACTATATCAGAACGGAAAAGTCAAGACCTTTTTAGGATATAACTCTTACTGCACAATATGGTGTGGTAAAGTAAGCATTTCCAATGCAGATACCCGTTGCCGGTGTGGATGCATGTACAATCTTTCCGTTTCCGATATAGATGGCAACATGACCGGATCCGTCACTGTATCTGTATACAAGGATATCTCCCGGCTGTGCTTCCGTATAACTGATTCTTGTTCCGGCACCCGGATATGCGGAAGATGTTCTTGGCAGGGAATAACCGAAATGTCCGAAAATCTGCTGACAGAAACCAGAACAGTCAATTCCGTTTGTCAGGCTGTTTCCGCCGTAGACATATGGATTTCCTAAAAACTGGTATGCATAGTTAATAATATCGATCGCCTTCTGGGATGCATTGGCAGAGGAATATGTTGTGGATGTACCATCGGCTGCCACCAGTGTTGCGATGGATTCCGCAACAGGAAGTGTAGTCATGCTTTCCACATATTCTGCACTTACATATCCTTCCAGATTATTGATATTGATCTTATACCAGCCATTCGACTCGCCTTCCAGAATTTCCAGAATTTCTCCATTTTCAACCCTGGTCGCAATGGAGCAGTCCTGAGACGGTTCCTGACGTACATTTAAAATATCACAGTTTACTTTTAAAACGTTTTTCATGGTTTCCATTGCTTTCACATTGGCTTCATAACCACTTAAAATATACTGCTTATCCACATAACCATTTACACTGCCTGACTGAATCTTATACCAGCCATCCTCTTCTCCGAGAATTTCACAAGCTGCTCCGCCCGGCATCTTTCCGACAATATTATGATCCGTACCTGCTCCGGAACGGACATTCAGATAGGTAGTTACATTGGAAACACCTAAATTCGTATATCCTGCAATAACAGAACCTTCCGGAACAAATTTCAATGCAACATCCAGTGCTTCCACGGATGCATTTCCCGTTTCATTGTCTGCCACTGTAATATAATTTCCATATCCATCCAGTGCTTCCGACATGCCAGCTTCTGAGTACATCAGTGTTCCGGTCTGTTCTTTCAACTTAGCATTATTTTCAACATTATCATATAATGCAGACAATAATGATGAGCTGACAAATGTATCTCCTGTATATTCAGCTTCCTGTTTCACTTCCTGAATGTTTGCTGTTTCTTCTTTCTTCTCTTCCTGGTTACCATTGCCGCCAAATGTGAAGGCTGTTACACCCAATACTGTTAATGCAGCAACAGATAATCCTGCAACTAGTTTTGTATTTCGCATATTTCCTCCTTCTGCTAATACATTAGTAAGTTTTTGTAATAAACACCAAAGAAAATTATAGCACATTCTCACAATATGTCAACCTTGTTTCCATAAATCGACATCATGACGGATTTGGTCTTTTAATTCTTCTAATGAACCAAACTTCACTTCCGGACGTATAAATTCATGAAAATACACCGTTACCGCCTGTCCGTATAAGTCGCCTGAGAAATCAAAAATATTTGTTTCTACATTAATCTGTCTGCCGGTTTCCACAGTCGGTTTCCTGCCTACATTCGTAATTCCTCTTTTTCTGATTCCGTCAAATTCTATCTCCGTACCGTATACACCATTTGGAGGAAGAATTTTATCCTCAGCCGGAATCAGATTCACCGTAGGAAAATCAATGGTCCTTCCCAGGGCATTTCCATGCATTACCACACCACTGAGCGCATATGCATGTCCCATCATTTTATTTGCATGCCCGATATTTCCAAGCAAAAGTTCCTGCCGGATGCGGGTACTGCTGATTATTTCTTCATCTTCCATGACATGGTCCACCAGTTTCATTTCAAACCCGTAAGTCCTGCCTAACTGTTCCAGCATATCCACATTGCCGCGTCTTCCCTTTCCAAAGTGAAAATTTCTGCCACATACAATTTTTACTGCACCCAGTTTTTCTTTCAGATATATCCGTACAAAATCTTCTGCCTCTACGGCGAGAAATTTTTCATCCAGCGGAATATCAATCAGATAATCAATTCCACAGGCTTCAAAATAATCCTGCTTTTCTTTATCCGTCATAATATATCTCAATTTTTTATGGGTAAGAACCGCTTCCGGTGAAATAGAAAATGTAATAATTACGGTTTTCACATCTTCTGTCTTATCCCGTTTTAACTCCTGCAGAATCTGTTGGTGGCCAAGATGCACTCCATCGAATTTTCCCAGGGCTACCACCGATTTTGCAAGTCTGAAATTTTCTATTTTATTTATCACAATCATGATATTTATCCTTATATAAACATTTTATATGGCTTTAAATAATTTCTGTTTTTTTCACAGGTATATACCGCCTTAAAACAGCCGGTGCTGTCATACACGCGGATGTAAGACATATCTCTGTATTCTCCTGATATCATATCGGGTTTCAATGGATTTCCATTCTGAAGAATACGGTCGTATTCCGGTTTTGTCCTGACTGCCGGGAATTCCTCAAACATCCGATCCACAGGGAGAATTGCCTTATCGATACTTCCATCTTTTGTCATATCTTCAATCTGTGCCAGTGTATAGGCATTTTCCAGTAAAAAGGGACCGGACTTGATTCTCACCAGTTCTTCCATGCAGCCGTATACACCCATCTTTTCCCCGATATCATGGCAGAGAGTACGGATATAAGTTCCTTTGGAACATTCCACCTGAATCGTGATTCTCGGATACTCATATGCAATCAGATCAATTTTATAAAAACTGACTTTTCTTGTCTTTCTTTCCACCACTTTCCCCTCGCGGGCAAACTCGTACAGTTTTTTTCCATTTATCTTGATCGCACTGTACATAGGCGGAAGCTGATCGTATTCCCCGATAAATTCCTGCAACACTTTCCTTACAGTTTCTTCGTTTACCATCTGCTGCATCTTCTCCGGATCCGGGTATGATTTGATTACCGTTCCCGAACTATCCTGGGTATCCGTAGCCTGTCCAAATAACAAAACCGCCCGGTATGCCTTTGTCTTATCGGTAATCATATCACATAATTTCGTACCTGATCCAAGACACACAGGAAGGACTCCTGTTGCATCCGGATCAAGGGTACCTGTATGCCCTATTTTTTTCTGTTTTAATATTCCTCTTAATTTTGCCACAACGTCATGGGAAGTATATCCCTTTTCCTTGCAGACATTCAGAATTCCATTATACATTGCTTGCCGCCTTTATCTGTTCATCAATTCTCTGCAGAATATTGTTAATCGCATCATGAACCGTTCCTTTGAGATTACATCCTGCCGCGCGCACATGACCGCCGCCGCCAAAATATGCGGCAACTTCATTTACATTTACATAATTTTTGGATCTTAAACTTACTTTAAATTCCATATGCTGAATCTCGTACATGAAAATGGCACATTCCACACCAGACGTCAGTCTGAGCTGTTCTACGATGCCGCCCATTTCCTTCGGTGTTATTCCGTAAAAGTCCATATCCTTTTTCGTCAGATAAGATACGATACACGCACCATCCAGAACAATCATGCTTTCCAGCAATGCTCTTCCGAGAATCTGGTTCTGCACATACGTTTTTTCGTAGAATCCCTGATCTATGATTTTCTGGCTGTCAAGTCCTTTTCCGAGGAGCTTTCCTGCCACGACCATGGTATGTTCCGTTGTGCTGCGATACTTAAATACACCTGTATCATGAACAATTCCTGTATACAATGCTTCCGCCGTATTTACGGATATCTTTTCCTCTTCCAGCATATCAAAGATTACTTCGCATACGGAACCAATCTCCGGACGTACATAATTCACATTGGCATATCCCATATTGCTGATATGATGGTCAATGCAGGCAGTATTTGCCGTCTGTTCAAACAGCTCGCCTGCAATGCCCATTCTTTCTTTATCCGCAAGGTCTACCGCAAGAAACAGGTCAAATCCGGTATCCTTTACTTCGTTTTCTATTTTTTCAAAATTTGCCAGATAGGATAGCTTTTTGGACGGCTGTTCCAGATACACATGAACTTCCGCCTCCTTATCGTTTTCTACAATATAATTATAGAGTCCGAGAGCTGCCCCCACGCAATCCCCGTCAGGTCTTACATGACCGGCAATTGCTATCTTCTTTGCGTTTCTTATTATTTCTGCCAGTTTCATTCAAACCTCTTTTTCCGCTGCTCTTGCAGCTTACCTATTCTTCCTCTGCTTCATCATCACGATGAAGATCCTTTGTTACTTCATCTATTTTCTTTGACATATTGATGCCATATTCAATGGACTGATCCAGCACAAAGGTAAGTTCCGGTGTGTTTCTTAAATTTACCCGCTGTGCCAGCTGGTGTCGGATATATCCTTCCGCACTCTTTAATCCCTTTATGGTATCTTTGCCCTCTTCCGGGCTGCCAAGCACACTAATGTATGCTTTGGCATATTTTAAATCAGGTGTTACTTCCACCGCAACCACACTGGTCAGCGGACTGATTCTCGGATCTTTGATATCCTCGCGGATGATAACACTTAACTCTCTCATCACTTCGGCATTTACCCGGATATTTTTAACACTGTTTTTTCTCATCTATTTTACCTTTCCACAGATTCTAACGTGGTACTTCTACCATAATATATGCTTCCACAATATCAAGTTCTTTAAATTCTGAAAATCCGTCAAATACAAGACCACATTCATAGCCTGCTTTTACTTCCTTCACATCATCTTTAAATCTCTTTAAAGATGCAAGGTCGCCTTCAAAAATCTGTGTTCCTTCTCTGGAAATACGGACTTTACAACCTCTCTGGAAAGTTCCGTCCAGAATATAAGAACCGGCAATCATACCAACACCGGATGACTTAAAGAGCTGTCTGATTTCTGCATGGCCGATTACTTTTTCTTCGTAGATCGGATCTAACATTCCTTTCATCGCTGCTTCGACATCTTCGATTGCCTGATAAATAACACGGTATAATCTTACGTCCACATCTTCCCTGTCTGCAATTTCTTTCGCTGTATTATCCGGTCTTACATTAAATCCGATGATGATTGCAGATGATGCGGAAGCCAGTGTTACGTCGGATTCATTGATTGCACCTACACCGCCATGGATAACCTTTACAACGACTTCATCATTGGAAAGTTTAACCAGACTCTGTTTTACTGCTTCTACAGAACCCTGTACATCGGCTTTTACAATGATATTCAGTTCTTTCAGGTTTCCTGCCTGGATCTGGCTGAATACATCGTCCAATGTCATCTTTGCCTTTGCCTTAGAACCTTCCAGAAGTTTTTCTCTTCCTTCATTGATAAATGTTTCTGCAATGTTTCTTGCTTCTTTTTCATTCTTTGTAGACATCAGGATTTCACCTGCATTTGGAACATTGTTCAGTCCGAGGATTTCCACAGGAGTGGAAGGACCGGCTTCTTTGATTTTTTCTCCGTTATCTGCCACCATTGCACGGATACGGCCATAGGCTGAACCGATTGCAACAGCATCTCCAGCATGTAATGTACCTTTCTGTACCAGTACAGTTGCTACCGGACCTCTTCCTTTATCCAGCTTTGCTTCGATTACAACACCTCTTGCCTTTCTGTTCGGATTTGCCTTCAATTCATTCATTTCAGCAGTCAGAAGAACCATCTCAAGCAGCTGTTCCAGACCTTCGCCCGTATGTGCAGATACCGGAACAAATACCGTATCTCCACCCCAGTCCTCTGCAAGCAGTTCATACTCTGCAAGTTCCTGTTTTACCTTTTCTACATTTGCACTCGGCTTATCGATCTTGTTTACCGCAACGATAATGCTGATGCCTGCAGCTTTTGCATGGCTGATAGCCTCTACTGTCTGCGGCATGACACCGTCATCTGCTGCTACAACAAGGATTGCGATATCTGTTGCCTGCGCACCACGCATTCTCATTGCAGTGAATGCTTCATGACCAGGTGTATCCAGGAATGTAATCTTCTCACCGTTATAATTTACCACATAAGCACCGATATGCTGTGTGATGCCACCGGCCTCACCGGAAATTACATTTGTCTTACGAATCGCGTCAAGCAAAGATGTTTTACCATGATCGACATGACCCATAACGCAGACAACTGGAGGACGTTTTACCATAAGTGTTTCATCCTCTTCATCCTCTTTTAACAACTCTTCGATTACATCTACTTTTTCTTCCTGTTCTGCAATAATATCAAATTCCAGTGCAATATTCTCTGCTGTTTCAAAATCCACTTCCTGATTTACACTCAACATCATTCCCTGCATGAATAATTTTTTGATCAATGCAGATGCCTGCATTTTCATCTTATCTGCAAGTTCACCGATGGTAATGCTTTCCGGAATTGTGATTACCTTGATTTCTTCTTCCTTCTTCGGCTGTGGAGCAGATACTGGACGGGAACTATTCTTTGCATTATTGTTCTGTTTGTTATTGCGGCCATTGTTATTGCGGTTATTATTATTGCTATTTCTGTTATTATTATTGCGGTTATTATTGTTATTGCCGTTATTTCTGTTATTATTATTACGGTTATTATTGTTGTTTCTTCCGTTTCCGTCATTATTGCGGCCGCCATTGTTTCCGTTGTCATTTTTCTTCCCGGAATTATTGTTGTTATTATTCTTTTTCTGGTTCTGACCACCCTGGTTATTATTCTTCTCTGCTGGTTTCTTATCGTTTTCTTTCTTCACGTTATCGTTCTTTTTCGGCTCTTCCTTCTTTTCTTCCTTCTTCTCCGGCTGTAATTTCTCAAGTACCATATTCATTTCACTTTCACTGATGGAACTTGCCGGCTTCTTTCCTTCGATTCCATTTGCCTGGAGAATTGCTATAATATCCTTGCTATCCTTATTGATTTTCTTTGCAAATTCATGTATTCTCATTCAGTTACCTCCATATCTGTAAATAATTTAACGAACGAATCATAAAACTCATGTCCCAGAACTGCCACTGATGCGCGGAATTTTTTGCCCGTAAAATGCCCGAGTTCCTCTTTTGTAGCATAGATATACAACGGAACTTTGTAATAACTGCACATATTTGTAAATTTCTTTCTGGTATTTCCGGATGCCTCAGAAGAAATAATTACCAGTGATGCTTTTCCTTCCTTTACCGCTTTCTCTACCAGCATTTCTCCTCCGACGGTCTTTCCTGCTTTTGTTGCAAGCGATAATAATGATAATATTCTGTCGTTCATATTTGTCACCTCGTGTTGCTTTTATTTAATCATACGATATTTTTCGCGTTTTATTCACTCTGTCTTCTGAAATTCCTCTTTTAATTGATCATAAATTTCATCCGGCACAGCTTCTTTTAATGCTCTCTCAATACTTTTTGTCTTTCTTGCGTGCTCCAGACAGACATTGTTATGACACAGATAAGCACCTCTTCCATTCTGCTTACCGGTCAGATCTATAATGATTCCGTTTTCCGTCCGAAGTATTCTTACTAAATCTTTTTTTGGCTTTCTTTCATTACATCCCGCACATTTCCGCAGTGGTATTTTTTTTTCTGTATTCATGTTATGTCCTGCCTTTCCGTGAGAAATCCATCCTATGCCTGTTCTGCTGATTCACTTTCTACAGCCGCTGTATCTTCCACTACACCTGTCTCTTCTACCCCGGATGCTTTCTCAGCTTCTTCCGCTTCTTTTGCCTGTGTTTCACTCTTAATATCGATCTTGTATCCTGTCAGTCTTGCTGCAAGTCTTGCATTCTGCCCTTCTTTTCCGATAGCAAGGGAAAGCTGGTAATCCGGAACAACGACTCTTGCTGTTTTTTCCTGCGGATCTGCTTTTACTGATACAACTTTTGCAGGACTTAATGCATTCTCAATAAGAACAGCCGGATCTTCGCTCCAGTTTACGATATCGATTTTCTCGCCTCTTAATTCTTCTACGATAGCATTTACTCTTGTTCCATTAATACCTACACATGCTCCTACCGGATCTACATTCGGATCATTGGAACGGACGGAAATCTTGCTTCTGGAACCTGCTTCTCTTGAAATGCCCATAATCTCAACTGTACCATCTTTGACTTCGCTGACTTCAGATTCAAACAGTCTCTTGACCAGTTCCGGATGGGTTCTGGACACCAGTATCTTAGGACCTCTGGAAGTATCTTTTACTTCTGTCACATAGAGTTTGATTCTGTCATTCGGCATCAGTTTTTCACCTGGAACCTGCTCGCTCTCATTTAACAGGGCATCCACCTGCCCGAGATTAATGCTGATATTTCTGTCATTGATACGCTGTACAATACCGGTTACAACATCCTTTGCCTTTCCATTATACTTATCATAGAGTACTCTTCTTTCCTCTTCCCTGATCTTCTGTGTAATGATATTCTTTGCATTCTGTGTTGCAATTCTGCCAAATTCCTTTGACTTTACTTCTACGCTTACAAGATCGCCCAGCTGGTATTTTCTGCTGATTTTATATGCATCTTCCAGACTGATCTGTGTTGCCTTGTCTTCTACGATCTCTACCACTTCTTTTTCTGCCAGAATCTTATAATCTCCTGTCTGGTGATCAATACTGATTGTTACATTATCGCATTTTCCAAAATGTACTTTATAAGCAGTAAGCAGTGAATTTTCGATTGCCTCAAGAATCACTTCTTTACTTATATCCTTCTCCTTTTCTAATACATTTAACGCTTCAATCAATTCCTTATTCATTTTTCCTTTTCCTTTCCTTTCTCTCTTAAAAATCAAATAGGTAATTGCGAAACTCATAATTTATCTTTATTGTATATGCAAATCAAACAATTACTAAGAAGGTACTATGAGGCGGTCGGCACTTAGATGCTGTATTTTAGCATCTTAGTACCGCTACCAGCCGAATGTAGCGGGAGCGTGCCTTCGTGTAATGTTTCATTTGCATATGCATTTACAAAATTTAAGTGTTTCGCAATTAACTATTAAAAATCAAATGATAATCTGATTAATGCAATATCTTCCCTTGCAATGGTCATTTCTTCTTCTTCGCCAATTTCAATTGTTACTGTATCTTCTGTATAGCTCTTTAAGATTCCTTCAAAATCTTTCTGATGGTTGATTGCTCTGTATAATTTTATCTCGATCTCTTTTCCGATGCTGCGCAAAAAATCCTTCTCCTTCTTCAAAGGTCTTCCAAGTCCCGGTGAACTCACTTCCAGAATATATGAATCATCAATAAAATCATCTGCATCCAGTTTATCGCCCAGAGCCCTGCTTATAACTTCACAGTCATCCACAGTAATCCCGCCTTCTTTGTCAATATAAACCCTGAGATAATAGTTTCCTGCTTCTTTTACATATTCAACATCCACAAGTTCAAATCCATTTTCTTCAATCAACGGCATTACAAGTGCTTCTGTTTTCTGTTCATAATCTTCTCTTTTCGACATGAATCATCTTCCTTCCTCCCTTACAGGGCTGCAGTTCATTTTCCTTCTGTTATTTCCTATATACCATATCATAATACAAGGAAAAGACATCGCATAAATGCGATGTCTTAAAGCAGCTAATAGGGGAATCGAACCCCTGATTCCGCCGTGAGAGGGCGGCGTCTTAACCTCTTGACCAATTAGCCAGATATAAGCCTTTCTGTTCTTTCTGAACACTACTCTCTTATTATAACAGATTTTTTCTAAAATGCAAGTACTTTTTTCATTTTTTTACATTTTATTTTTTTTACCAGATTTTAAACTGTTTTTACTATATAATACCGCCCGGGATACCCGGGATTGTTTCCGGTAAAACCGCTTTGACAATCCCGCCGTCATCCCGGCTGGTCATTTCATGCGAACCATTGTTTCAGTTTGCACTACAGCATATACAGATAAACAACCGCAACCGATATCACAATCTGTATGATCGCAAAACGATAAACTGCCTGCGTATTGGACCAGTTCCACACCTTCCTCACATGGTCGTGCAGCGGAGTTCTGGTATTTGCAAGAATCTTTATCTTCAGAAATCTTAACAATGCAACCTTTACCAGTCCGAGACCTCCATCCAGAATCAGAACCAGTGCCGCCAGCAGATAAAGGAACGGGCTTCGGCACTTTAATGCAGCAATCGCAATGACAAGTCCCATCGCTCTCGAACCGGCATCTCCCATCATAAGAATACTCGGTGTTGCATTAAACCAGAGATAACCCAGAATACAGGTTACAAATAACAGTACAAAATATCCAAATTCCATATCCGTTCCTGCCAGCTTCATTATAATATATAAGGTCAGCAGTGAAATAATGGATAATGTACCAGATAATCCATCGACACCATCGGAGCAGTTTGTTACATTGATGGATACCCATACAAGAATCACTGTAAGGAGTCCAAAAATCACCGGTGGGATTTCGATTGTCTGGTTTGTCATAGCAAGATACACGGTCGTGGAATTGAAGTTCACAAATGTCACCGCAATCATTACCGCAATCAGGAAATCAAGCAGTCCTTTCTTGTATTCTCCCCACGGAGTTTTCGCACAGTCATCCAGGAATCCGGTCATCATGGCTGCCGTAATAAGGACCAGATAAATCAGGTTCTCCCTTGTAATATCTCCAAACAAAAGGCTTACTCCCAAGAATACCAGTACAAATATAAAGCCGGCACCTCTCGGTTTCCCTGCCGAAAGTTTTCCATCGTGTGCATATGCTCTTCCTGCATCTTTCGGCAATAATCCGCTGCATTTCACCATGAATATACAGGTCAGAAAAAACGCAGCCATAATTCCGATAAACGACACCACATCCTGCTCAATGCCGCTCATAAAATAATTTATCATCCGTCTTACCTTCTTCTATCATTATATTTTATTTTCATAAACAGTTTTTTCCTGTTCATACTGATTCTTGATATCTTTTGCAGACAACGACTGGTTTACAATCCGAAAATCCGCCACATATCCGTTAATGCTTGGCTGGAAAATATCGCCGCCTATCGTAACTCTTCCCGGATTTTTTAACGGCATAATATCATTCTTATATCCCGTAAGCAGTCCATTGATAAAGATTGCCGATGAATGATTCTTTGCATTATACACTGCAGCAATATGTGTCCATCCGGACATCTCTTTCTCCGTGCTGATTGCATCATAAAATCCTGCAGCATCCATTTTATCCATGACACGCATCAGACTCATGCCATTCCATGCCTTCGGCATAATACTTACGAATCCATTTTCAAAATCCGCATAAAAAAGACTTGACCAGAGATTAACCTTTTGCTCATAAAACCAGGCAGATACGGTAAAATCATTTGCCAGCAGATTTCCTGTAGACAATTCTACCATCTCATGTCCGGCAAGCCCGCCTGGAAGATGAAGCACTTTTCTTCTCGGAACAACATTTTCCGCAAACTCCAGGAAAGCTCCGTTTGCATTCGCTGTATAATCCGGATTATCTGCCTCATACGTCCCATCAAACGAGAAATATACGGAATGAACTTCCGGAATGGAGTGCTCTTTTATATATTCTGCCAGCTGCTTTCCATCCAGTGGAACGGAATAGAAATTACCCTGAATCACATCACAGCCGGATTTGCACAGGAATGCATTCTGCTCCTCTGTTTCCACGCCCAGCGATGTGATGGATTTATGCAGTTTCTTTGCAATATCTATAATACCATTCAAAATTACTTCTTCATTTTTTGCAAAGATATTATTTTTAATAAACACTTTATCCAGTTTTATCGACTCAACCGGTATTTTATCCAGTATATTCAGGGAAGAATAGCCAAGTCCAAACGAATCCATCACAACACCGATACCCATTTCTTTTAACCGGCTACAGAATTCAATCGCTTTGTCTATCTGCTCGATAAATACTTTTTCCCGTATTTCAAACAGAACATATTCTGTGGAAATTCCGTACTTATCAAGAAGCTTTTGCAAATCATCAAAAAATTCCTCCTGCTCAATATGTTTTCCTGAAAGGTTAATAGAAACAGGAACTACTTTTCTTTTCGCACGAATCTGTGATTTGATATATGCAAATACTTTATTCATCACATAATAGTCCAGTCCAATCAGCTTATTCGCCTCGTCGAGTGTATCGACATATTCATCCGGCATAAGAACAGTGCCATCTTCCTTTACCCATCTTGACAAAGCCTCTGCAGCTATAATCACTTTTGAAATACTGTCAATCTGCGGCTGGTAAACAATCTTAAATTCTCCACAGCGCAGTGCATCCGAAAATTCATCAAGAAGCAACATCTTCTTTCTCTGATTTTCAAACATCTCATCATCGAACCAGACACATCTTCCATCCGCATTTTCCTTCGCAAGCTTTGCCGCATAATTTGCATTTGTGATGCAAGTATCATACTTATGATCCGTTCCATCTACAATACAGATTCCACAGTTAATATAGTAGTTATTGGAATGAAGCATCTTTTGAATCTCCTGATTTGCCCGTGTCAGATGTTCATTAATTGCTTCCACAATCTTTTCATTCTCTGTTTCTGCCGAAATAGTATGAACCGCAATAAGGTTATCTCCATGAATCCGGCTTGCAAACAGGATATGCTCACTATTGCCGCAGGTGAGATCCACAAACTTCTTCAATACCCGGTCACCCATTTCATAACCATGTGCCTCATTGACATATTTGAAATGTGCAATATCCATATGGATATAAATCAGCTTAGTCGAGCTTCCAAAGGAATAGATTATTTCATCCAGCTTCTTTGTAAATGCCGAATACTTATACAGACCGGTAAGTGTATCCCGTTCTGCAATCTGTTTCAGATGGTAATCCGTACTGACAAAAGAACCCTCTTTCGCTTTGTATACAGAAAAAATTCTTTCAAATGATTTTAAAACCTTCAGTTCTTTCTGGGAATATCCTCTTTCCCTGGAACAGTCTATGAAAGATATCATTCCGGTAAAGCAGTTATTACTGCTCACAGACACAAGTACACCTGATTTTACCGCATCCGGTGACTTGAATATATCTGCCTCATTCTGCTGGGCTTCCGACTTCTTATAAACATATACCTCATTATTGCAATGGTTCTTCATCCGGACCCATTCCGCCTCGTCATAATCCATTTCTTTCCCGAGTACGGATGCAATATTCGGCGATGCAATCTCATAAGTACAGGTCAGACATTTTTCTTTCGTTTCCGGCTCAAAAATACGGATTGCAGAAAAACTGAATTTGTCCTGAATCTTATGAAGAATAAGGTTTACCGCACTGCTGGTATCCCTTGTTTCCTCAAGCATACGGAATGCCAGTTCATTCAGTTCAAAATAGAACGTATCCATCTCTTCATTTACTTCTTCATCCTCGTTTGCAAGTTCCCTTGTTCTGGCTGTCACACGATGATGCTTCTGCATATCTTCATTATCTTTATCAAAAAAGGAATATCCATTCTTTCCTTTGTTTTTTGTATAATAAAGTGCATGATCTGCTTTTTTGAACAGCTCATTATAGCCGGTACAATCATCCGGTGCAATCGCAATCCCGACACTTGCTGATATCTTTACCTGTTCATTCTCACCGGTATAAATGTTGCATACCGTATCACAGATCGCCTCAACTTTTTTCCGTATAATATTTTTATCCGTCATTCCTTCCAAAAAGACGATAAATTCATCGCCGCCTATTCTGCCCACGATATCCTCAGTGCGAAAAACACTCTTCAGTCCATTGGCAACACTGACAATGACTTCATCCCCAAAAAGATGTCCCATAGTATCATTTACGGACTTAAAATTATCTATATCAACAATAATCAGTGTTCCTTTTCCCTTTTTCTCCAGTGACTCACGAATCATCTTTGTGGAATAGGCTTTGTTAATTAATTTTGTAAGAGAATCTTTTCTGGCTTCCTCATATAATTTCAGGTTTTCACCAACATGTCCATCCATCTGCCGGAAAGCACCGACATATGCGTTCTTCTCCGGCACGTATTTGAAATAGAATGTAACCCACACAGTTTCTTCATCCGTCGGGTATCTCTTAATTTTGATTTCCTCTATAATTTCGGTTTCCAATTCCGCAATTTTCCGAAAAATTTCATTTACCGCTTCATGGGACATGGCATCCGCATTTTCATAGAGCAAACGTTTCCAATCTTCCATTGTATTAATCTTTGTCAGTCCCTGTTCGTCCAGTTGATATAAAGTGCACTGATCGGACTCAGAAATGTATACAAATGCCCTGTCCATCATCATATCCGCCATTATATCGAACAATTCCTGCCTGTTCAACAATTCCCTCATAACAACAAATTCCTTCCTCATTGCTTCTCCTGAAATTTCTTTTTCACGAATTTTAAACATCCGTTTCTAGTTTACACCATTTTAACATAATAATCAAGAAAAGTCTGCCATTTTATTACTGAATTATCTTCTTCGGACATTTTGAAGCACAGAGCCCACAGTTCACACAGGCATTATAATCAATCTTTGCAAGAAAATCATTCACTTTTACAGCCTCCTTCGGACATGCCTTCACACACAGAGAACATCCGATACAGCCCGTTTTACATACTTTGTTTACTTCCACACCTTTATCTTTGGAATTACATCTTACATGATATTTGCTGTCATATGGAATAAGTTCGATCAGTCCCTTCGGGCATGCCTTCACACATTTCCCACAGGCAACACATTTTTCCCTGTCAACAACTGCAATTCCATTTTCAACGGAAATCGCCCCATATTCACATGCACGCAGACAGTCACCATAGCCCATACATCCGTACTGGCACTGTTTTGGTCCTCCACTTACATAAGAAGCCTCCTTGCAGGACATATTACCTGTATACTCATATTTGTTTCCTGCTTTTTCACAGTCACCGGCACATTTGATAAAAGCGGTCTTCCGTACCGTTTCTACTTCTACACCTAAAATTTCTGCCATTTTTGCTGCAACCGCTGCACCACCTACCGGGCAGGAATTTGCCGGTGCTGTTCCATCTGCAATCGCCTGTGCCAGTGCATCACAGCCTGCATAACCGCAGCCTCCGCAGTTACTTCCCGGAAGTGCCTCACGAATCGCCACTGCTTTCTCGTCCACTTCTACTGCAAATTTCTTTCCGGCAATTCCCAGCAGGACACCGATTACGATTCCTGCGCCACCTACTACCAGACATGCGATTAATATTCCGGTTATATTCATAAATGAACCTCCTTCGTCAAGTTTAAATCACACCTGCAAATCCCATAAATGCCATTGACATCAGTCCGGCTGCAATCAATACTGCCGGCATGCCTTTTACTGCCGGAAGAATATTATTATATTCTATCTTTTCACGGATTCCCGCCATAATAATAATTGCAATTCCAAATCCCAATGCTGTACAGACAGAGTAAACCAGGCTGGTCAGCAGGTTATATTCGTTCTGCACACAGGTAATGGCTGTTCCAAGTACTGCACAGTTTGTTGTAATAAGTGGCAGATATACACCGAGAGACTGGTAAAGTGCCGGCATGATTTTCTTCAAAACCATTTCGACAAACTGTACTAATGCTGCGATTACCAAAATGAATACAATGGTATTCAGATAGGTCATTTTGCTTGGTACAAGCAGAAATTCATAAATCAGGTTTGTTACGATCGCTGAAATTGCCATAACAAACAATACCGCACCGCTCATACCGGCTGCGGTTTTTATCTTTTTCGATACACCAAGGAACGGGCAGATTCCTAAAAACTGGCTGAGAATAACATTATTCACAATCGCTGCACCAATTCCTATTTTTATTAATTCACCCATTACTGCTCACCTTCCGCCTTTTTATTGATTTCTTCACATTTTGTCATACATCCGGCACAGTTACCGTCACAGGACTTCTCCTCCGGTTTCTTTCCGGACTTCGTCTTTGCCTTATTCTGTATGATAACGAGAACGGCAAGCACGAAGAATGCTCCAGGTGCAAGGGCAAAAATACCAATCGGTGTATCCCAGAACTGATATCCGAAAATCGCCCCGGAACCAATGATTTCCCTCACTGCACCAAGAATTCCCAGTGCAAGGGTAAATCCAAGTCCCATGCCGATCCCGTCAAACAGGGATGCAACCGGAGGATTTTTGGATGCATAACTTTCTGCCCGCCCAAGAATAATACAGTTTACAACGATTAACGGAATATAGATTCCGAGAGACTCATTCAGTGCCGGCAGGTATGCCTCAAGCATAAACTGCACAATGGTCACAAAACTTGCAACAACTACGATAAATGCCGGTACTCTGACCCCGTCCGGAATAAATTTACGAAGCAGGGAAATCATGAGATTGGACAATGCCAGTACCACCAGGGTGGTAAGTCCCATGCCGATCCCGTTGATACAGGAAGTCGTTACCGCAAGGGTCGGACACATTCCGAGCATCATAACAAAGGTAGGATTTTCTTTTATAATACCGTTATACAGGCGTTCTGTAATTACATTTTTCTTATTCATGGTCAGAACCTCCCTCCTGCAAATTCTGTGCAACCTGACAGGCTGCATTTACACCTTTGGTAACGGCTCTGGAGGTAATGGTCGCTCCGCTGATGGCATCGATCACAATCCCATCCGTACCGTCTTTATTTACGATAAAATCGCCTTCCCCGCTATTACTTCCTTCGATATACTGGTTTATAAAATCACTGTCTTTTGCTTTCATTCCCAGTCCTGCGGTTTCTGCAATGGTTAAATAGGATATCCCGGTTACTTTCAAATCCATGTCTACACCGACAGAAAATTTAATATCTCCGCCATATCCTTCTTTTGCAGTAACCGTGACCACATAGCCGAGGATGCCGCCATCCTTATCCAGTGCTTTTACCGCTGAATTAACGACAACTTCTTTTTCCGTATAGGAAATATCTTCTGCCGAGTCCACGGAAACTTCCTCGAATCCGGATGCCGTTTCAAATACGGACTGATATGCCTTCTGCTGTGTTTTCTCTGCCTGTGATGCTCTCGCAGACTTCGTTCCTTCGTATACGGCACCCAGCAGCAGTCCTGCTACCGCCGTAATGGTAAAAAGAGCAAGGGTATTTTTTACTATCTGATTCATTCTTACGCCTCCTTCTTTTTCTTTACGGCCCCAAACATCTTTGGAACGGTATATTTTTCAACAATCGGAACTAAAAGGTTGCAGAAAATGATGGCATAGGATACGCCCTCCGCATTCGGTCCAAACACACGGAATACCGCTGTCAGGATACCGAGCAGAATACCGAATACGATTCTTCCTACCGGTGTAATCGGCGATGTCGCATAATCGGTCGCCATAAAGAATGCACCCAGAATCAGTCCGCCGCCGCATAACTGTGCCGCAAGAAATTCCACATCCAGTCCGTGTCCGCCGAATAATGCCATACAGACAAGAAATGATACCAGATAAAATAATGGTATTCTATAATCGATAATTTTCTTTACTAAAAGGTATATTGCACCGATTAATAATGCAAGTACTGAAGTTTCACCGATCGTTCCCGCTTCTGTTCCGAGGAACATACTTTTTAATCCGGTCACTTCTCCGCTGTCTTTTAACAGCTTCAATGGTGTTGCAGAGGTCACTCCGTCATAGGAAAATGAAGTCATCTGCTGACTGAACGACAAAAACAGAAACACACGTCCTGCAAGTGCAGGATTCATAAAGTTCTGTCCGACCCCGCCAAACACCTGTTTTACCACTACAATGGCAAAGATCGAACCAATCGCCGTCATCCAGACCGGTAAATCCGCTGGTACATTTAATGCCAACAACAAGCCGGTTACTACAGCACTCAGATCTTTTACTGTAATTTTCTGTTTTGTAAAATATTGAAACAGCCACTCAGCTCCCACTGCCGCCGCTACAGCTACAATGATATTAAGCGCTGCCATTCCGCCAAAATTCCAGATACCAAACAAAGCAGCCGGTATCAGTGCAATAATTACATCCCGCATGATGGATGCTGTTGTTGCCTTATCCCTGATATGGGGATTTGAAGATACTTGATACATGCCAGTCCTCCTATTTCTTTCTTCTGTCTGCCAGAATTTCTTTTCGCATGGATTTAATCGCCTGTGTAAGATTTCTCTTCGC
>ERZ773216.2387-NODE-2387-length-18563-cov-18.614221_pt1 | contig 18563 bp, 13 predicted proteins | sample MGYA00511259_ERZ773216 | MGnify/ENA primary metagenome ERZ773216 (study PRJEB29015, sample SAMEA2737764) | human gut metagenome | biome: human gut; feature: human-associated habitat; material: faeces | place: China | collected 2012 ... | reverse complement strand
AATTTAAAGTTTTTCTATTATGAACAAAAAATTTTTAAGTGCAATCCTGTTCGGAACCTTAATGGTTACCTCGGCAGGAACATTTGTATCTTGTAAGGATTACGATGACGACATCGATAACCTGCAGGGACAAATTGATGCTAACAAAGCAGGCATCGAAGAACTGAAAAAGTTAATCGGTGAAGGTGACTATGTTACCAATGTAACCAAAGATGGCGATAATATTGTTGTCTCTTTCAAAAACGCCGGAGATAAAACTATCGAGCTGAAAGATGAAGTAGGCTCAATTTGCAAAGTAGAAAACGGTGAACTTTACATTGATGGCAAAGCAACAGGCATTAAAATATCTGCAGATGCTCCTGTTACTGAATTCAAGCCGGCTGTAAAAGTAGAAGATGGCAAATGGGCTGTACTTCAAGCTGATGGTACTTATAAAACAACAGGTATTCCTGCAACAGGAGTAACTGTATCTGGCTCTCAGACAGAAGGCTTTATTTTGACTTTTGTTAATGCTGAAGGTGAAGAAACTGTAATCGAATTGCCTACTGCTGCTTCTAGAATTACTAGTTTGAGCGTAGCTAACGGTGCAGAAACAACTGTAAAGTTGAACAAATATACTTTTGGCATTACTGCCGAAAATAAAAAGGCATGGGAAAAAGCTACCGGAAAAACTGTGACTTCTGCTAAATTCATCGTAGCAGATAATGCAGAAAACAAAGTTTCTGTAAGAGTGAATCCTGTAGACGTTGACGCAACGGCTATTGAATTTGTAGCTATTAACGGTAAAAATGAAGTGCTTCCTAATGTGACTTTCGTTGCTAACGAAGATAAGAACTACGCAACAGAAGTTAGAGCTGCTTATGGAAACGGACTTTACCACATGACTGTTAAACAGTTTACTTTGGCAGATGACAAGGCAAGCGATGCGTTAGATAAAGCAATGGCAAATGATAAGGGTTATTATGCTTTGACTGCCAATAAGGTTTATCGTGCAGAATATAATATGAAATTCCAAATCGAAGCTGCGACTGCCGCAATCGGTGACATTCTTGTTGACGATAAGGAGGTAGAAAACGAAGCAGTTACTGTAGATGCCGGAAAAGCACATTCTGTAACTGTTGAGAATGAAGAAGATTTGTATGACTTATATTTGAGCGCAAGCCAAGAAGATATCAAATTGTTCGGTTTGGAATTCGACAATGAAAAAGGCACTTTCACTATCACTAAGACTCCTGACGTGGTAACTGCTGCTAATTTCGATCTGACAGTTCATACTTTGGACAATAGTGGTGAGGTTGCTGAAGAAACTATCACAGTTACTTTATCTGATGTAATTGTTACTGATGCAGATTATGCTACTAGAACTTTGGCTATTGTTGCAAACAATACAGAAGATGTATCAAAAGACAAGAACTTCTTCACAGCTGATATGGCAACCATGACTAAGGCTTTGGGTAACGAACTTGATGCATGGAAGAGAAAAGTAGCTAATGCCAGCGTTGCATTCTACTCAGATGCGAAATGCGAAAAGGCAGTAGAAGGTGATAAAGGTGTTGTCTTGACCTTCGTTGACGCAGAAGGCAAAGAACTCACCGAAAACGCTATTAAATCTGCAGTTGACATGAAATTTGCTGTAACCAATGCTACTGCTTCTAAGGCGTTCAAAGTAAATACTGTATATTATGCAAAAGTAACATTCACTACAACAGGTGATTCTGAACTTAACTCAGTAGTTGTTCCGTTCAAGTTCACTGTTCCGACTTTGGCTAGCATGTTCGCTACAGAAGCCGCAGTGTTCAAGGGTGATGTTGCTTACGCATACATGAATGTAGCAGATCAAACTAGCGGTGAAGCTGCTTATAGCTTGAAACGTGCATTTGCTAAATATCCGGAAGTTTCTCTTGATATGGATGATGAAACTGCAATTGTAGGTGACTATACATCTGCTGATTTGGCTGACGTAGCCGAAACATTTGACGAAAACGCTAAGATTACATTGAAAGCTGATGTTGATGCAGATGAAAAGACTAACATTCCTGCCGGTTATGCAAAAGAATTAATCGTAATTGCTAGCGACAAAGACTATGAAGGATGGGCTTACGGTGAAGGTGAAGGCGAATATGTATTCAAAGTGAAAGTAATGAGCCCGATCTTTGAAGGTACTGTAACTTCTATTGAATCAGCAGTTGAAATTCCTGCAACTTCTGTAGACGGATACAAACTGGGTAATAAAGACATCCAGGGTACAACTTACAACAAGGTAGCTTACAAAGTATTGCAAGATGCTGTTAATGAAAAGGGAGAAGGTTACTGGAAACGTCCTGAAATCGCAAGCGTAGAAGCTGCTGTAGCCAGCGACCGTGTCATTAAGATTGGTAACGAAGGTAAAGCTGTTGACGCAGCTATGGCTACTGACGGAAAAACAGTAGTTGAAGGTTACATTCAGGTATTACCGCAGAACATTGCCACAACAACTGAAGAAACTATCAATGTTTCTGTAACAGATACTTGGGGATTTGTTAAAGTTAACCCGATTAAGGTTAAAGTTACCGTTGAATAAAAAGTAGTTGATAAGAATAAGGTTATTCTGTAACTATCAATAAAGAAGGGGCTGTCCGAAAAGTGTGACAGCCCCTTTGCTTTTTCTCTTCTCAAGAAAAACTTCCATTGGGGAGAAATCTAAAAGTAGAAAAAAAGAAGGCATCCAACCCGTGGATGCCTTCTCTTCTTATCAGTAAAGAAGCTTATTACTTCTTGTATTCAATTGTTGCCTGAGTTTTGATTCCTGCGTAGTCTGTGAAAGTAACCACCAGTTCACCTCCCTGACCTGCATTCAAGCCAGTAATTTTCACACCGGTATCACCTGCTTCCAAAGTAACACTACCACCTGCACTTTCTGCAGATTTAGCGAAGCCAACTTTGATTGTTGCACCTGAAGTGGCATCAGCTGTAGAAACTTGATATCCGCCTAGTTTATTAGAGGCACTTGCAGATGCAGGGATAGCAGTGGTACTTACTGCAATTTCTTCATCACCATATTGCAATGCAAGACCATTTTTCGGTTTGTTTGCAGTTTTGTCTTCTGTGAGAGCTGCAATAATACCGTCTGCATTAACAGCAGCTACTGTACCTGCAACACCGTTCGTATAGTAAACCAACTTAGCTTTGTTGAAAGCAGGAGCAAGTTTCATGGTAAACTCTTTAGATACTGAGATAGTATTGTCTGCTGCAGCATTACTTGCACCTGTCAAAGCATTAACTGTTACAACTTCCTTGTTGGCTTTTACTTTGTAATCAGTAGTTTTAAGGAAGCCATCTTTAACGACGTCTGTGAAAGTAATTGAAGCTGCCTCTTTAACCTCACTATTATCAACTGCTGCTTTCTTGTATGTATAAGTATAGCCCGGCTGAGCATCAGTCATACCAGTACCATCAGCCTTTTTGTTAATAGTATACAAGTTAGTTGGCATTGTAAATGCAGGACTATTACCTGAGTTATCAATTACAGAACTTAATATGCCTTCATTCCATCCTGCATATTGATTTGCAGTATAATAGTCATCGAATTCAGGTTTAGAAACTGTTACAGGAACAATTACCTTCTTCAATTCATTACCCTGAGCATCTTTCAATGTCAAAGTCAAATTGAATGTACCGTAGATGTTTGCAAGGTCTTTGGCTGCTGTTGTATACTTGCTGCCAGTATAGTTCAAAGTAATAACAGCTTTGATAGCATTGCGTGCAGCAATTGTTGCAGCACCGCCATCTGCTTTCTTGAATGCAATAGCAGTGTTTTCAGCCACTTTATACAATCCATCACCAATAGAAGTTGCACTAGTCAGAGCAAAGAAGTTACCGTCTGCAGTAGTTACAGTTGTTTTAGTTGCATCTGCATTCTGAGCGATGTTTGCATCCAAGTTGGTAAAGATAGTACCCAAATCAACAGAGAACGAGTTCACTGTGCTGATTTTGATGCTAACCGGAGCAACAGTTTCTGTCTCAGATACAGAAGCACCTGCAATCGTAAGGACAACGTCCTTTTTAGCAATCTTGCCTGTGATATCAAGAATGTTAACAGTAACGCTTAAACCGGGAGTTGCAGCAGCAGTAGCAGGAACAGTAATGTTCATACCGTCTACCGTGATACCCTTGGCTTCGGCTAAAGTTTTACTTGCGCCTTCGAATGTTAAATAAGAATCATAAGCCTGAGCTGCAGTAGCGGCATTAAGTGACAAAGTAGAAGTTCCTAAAGCCACGTTTGCACTTGCCAACCCAATATTGGCTTTATTATAAGCCGTGTTAGTCTTGCTTTCGTTTACGGTCTGAGTGTCAATAACATATTCATATCCTGTCATTACAGTACCGTTCACAGCCAAAGCATATTTCACGTTTTTATCTACACCGTTTACTTTCTTGGTGAAAGCAGTGGCAATATTGTCAGCGGTAACTTCATCGGTCATTGCAATAGCCAAATTCCATTTCCCGCTAGGTGAAGCGGCACGATCGGTTACATAGTCGCCTTCTGCAGCTGTAGCTGTAACAGTAACAGGAGCTGTTTTGCCATCGATGTCCACCAAAGTCAATTCTTGTGCACCCAAATCATAAGAAGCGGGAGTAACAGTAGCAGTTTCACTTCCCAATTGACCAATCAAGAGTTGCCCTGCAGCCACATTGCCTTTCTTACCTGCCCAAGTTACATCGGCACCGGCTTTTGACCATGCGATATTTTTACCTGAAGTCCAATTGCTCGGAGTTGCATTAAGTGCTGTCAGAGCCGAAGAAGAAGTCGGCAGGGTAATTTCCTGCATCACGCCTGCTTCATTGGGGATGTGCAGAACCACCGAATCGCCTTTCTGTACAGCCCACGCGTTACCTGACGCCTTATATTCAGACTTCACGAATGCCTTGGTTGCATCATCATAGAAATACCAGAAGCCGTCCTTTACATAAGGAGCAGTGCTTTCGCCCTGGGGAGTAGTGCCTGTAGTGGCAAAGAAGCCTGTAGGAGTACCGTCGATGCTGATTTCACCTGTTGTCTTGTCGATGACAACCGTGCTGCCTGCAGGTGTGCCGGCAATAGTCAGGTTGTAAGAAGTACCGTCGCTGACAGATACTTTCAAACCGCCCTCTACAGATTCAATCTTGGTTACATAAGCGCCACCGGTGGTGACTTTCGATTCAAGGTCTGAAAGCTTTGACTTGATATCGGTCAACTCCTTGTTGATGTTGTCGATGTCATCGTCATAGTCTTTACAAGACACAAACGTTCCTGTAGAGGATACCATCAAGGCTCCGAACAGGATTGCACTTAAAAATTTTTTGTTCATAATAGAAAAACTTTAAATTTATAAATTTAAAAACTCAATTTGTTTATCGTTTTTAAAGGACTTGGTTTCATTGATTTATATGACCTGCTGTTGATGTATTTCATTCTTTCCCAATGAGTTTTCCATTGTCCCGGAGAAGCCGGAACAGGTTTCCGCAGCTTTTTCCCTCCGCTTCCGGTAATGTGCCGGTGGAATTCCCATTATTTTACCGAATGCATCATAGAACACACTTCTGGAAGTGAACCCGCAACGCTTGTCAAGCTCGGTGATATCGCATTCGTTGTGGTCTATCAGGTGCTTGGCGTGAAGGATGCGGTATTTATTCAATAGGTGCTTATAGTTGCATTTAAAGTAATGATTGACGACATTTGACAGGTAGGTAGTATTCGTGCCGGTTGCAATAAGAGGATATTACGTTGATTATCAGTGGTATTTGAGAAAGAGAGGCAATTCGGGATTTATCCCTTATTTTGTATAGATTCCATATAAGCATTCATAATCTTGGCTATAGATTATGGCAGAAGCAATCTTGACAAGGACTTGATTTTATGGCGGGAAATAAAACAAGGCGGAAGAAAGCTTCATGCTTCTCTTCCGCCTTGTTATGTTAAATAAAAGGATATATCCGGTCAATCCAACTGTTCTATTTCTTCGATGCTTAATCCGGTTGCAGCAGCAATGGCTTCAACGGACATTCCACCGGACCTTAAATTGCGGGCTACGGAAAGAATGCCTTCTTTGCGCCCTTCTTTTCTTCCTTCTTTCAATCCTTTTTCGATTCCTTCCTTCAACCCTTCCTCTCTTCCCCTCTTGAGTCCTTTATTCTCGGCAAAAGAAATCGTTGCCAGATTATCCCTGTATACTTTGATGCTCTCATCATACTTCATACGCTCCTCTTTACTCAGGGAAGCGATATCCACAATCTTCTCCAGTTTTTCAAAGACGGCTTTGCGCGCTTTGAAAGGAAGTCTGTTCAGCGTTTCCATATTCTTGAGTATATATATCCAACGTTCAAAATCCGTCTCGCATTCCTCTTCCTCCTTGTTGAAAGAAGGAAGCTCGATAAAAATAAACCGCAGCTTGTCCGAAAACACTTCGTGCGTATCACGGTCCGAAAGGACAATGTCCGTGCGGAGCTTGTGGGGAGTGTCCTCCAGACGGAAGTTCATGAAGAAGACACCGTAAACGGCCTTCAGGTCAAACTCCCAGCGGGCTCCCTTCTCACCCTGACGCGTAATGGTATGCGAAAGATAGAACAACGCACGCTCCTTAAAGTTCGTCTGCTGCCGGTTCTGCATCTCCACGATGATATGCTCCCCTGCCTCCGTGGTGCAATAGATGTCATAAATAACACCCCGGTCACCCATGTATTCGGGTAACAATTCTTTATCCAGAAAAGTGATGTCCTTTATGGACCTCTCACCCACCAGCAGGTCGTTCAGGAAGTCTATGAGCAAATCCTTGCTGACCTCCTGGCCGAATATCTTCTTGAAACCCACGTCCGTAAACGGATTGATAAATTTTCCCATGCCGCTTTATTTTTAGCAAAGATAATCTTTTAAGGGGAACCGGACAAGAAGGAGGGACATTTTATTTATGGGATTTATTTCCCTCTTTTACGGAAACATGATAACAACGAAAAACATTTTTTTATTTGACAGTATAACATTAGTGTGAGGATTGTATGTCTCTTTCGTTTTACTCTGATAACATCCCATTTCTTCCCTTGCCTGTTAATATTATTTTTTTTGATGAAATTGTGGAATACCTCCAATGCTTATATGGAATCTATACAAAATAAGGGATAAATCCCGAATTGCCTCTCTTTCTCAAATATAACTGATAATCAACGTAATATCCTCTTGTTACAACCGGCACGAATACTACCTACCTGTCGAATGTCGTCAATCATTACTTTAAATGTAACTTTAAGACATTGGTGAACAGATGTCGGGTGGAGTATGCCAAACTCCTTCTACGAAAGGAAAAGCGCACGGCTGATGAATTGATAAAGCTTTGCGGATTTACATCCAGAAGTGTCTTCTATTCTGCCTTTACCAAAGAGGTCGGTGTGGTTCCTTCACGGTATCCCGGGAATATGCTCCCGTTTCTCTCTGAATACGATTAAGTCCTTTATAAAATAATAAACAAAAAACAAATCAAGTTTTTAAATTTATAAATTTAAAGTTTTTCTATTATGAACAAAAAATTTTTAAGTGTAGTCCTGTTCGGAGCTCTTATGGCCGGCTCTTCAGTGACTTTCACGGGATGTATCGACAACGATGAACCCGCAGGTATCGAAAATCTTCGCGGTGCCAAGGCTGAATTGCTGAAAGCTAAGGCTGCTGTAGAAACAGCAAAAGTGGCTTATGTCAATGCACAGACAGCACAGGCTAATGCTGAAGCCAGAAGATTGGAAGCTGTGGCTCTTCAAGCAGAATTGAAGGCTAAAGAAATGGAGTTGGACAACGCGTTAACAGAAGCCCAGAACGCAGAGAAGATTGCTGCTGCTGAAGCTAAAGTTGCCGAGATTCAGGCTAAATTGGAACAGAATAAACTGAATTGGGAAAAAGAAAAGCTGGAATGTGAAACAAATTTGGCTTACGCTCAAAAAGCTTATGAAGATGCAATGAAGGCTCTTGAATTGTCTAAAGAATTTTTGAGCGATCAGGAACTTGCTGTATTAAAAACCGTTCAAGGTAAGTTAACTGCTGCTAAGAATGCTATTTATGGCTATGATGTCGTGAATGGAGAAAATACTAACCATATTCTTGGTTCTAAAGAACAATTAGATTTGGCATATGAAAGATATGAAGAAGCAGCTACTAATATTGATAATTATATTACCAAACCTTCTTTGGAAGCTAATTTGACCAATGCACAAGCCAGCTTAGACTTTTATAAGGCTGAACTGGATTTGAAACTTGAGGCTCTGAATACCTTGAAATCAGGTGAAGCTTATCAGGCATGGTTGAAATTGAAGGAAGAATATACTGCAAAGAGGGATTCTTTAGAAACTGAAATCGCTGCTAAGCAGAGCAAAGCCAACAAGATTATTGCAGAACAAACTCCGGCAATTGATGCTTTGGAAGATGCTATTGCAGATGCGCAAGCCATCGAAGCTTCTGTTGCTGCTCCTAAATCAGACAAAGACTCTACATTTGCCGTGTCTAAAGCAATTGTAACTGATTTGGATGCAAGTGACTTTGGAGGCTTTGTAACATACGATGCCGGAACAGTGACTGCTAAGTTTAAAACCGGTGCAGAAGTTCTTGCTTTTGTAAAAGAAGATGTGAAAGAGTTGACTAACCAAAAAGGCGCAGCTGCTTATGCAACTATGCTGGATGACGTATTCTCATTTGCAGATGGCAAAGACTCTGAATACAAGAAAGCGGTGGACGAAATTGATGCTGCTGTAAAAGCTGTAAACAAGAAAAAAGCTGCTATTGCTTCTTTGGATACAGAAAAAGCAGAGGCAGTAAAAGTTGCTGCTGAAAAAGAATTGAAATCGGCTCAGGAAGCACAGACTAAGGGGGTTACCGCATGGACAAACTCTATTGCTGCTTGGAAGAAAGCTGAAGGTTACACAACAGAAGAGGCTGATAAAAAGGCTGTAGAAGCAGCAAAAAAAGCATATGAGGATGCAATAATTGCTGCTGATAAATTGGGTGATGATACAGAAAAAGCAAAAGCTATATTGAAAGCCCAACAAACATTCGCGGATGCCATCGTGAAATATTACAACGCAGCAGCACCTTTACAATTGACTGTTAATAAAGTAACTTTAAAACAAAGTGTTACTATTGGAGGTGAAACTAAAGAAAGCAACGTATCGAAGACCGTTAAGGAATGGCTGAGTGATGCTGATAATAAAGATGTTTATTTAGCTGCACTTATTACGTATTTCGGCAATGATGCTACAAAGTTGTGGACTGTAGGTAAAGCAGAAGACAAGTATGATGCTGTAGCAGGAACAGGTGTCAAAGCTGAAGCAGGTTTGGCTACTCTTAAAACTAAAACTGAGATTAAGACTGCATGGGCTACTGCATCTATCAACCTGTTTGGTAAGGAATTAGGCCAGAATACTTATACCGGTGAAGGCCGTGAGACAGAACCGACAGAAACTGAAATTAAGGCTGTATGGGAAAAAGATAATAGTGCAGCAGGTCTCTACGGTGCTGTTATGAATGCGGAAGTTAAACTTCAGACAGCTACAGAAAATGTAGAAAAGGCTGCTCAGTTCGACAAGGTAACTGCTCAGTTGGCTGCATGGAAGAAATCTTTGGCTAACGCTAAAGACGCTTATATAGCTGACAACAAGGAAGTATTAGATGCCGTTGTTGCTGCACAGAAAGTTGTTACCGAAAACGTAGCTACTCCGATTACAGCTTTGGGTATGGATAAAGATAGAGCTTTATTAGGCGAAATCAATGCTGTACTGGAATTCAGTGCTAACGATTCAGATGAAGCATTAATCATTAAACATGTCAATGACTTGATTGAGACTTTACAAACAGAAATCGGTGTGAAGAAAGGCTCATTTAATGAAGAAACAGGAGCATACGTTGAAACATCAACCGGTCTTTATCTGGAGATTGAAAAGGCTGAGTCTGATGTATTTGAAGCTCAAAAGATGTTAGACCTTTATAACTCAGGTGATTTAACAGAACAATATGTAGTTGATACTGCTAAGGCAGCATATGAAGCAGCTAAAGCACAATATGAAAAAGATCTTGAAACATTCAACTATTGGAACGCTAAATTGGCTGAATTAATGGAAACTCTTTACGGTACTGCTTCCGCAGAATAATTAAGTAAAAACGTAATTATACGATGATCAAGAAACTATGCACATTACTGATGCTCACTATCCTCTCTGCGCCTTTACTGGCGCAGACTGTAGGCAGTGAGAGTGATGGCGTGTTGTTTGCTCCCAAGAAAGGCCAGTGGCAAGTATCTGTCCTGCTGGGCGGAGGTAACAATTTCTACAATGAAAAAACCTCCTACCTGCTCCCTGCCTTCACCAATACCGGCGGTTCGGTCGGACTGCCCGACAAAGGTGAGGCATCACAGGGGGACTTAAACAGATACCTGAACATTGACGGTTTGAATAACAATAGTCTGACCAACATTCTGGGTATTGAAGGCAAATATTTCCTGTCTGACTGCTGGGATATCAACTTCCAGTTCAGCATGAATATCAACCTGACTCCCAAGAAAGACTATGTGGAAGGCAACTCTACGGAAGTACCCGACATGATTATCCCGGCACAAGATTACATTAGTGCACGGATGACCAACAACTGGTACGTTGGCGTGGGAACTAACCGCTATTTCAAAGTGAGCAATCCTCGCATCCATCCCTATCTGGGTGGCTCTTTAGGCTTCCAGATGGCACGTATCGAGACTACAGAACCTTATACAGGCGATAATTATTATGATGAAGATATGGTAGAAACCGATAAAGAAACCGGAAAACCGGTTGACCCCGACGAACTCGGCGGTCTTCCTACCCAGGTCTATCTCTCGGGCAGCCGTGCCGGTCAGATGTTCGGCATCAAGGCTGCCGGTGTAGCCGGTATCGAATACAGCCTGGCCCCGGGCCTGGTGCTGGGATTCCAGTTCCAACCCCTGGCCTACCGTTACGATGTCATCCAGCTGTGCCCCAAAGGTTTTGACAAGTACAACGCCTCACACCATAATATCAAGATTTTTGATATGCCGGTGCTGAAGCTCGGTATCAGATTCTGACGTAACCCGTTTACGTAGTAAATAACAAAAGGCCGTTCCGCTAAAGCGATTTAGCCGGACGGCTTTTTTCAAATGAGAAAGATGAGAAAAAGAACATGTTTTCTGCCACAGGCAGGTGTCCTGCTGATGCTCGTTCTGACATTATGTGCGTGTACTTCTGTTCCCAAAGGATGCACCATAGAAGGGACGGTAAAGGACAAAAGCTACGAGGGGAAGCAGGTTTACCTGCGCCACGCACTGACTCCGGAAACGTATGACAGTACCATCGTGAAGAACGGCACTTTCCGCTTTACCTTGGGGGAAACCTCACCTGAAGTGTCCCTATTGGTGCTGAAGGCCTCCTCCGATGACCTGTTCCCCGTTACGCTTCCCGTGGTGACTGAAAAGGGAGTTGTAAAAGTGGTCCTGGGAGAGCTGGTCCTCACCTCGGGGACGGATTTGAACGACAGGCTGCAGGACTTCCTGCTGGCTGTCGACCGGTTCGGTGACGAGATGGCCGGGAAAGGGGAAAGCCACGGGAAAATCAAAAAGGATTTCTCCGTTTTGCTGGAATCCTCCATTCTCCAGAACAAGGACAACGAAGTGGGAGTCTATATCTTCCGCAGCTACGGCTCGCGTCTGTCCCCCGAACAGAAAGCACATATCGCAGAGCGGGCGGGTGAATGGTTCCGCAAGCGGCTGGATGAAACAAATAACCAATTAAAACAGTAGTGACTATGAAAGTAAAGGTGATTATTGCAGCTTTATTACTGGCGGGTGCCGGTATGAGCGCCAACGCTCAGAGTACGGATGACAACTGGTTCCTCCAGGGCCAGCTTGGTGCCTCCTATTCGCTGGACGGCACGGGTATCGGCAAACTGATTTCTCCGGCAGGACAGATTGCTGCCGGCAAGTACTTCAATCCTTATGTGGGTGCCCGTCTGGCTGTCAGCGGCTGGAGGGGAAGGGCCGGAAGCGGCAGCAGGCCCGCCGAGGGGTTCTACTATGGTGCGGCCACCGTGGACGGCCTGTTCAACATGAGCAGCCTGTTCTGCGGAAGCAACCCCGAACGTTTCTTCAATGCACGCCTTATCGCGGGGGTCGGTTACAACCAGACCTTTGACGAGGGGGCGAGCAGCTTCATGGCAAGGCTGGGCCTCCAGGCAAGCTTCCGCCTGAACAAAGCCTTCGATTTCAATGTTGAAGCCCTGGCAAACGGTGTTTCCGACCGCTGGAACCGCCGGGACGACCACAGCTTCGATTCCTATTACAACGTGCTGGTGGGCATCACCTACAAGTTCGGTACGGGATTCAACCTGAAATGTCCCGACTGCAAGCCGGTAGCGTACAGGAACGAACGTTACAGCGAGTCATACGTGAAGTCGCTCAATGACAGGATCAACGAGCTGCAGGGCGCAATCGACAGCCATAAGTGTCCCGAACCGGTTCCGTGTCCCGAGGTGGAAAAGAGCGTGCCGGGCATCAAAAGCCACGTTTCCTTCGGGCTGGCAAAGACGGACATCGCCGAGGACCAGCAGGTCAACATCCTGGCCATTGCGGACTATATGAAGCAGTATCCCCGCTCAAAGGCGACCATCACCGGTTATGCCGACAAGGGAACGGGAAGTGCAAAGGTCAATGCCGAGCTTGCCAAAAAACGTGCACGCATGGTGGCCGACGAACTGATTAACAGGTACGGCATCAGTGCAGACCGACTGAGTGTGGACAGCAAGGGTTCCGAGGTGCAGCCTTTCACAACAAATGACTGGAACCGTGTAGTGATTATGATTGCGGAATAAGAGAGCCGCTTTTATAATATTTTGGTGAAAAGAAGGGTAGTTTTCTCAATTGAAGACCGCCCTTCTATATTTATGATATAAAATAAAGTTTCTTAATAGCATCAATGTTATAAATATCAATTGAGATATTGTATTTTTGTTCCCATCCAGTCACTTTCCATCTCTCTCTTGCTACGATAGATTTTCTTATCTTTTAAATAATAATAGTCCGGTTTGCCGGCAAATTCTATATTGGCATACTCTGACTCATTAGTATGATGTATAGACCATACACCTTCATAATTTAAGGTATCGTCAAATAGGATAAGTGTGGTTGAATCTTCTTTTAACTCAAATTTTATCCCTGATTCCGTAACAAACACACCATCAAAGGGAGCAGAATTACTGCTATCTCCTTTGCATGAGGAAAATATATAAAAGTAAAGAAGAATCAGCGTATAAGTAAATAACTTCATGTTTATTTTTATTTTGATTTCGTAAAAAAAAGGACGCTCCTTTTAAAAAGCGTCCTTTTCATATTATAGTCCTAAATATTAGTTATTGGGAGTACCGTCTGCCTTGTGAACATTCACTTCGAGAGCTTCTTTCTTCAAGACACCCCATTTATGAGCAACTTCAACAGAGATATACATCTTATAATCAACATTAACCGGAGTACCTTCATTGTTGAAGTATGCCAAGTGGGTAGGATCTGAAACTACCTCTTGAGCATTTGCTTTATCAACCACACCACCATTTTCAGTAGCTTCCATCTGTTTCAGTGATGCCTTGGTTGGCAACTTACCGTCTTTCACACCTTCGGTATGTTTGTAAGTGTTAGTTGCTGCATCATATGACAAGCTGGTAGTTACTTTATCTGTTAAGAACTTAACATTGTGAACACCGTAGAAGTCATACAATTCATGTGCATATTCACCGTCCTTAACTTCCGTAAGGTCTTGAGCTGCAACTTTATTTCCATTCCAGTCTGTAAAGTTGAATCCGTTTGCTACATTCAAGAAGCTACCATCGATTTCTGCATCAACAAAGTTACCGTTGATGCTACCGTCAATAGTCAAAGGATCAATGAAGAATACTTCAAATTTCTGAACAGGAATTACATTAAACTCATTGTATTCAACAACCAAGTTTACAGGAACAGATTTACCAACCAATGCCTGAGCAGCAGGTGTACCATTCAGTTTGTCTAATTCGTGTAAACGAACGTGGCTTTCGCATTCATCCGTTCCAGAACCCAGTATTTCATTGAAGTCCCATGGCAAGTATTGAGTATTTGACACCTCTTCAGCACCCATCTTGTTTTCGATAGTTGCAGCTAAAGTTTCCTTATCTGCCTGAACGTAGTCGAAGTTATTCCATGTATCAGGTGCAGTACCCTTCCATAATGAAATACCATCTTGGCTTACATGATATCCAGCCAAATAATCATAGTCATTGAAACGAGCCTCATCAAATACAAATCTTACATTAGCACAAGAACGGATATTCTTAATAAACTGAGCCAAATTTTCAGGTTTAGCACTTGTAGGTTGGTAGATATATCCGTTAACAAGGTCTGCGGAAATATGGCTGTAATCTTTCAATGCACAAGCAGTTCCATTATACTCATGTTCATGATCAGGTGTAACTCCTGTTCCTCCATTATTCCAACCATTGTTATTAGTTGTGAATACAAGCGGATTTACGTTGAATATACCTTCACCTGTACCATTTTTCCAGTATGTTCCTTGATAAGCAAATTCTTGTTTCGGAGCAACTATTTCCTGAGTAAAGTGCTGAGTGATATTACCTACAGTACCTACAGCATCTACATATTCAATTTCGATATCAAATGTAGAAGAGTAGTTACCATTTCCATTATCCTTAAGGGTACCTACAATTGCAGGGTTCATAGCCCATACCAGATTGTATGAAGTATTGTCTTGTGCGTCTTCCAAGAAACCGAACAGCAAATCTACGTCATTCTTCAATGCTTCTGCTCCATCCTTTTCTTGTTTGATACCTTCATCCCAATTGGTAACAGCATCTGTAGAAACAGTCCATTCTTTTAAATCAATTGCTTGACCATCTTTCATCAGACTCTTCACTCTTAAAGTCTTGAATACATTGTGGAACTCAGTCTTACTCATACTTTGTCCACCATTGAATTGAACTTGATGGTAGATAGCTTCATTCATATCCTGAGAGAACAATTGCTGGAACATATCCTTGCAACTGATAATGTCTTCAGTGAAATTGAACGGTTTTAATGTCTGTTCTTCAGCTTTGTCAATCCAACGCACTTTAATGTAACGTTGTGCAATCAGTGCGTTACCATTCTTTGTATCGATTAATGATACACGTACAATGGGTTCGCGACCGATAGAAGCTCTTGAGAACTCGTTATCTGCCAAATCCACATCATAAACTTCCGATTTCAGCATATTGCCTTTTAATATTTTAGCAAATGCCTGTTCGTCAGTCTTGCGGTCACCCTGTAGATATTCAGCCTGAGCAAGAGCAAAACGGAATTCTAATCCATAATCTGCATAATTTTCCAGTTCTCTGTGTTCTGCATGTTTGTTAGCTTCAGTAGTAGTACAAACAGTAACCAATTTATTTAAGTCAAGCGGTTCATTATATGCCTGCTCAACATCCACTAACTGATTATTGGTTGAGCCATACAGACAAATAGAATCATGATAATGAACATAAATATCTTTGTTGTCTGCATCTTTCTGAATCTCATCTGCAAATTCGCCATCAATCTGTTTTGTAAAATCAGTCTTAGAGTTAGCCAAATAAGGGATAGCCACAATTTCCTCTATACGAGAATATTCAGAATTTACATATACTCCCTCAATTTTTCCTGCTTCTTTGTCAGCTTTCTCTGTTTCTGTGTAATTAGCTTCAGTAACAGGAACTTTCAAAGACGCCATATAGAATGTTTCTGTGTTGCCTACCTTGTCTGTAGTAATCTGTTTGCCTAAGAAATCTTCACTTTTTTTGAATGTAACAGTCAATACTCCATCCTTAATTTCCTTGCTTGTCGGTACAATCGGGCTGTTTGATGTTACATCAGCAGATCTTTGTGTGTTTTTTGATGTGATACAATCAAATGATGGCAGCTCAATATCTTCGGTACGCACTCCCATGCTTGGACTTACATGGAAATAAGCTTCATTCTTTTCTGTAGAAATATAGCGTGCTTCACCAACAGGTTCATGGTCTAAAACAGGACGATTGGTATGATTACCAGGGTTCGATTCATGTTTCTCCATTGCCTTATATCTCTGAGGAGTATACTGTAGAGTAGTCAAAGTAATAGCCGCAATACCATTGATATGTTCTGTTGGAATTAAAGCAAGACTAGTCAAACGATGACCTATAATCTGCATGACTTCGGCACTCAATTTATCTACCTTCTCGTTTAAAGCCTGCAAGCTTTCTGAAGTAATGAAGTCACCTGTTAACTCTTCTTTCAAAGCTGCGATTTTTTTGTCTACACTTTCTAAAGAAGCAAGTTTGCTAATTTGTGCTTGAAGTTCTTTCTTCAAGTTCTCAAGGTCTGTCGAAGTAACCTCACCGCTACCACTGCCTCCTTCTTCGGCTTTTTTCAAAGCTTCTTCTGCTTTAGCTTTTGCTTCCTCTGCTATTTTTTTTGCATCAGCCACAGCAGTTTCCATTGTGGAAAGTTTTTGAGTCATTTCCTCAAGTGAAGCCTTTTTATTCAGTTCTTCTTGTAAATCCTTGATGTCATCATCATAGTCTTTACAAGACACGAACGTTCCTGTAGATGAAGCCATCAAAACTCCGAACAGGACTGCACTTAAAATTTTTTTGTTCATAATAGAAAAACTTTAAATTTATAAATTTAAAAAACTAGAATTGTTATTGTTTTTTTCAAGATTTAAGTAACTGTATATGAGTTCAATATTGCTATATTTGCTTGTCTTTATAATACTTTTGATAATATAAAGGAGATACTCTCATAATTTTCTTAAATGCTGCATAAAAAGCGCTTCGAGAGGAAAAACCGCAAGGTTTATAAAGTTCATTTGGAGAATGTACTTCATTGGATATTAACTGTTTAGCATATCCTATGCGGTATTTATTCAGTAAGTGTTTAAAGTTGCATTTAAAGTAATGATTGACGACATTTGACAGGTAGGTAGTATTCGTGCCGCATACTTCTCCAACATTGTTGCAGGAAGCATCAAGAAAGATATGCGCATCTCTTTATTTCTCATATTATCTAAAATGCCGGAAGCATAAATCAAACTGCCCAACAGACATATAAAGATAAAAGCCCCCAGTATATTCGTACAATACCTAACAAAGAAGATATCAGGACTAGCAAATGCATTTTCAGCATTCATACTCATTCCCCACATATTACCCACCACGACCAGCGCAAAGGCTGCATAAAGTCCGATGAAAGCATAAAGGTTTTTTTTCCAGTTTTCTATAATCTCGCGTTTCATGACCATGGCAATACGCGAAAAGCTAAAGAAATGATTAGTATCCATAATGTATCTGTGTCTTTACTTGTTAAATATTGATTGCATTTTTTCTCTTTCTGCCAACATAGCATTGAACAGTACTTCCAGATTCAGCTTGGTTTCTTCGTTATAAACATTAGAAAGAATCACGCTGTTTCCCTGAACCGAAGGCTGCACATACAATGCATCTCCTGTGGGTTCATTCATTCCTTGTTCGGCAAAATATAGTTTCGCGCAAATATCCTTAACCGATTCATTCAGCAGCACATGAGTACCGTCGATTATCACCACATGGTCCAACAGGCTGTCGATATCCCTCACCTGATGGGTAGAAATAATCACTGATTTGTCATCTGTCATACCCGATGCAATCACCTTGCGGAACTGACTTTTGGAAGGAATGTCCAGTCCGTTACTAGGCTCATCCATGAGCAGTAAAGAAGTGTTGGCGGCCAGCGCGAAACACATGAAAGCCTTTTTCTTCTGCCCCATGGACAATTCCCCCAAATGAATGTCCTCATTCATGTCAAAGTCGTGGAGACAGGCTCTTAGCTGTTCATTGCTGAAAGCCGGATAAAAGGGAGCATTCAGCTTTACATATTGTTTCAGGCTGACGGATGGTAATGCAAATTCCTCGGGCACCAAAAACATATCCTGCAATGTCAAAGGATAACGCAACGAAACGCCTATTCCTTTATAGAGCACTTTACCTCCTTGCGGACGGAGTAACCCAGTCATTAAATAGAGCAAAGTAGATTTACCGGTACCATTCTTACCCAAAAGACCATAAACTGAACCTTTATCCAGTGTCAGCGAAAAATCATTAAAGACTTTTTGTTTCCTCTTTCCATAACTGAAAGATAAGTTCTTCACTTCAATCATCATTGTGTTTATGTATTTAATTAATTATTTAGTGTATTAGTTTATTAGTACACTACAAATGTATGAATATTATTGGAATAAGCAAGAAGGAAAGAGATAATTTAATATCTGTTAACTACATAAGTCTATATAAACGAATCAACAGAGCAATACTCAGCACTGTCCGCTCAAAGCCAGAATAAATAAATGAGAAAAGAAAGACAACAAGCCGGAAGGAATCCTCTTTTGAGGTCATTGAACAATGATATAAACAAGCGGAGTAACAATATTGGGTCAAATAGCCTTTTTCACGGCTCAGTTGTAATTCTTGGGGGATTAACATTTGTTAATTTCCCTTTATGCAT
>ERZ773216.2372-NODE-2372-length-18689-cov-3.452989_pt1 | contig 18689 bp, 7 predicted proteins | sample MGYA00511259_ERZ773216 | MGnify/ENA primary metagenome ERZ773216 (study PRJEB29015, sample SAMEA2737764) | human gut metagenome | biome: human gut; feature: human-associated habitat; material: faeces | place: China | collected 2012 ... | reverse complement strand
TATTGTGTATGATACAATAGATGCTGTGAATTACGGAGTTCCACAGCATAGAGAAAGAGTATTTATTATTGGCATTAGAAATGACTTAGATATAGAGTGGGAATTTAATCAATTAGAAGTAGAGCCAGAACAATTAACTTTGGAGGAGGCTATATCGGATTTGCCGCATATTTTTCAGCCAATTCTACTCTTTCTTTTTCCTCTTTCTTTGTCATATCCCACGTTGCACCCGGAGCATATGAGTTCCAACCAAGGAATGTTGCGCTACAATCAACAAATATATTGCCTTTAAGTGTGTTTCTGTTACCTTGTGCCGTTACACCGATAACATTATTGGCACCGTCTGAACCGATATTTGCAAATACATTATTGTAAATCTGCAAAGCGTGACCGTAGTTATCTGTTCTTATTGCCGAAACATTAAGCTGTTTCTTATATTCACCGACCGGATAAATACCGATATTGTAAATATAGTTGTTCTTTATAACACTGCCTCGCCATTGCGGTACATATTCGTTTCTGGTATAAATAGCGTCCATATCCAAACATTCTTTAACCGCATCGTGAATTTTATTATATTCAATTACATGGTCATTACCATGATAGTTAAATATACAGTGCGGAGCGTCATACAAATCATTGTATGCAACGTGAATACCGACACCGTGCATTGCAATCGCAGGAACATATGATTTCTGCAAATATCCTACATGGTGAATATTATTATTCAATATCTCGTTATTGCTCGGTGTTAATGTCTCCAAATCACCGCCGCGAAGATATAACGCAGTACCGCCGATATTTTTAATATGGTTATTATCCAAATGAACATCTGTACCGTTTATAATAATACCGCCTGAGCCGAAATTAAAGATATTACAATTCTTCACATCAATATGATTTACACCGTTACCGTCATCGACAAAACCGTCCCAAACGTGTCCCGGGAATACCTGTGAGTCGGTATATTTATCTATGTCAGCTATATAAACCGACGAACCCGAACCCTTCGTGAAGTTTGCACCGTTTAAGTCGGCTCCTCTCGAAATCATCCAATCTTTGAAACTCGGTATTGAATATCCCGCACTTGCACCAAGTACCGCATATCCACGTCCGCCTTTCATTGTAATGTTACTTACATTGACATATTCAGCACCGTTAAAGTTGAAAATCGGAGTTTTCAGCATAGACAAGCCAATTTCATAATTACCGCTTGTAAAATCTGACGGTGCGTAATAGTAAAGTTTGCCGGTGTCACGGTCAATGTAGTATTCACCCTCGGTATCAAGTTCTTCAAGCAAGTTTTCACCGTAGAACCAACCGTTTGTATAGTATGTATTAATACGTCCCTCTTTTATAGTCAAAAGTTTCTTTGACGTATCAATTTTATCTATCGGATATGTGTTGTTTTCATAGTTGATTGAAATTGTACCGACTATATAAGCGTCCTTAGCGTCTTTCCACTTAGAAACTCTTTCATCCGTATAGCGGAATCCGAAATTATCTGTATCTACACTATCTGTAGGAACAGATAGTGTACCACTGTTCGGATAACGTGCAAGAGTTTGGTTTTCATCATTTACAATAAGTTCTGCCTGTGCATATCGGCCTTTATTGAAATAGTGATAGCCTCTTGTACTTAATTCACCGTAATCTGTAATACCATGTTCCTTAAGGTCAACCATAAGGACTTTTGACGCAGCATTTTTATCAATCATAACGTTTTTAGCCGTATCATCAGCCGCAGTAAACCAACCCTTTTCCAAAGGTACTTGACCAGAAATCGTTACAGCCTCTCCCGGATATGATGTATATGTTATCGTGCTGCCCTCTTTACCGGAATCTTCTTTTGTAAATGTCATACCCTCGTCTATATAGTATGTACCGCCACGAAGATATACAGTTACACCGCCTTCAGGCAATGAATTTGCCGCATTCATATTTCTGATTGTTTCTTTTGCTTTCTGAACCGTTGCAAACGGTGAGCTTTCACTACCGTCATTATTGTCACTGCCATTCGGCGCAACGTATAACTTAGCCGATGATGTTACATCACCGCTGTTGTTATTAGGTCCGTTTCCGTTGTCAGGCTTTTTTATTCCACCGTTTTTATCTATCAATCTCACTGCAATAACACTTGCCTCAGCTCGTGTTATATTACGATTTGGTTCAAAACAGTTATCATGATTGCCGTTTACTATTTTCTTGTCATATGCAATAAGAACATACGGCTTGTATTCTTCAGCTATTTCCGCATAGTCGTAGATTTTTGCTTTTACGGCATTTTCATCTGCGATTGCAGTGTCAGATAAAGCGTTGGCTATAATTTTTGCCGCTTGACTTCTTGTCAAAGTTGCATCATAATCTGAATATTCATCAGGTTCTATTAAACCTAATTCAACAGCTTTCTGTATATAAGGCGTTGCCCAATATCCATCACCCGGCTCTGTTTCAAAGCCGAGTGATTTCACCATCATAGTCAGAAATTCCGTAACACTCACATATGAATCAGGTCGTATTGTTCCGTCATCATATCCGCATATCACACCATAACCGTTAAGACGCATCATAATAGATTTTGACCAATGCTCTGAAAGATCCGAAAATTCCGGTTCTCTCGTTATTGCGGCAAATGTTGTTGACTGCAAAGTGACCGCAGTTGCAAGCAAGACTGTCGCTATTTTTCTAAATCTATGTGACATTTTCTATTCTCCTTCAGTTTCATTCTCCTTCACTTTGAGTTGTTTCATTCCCCTTATTTACTCTCCATTCGTCTATCTGACGTTGAATTTCCTCAACGATTTTATCATCGCCGGCCGCAATAAGTTTTTGTTGGAATTCTTCGTACAATCCCATAGGATCAGCCGCCGCACCGGAGTTAAGAGATTTCTTATATTCGCCTATTACAGCTGTTACCTGTGCAAGCTCCATCTTTATAGGGTCTGTATCTAATGTAAAGCCTCTGAGTTTTGAATCTTCGGCTTTATCATTTACACTCTTAATAAAGTCGTTATCGTATATTGGACTCTTGTCCTGCATATAGATTTCATAACCGTTAAATGTGTTACCCATTGCAAATCTGTATTGTCCGTATGGGCTTTCAGAAGTCGGTTGTGATGTATAACCTATAGGTTGAATTTCCTTGTCGTTTACCTTTGTATAATGTTCGCCCTCAATACCGAATACAAGCAGATTGTACAAATCTTTGCCCTTTTCAGTATTCATAAGACCGATTAACTGCATTGCTCGTTCAGGGTGTTTTGAATTGATTGATATTGCAGTATTCGATGCAGATGCGGCATATGGAATGTAATGCTTGTTCTCAAACGGAATTTTTACGTATGCAGTTGAACCTGCAGCTTTTTTACTGTCAATTTCAGATTGAGTAGGCATATATCCCTGACCGACGATATAGTTTGGACCGCCCTTTACTTCGTAATCTTCAGTACCGACATTTTCAGCGGTAAGAATATCTTTTCTGATATATCCCTTATTGAACCAATCAGCATATACTTGAACAAATGTCTTGTATTCCGGAGTTCTGTATAGGTTAATCGGTGTATAATCATCACCGCTTGCTTTTATCTTATATGGACTTGAAATCCATTCGTAGCCTTTTTCAACGTGATCGGCGAATCCGTAAACACCCTTTTTTAAATCTCCGCCGTCCTTAATCATTTTTATGTATTCTTCAATCTTATCCCATGCCTCTTTATCCATAGTTTCCTTTGATGAGAAGAAATCGGCAAGTTCTTCAATATTTATCTTGTCTTTATACTTTTCATATATGTCAATCGGAAAATCAAGCGATGACACATATGATACCATTTGTTGCATACACGGTATACTGTAAAGTTTTCCGTCTACACGTTGTTTATCCATAATTGCGTCCGGTATTTCTTTCTTTAAATCAGGAGCATATTCATCGATTAAATCATCCAATTCCAAATATGAACCCTTTTTTACTTCGCTTGTGTACGGAATCATCCAGCCATGCCATACTATATCAAGATCTTCATTTGACGCACTTGCAAGTTTCCATTTTTCAGCATAGTCAGAAGATGTCACACATTCAAATTCTACTTTTGTATTCGGCAAATATTTTGCAAGTTCTTCATTAAACTTATCCCAAACTTTCTGTGAATCTTGTTGTTCACCTGGGCCCAAAAACATCCATTTTAATGTTACCTGTTCATCACCTGTGTCCTGCACCGGTTGAGTTCCGCAACCACTGAGCAGCATAGTAGCTGCTGCAGTGGCTGCAATGATTCTTTTTACATACTTCATAATTTTTCCACTCCTTCTTGTTTTATTTTTTATCTAAATATTACTACCAATTTTGGTGACCACCAGTATGAATTTATAAGCACACGGTCGCCCTCTCTTAAATCTGATGCCGAAGAATTGTATATTTCTCCGTCACTGCTGTCATAACGATAAGTTGTTGAATTAATAAGCATTGACTGATATTGTTCTGCACCGTTACGGTCAACATATTTTACAATAGCCGTTCTTCCGTTATCGGCAACCGATATAACATCAGCAATCATATTTCCGTTTAGCTGAATGTTATCGCCGTCTATTCTTATCGGACCTATATCGTCCACTCTGACAATAACTCTAAGCATTTCAACTTTATCGTTTGATGTTGTATATTCAATAATATCACCGTGTTTTAAATCTTCTACTTTTATGTTTGAATAATCAACACGGTCTTTCCAGTTTGTTGTCGGTTGGTCATATATTATATGATCACCGGCAAACACGCTTTGTCCGCCTACAAATTGAATTAATGTACCAACTTCGTCATCTTCGTTGACCGCTGTACATATTTCATCAATTATGCAAGGTGTACTGTATTTACCTTCACTTGCCGTATTACTTACGACTGCTCCCAATGCTCCGCCCGGACCTGCGTCATACAGATACAACGGTGCCGGCAAAGACATATCTGTTGTAGACAGCTTTGTTTCAATTTTATATGCCTTTTCATTATCCTTATCCGCAGGAACCATAAATCGAATTGTCTTTCCGTTTACGAAATTGTATGGTTTGTTTTCGGCCATATTTTTATAAAAACGCAATCCGCTTTCCACTCCTGCACTGTTCTTCGGATGAGCATTTAATACAAATTCTTCATCACTGGCAACATAATATGTTTCAGAAGTTTTATTTACTGCCGTTTTTATATTCTTTATGTAGCCGTTATCATCGGTTTTACAGATAATAAGTTGGTTTACACTTCCGTCCGGGCTTGTTGTTTTCAGCATTTCCGGAACATCGGCTTTGTCAACTCTCTTATCATTGAACGTAATTTTCTTATCCAATGTATACGTTTCAAATGTTCCGTCTTTCATAAACAATCTTATTTCACCTGTCGCAGGACCCGGTTCATAATAACAATTAACTACATACGCATAATTCTTTGATGTTCCCGAAACCGCATATGCCGCAAGTTGATTGAAATAATCAATGTAAAATACGCCTTCATTACCGACTGTCGGCTCATATGTACTGCTTTGACCTTCGTCAAGTCTTGAAATATATTCATTTGTAAAAACGTATTCCGTTCCGTCTTCAAGTACGGCATAATGCTTAGTACCTTTATTATAAAGTTTTGTTGCCTTGCCTGTTACTTGATTATTTGAAATCAAAATCTCGGCACTTAGGTTGCCTATTGTATTTTTACTCATAGCAATCGACAGAATACTTCCTGTTGAAATACTTGAAAAATCAGCCTCTTCTGCAAAATATTTTGCATTTATATTACTTTCACTGCTTAAATCAAGTGAACCTTTATCATATTTAAAATATAAAAGGCTGTCTGTCGCAATAGCTTTATCAACAATAAATGTTTCATAATCTTTGATTATAACGGTATCGTATGTACTTCCGCCATTGTTACTGATTAAACGTACATATCCGTTATCGGCTTGAAGATCTGCGTCTGATACAACATCAAGTTTTTTGCCGTTATAGATAAATGTTGCATTATCAGAAATTTTTGCTTTCTTGATTTTGTTGTTATCATAATATTCAAATTTTTCTTTTGACACATTTTCTGCAATATCTTCCGATTTTACTTCAATCATTTCGGATTTTTTATCGGCTACTACGTGCATAATATAGTATCCGCTATCGTCAGCCTTATAGTAAGCCGTTACTTTCATTCCTAAATATTGAGAAAAATCAATTCCGTTTGTTTCAAAAATTTCATTGTCAATTTTTACGTTGTTTTCTTCATATTCATCATCGGCACTGTATAGTGATGTATTCCCGTATGCTCCGACTATTCCGGTATAGCGGTAAATGTTAAGTGCATAACCCATATATTCTTCGTTGTTATCCGAAGAAACAACCGAATTGTTTTCATAACCTGTTATTACACGGTATTTCTTACCTTCCAACACGTTTTGAATCATCACTGCCGCATCGGTGTAGTTGACTTCTTCATTTACAGCACCGCTTACACCTTTTAGAATGTCGTTTGATACAGCGGTAGCATAATATCCGCTTGGGTATCCGCCTTGTTGCTCTGCCCATTCACTGTAACCGGTAATCGAAATCATTACCTTAACAGCCTCGCCAAGTGTAAGCACTGCGTCAGGCTTAAATTCAGCCTGTCCGTAACCCATCATTATTCCGCGTTCATACAACAATTCGATACTTGCTGCCGCGTCATTATCAGGTAACACATCAGAGAAAATTCGGCGAGGAGCATTTGTTAGGGAGGACTCCACGCCCATAACTCTGACAATTATTTTAGCAAATTCAGCTCTTGTTATTGCATTTGAGGCATTTTCTTCTGTAATGTCGGTGTATATTTTCAAATCATTCATCAGCGAAATAGCCTCTGACTGTTTTTCACTAAGGCTGCCCTCTGCCCATACACAGTTTACAGAAAATATTAAACATAGAGTGAATATGCAAATGCTTATCCATTTCTTCATATATTTTATTATCTCCTTTCGCAGTTTTTTGTGTCATAAAAATCATTCCGCAGCAGGATGAAGTTTATCATAGACACGTTTAATCATTACTGCCGCCTGTGCCCTCGTCGCAGGTTGCTTTGGAGCAAACAATTCGTCAGTTATTCCATAAATAAATCCCATATCCGCCGCCTCGACAATGTAATCATATGCCCAATAACTTATATCATCAAGGTCATTGAAGTACAATGATTTACCTTTTTCTAATTTTGTATTTGTCTTGCTGTTATATGCCGCAACAATAACTCTTGCAATTTCTTCGCGGGTAATATCGGCATTCGGTTTAAATAAACCGTCATATCCGCTCATATAATCGTTACTTCTTACTGTCTGAACATATCCCGAATACCAATCGTCACTTACTACATCAAAGAAACTGTTTTCATATTCGGTTGTATCCAACCCCATAGCTTTGCTAATCATCGTTGCAAATTCTGCTCTTGACACTCTGTCTTCCGGTCTGAATTTATCGTTTTCATCACCGTTGACAATTCCGAGTTCTGCCATATATTCAACATCTTCTCTTGCCCAATGATTTTTCATATCTTTAAAACGAAGAAGATATGTGTCCAACTCGTCTTCTGTCTTTTCAATTTCATTCTTATCTTGCGGCGGAATAGCAACTGTACCGGTATCAGTTTTTACATCTGCCGGTGAGGTTGATTTGCTTGGAGATGAGCTTCCTCCACCGCCACCGCCGCCACCACCGCCGGAATTACCTCCTGACGATGGATTAATGCTATTAAGCTTGTCTAAAAGTTCTTCTCGTATCGGCAAATCATAAAATGCCAAAACAAGTTTTTTAGCGTCGTTTATGTCTGTCGATGATTTACTGTAAACAGCTTTATTTACTGCACTTGATACCTTGTTAAGTTCAAGTGTAATTTCAAAGACTTTGAGTTGCTTTATCTGCAATTCACCGTTATACTCAAGATATATTTTATCTTCAAATGAACTCTTTTGTTTTCTGTAATCATATGAGGCTTTTATATCCTGATAGTCACCTGTTGCTGTTACTTCTGCTATTGTACCGCCTTTTTCTGATACAAGTCTTATTTTACTGCCCTTTGTAGCTTTAACTTTTGCAACAAAGCCGTAACTGCTGTCATTTGTTAAAGTCAGAACTTGATATGCTCCTGTACCCGATGAATTTAAAACGTTTTCCTCATTGTCTTTAATAATATTTAAAACCGTATTATCTTTAGGGAACCATCCTTGTACGGTATCTTCTGTTAAATCACCGTTAATGCAAAGATTATCAGCCTTTTTTACAACAAGTTCGTATTTGACTTCTGTTGACGCCGCATTCTTTTTTGCTACACCTGTAATTGTAACTTTTTTATCTTCTCTGCTCGGTCGAATAACAGTTCCGTCTGTTTTGATTATTTTTTCATCACTGCTACGCCAAGAAATTGTACTTTCAAATGTGCCTTTTGTAATAAGATTAAGATTTTCCGTTACAGGTACTGACGTATCTATTTTAAATTCCGATAAATCTTCTTTTGCCATTCTTAGGTCGGTGTATTGAAGTTTAACGTCTTTTTGCACCGAGATTTCAGTATTTTGAAAATCGGTTGCTTTGATTGAAATAACGCCTAAAACAGCTTTACTGTCTACAGTTAATTCGCCTGTCGTTTCATTGATTGAAACACCTTCCATGCTTTCAATTTCTTTCGGTTCAACGCTCCAGTTTATTTTTCTTCCGACCATTTCTTTGTTTATTTGGTCATAAAGTTTTGCCGAATATGTAAATGTTTCTTTTGCATTATCCGGAATAAATATCGAATCGGGTGCCTCGACAAATTCAATCTTATCTGCAGCACGTTTCGTAATATTTATTGTCTTTCTTTGAGCATTTTGCGGTTTTACCTTAGATGATGCTTGTATAACAAGCTCACCTGCCTGCGTGTCTTTATCAACCGTAAAAGTATTTGTTTTCTCATCGAATTTAACACCGTCAGGCATTGATACAACTGCTATTTCCGCATTTCTGTTCATTTCCTGTCCGTCTGTACCGATAACTGTTGCAGTATATGTATACTGTTCATTATCTTCACCGTCAAGAGGTATTGCTATTTTGTCATTTCCCTCTATTTCTATATGGTCTTCATCGACAACAGTTACTGTAAATTCTTTTGTTTTTCCTTTTTCTGTAGTTGCACGATATTTTATTTCGTGTCCGCCTACCGTTTTGCTGTCTATTACTAACTGAGCACTTGAATCGCTTACCGATTCAGATATTACGCCATCTGGCAAATCAGATACTAATTCAAATTTTTCAATATTATCATTTGAAATTTCACCTTTATAGTCATAATGTACAGGCTCTAATGTTTCCGAATACATACCCGATTCGGGAATTTCAAATCTTGTATCTTCAAGGACTATATCATCTCTTGCCACATCATAATATACCCACTTATCATCTTCGTTCACAAGCATAAACAACTTCGTCTTTGACGCTACGAGGAACATACCGTCGTTTATTGCACTTATTGAACGAATTTCTTCATTTGACTCTGAACCATTGCCCGATTCCGCAATCACCCACGGTACATCAACGGTAAGTGACGAACTGTCATTCGGAGCGATTAAAATTTTACCCGAAGCAGTACCGAGAACCACGTTATCACTGTTTACTCCGACAGAGGTAAATTTTTCAGTGTTATCTGTTCCGTCAGACAATTTCATTGCCGAAAAATTATTATACTTTGTCGTTTCGTCATTCACCAAAATTCTTAATACGGCAGTTCCGTTTATCATAACCCAACCGTTAAATCCTTCGACATATTCCATATCGTAAGGCTGTGCCGAAATATTTGATGTCAATGTAGTCTTTGTACCCTCTGCGTCGAAATACCATATTTTGTACTGGTCGCCTACCGCATATCTCATAGGGTCACTTGGTGTTAAACCTATAGTTTTAGCAACTGCACTTTTGTCAACCAACTTGAATGCTGTTGAGTCACTGCTTATAGGCGGAGTGTCGTCAAGGCTGTTATAAACCTTGACTACTCCTCCTGCCGCAAGAGCCAATGTCTGACCGTTTGTTGCAACCGTTGTATTTGAACCGACCATACTTTCATTTGTCGATTCGCTCCAAGTTGTACCGTCATCTGAAATAAAAATTTTATTATTCGCCGCAAGTACAAACTTTTGTTCTTTCTCCCACCATACAACTACTTGTCTTGTATTAGGATTACCGAAATGTTTTGCCTGTGACAATGTTTTTTTCAAAGTCCAGTCACTGCCGTTATCTGAAACATATATTTGTGCCGGTGTTGTTCCCGAGCTTAAATCTTTTGCAACTGCTACATAAATACCTAATTCGGGACTGTAACAAGTATCTACAAAAGTGTATGTTCCCGATATTGAATCAGCCATAACAGGTGTTACAGAAACTATGCTAAACAGCATTATTAAAGAAATCAGTGCTGATAGTATTTTTTTCAATTATACTCACCCTTTCTATTTTTTTACTCCCACACTTTCGTCTTTTAAAAGACCGATATTTTCAAAATCAATCTTAGGTAAATCAGGATTTTCCTTATAGACGCTACTGTCTTCCTTTATTGTGAAATCTCCTCCGCTATAATTAACAAATCCCGGATCAGACTTTGTAATAATATTACCGGCCGCCTCTACCAATCGGTCATTTGCGAAAAATCCTTGTGAAGCAGGATTGCCGTTTAGTGTACTTAGCGGCAATTTAATATTTACAATTAAATTATTATTAAACTTATTTGCATTTTCATATGCCGCAAAATGATGTTTAAAGAAGTCAGCCACTTCCGGATTGCTTTCCGAATATTTCGGACTGTATATCTGCCACTGTGCATATATTCCTTTTACGCTGTCTGACTGCACATCCCATTTAGCGTCCGGATTATATGTATGAGAACCTTCATATGTACCTGACGTATCTATAAATATATTACCGTTTACAACGTTATCAATTCCTTGTGCACATACACCTCTGATTCCGTTTGCATTTTGATAACCTATATTATAGAATACATTTTCAAGTACCTGTAATCCGTTACCGTTGTTATCGGTACGAATACCTGCAACGTTCATTTGCTTTTCGGTAAATGTCTGCTGTCCCAAATCGTGTATAAAGTTTCTTCTGATAACAACATTTCTTTCCCAAGGATACTGATATACATTCAAATAAATAGCATCCATATCGTGGAACTCTTTAACTGCGTCATATATGTTATTACACTCAATCGTATGATTAGGTCCGTATATAATAACTGCCGAATGCGGCATATCGTGAACCTCATTATGACTTACTGTTGTTCCTACGGAACGATAACCGACAAGTATACCTGCCTGATAAGAACGTTCTATTTGAGCGGCTTTGTAAATATGGTTGTTTTCTACAACATTTCCGCTTGAGATGATATTGTCATAATCACCGCCGCTTATGCTGATACCCGTACTGCCAATATCGTGGATTAAACTGTTCTTTACAGTACATTCCGTACCGCTCAGATATACACCGTTTGTTCCCGTATCCGCTATCTCACAATTTTCAACCGTAATATTTTTTGCTTCTTTTATACGGATAACTCCGGCTCTTGACGATTCCATTTTCAGATTTTTAAATGTTACATTGCTTACATTTGTACCCAAAATAAGATTTTCACTTAATTGCGATAACCAAATATCCGAATTTTCGTTAAATCCGTCTTTCGGATATAAGTACAACATTTTTGTATTTCTGTCGATATAATATTCACCAGGTTGGTCAAGTTCTTCAAATATATTTTCGTATCTTATAAAATGCTTTGAATAATAGCTTGTGACCGAACCTTCTTTTAATGTGATTTGTCCCGGCTCTATTTTTTCTATCGGGAAGTAACCGTAGAAATAGTTTGGTCCTAAGACGCCTGAAGTATATATTTCATTGATATTTGTTTTCCACTTAGTAGGACGGTCATAATCAATTTTATAAACCGCACCTTCCAAAACTCCTTTTTTACTTCTTGCACCACTTCTTACTATATCGGTTGTACCTACCCAATCACTGTTAGGCCATCTTGCAAGCTGCATTCTGTCACTGTCAATGTATAATTCCGCTTGCGGTATCACATCGGCTGAAATTCCGTAACCACGTCTTGAAAGTTGACCTAAATCTTCAATACCCATTTTTCCGAGGTCTAATTCCAATACTTTATCTGATACCGTTTTATCAAGAAGTTTTGACGCCATATCCGATGAAATCTTCTTAAATTCATTATACGGTAACTTTGTTCCGCCTGTAATTCTTGCAACTTCTCCCGGATACGAAGAATATGTAACAGGATTATTTTCTGTTCCCGAATCATTAGAACCAAGTTCTAACGATTTATCAAGTACATAATCCCCTCCGCGAAGGTAAACTGTTATTCCGCCGTCAGGATAATTTCCGGAAGATATAATTTCACGGACTTTATCTCTCGCTTTTTCAAGTGTTTTTAACGGTGAGTCAATCGTACCGTCATTTTCATCATTTCCAGTATTTGCAACATAAATTATATTTTTCAAAATAGGATTATCAATAATTCCGCCGTTATTATTGGTAAAGTTACCGACTTTAATCATTCGGCTTATTATAACACACGCCTCTGCTCTTGTGGTATAACGTTCACTTCTGAAACTGTTATCTTCATAACCGTAAAGCAAATGCTTTGAATATGCCGCAAGTACATATTCTTTGTCTTTGTTATAAATATCGTAATAATCCGAAATGCGTGAAATCAACTCGTTTCGTTCATTTCCGCTAACTTCATCAGCACCTATAGCCCTAACGCATATCTTGGCAATCTCGCACCTTTTTATAGGACGATTATATTTGTCAAATTCATCTTTATAGATTAACTGTTTTTGCAATGCTTTTTCAATATAAGGTGCTGACCAGTTTTGAGGCTGAGGTGTAACCTCTATATCCATTGCGACTATAACCATTTTTATAAATTCATCAACATTTACATTGCTGTCAGGTCGGAAAGCAAGATTATCGCCCTCTACAATCTTTTTATCTGTCAATTCATTTATAAATCTTAATGCCCAATGACCGCTTACATCTGTATAATCTGCAAATACAGATGTTGCCCCAAGCTGAATAAATATAATTGTTGCTAACATTATAGCAATCTTTTTCACAGCTAGTCCTCCCATATAAATTACTGTATTCCAAACGAACTCATTTCAAATTTCGGAAGCCCTTCAACAAGTAATGTTGCCGACGATGAAAGTTCCAAATTACCGTTATCATATGATACAAAACCTGGATCTGACGTTGAAACATAATTTCCCGACGCCGCTGTCAGCATTTGCGAACCTCTGAATCCTTCCTCATTTTGTGTACCGTTAAAATTACTTAGCGGTATTGCTATGTTTATTATCATATTATTTTTAAATTCATTTGTTTTCGACATATTCGGATGTTCATAAAAATAATTATACAGTTCCGGAAATTGTTTACCGTAAACAGGCAAATAATTTTCCATTTGCTTTTTCAAATCAGCGACTTTTGCACCGTTAATTGTATTTGCAACCTCAACACCGGAACTGTTTATTATCGTATCGGGATATAAAGTACCGTCATCGGCAGTTTCAATTTCTTTGTATTGAAGTGTGTTGAAATATGCCTCATTGCAATCCACGAACAAATTATTGAAAATTCTGTTTCGTGTGCCTTCCGCAGTTATTGCTCCGATGCCGTTGTTTCCGTTGCCGTTGCCGCCGTCGCCGATATTATAGAACAAATTCTCATATATATTAAGTCCGCATCCACGATTATCTGTACGAATTGCTCTTACATTAATCTGGTGTCTTCCATTCATTGAACTTTTGCCTATATCGTGAAAATAATTATTATGAATTTTATTACCTCGTTCCCAAGGATAATTTGAATTGTTGCAATACAGAGCGTCCATATCGCTGAATTCCGTAACAAGATTATCAAATTCATTACCGTAAATATCGTTATTTACACCGTAGAATATCATTCCGGCATGCGGACCGTTATGTATATGATTGTTTGCTGCGGTTGCACCCACACATCTGTATCCGAAATCTATACCTGTCTTGTAACTTCTTTCAAGTCTGGCAAAGTTATAAATATCGTTGTTTGACACAACAATGTTACTCGGTGAAAGCGTCTTATAATTTCCGCAACTTACAAATAAAATTCCGTCTTGTCCTACGTCGTGTATTTTACAATCACTGATTTTTATATCGGTTGAAGCGTCAAAACGTATTCCGTTTTCACCGAAACTGTTTATTTCACAATTAATGAATTGTATATTGCTGTTATTCTTACCCGTTATCGCCGAACCGCGTCCACCTTTGAATATAAGATTTTCAAAAACTATATTCTTACTATTCTCTATTCTGAACATAGAGTTAGGAGCTTTTCCGCTTACATCCAATGTCGGTGTTGACATTGTGATTGTAAGTACAGAATCTTTTGGTGCATCCTCAGGTGGGTAAAAATATAACATTCCGCTTTGTCTGTCAATGTAATATTCACCCGGTTCATCAAGTTCTTCCGGTACATTTTCAAACCTGTAATACGGCTCTGTATAGTATTTTTCCAAAGCACCTCTGCTTAAATAAACACGTTTTTCCTCCGAATCAAATCTGCTTACAGGGTAATAATCAAATTCATAATTAGGTCCTATTGTTCCCGATAACCAAGCTTGCTCAGGTTTGCTCCATTGTGACGGACGATCGTAATTCACTTGAAAGCTACATCCATTTGCAATTCCCGACTTTGTTCTTTTTCCGTATTCGTTAGAATCTGTCGGTTTTATCAGCCCTGTATATTCACCGTTCGGCCACCCTGCAAGCTTTTGAACTTCACCGTTAAGGCTTAATTCTGCCTGAGCCTCTTTTTCATCGGAAATAAGGTGTCCTCTTAATGAAATTTCTCCCAAATCCTCAATTTGTGCATCTTTTAGATTATATTGCAAGACACTTCCTGCATTTGGTTTATCAATAATTGCATTTGTAAAATCCGAATCGGCAATGCTCATAGCCGAAAGAGGAATATCAACACCTGCATTTATTGTAACCTTTTCATCTTGATATGCACTTATCTTAAGTAAAGTATCATCTTTTTGAGAATTTATAATCTTTATCGTGTTTGTTACACTGTAAGTACCTTCACGCAACAATATTTCAATTAATTTATCGGAATCTTCTCTCATCTCATTTGCAACGTCTATTGCTTTTTCCAACGTTCTGAGAGGTTCTTCCTCACTTCCGTCCCCACTGTCGTCACCGACAGCGGAAACGAAAATCTTTTGACCGTCCATTAATTGAAAGGGATTGATGCTACTGCTCGAGGTACCATATTATTTAAATTATCCCAAAGCATAACCTTTCCTGTGGTTGCACCTGCTGTTGTAAACTTATTAGGATATACTGATTGGTTTGCTTTTGTAATTTCGGCATCTTGTTTTACCGTAACGCTTATAAGCTTACCGTCACTGTCATATGCCGCAAAGATTACTGCATATTTACCGCTTGGCGCATTTACTACCGCTTTACCGTTTTCATATCTTATACTGTAACCTGACGGATCAGGTGTCGGTTCTTCGGTTGGTGCCGTAGTCGGTGTTGCTGTCGGTTTTGTCGGATCATCAGTCGGAGCCGCTGTTGGCTTAACCGGATTTTCCGTTGGTGCCGCTGTTGGCTTAACCGGATTTTCCGTTGGTGCTGTTGTTGGTGAAACAGTTGGCTTAATTGGGTTGTCTGTCGGTGTCGAATTAACTGCCTTACCATTATACCACTTTGTATTACCAAGAGCAACAAAGGTATCTTCATCTGTAAATTCGATATTTCTTAACGGCTCTGATATTTTATCTTCTGCCGCAATCGAAATTTCTTCCCACTTTGTTTCAGCTGTTACAGCTACGTTATCTGTTTTATATAACTTACCGCTTTCGGTTCCTACTACTATATATTTGTCACTTGCCCCTACACCGACAATTTTTTCGCCGTCAGCAACAGTGATTTTTACAATATTTTTTGAATCGGTTACTGCATACAATTTTTCCGAACCGTCTACCATAAAATATTGGTCTGCCTTTTCTGCATATAGTGCGTCATAAGGAGCATTTTCTGTCATTGTACCTGCATTGTTATTCTTTAAAGTCCAAGTATATTTTGGTGATGTCGCTTGGAAACTCAAATCATATGCTTTATACTTGTCACATATGAACATTGCAACATTACCTTCACTGTCTGCCGGTTTTGCAACCGCTACTTTTGCATAATATCCTGACGATTTAGGAATTACATATTTGTTATTTGCAAATTGTTTAGTCTGTAAATCAGCCGTTGCGTTAGCTGAATCTTGTCCACCGAATGCAAGTTGATTACCTGATGTTGTCAGCATTGTATTTGTAGTCCAATGCAATGCCGTATTTTCTGTCCATGTCACACCGTCTGTTGATGTGTATGTACTTGCCGCACCGTGAGCTACAAAAATATTATTTGCTTTCCAATATACTAACTGTTGTTGTGAAATTTTGTTACTTGAAATCTCTGCCTTTGAAGCCAGCGGTTGATTTTCACTTGCCTTCCATGTTTTACCGCCGTCTATTGAATAACAAAGCTGAGCAACTGTTCTGTTCTCATCCTTTGCCATTGCAACAATATTATTTCCGTTAGACGCAATATCTACAAAACTGTAACCTTCCGGTAAAAGTTCATCATTAGGCTCTTCCGTCGGTTCAATCGTTGGTGTTGCTGTCGGCACTGTTGTCGGTGTTACTTCCGGTTTATCCGTTGGATTTACTGTCGGTGTTACCTCCGGTTTGTCTGTTGGATTTACTGTCGGTGTTACCTCCGGTTTGTCTGTCGGATTTACTGTCGGTGTTACTTTTGGTTCATCCGTTGGCTTTGCTGTTGGTGTTGCTGTCGGTTCAATCGTCGGTGTTGCCGTTGGTTCTTCTGTCGGTGCCTCCGTAGGTTCAACTATGCTTTTTACAACTTCACCTGTATATGCTTTTGTTGTACCTAAAGCAACAAAGTTATTTTTATCTATAAATTTAATGTTTTTCAATGGTTCTGCTGTTCCGTCGTCATATGATGTCGGTATTTCGTCCCATGCTGTCTCTGTTGTCAATACAGTGTTATTTGTTTTATACAACTTGCCGTTTTCAGTTCCTACCAATATATAATCTTCATTTGTACCGACTCCGACTACTTTTTCACCGTCGGCTACAGTAATTTTTGCGATATTCTTTGAATCTGTTATTGCATATAATTTTTCTGAACCGTCTACGATAAGATATTGACCTGCCTCTTGTGAATATGTTGCATCATAAGGAGCATTTGTTGTTATCGAGCCTTGGTTATTGTTCTGCATTGTCCAAGTGTATTTTGGAGATGTAGTTTGAAAACTTAAATCATATGCTTTATATTGGTTACATATAAACATTGATATATTTCCGTCTTCAGCAGCCGGTTTTGCAACCGCTACTTGTGCATAAAACCCTGATGACTTAGGAATTGCATATTTGTTATTTGCAAATTGCTTTGCTTTTAAATCAGCCGTTGCATTTGCGGAATCTTGTCCGCCGAATACAAGTTGATCTCCCGATACATCAATCATTGTAGTTGTAGTCCAATGCAAATTCTTATTTTCAACCCACACAATACCATCTTCCGAAGTATATGTGCTTGCCGCACCGTGAGCCACAAAAATATTATTTGCTTTCCAATATACTAATTGTTGTTGTGAATTTTTATTACTCGAAATCTCTGCCTTTGAAGCCAGCGGTTGATTTTGACAAGGCTGCCATGTAATGCCGTTATCTGTCGAATAGAAAAGCCTGCCTAATACTCTTGCTGTATTTTTCGTTAATGCTACAAGCGTTGTGCCGTTTGAAGCAATGTCAACAAATTCATATCCGTTCAAATTTGTAACTGTTGCTTCCGTCAAATTACTTTCGGCTTTCACATTTTCTGCCGCAATATTCATTACGTGCATACTGCTGAAAGCCAATGCCACTGACATTATAAGTGAAACTACTTTTTTCTTCATATTAATACTCCCTTCTGATTTAACTTTATACCACCCGTTTAATTAAGTTACTATTAGCCTTTTACCGCTCCGACTGTAAGACCTTTTGCAAAGTATTTCTGGAAGAATGGGAAAATGATAAGCATAGGACCTGCCGCAACCATACACATTGCAAAACGAATTGTTACTGACGGTAGCTTTGATAAATCAAGGTCCACTCCCGCTACAGGAGAACTGTCCGCCATATTCTTTACAAATTCAGCCTCACGCAATATTTTCTGCAATAAATATTGAAGTGAATACAAATTGCTTGATTTAATATAGATAAGTGCCGTGTTCCAGTCATTCCATCTTGAAAGAAGAGTCAACAATGATATTGTCGCTATTACCGGCTTTGAAAGCGGCATAACAATCTTAAAGAATGTCTGTAATTCACTCGCACCGTCAATCTTAGCCGATTCCATAAGTGCCTGCGGCAGTCCTTGGAAAAAGCTCCTTATAACTATAACATGAAACGCGTTTACAAGACAAGGTAATATATACACCCAAATTGTATCACCAAGATGTAGGTATCTTGTTATCCAAATATATGTCGGAATAAGTCCGCCCGAAAACAACATTGTAAAGAATATAAAGAATGTTGCTATCTTTTTATATTTGTAATTCGGTCTTGA
>ERZ773216.2365-NODE-2365-length-18722-cov-6.733326_pt1 | contig 18722 bp, 7 predicted proteins | sample MGYA00511259_ERZ773216 | MGnify/ENA primary metagenome ERZ773216 (study PRJEB29015, sample SAMEA2737764) | human gut metagenome | biome: human gut; feature: human-associated habitat; material: faeces | place: China | collected 2012 ... | reverse complement strand
AATTATGTGGTGATTACGGACAGTAAGGGATATACCACAAAATATGCCCACATGGACAGCTTAAATGTGTCCGCAGGGCAGAGTGTAAAAAAAGGTGACAATATAGGCAAAAGCGGAAATACAGGAAGCAGTACCGGAAGCCACCTTCATATCGAATGTCTGTATAACGGGGAATATTATAACTCGTTATTTTATTTTGAAGCAGGAGAACAGACCATTTATGGAGAAACAACGGGCGGCACCGGAGGAGGAACCAGCAATGTGATACCGCCGGAATCCTATGATGGTGCAACCGTACAGACGCTTATGCGTGAAGCAAACAGGTATCTGGGAATGCCATATACTTTTGGCGGCACAGCTCCGGCTAGTTTTGACTGTTCCGGTTTTGTATGCTGGGTATTTTCAAACAGTGGCGTACATAACCTGCCAAGAACCACAGCACAGGGCATTTATGACCAGTGTACTCCGGTATCAGCGGCAGATGCAAAGGCAGGGGACATTATATTTTTTACAGGAACCTATAATGCAGGACGTCCGGTTACACACGTTGGTATCTACTGTGGAAACGGTACGATGGTGCATTGCGGTGATCCAATTCAGTACACATCAATCAATACTTCTTACTGGCAGAGCCATTTCTATGGTTTTGGAAGATTGAATTAGCGAAGGGAGGAATTATTTTTGTCAGTAGAACGAATCAATTCACAGCTTAAAAAGGTCAGAGAGCAGATAGCACAGCTACAGGCAAAGGAAAAAGACCTTGCAGAACAGAAACAGATGGCGGAGGATGCCGAAGCCATGAAGATTATACGAAAATATAAAATCTCATCGGAGCGTTTGCAGATGTTAAACAAGCTCAGTGAGGATGAAGTCAGAAATTTATTACAGAAACGGGAACAGGAAAAGGAGGATTCGACCAATGAAAATGAAGAAGTTATCCGTTAAGGCACTAATGTCCCTGATACTGTCGGCAATACTTTTTTGTATGCCGATTGGGGCATTTTTTGCAAACAGGGCAAATACTGTGGAGGTTCATGCGGAGGATACAGCAGAGCAGAAAACAGAAAGTGCGGCAGAGGAAAGCAGTGCAGAAAGCACAGCGTCCGGTAATGATAACAAGGACAGTTCCGGTAGTGGAGAAAATCACACAGAGCAGTCCACAGAGAATACAACGGAAAATTCCACAGAAGGCACAACCGAGGAAACACAGCCTTCTGCAAAATGCACCTGCAAGGAAAAATGCAGTCAGTATGCGGTGGATGAGGATTGTGAGGTGTGTGCAAAGGATTATAAGGAATGTGCTTATATCAATCCGAGCGTAAAAATCACAATCAATACACCTTCTGGGTGGCATAACGATACCACGAAAGTAACAGTCAAGGTGGAGGATACTATTGTATCCGGCAATTTTACTATTCAGACAGTAAAGGCGAAAGTCGGACAGAATGGAAGCTGGACAGACATTACCGAGGATATGTACATAGAGATTTCCGAGAACAGCACCATTTATGTGCAGGTCACAGACCAGAAGGGCAAGACCTACGAGAAAAACCGTTATATCAAGTGTTTTGATTTTACCAAGCCTACCTTAAATGCGGCAGTCAGCGACGGTCTTTTGAGCATTCAGGCACATGATACGGATTCCGGTATCAAGGCAATCTATGTCAATGGCTATGAGTTTACAGAGCATACGAATGGAGCCTTGAATATCCGTCTGCAACAGTTCGATGCAGGGTATCAGTATTTCACGATTTCTGCCATGGATAATGCAGGAAATACCTCTGAAATCTATAAAACAGCCAATCCGTATTACACCGATCCGGAGAATAAGGACAGCAATGAAAAAGATCCGGCACAGCAGCTCCCAGTGGATGCGTCGGCAACCAAACCTAGCTCTGCAACCGCACAGGTCACAGAACATACAAAAACGGATGTGAATGGAAATACAGTTTCCCAGACAGGCAGTGGAACAAATTCAAGCAGTTCCGCAACAGCAAAGCAATCTCCAAGTACGGGAGATACTTCTAAGGATGCAGACCAGAGCAGTGACAGTCAGACTTCTGAAAAAGGCAAGGAATTTTACACAATCCAGACTGCATCAGAAAAGGTATTTTATCTTGTGATTGATCGTGATGGGGAAGATGAAAAGGTGTATTTCCTTACAGAAGTCAGTGAAAACGACCTGCTGAATACCACAACGGATAACAGCGAGACACTTCCGAAAAATTCAGCGGCATTGGAATCTGCAATCCCTACCAAAGACAGCGCATTATCAAACAATAATGCTGATACCACAGGAGAGAAAACACAGGGAGCAGAAAGTGTTGAGGACAGCACCGAAGATAGCACGGAAGATACAAGTGAGCCGAAAGAGGATACCGCAAAGGCAGATGGTTCCGGCTTTACATATATTTTAATGGGCATTGCTGCGGTAGCTGTGATCGGAGTGGTATATGTTGTGAAATCCAAGAAGAAAAAGGAAAACTTCATTGATGAGGATGAAGATGAGGACGAGCTTGACGAGGACTACGATTATGAGGACGAGGAAGAAACCGAGCAGGATTCCGACGAAGCATTCATAAATGGTGGTGATGATACAGAATCAGTAGACACAGACGAGAATGACAATGAAGATAACAACAACGAGAATAACGAAGAAGATGGGGAGGAATAGAGATGGAGCTTGTAATTGCAGAGAAGCCGAGTGTGGCACAGAGCATTGCGGCGGTTCTTGGTGCCACACAGCGTAAGGACGGATATTTGGAAGGCAATGAGTATCTGGTATCATGGTGTGTGGGACATCTGGTAGAACTGGCACAGCCGGAAAGCTATGAGGAAGCATGGAAGAAATGGAGCTATGAGAGCCTTCCGATCATTCCGCAGGAATGGCAGCATGAAGTGAAAAGTGATACAAAAGCACAGTATCAGATTTTGAAAAAGCTCATGCATGATGACAGGGTAGATGCCGTTGTATGTGCTACCGATGCTGGAAGGGAGGGTGAGCTGATCTTTCGCCTGACCTACAACATGGCAGGGTGCAGAAAACCGATGAAGCGGTTATGGATTTCTTCCATGGAGGAAAGTGCTATCCGTGACGGCTTCCATAATCTTCGCCCAGGCAGCGACTATGATAACTTGTATCATTCAGCATTATGCAGGCAGGAAGCAGACTGGCTTGTGGGTATCAATGGGACAAGACTTTTTACGGTATTATATGGCGGTAAGGCATTGAAGGTTGGCAGAGTGCAGACACCGACACTTGCCATGCTGGTGGATCGTGAAAGTAAAATCATGAATTTCAAGAAAGAAGCCTATTATATGGCTCACATCATGGGAAATGGTCTGGATGCGGTATCAGAGCATATCAGTGATAAAACGGAAGCAGAGAGGATTGCAGGAGCCTGTGAAAACGGACAGGCTCTTGTCACTTCCGTGGTAAAGGAAGAAAAGTGGGTAGCACCGCCGAAGCTCTATGACCTTACAACACTCCAGAGGGATGCAAACCGTCTGTTTGGTTTTACTGCCAAGCAGACATTGGAATATACGCAGAGCCTTTATGAGAAAAAGTTAGTAACTTATCCAAGAACAGACAGCCAGTATCTTTCCGATGACATGGAAGGTACTGCAAAAAATGTGATCGAAGCGATTTTCAATTCTCTGTTATTTGAGCAGAATATCATGTTCAATCCAGATATTAAAAGAATTTTGAACAGCAAGAAAGTGACGGACCACCACGCAATCATTCCTACCATGGAGATCATCAAGCAGGACTTAAAGGCAATCCCGGAGAGCGAAATGAAGATACTTTCCCTTTGTGCAAACCGTCTGCTGTGTGCGACCGGGGAGAAGCACATTTATAATTCCACAAAGGCAGTGATTACCTGCAACAATACTGTATTTAAGGTATCCGGCAAGGAAGTGTGGAAAAATGGATGGAAGGAATTTGAGGATTTCTTCAAAAATTCCTATAAAACCGCAGAGGATAAATCGGATGCAGAGGAAGAAAAGAAGCTGCCGGAGCTTCGTGAGGGCATGACGATTGCAGTGGAGCAGACAAGAGTTTCCGAGCATTTCACACAGCCACCGAAACATTACACCGAGGACAGCTTACTGTCTGCCATGGAGCGAGCCGGAGCAGAAGATATGGGTGACGAAGTGGAGAGAAAAGGACTTGGCACACCTGCCACCAGAGCTGACATTATTGAAAAACTGGTAAAAGACGGATTCGTAAAGCGTGAGAAAAAGCAGATGATTCCGACAGAGGACGGAATGAAGCTGATCACGATACTTCCGGATGTAGTAAAATCTCCGAAACTGACTGCTGACTGGGAAAATGAGCTTACACTTGTATCCAAAGGAGAAGTTGCTGCAGAGCAGTTTATGTCTGGTATTGAAGCAATGGTAACTGATCTTGTAAAGACCTATCACAGCGTTAGTGATGAGCAGAAAGCCATGTTTGGCACAGGCAAGGGTGAACAGGAAGTGCTAGGCAAATGCCCGAAGTGCGGTGCCGATGTAGTCAAGGGAAAATTCGGAGCGTACTGTACCGGGAAGTGCGGTATGAATGTCGGCAAGGCACTTGGGGTAACACTTTCCGATACACAGGTCAAGAGCCTGCTTCAAGGGAAAAAGATACTTGTAAAAGGATTAAAAGGCAAGAAGGGTAGCTATGATGCGTACCTGATTCCAGAGAGTGTACAGGAATTTTCCTATACGAAAGATGGTAAAGAAATCAAGGGATTCCAGTATAAGTTTAAGATGGAATTTTCTCAAAAGGCAGGAAAGCAAGGGTAGGAATGTAGCTGTGATTGTGGTATAGTGGGGAAAGTATCGGAATTTGTAAAGTTAAGGAGAAATACTTAATGTGGTTAGACAGAAATGAACTTGTATCACTTGATTTGAAGTTGACATCGGACTATGGTGATATCATACCAAAAATACAAATAGGTTATGATCTATTTAATCTTATTGAACATAATACCAGTATAGATACAGAAACTAAAATCAATTTAAAAGAGAAAGCAGTAATATGTCATCAGAAAATCAAAATGATGTTGTTTGCAGAAAAATGTGCTATTGAAAATTTAAATGAATTTGAAGTCTCACAGAACATGGAAATGCCTTGCCTTTTTGGAGATGATGAAACAACATTGCTTTATCATACTGAAAGTACAATCCTTTTTGCAAGAAATGCATTAGATGTAGTAGCTACTATTTTTCATTGTATAGCTTTTCATGAAAGAAATGATAGTTTCAATAAATTCACAAAGAAAATATTGAAGGATGAAAATGATAAATTTATTTATTTAAAATCATATCTTTGTGAAATAGATAAACTTGATACACATGCTTTTCGTTTACTCTGTGGTAGCGAGAGAGGAAGATCATTAAGAGATCAAATCGTACATCAAACTAATATTAAACTTGAGTATGATGAGTATAAAGAAGGTAGCAATAAAGAGAAGTTATTCATAGTGTTATATAAGGGTGAAATTGTGATTTGTTATAGAGAATTTATGAGGAACTTTGTTATGGAAGTTGTAGAAATGATTTCATCTATTTCACAAAAATTCATTCTCGACGAATTAGAAAATCAACTATAATGGGAAATGTAATAGACAATTCTCTATTTGTGGATGTCGAGAAATTTAATTTAGCGGTACGACAGTATACCACATACAATTTAATAACAACACAGCGTTAGAGCGTATGGGAAAACTGTACGCTCTCTTTTTTTATCAAAAATGGAGGGAAATCACATGGAAGAAACAAATGTAACAATGACTACAGAGGAAATGCAGGGTGAACCTGCAGCAAAGGAAAATGAGACAAAGGCGGAGAAGTTTATCCGTATTGGCGAGTACCGCATGAATAAGGCGGTTGATGCTATTGGCAGACTGGAGAATCTTGCAAATCGAGGTTCCTACGAATATACACAGGAACAGGTAGATGTGATGTTTCAGGCGTTAGAGGGGAGGGTTGCGGAAGTTAAGGCAAGGTTTACGCCTAAGAAAGCGGCTGAGAGTAAGACTTTCAGCTTTGGTACAACAGAATAGGAATGTAACGGGAAATAAAGGAAAGGCAGTCATGTAGTGTATGTGGCTGCCTTTTTGTCGTATCTATGACAGGAAGGAGAACTGTGTGAGAAAATATGATTTTATATCGGCTCTGGCAAAAGAGACAGCAGCCGAGGTTGTCAAAAATCGTGAGGAATGGATGAAATACCTTACTACAGCGGCGAGATTATACAAGTATCCGTTCCGGGAACAGCTTTTAATCTATGCACAAAGACCGGACGCAACAGCGTGTGCTTCCATAGAGTTTTGGAATGAGCGTATGCACTGCTGGGTAAACAAAGGGGCAAAGGGTATCGCACTTTTGGACGAGGATGATGCACATGGAAAGCGTCTGAAATATGTATTTGATGTTTCAGATGTCCATGCGGCAAGGAGAATCGGACGGTATCCGGAACTCTGGGAATTACATGAGGAACATAAGGAAGATGTAATTAAGCGTCTGGAGCAGACTTATGGTGCTACCGATGATAAGAAGCTGTTTGAAGAAAGACTTATGGAGATAGCTGAGAGGATTGCGGCAGATTATTATGAGGAATTGTTGCCGGATTTGCAGTACATGATCGAGGGCAGTTTTTTAGAAGGACTGGACGAGCAGAATGTCGGTATCCGCTTGAGGGAGACATTATCGGACAGCATTTCCTTTACACTTTTATCTGCCTGTGGTGCAGATATGCAGGAGTATGGTTCGGAATTTTCTTTCGATTTTATCCATGAATTTAATTCCATGGATACCCTAGCAGTACTTGGAGATGCAGCCAATGAGCTTGCAAAACCGGTACTTTTAGAGATTGGAAGAACCATAAGGGCATATAACAGAAGCTACGAAAAGGAACAAACAGAAAATTTAACGCAGAAAGGACTTGCAAATACTTCTGAAATAGACTACAATGCGTTAAAGCGTGAAAGCGAGAGCGGACATGAGGAATATATTGACAACAATCAAAACAGCGTAGAAAGGGGCAATAGCGATGAATCTGACATACGAAAAGAACGGGGATTATCTGATTCCGACATTACAGGCGGACATTCAGCCGGAGGGAACGGTAACGAAGTACGGAATGATGAGGGAGACTTATCTGAAGGAGAACCACAGGGGCGTGTACTCAGCGTTTCTTCTGAAAGGAACATTGAAAGAACACCTGCTGACGATCCAGAAGCAGGCAGAGGAGAGAATGGAGAAGCTGACGAGCCAGATGGCGGCAACCGAGGGAGTGACCGAACAACTCAAGGAAGCCGATCAGATGCTCTGGGTAGCGAAGATGAACAGCATTCGGAACCGAGCAGAGGAAGTGGTTCTGGGAGAACTGGTTTACAGTCTGTAACAGACACAGATGATCTTCTCCGGGGAGAAGCACCGGAACCCACCTTTACACAACTCAGCCTGTTTCCTTCTTTTGAGGAGCAGGTCGGAACAGTCGCAGCAGCGGAAGCAAGTATGAAATATACCATGCCCGCTGCTTTTTCTTTGCCACAGAATGAGCTTGAAACCATTCTTCGCAGTGGCGGAGGAAAACAGCACAGCAGAAAGCGTATCTTTGCAAAGTACACAGAGGGCAGAAATGCCGAGCAGATGGTGGATTTTCTGAAAAATGAGTACGGACAGACCGGAAAAGGTTTTGAAATCAATGGAAATCCCGTATCAGTGTGGTTCGATGAGCATGGTATGAGTGTCGGCTATGGAACACAGGCAAGGGAAACGCCGATTGTCACGATGGATTGGGAAGATGTGGAGAGCCATATCCGTTCTATGATCGAAAATGGTACTTATATGAGTGCCAGTGAAGCATTTCTTGTGGATACACAGGAGCGGAACCGTGTTGCCAACCAGATCTATTTCTTTCTGCGGGATGGCATGGATGAAATGCCGGAGGAGCTTGGATTAAAAGCCGGAAACTATCCGGAGAGTGAAGCAAAACTCATGGAACTTCTTTCTACCCATGAGGGCAGGGAGCAGCTTAAAAATATTTTGGAAGATGCGGCGGAACGTCTTGCATCGGGTGAAGCCGAATTAAAATGGCGGCATGTGAAATCACCGGAATATCTGTTATCGGAGATAGCAGACCTTGACAGAGAAAGGCTGGAATTTCCATTGCCAGATACTGTGGAAGTAGCACAGGAAGATTTTATTACACAGGATGAGATTGACTATGCACTAGGCAGGGGAAGCGGCTATGAGCATGGAGCTTTCCGCATCTATGAGTATTTCATGGAAGGACATGACCAGAAGGAAGCGGTAGCCTTTCTGAAAAAAGAATATGGCATTGGTGGTGGTTCCGGCGGACTGCCGGGTAATGATGATTCCCATAATGAACATGATGGAAAAGGTATCCGTCTGGAGAAAGGCAGTTATGGCAATCCGTATGCAAAAGTGCTTCTGAACTGGAATGTTGTAGAGAAAAGGCTTCGTGAGCTGATCAAAGAGGACAAATACTTATCTCCACAGGGAAAGGAAAACTATAAGGCTTACAAGGAAGAACAGGCAGAAAAAGCAAGACAGCGTGAGCTTTCTCGTCTGGAGCATGGACAGCGGTTAGAGTGTAAGAAAGACATTGATGCACTGATTGCTGAGAAATTCAATGGTTTTGTTCTTCCGAGGAATACCGCAGATGAGATCATAGATAAATATGGCATTGACTGTGTGGAATTTGTTCTTGCAAATACGGTTACGCATTTTGATTATGATGGTCGTTTTTCACGGAACAATAAGGACTGGGCAAAGGACATTGTTGCGGAAAATGAGTGGGAGAACAACGATCTGATTCTAAGCTCACATCCGGCAGTGCTGGACGGATTTACCAATCAGGCGAGAAGATATATCAATGTGATTCGGGAAAAAGAAAAGGAAGCACAGCAAAAGATCACGATTGATGGATATGAGTGTGTTCTGGTTGATGAGTGGGGCAGTGAAAAAGAGAAATATCTGCTTGGAAATGACATTGAGGACAGCAGTTTTTATTATGCACAGGTCAATGGGAAATCCTTTGAATACGACCATAAGCCGGAGCGTGGCGAGGTAGAAGATGATTATATCAATGCTTTGGCAGAGGAAGATATTGACAGGCACGAAGCAGAAGTGTTTTCACGCTTTGATGGGACGGATGGTATCGCTGAGCCGGATGAAACTGAGCCACAACAAGAATTTTCACAAGAGGAATCGCAGAAATTATTCTGGCATGTGGTACATGATGCTGATGATGAATATGGGAATCCGACACAGTGGAGTGCCACCTTATCAGAGGGAGTATTCCTTTGGATTGATAAGGAAGTGGACGGATATGCTATTTATGATACGGCAGACACCACCCGTCCGGCATTGGAGACATTTTCGACTTTGCAGGAAGCAATGGACTGGGGCAATGAGCTTGCAGAAAGTGGCAGGAAAGCAGAAGCGGAGTTTCCTGATGAAAAGGAACAGAATGTTGTTACAGAACAGACTGAAGATGAACTGGACAGTATAGATACGCAGTTTGCCCGTGAGCGTCTGGAGAATGGAGAAGCAGACCGAAAGACAGAGGAAATGCTGTCACAGGTGCTTACCGGAGAATGGGAGCCGCTTACACCTTCGGCAGAGGAGAATAAGACTGTACAGGAAATAAATGTGGCTGCACCGGATAAAAGTAACGCTGTCAATTTCCATATCAGCGATGACCGATTGGGCGAAGGTTCTCCAAAAGAAAAATTCCAGAGAAATGTTGCGGCAATTAAGTTGTTGGAGCAGATTGAGGGCGAAAACCGTTATGCTACACCGGAAGAACAGCAGATTTTATCCCAGTATGTCGGCTGGGGTGGTCTTGCCGATGCGTTTGACGAGAGCAAATCAAACTGGTCAGCAGAATATCACCAGTTAAAGGAACTGTTATCGCCGGAGGAGTACCGCATGGCAAGGGAGAGTACCTTGAATGCCCATTATACAAGTCCGGTTATTATCCGCCAGATGTATGAAACATTGGAGAAAATGGGATTTTCCAAAGGAAATGTACTGGAGCCTTCCATGGGTATCGGCAACTTTTTCGGTATGATGCCGGATTCCATGAAAGAGAGCAGGCTTTACGGAGTGGAGCTTGACAGCATTACCGGACGCATTGCAAAGCAGCTTTATCCGCAGGCAGATGTGCAGATCAAAGGCTTTGAAAAGACCGATTATCCGAATGATTTCTTTGATGTTGCAATCGGAAATGTGCCTTTTGGTCAGTATAAGGTGGCAGATAAGCAGTATGATAAAAACAATTTCCTGATACACGATTATTTCTTTGCAAAGACGTTGGATAAAGTGCGTCCCGGTGGTGTGGTTGCTTTTATCACAAGCAAGGGAACCATGGACAAGGCAAGTCCGGAGGTCAGAAGATACCTTGCACAAAGAGCTGATCTGCTAGGTGCAGTCCGACTTCCGAACACCGCATTTAAGGCAAATGCAGGAACCGAGGTCACTTCGGATATTTTATTTTTCCAGAAGCGTGACCGCATGGTAGAGCGTGAGCCGGACTGGGTACATCTGGGAGAGGATGCAGATGGCATTGCAATGAACGCTTACTTTGCACAGCATCCGGAGCAGATCGTAGGAAAGATGGAAATGGTATCCGGTCCTTATGGCGTGGAAAGCACCTGCAGGGCAGATGACAGCAGACCTTTTGCGGAGCAGTTAGCAAAAGCACTTGAAAATATTACAGGACAGATTGATACGATTGATCTGGATGAGGAGCTTGCGGATGACATGAGCAGGCAGAGTATTCCGGCTGATCCGTCCGTCAAGAATTTCAGCTATACCGTAGTTGAAAATGAGGTATATTACCGTGAAAACTCGGTTATGAAGCCTGTGGAAGTATCAGACACCGCAAAAGAGCGTATCAAGGGAATGGTGGCAATCCGTAACTGTACGCAGGAGCTGATTGATATGCAGCTTGAGGAATATTCCGATGCGGCAATCAAGGGAAAACAGGCGGAATTAAACACATTATACGATTCTTTCTCGAAAAAATATGGTCTGATCAATTCGCAGACGAATAAGAGAGCCTTTAATCAGGACAGCAGTTATTGCCTGTTGTGTTCTTTGGAAAAACTTGATGATGAGGGCAATTTCAAGGGCAAAGCGGATATGTTCACGAAGCGTACCATTAAAAGGGCAGAGGTGGTCACAAGTGTGGATACTGCAAGTGAAGCATTGGCAGTATCTTTAGCAGAGAAAGCTAAAATCGACCTTGATTATATGGCAGAGCTGACTGAAAAGGACAAGGATACGCTGATTGAGGAGCTTCGTGGTGTTATTTTTCAGAACCCGCTTACCGATGTCTGGGAGACAGCAGACCAGTATCTCAGCGGAAATGTGCGTGAGAAACTTGCCATTGCAGCAACCTATGCAGAAAATCATCCGGAATATGCTCCAAATGTGCAGGCTCTTACGCAGGTACAGCCGAGGGAGCTGGACGCATCGGAGATTGAGGTGCGTATTGGTGCCACATGGATTGATCCAAAATATATCAATGATTTCATGCGTGATACGTTCCAGACACCGGAGCATTTATTCCGCAGAGATACGATTGGGGTGCAGTTTTCGGGTGTGACCGGAGAGTGGAACATTAAAGGGAAAAACGCTGATTTTGGAAATACGCTTGTCAACATGACCTATGGTACAAGCCGGGTAAATGCCTATAAGATACTGGAAGATTCCTTAAATCTGAAAGACACAAGAGTTTATGATACCATTGAGGAAGATGGAAAGGAAAAAAGAGTTCTTAATAAAAAGGAAACCATGATTGCAAGCCAGAAGCAGGAAGCGATAAGGGAAGCATTTAAGGACTGGGTATTCCGTGATCCGGAGCGCAGGCAGACACTTGTGGCAAAATATAATGAGCTTTTCAATTCCACCAGACCAAGAGAATATGACGGTTCACATCTGAAATTTCCGGGTATGACACCGGATATTGAATTAAAGCCGCATCAGAAAAATGCGGTTGCCCATGTGCTGTATGGGGATAATACCCTGCTTGCACACTGCGTTGGTGCCGGAAAGACCTTTGAAATGACAGCGGCGGCAATGGAAAGCAAGCGTCTGGGACTATGCCAAAAGTCATTATTCGTGGTGCCGAACCACCTGACTGAACAATGGGCAAGTGATTTCTTACGGTTATATCCAGGAGCAAATATCCTTGCGGCAACGAAAAAGGATTTTGAACCCGCCAACCGTAAGAAATTTTGTTCCCGTATTGCAACAGGTGATTATGATGCCGTTATTATCGGGCATAGTCAGTTTGAAAAAATCCCGTTATCACAGGAAAGACAGGCAGCCACAATCGAAAAACAGATTGATGAGATTGAGCTTGCTATTGATCAGGCAAAAAGAGACAACGGGGAGCGTTATACCATTAAGCAGATGGAAAAATCGAGGAAAGCATTGCAGGTGCGGCTTGACAAGTTAAATGACCAGAGCCGTAAGGATAATGTCGTGACTTTTGAGCAGTTGGGTGTAGACAGGCTGTTTGTGGATGAGAGCCACAATTACAAGAACCTGTTCCTTTATACGAAAATGAGGAATGTGGCAGGTATCGCACAGACAGAAGCACAGAAGTCATCTGATATGTTTGCCAAGTGCCAGTATCTTGATGAAATCACGGGCGGCAAGGGTGTAACTTTTGCGACCGGAACGCCAATTTCCAACAGCATGACGGAGCTTTACACGAATATGCGTTATCTTCAGTATGGAACGCTCCAAAAGCTGGGACTGGGACATTTTGACGCATGGGCGGCTTCTTTTGGAGAAACACAGACAGCCATAGAGCTTGCACCGGAAGGAACCGGATACCGGGCAAAGACAAGATTTGCGAAGTTTTTCAATCTGCCGGAGCTGATTGCACTTTTCAAGGAGAGTGCGGACATTCAGACACCGGATATGTTAAAACTTCCTGTGCCGGAAGCAGAATATGAAAATGTGGTTCTAAAGCCGAGTGAGTTCCAGAAAGACATGGTAGCGTCACTTGCGGAACGTGCCGAAGCAGTCCGGGACAGGCAGGTACAGCCTTACGAGGACAACATGTTAAAGATTACCAATGACGGAAGAAAGCTGGCACTTGACCAGAGGCTGCTCAATGATATGCTTCCAGATGAGGAAAATTCCAAAGCGTCAACCTGTGTGGAGAAAGCCTATAAGATATGGGAAAATACCAAAGAGCAGAAGTCAGCACAGTTGATTTTCTGTGATTTATCGACACCGAAGGGCGATGGCACTTTCAATGTGTATGAGGATATAAAAAATAAGCTCATGGAAAAAGGAGTGCCGGAGAATGAGATAGCATTTATCCATGATGCCAATACAGAACTCAGAAAAGCGGAGCTGTTTGCAAAAGTAAGAAGCGGACAGGTTCGTTTTTTATTAGGTTCCACCGCCAAAATGGGAGCCGGTACGAATGTGCAGGACAGACTGATTGCATTGCATCATTTGGATGTGCCTTGGAGACCTTCTGACATTGAACAGCAGGAGGGAAGAATCTTACGACAGGGCAACCAGAATGATAAGGTCAAGATATTTCGTTATGTTACGGAAGGTACATTTGACAGTTACTCGTGGCAGCTCATTGAGAATAAGCAGAAATTCATCGGACAGATTATGACCAGTAAATCTCCGGTACGAAGCTGTGAGGATGTGGATGAAGCGGCACTTTCCTATGCGGAGGTCAAGGCACTTGCCACAGGCAATCCCTACATAAAAGAAAAAATGGATCTCGATATTCAGGTATCAAAGCTGAAACTGATGAAGGCAAACCATACCAGTCAGAAGTACAGGCTGGAGGATAACATCACACAACATTATCCGCATCAGATCGCCATTTTCAAGGAGCGTATCGAAGGCTTTACCGCTGATATGAATAAATATGCGAAAAATAAGCCGGAGGATAAGGAGCAGTTCTTTATGCAGGTGGGTGGAAAATCATACACCGACAAAAAGGAAGCTGGAACTGCAATCATAGCCATGTGTAAGGAGATTAAAGGCATCAATGCCAGTGCGGATGTAGGTGAATATCTTGGATTTAAGCTGAATGTAACCTTTGATTCTTTTAACAATAAATTTGTGATGAATGTCAAAGGAGCCATGAGCCACCCGATGGAAGTCGGCTCTGATCCGCTTGGAAATATCACAAGAATCAACAATGTACTGGAAGCCATGCCTTCACAGCTTGAGGAAGCACAGATGAAGCTATCCAATGTGAAACATCAGCTTGAAACAGCAAAAGCAGAGGTAGACAAGCCATTTCCACAGGAAGCAGAACTTGCCGAGAAACTGGAGCGTCTGGCAGAGCTTAATTCTTTACTCAACATGGATGAAAAGGGCGATGATGCGATTGGCATGGATGACGAAGCCACGGAACCGGAAAAACCACAGGAAGATGTGAAAAAAGTGGATAACCGGGAGGAAGTGGTTGCGGATATGCCAATCAAGCAGAGCAATTTGGAAAAAGCAGCACCAGAAGGAGAACGCAGACTTGCAGACCGACCTGCAGAACGGACTTCATTGCAAGAAAAACTCGCAGCAATGAAGGCAAGGGTGTCCGGGACACCTGCAGGAAGGGATGCAGTGGATAAGGCAAAGGGGAAAGATCAGATTTTATAAAAAAAGTTTTATTCCCAACTTTATTCCCAACCTGTCAGCACTATTCGGGTTGGGAATAAAAGCAGGATTATTAAAAATGTTATAGCAGTTGATGTAAAGGCAGTCAGTGGTGGCTGCCTTTTATCGTACAAAATGGAGGTCATTTATGGCAGAAAATAATACAGAAAAACAGCGTGTGCAGGAGCTTACGGATAAACTGGAGCAGGGATTGCAGGATTTATTCAACAGTGACAGTTACTGCAATTATCTTAGAACGATGTCAAAATTTCATAATTACAGTTTTAACAACACGCTCTTAATTGCGATGCAAAAGCCTGACGCTACGTTAGTGGCCGGATACAAGGCTTGGCAGAAGAATTTTGAGCGTCATGTAAATAAAGGGGAAAAGGCAATCCGTATCCTTGCACCTGCACCCTATAAAATCAAAGAGGAACGGGATAAGATTGATCCGGTTACACAAGAGTTGTTGCTTGATAAGGACGGAAATCCGCAGAAAGAGGAAGTCGAGATAACAATTCCGGCATTCCGGGCAGTATCCGTTTTTGATGTGGCACAGACAGACGGAAAGCCGATACCGGAACTTGCGGCAAAGGAGCTTCTTTCAGATGTGGAAGGGTATCAGGATATGATTCGTGCAGTAGAAGCCATTTCACCAGTACCGATTGAACTGGAGGAGATAGCCGGAGATTCCAAAGGCTATTATGATAGGGAAGCAAAGCGGATTGCGGTACAGGAAAACATGAGCGAGAGCCAGACCTTAAAGACAATGATCCATGAGGTGGTTCACTCCAAGCTGCATAGCAAGGAAGTGGAGCAGGATGAGCAGATGAAAAAAGACCGCAATACCAAAGAAGTGGAAGCTGAGAGCATAGCTTATACAGTATGTCAGCATTTTGGTATAGATACCTCTGATTATTCTTTTGGGTATATTGCAGGTTGGAGCAGCGGAAGAGATACCAAAGAACTTAGATCTTCCATGGATACGATACGCAGGACAGCTTCGGAGTTGATTACCGGGATAGAGGAACAATTACAGGAATTACAAAGGAACAGGGAAGTATCACAGGAACAGACAAAGGAAAGTATTCTCCTCATACAGAATACTGACCTTTCAGAGTTCAGTCTGCTTGATGTATATGGCATGGACAGACCAGAACTGATGCAGGCATTGTCAGAAATGACAGACGATGACAAGTTGAGCATACAGGCATATTTGGAAAGCAGGGGTGCATGGACAACGGAAATCGGCAATCAGGATTCCAGAGAGTACGGAGAGTATCATCTGGATGTGCGTTATAACACGGATACAGATGAGCTGATTGATATGAAGGAGAGAAAGGCGGTCTATGATAAGGCAATGGAGCCGATCAATGCCGATGATGTGGTTGTTAAGTTCGCTTCCATTTTTGAAAGCGAATGGGAGGTTTTGAAAATCACAAATATGTTAAGGGATGATGTCGGAAAAATGCTTAAAGATATGGCTTCTCTTGATGAAAAAGAATGGGATGGCAATTACCTTTCATATATGGAAAAACAGGGAGCGGAAATCACATTACTTGCGTCCAGTAGTAAGGAATTAAATGGAAATATGACGGACTTTTGGGATTATGAATACGATTTTGATGCAGGTCTGACGGATGCGGAGGAATTGTCTGTCATGCAACAGGCAGAGCATATCATTAACCGGTTGGAGCATGGACAGCCTGCCTTTTCCGATGATGAAAGAAATCTGATTGTGAATTATGCGTATAAGCTGGGGGATATGGAGAAAACAAGGGAGCTTGCAGAACATATCTATGCACAGGAAGTGGATGGAAATCAGGATGTTGCATTAGCAATGATAGATGCACAAGCAGAAATCGACGCACTTCCGGATAGCATGGTCGGAATATCTGAAATGCAGGAGTATGGCTATACATGGATTGAAATGCTTCCACTAACACAGGAAAGGGCATTGGAACTATTTGACCATGACTTGCCTGTGTATCTTTTGCATACGGATGGTTCCGAGAGTACTGTAGCTGATAGAAAACAGATTTTAGAGCATGATGGAATGTGCGGAATAGAAAAAGGGGACTGGCAGAATGAACGGAAACTTCTCATGATGCAGGAAGAACTTACAGAGAGTAATTCCAACAGGGAAGCACTACTTTTATATGGAAATACCGATAAATACGGTATTTACCAGTTAAAGGATAATCCCGAACTGGACAAGTTCCGCTTTGAGGGAACGGAAAGCCTGAAGCGTATGGGAATAACCAAAGACAATTTTGATGCGGTATTGCCGGAAAATTATAAACTGGTGTATTTGGGCGAATTGTCAGAATTGCAGGGACGGACGCAATCGGAAACACTGGAAGCAATCTATAAAAAGCTTAATATTGACCATCCGGCAGACTACAAGGCACATTCACTGTCGGTCAGCGATATTGTGGTATTACATGAGAACGGGGAAAACAGCGCACACTTTGTAGATTCTTTTGGATTTACAGAACTGCCGAAGTTCATGCTGACACTGGAGGGCAAGGAAAATGAGATAGAGACGGAGCTTGCGGTTCATATCGCAGACCGTTATATCCTGATGCATGAATGTGATGAGGGATACGATTACTCCATTCTGAATGAGCAGTATCATTTACTGGATGGCGGTGTCTACGATAACCCGGATATTACGATTCAGCGTGCAATGGATATGGTGATTGCGGATTTGAAAGAACCGAGGTTTTCAGCGGTCACAGAGCAGTATTATCGTGATGAATTTTTGCAGGGCGAGGTGTATGCAGGTTCCGAAGCAGAGATTGTTGATTTTGAGGAACTTTCGGAGAAAGCCGAGGAAGTGGAACAGACAGATTTGGAAGCAAAGCAGGCAGAATTCAGAGAGAACAATCCGGATGTGGTTGCAGATTTCCGGGCAAAGACAGAAGAATTGTTTCATAGTCTGGACGGACAGAGTGCGGACGATATAGAAAAAACAGTGTATGCTTATGTGCAGTCGCAGATTGATGAATACGGTCTGGATGCGAAAATCGTGGATGTAGTGGTAGTCGGGAGCCGATGCAGAGGTATTGAGCAGGAAAATTCGGATTTGGATGTGGTTGTGGAATACACAGGCTCCACCAGAGAAGATGACCTTTTTAATATGCTCCATGAGGACAGCATTTATATTGCAGGCATACAGGTAGATATTAACCCGATTACAGAGAGCAGAACCGGAACATTGGAGACTTATCTGCCAGAAGTGGAAACCTATCTGCAGGAGAAGGCACAGCAGGAACAGGTCAATACACAGCTTGTAACACAAGGGCGGGAACAGGAACCGACAGAGCAGACGGAACTGGCAAATGAACCTGTTATTGAGCCGGAGACCGTCCATGTGACATTTACAGTGGCAGAATGTGGCGAATTTCACAATATTGGAGAATATCATGAGGGGATAGAAACGATTGAGGAAGCCATTCAGATTTATCAAGCCATTGATCCGTCCCGGATGAACGGTATCCATTCGCTTGGTGTGAATATGCACATCGAGGGAACAGAAGAATGGGAAGATGAGCAGGTGGACATTTTGAGTGGAAAATGTATTGATGTTGATTTCCTGAATTACACACCGGAGCTTCGGGACACTCCGAAAGTGCAGGATGCACTAAAGAAATTGATTGCAGCCTTTCCGGAGAAAGAGGTCAATGACCGGGAAACAAAAGAGCAGAAAATACAGGCACTTGCGGCAGAACTTGATCAGCTATCTTATGAGATTGATACATATGGATATAGAGATTCGGTATCAGACAGAGAATCACAGATACAAATGATTGCTGATGATATAAGAACTGGAAATGTGAAACCTCTAAGTATTTTCTTACAGGCATCTATTGACGAGGGGATAGACGAGGACAGTGAGAGACAGGCAAAGGAACTGCTTGTGAAATTGGCAGAGTACAAGCCGCTTGCTAAGATTGAGGAACTGGAGGAGCAGAATTATAACATGATTGATGAGAGGCTCAACAATGGAGTGGAAAAATTCAATCGTGAAGAAGAAAAGAAAGAAC
>ERZ773216.2356-NODE-2356-length-18798-cov-4.836792_pt1 | contig 18798 bp, 9 predicted proteins | sample MGYA00511259_ERZ773216 | MGnify/ENA primary metagenome ERZ773216 (study PRJEB29015, sample SAMEA2737764) | human gut metagenome | biome: human gut; feature: human-associated habitat; material: faeces | place: China | collected 2012 ... | reverse complement strand
TTGTGTGCTGCCACAATGCGGGCGACCACAGCCCGTCTGCCCGCAGGCGGAGATCTCGATAAAATTTAGGAGGCTCATTCCCATGTCCGGACATAGCAAATGGAACAACATCAAGCGCAAGAAGGAAAAGACCGACGGCGCACGCGCAAAGGTCTTTACCAAGATCGGCCGTGAAATCAGCGTTGCCGTGCGTATGGGCGGCCCGAACCCCGCTTCCAACAGCAAGCTGGCAGACCTGATCGCCAAGGCAAAGCGTATGAGCGTGCCCAACGACAACATCCAGCGCATCATCAAGAAGGCTGAGGGCGGCGACAAGACCGAGTACGAGGCAATCACCTACGAGGGCTACGGCCCCGGCGGCGTGGCTGTCATGGTGGAGACCCTGACCGACAACCGCAACCGTACCGCTGCCGACCTGCGCCACTACTTCGACAAGAACGGCGGCAACCTGGGCGCTATGGGCTGTGTGGCCTTCCTGTTCAGCCAGAAGGGTGTCATCGACATCTCTCTGGAGGACAAGGACGCCGACGAGGCCATGATGGATGCTCTGGACGCCGGTGCCGAGGACTTTGACGCCAGCGAGGACGCTGCCGAGATCACCACCGATCCCGAGAACTACTCCGCTGTGGTCAAGGCTCTGGAGGAGAAGGGCTACGAGATCCTGTCCGACGATCTGGCCATGGTGCCCATGACCACCACTCGTCTGACCGACCCCGACCAGCTGAAGGCCATGGGCAAGCTGCTGGACGCTCTGGAGGAGAACGACGACGTGCAGAACGTCTGGCACAGCCTGGAGAACGAAGAGGACCTGCCGGAATAACCGGGAGCGCTTCGGAATAAGAACAAAAAAAGCTGCTTTTTGCGTGCACTGCACGGGAAGGGCAGCTTTTTTGTTTGCAGTGCCGGCGATTGAATTGAATGGTGCTTCGTTCTGGGGGCGGCAAAGCGGCGTTTCCAGAAACTTTCATGAAAAAACACCGGACGTGACGCATTTTCAGGCGTCGAATTTGTGCGAAAACCATATCCTTTTGCGGGGGCCTGTGCTATACTTCAGGGAAGAGGAACCAGAAAAAGGACAAGCGTGGAGGAAGTGCGGATGAGTGAACAGGAGCGGATCATGAACGTTGCCCTGCTGTGGGGCGGCTGTTTCTGCCTGACGGCGGCGTTCTGCCTGTCCATGGGAAATGACTACAACCGGGAAAAACGCAACTGGCTGCTCTGGATGGAGCTTTCGGCGGCTGCGCTGCTGTGCTGCGATGCGGCTGCCTGGTTCGTGCAGGGCACGCCGGGGGAAGCAAGCCACCTCATCATGGTCGCCACCAACGTTGTGGTGTATGCGGGGCTGTATCTGGTGCTGTTCCTGTTCAACCACTATGTGGGCTGCTATCTGCGGGAGGACGGCCGTCTTTGCGCCCCGAAACGCAGCCGGGCGGTGGACATGACCTGCGCCGTGGGCATCGGGCTGGTGTTCGTGTCCCAGTTCAGCCCACTGTTCTACTACATCGACGCCCAGAACATCTACCACCGCAGCGATACCTTCCCGCTGTCCATGGTGCTGCTGCTCATCGGCATGGGCACAGAGACCACCATGATGGCCCAGTTTTACCAGAAACTCACGATGGGACGCCGCATCGCCATGTTCGGCTGTGTGGTCCTGCCGCTGTCGGTGGCAGCGTGTCAGGTGTTCCAGGACGACATTTCCCTCATCAGCCTGTCAGTGGGGGCATCCATGATCCTGCTGTTCGTGGTGGTCACCAGCGCCCAGAACCGGGAGCTGGCCGTCTCAGAGCGGACCAAGGAGCAGATCCGCCAGCGTCTGGAGATCGCCACCGTGCTGAACAGCTGCGTGGGCAAGCTGAACTCCGACACCGACATCGACGTGGGCATCAACAACCTGCTGGCCACTGTGAACGACTATTTTCAGGCCGACCGCACCTATGTGTTTGAGATCGACCCGGACCGGGACGTGCTCATCAACACCTTTGAGTCCATCTGCGGGCAGGAGGTAAGTGCCCAGATGGACAATCTGCAGGAGGTGCCTGTTTCGGTCATCAAGGTCTGGATGCAGAACTTCCGGCAGGGACGTCCCTATTATATGTCCGATCTGGAGCAGGAGCGGGGCCAGCCCAGCTACGAGATGCTGAAGGCGCAGCAGGTGTGGCGCCTGCTGGCCGTGCCGTTGATGAAAGGCGGAACCATGGTGGGCTTTCTGGGTGTGGACAACCCCCGCGCGCACTACGATGACGCGACCCTGCTGGCGTCCATCCAGTTCTTTGTGACCAACAGCCTGGACCGCAAAAAGCAGCAGGCCTATCTGGAAAAGCTCAGCTACCGCGACATGCTCACCGGCCTGTACAACCGCAACCGATACATCGAGCGGCTGGAAGCCTACAAGCAGGTGCAGGATCAGCAGATCGGTGCCATCTACATCGACCTGAACGGCCTGAAAAAGGTGAATGACGAGCAGGGCCACCGCGCCGGTGACGAGCTGATCGTGCGGGCGGCGGGCACCATTGCGGGCATTTTTGCCGAGGACGCCTACCGGGTGGGCGGTGACGAGTTCGTGGTGATCCTGCTGGATGTGAGCCGCGAGGAGTTTGCCCGCAAGACCGAGCAGCTGCGCCGCCAGATGCAGGAAAACAGCGTGGATGCGTCCATCGGCGGGGTATGGCAGGCCAGCACCGAGAACCTGGAGAACCTGCTGCGCCGGGCCGATGAGAACATGTACAGGGAAAAGAAGCGCTACTACAGCCAGGCCGATGCCGCCCGGAAACCGGAAAGCTGACCGGACTGCACGGACAAAGGAACGGGAAATCCGACAAAGGTATTCTATTTCCCTCACGCTTTGCCATAGCAGGGTGAATGATTTTCATCTAAATTGACAAATTTCAACCTCCTTACTATAATTAAAAAAGTGTTTCTCGGTTATGGACGATGGTGTTTATGCAGCCGCAAGATGCCATCGTTTTTCTATTCGCTTTTTCTGTCCGTGTGCCAAGGACAGACGTCTGCACTGTGAGACGCAGATGCGGGAAAGTGCCTGGCTCAGACCGGGAACGCCAAAATAGTATTTCATTGATAGGAATGGAGTGGCATCAAACGATGGCAAAGTACATCATCAAGCGTGTCGCAATGGGCATCTTCAGCATCTTCATTGTGGCCACGGTTACCTTTTTTGTCATGAACTTGGTCCCCGGCGGCCCGTTCGTGGCAGAAAAGTCCATCAGTGCGGCTGCTCAGCAGGCACTGGCCGAGAAATACGGCCTGGACAAGCCGCTGGGTGCGCAGTACGTCAATTACATGAAGAGCCTGCTGCACGGCGACCTGGGCCTGAGCCTGCGTCAGCGCGGCCGCACGGTCAACGAGATCATCGCCAGCAAGCTGCCGGTGTCCTGCCGCCTGGCAGGCGTGGCGGTGCTGGTGGCCCTGTGCATCGGCATCCCGCTGGGCTGTATCTCGGCTTACAACCGCGGCAAGTGGCTGGACAACATCATCATCGTGTTCGCAACCTGCGGCATTGCGATCCCGAGCTTTATTTCCAGCGTGCTGCTGCTGTATGAGTTCGGTATGAACCTCAAGCTGCTGCCCACCGTGGGCCTGAACAGCGCTGCAGCGTATATCATGCCGGTCACCGCACTGGCGATCTACCCCTCTGCATACATCACCCGCCTGATGCGTTCCAGCCTGCTGGACGTCATGGGTCAGGACTACATGCGCACCGCCCGTGCCAAGGGCGTGTCCCAGTTCATGATCCTGTTCAAGCATGCGCTGCGCAATGCCATCCTGCCGGTCATCACCTACGTCGGCCCCATGCTGGCCAGCCTGATGACGGGCTCCTTCGTGGTGGAGAAGATCTTCTCCGTGCCCGGTCTGGGCCGCGACTTCGTGTCTGCCATCACCAACCGTGACTATACCCTGATCATGGGCACCACCATCCTGCTGTCCAGCATGGTCATCGTGGCCAACGTGATCGTGGATATCCTGTACAAGATCATCGACCCGCGCATCAAGCTGCAGTAAAAAAGGAGGAACGCGTTATGGAAAACATCAAAAAGAATCCTCTCAGCCTGCAGCTGAACGCTGACGACTTTCTGCCTGCCAGCAACGAGGAAAAGCAGAGCCTTGTGATCATGCGCGAGAGCGTCAACTTCTGGAAGGACGGTCTGCGCCGCCTGAAGAAGAACAAGATCGCCATGGTCAGCTTTGTGTTCATCATCGCCATTGCCATCTTTGCCTACCTGCTGCCTGCCGTGTGGCCCTACAGCTACTCGGAGCAGGTGAAGGGCAGCAACAATCTGGCACCGTTCGAGTACTCTGCCTCTGAGCAGGCCCGCATCGATGCCGGCGAAAAGGTATTCCCGCACATTATGGGTACCGACCGTATGGGCCGTGACTTTGCGGTGCGTATCATGATGGGCACCCGCGTGTCCCTGTCCGTCGGCCTGATCGCCTCGGTGCTGGTGCTGATCATCGGTGCCACCTACGGCGCTGTGTCGGCCTTTGCCGGCGGCTGGGTGGACAACATCATGATGCGTATCACGGATATCCTGTACACCATCCCGGATATCCTGCTGATCATCCTGCTGGGCATGGCCCTGAAGGAGCCTCTGGAAAGTCTGGCCACCAAGCCCGGCTTCAAGTGGATGCAGACCCTGGGCCCCAACATGATCTCCATCTTCATCATCTTTGCTCTGCTGTACTGGGTGGGCATGGCGCGTATCGTGCGCAGCCAGATCCTGATCCTGAAGGAGAGCGAGTACGTCACCGCTGCCCGCGCACTGGGCGCTTCCAGCGGCCGTATCATCAAGAAGCACCTGCTGACCAACTGCATCGGCACCCTGATCGTGACCACCACCCTGCAGATCCCGGCTTCCATCTTCACCGAGAGCTACCTGAGCTTCATCGGTCTGGGTGTTGCAGCCCCGCTGCCGTCTCTGGGTTCTCTGGCCACTGACGCCGTCAAGGGCATGAACACCTACCCCCACCTGCTGATCGCCCCTGCAGTGATGATCAGTGTGATGATCCTGGTGTTCAACCTGTTTGGCGACGGCCTGCGCGATGCTTTCGACCCGAAGCTGAAGAATTGATGAGGTGAACGAAGATGAGCGAAAAAATTCTTGATATCAAGGAAGAGCGCCTTTCCTTCTTCACCCCTGCCGGTGAGGTCAAGGCACTGAACGGCGTTTCCTTTGCGATGAACCAGGGCGACGTGCTGGGCATCGTGGGCGAGTCCGGTTCCGGCAAGTCCGTTACCGCTTACTCGGTCATGGGCCTGACCGCCTACCCCGGCAAGCTGGTGGGCGGCACCGTGTGGTTCAACGGCCACGAGATCGAGAAGATGAAGGAGAAGGACTTCCGCAAGATCCGCGGCAACGAAGTCTCCATCATCTTCCAGGACCCCATGACCAGCCTGAACCCGGTGTACACCATCGGCAACCAGATCGTGGAGGTCATCCGCCTGCACACCAAAAAGAACAAGCAGGAAGCCTGGGCACGCGCCGAGGAGCTGCTGGAGCTGGTCGGCATCAACGAGCCGGAAAAGCGCCTGAAGCAGTACCCCCACGAGCTGTCCGGCGGTATGCGCCAGCGCGTGATGATCGCCATCGCCCTGGCCTGTGAGCCGAAGCTGCTGATCGCAGATGAGCCCACCACCGCACTGGATGTGACCATCCAGGCACAGATCCTGGAGCTGATGCAGGAGCTGCGCAAGAAGCTGGGCATGAGCATCATCATGATCACGCACGACCTGGGCGTCGTGGCTTCCATGTGCGAAAAGATCGCCGTCATGTACGCCGGCCACATCGTGGAGTACGGCACCACCGACGAGATCTTCTACCAGCCGGGCCACGAGTACACCAAGGGCCTGATCAACTCCATCCCCAAGCTGAACACCGAGGTGCGTGAGCGTCTGGTGCCCATTGAGGGTACCCCTGTGGACCTGCTGAATCCGCCGGCCGGCTGCCCCTTTGCGCCCCGCTGCAAGAACTGCATGAAGATCTGTCTGAGCAAGATGCCCCCGCGCACCGAGCTCAGCGACACCCACTATACCTACTGCTGGCTGCAGCAGAAGGCTGCATTTGAGAAAGGGGAAAAGGCAGAATGAGTGAACAGAAAACGCTGGTTGAAGTCCAGCACCTGCAGCAGTATTTCCCCGCCGGCGGTGTGGGCAAGAACCGCAAGTATGTTCAGGCCGTGGATGACGTGAGCTTTGCCATCCGCAAGGGCGAGACCCTGGGTCTGGTGGGCGAGTCCGGCTGTGGCAAGACCACCACCGGCCGCACCCTGCTGCGCCTGTACGAGCCCACCGGCGGTAAGATCTACTATGATGGCAACCTGCTGTTTGATAAGGAAAAGAATATCGCAGTGGATATGCTGCCCTACCGCCGCCGGATGCAGATCGTGTTCCAGGACCCCTACGCAAGCCTGGACCCCCGCATGACCATCGGTGACATCGTGGGTGAAGGCATCGACATCCATCACCTGGCCGAGAACGAGAAGGACCGCCACGATAAGATCATCGCCCTGCTGGAGCGCGTGGGCCTGAACAGCGAGCACGCAAACCGCTACTGCCACGAGTTCTCCGGCGGTCAGCGTCAGCGCGTGGGCATTGCCCGTGCACTGGCCGTGAACCCCGAGTTCATCGTCTGTGACGAGCCGGTCTCCGCACTGGACGTGTCCATTCAGGCACAGGTCGTGAACATGTTCGAGGATCTGCAGCAGGAAATGGGCCTGACCTACCTGTTCATCGCCCATGACCTGAGCGTGGTCAAGCACATCTCCAACCGCATCGGCGTCATGTACCTGGGCAAGCTGGTGGAGCTGGCCGACAGCTTTGAGCTGATCGCCCACAGCATCCACCCCTACACCCGCAGCCTGATCTCTGCCATCCCGGTGGCAGACCCCATTACGGCACGCCAGTCCAAGCGTATCGTGCTGCAGGGCGATGTGCCCAGCCCCCTGAACCCGCCGTCCGGCTGCCGCTTCCGCACCCGCTGCCCCTACGCAGACGAGCGGTGCGCCGCCGAGGTGCCGGAGTTCAAGGAAGTGACCAGCGGCCACTGGGCAGCCTGCCACCATCTGGACAAGGTGAAGTAAAAACACTTCATTCTCCTGAAAGATGAACACATCTCATCTTCCGGCTGAAATATTGTAACGAAATGGTTACAGACACCCGTTGGGACTTGTAACCAAAGCGCGAACGCATTATACTATTCGTGTTCCTCCGGAGGACAGGCTGTTTTGGCAGACCGTGCTCCGGATCGAATATAGAGGAGGCTGGGGGAACCTGGCACACTCAATTTGATTTTAAGGGAAGGGATATTTACTATGAAACGCATTTCTCGTCGTAATTTCCTCAAGGTCGCTGGTGTCAGCGCCGCTGCTCTGGGCCTGGCAGCCTGCGGCGGCAGCAAGTCCGGTTCTACCGCAACCTCTGGTTCTACTGCCGGTTCTACCGCTGGCGGCGTCAACACCGCTGGCTTCACCGTCCAGTATGGTTCTAACCCCGAGACTCTGGACCCCGCTCTGAACAGCGCAATTGATGGCGCTAACACCATCATCACCATCTTTGAGCCCCTGCTGCTGATCAACGAGAACAACGAGGTCGTCGGCGGCCAGGCTGAGAGCTGGGAAACCAGCGAGGACGGCCTGACCTGGACCTTCACCATGCGTGACGGCCTGAAGTGGAGCGACGGCACCGACCTGAACGCCAAGGACTTCGAGTACAGCTTCAAGCGTATGGTTGACCCCAATACCGCTGCTCCCTATGCAGAGACCTGCCTGGGCATGATCGACGGCTTTGAAGAAGCTGCCGGCTTCCCCGATGCAGACGGCAACCCCACCGCGGAGCCCAACCCCGATGCTCTGAACGTGAAGGCAAGCGATGACGGCAAGACCCTGACCATCGTGCTGTCCTACCCCTGCTCTTACTTTGACAAGATGGCTGCCTTTGCAACCATGAGCCCTGTCCAGCAGGCAACTGTTGAGGCCAACGGCGATGCATGGTGCACCTCTCCCGACACCTTCGTGTCCAACGGCCCCTACATGATCACCGACTGGACCCCCTCCGAGCGCATCGTGCTGACCAAGAACCCCAACTACGTTGGCGGCTGGGACAGCTCCAAGATCGTCTCTGACACCATCACCCTGCTGCTGCTGGAGGACTCTTCCGCTTCCTATGCAGCTTACAACAGCGGTGAGGCTCAGCTGATCAAGGACGTGCCCACCGATGAGATCCCCAGCCTGACCAAGGCAGAGGACGGCGGCGACTTCTATGTTGACACCATCCTGGGCACCTACTACGTCAGCCTGAACCTGCAGCGTGATGCCTTCAAGGATGCCAAGGTCCGCAAGGCTCTGAGCCTGGCCATTGACCGTGACTACGTTGCCAACACCATCATGCAGGGCACCTACTCCGCCGCCGACAGCATCGTTGGCCCTGGCATCGTGGACGAGAGCGGTTACTTCCACGACAACGGTAATGCTCCCTACATCTCTGCCGACTACGAGGCAAACCTGGCCGAGGCTAAGAAGCTGCTGGAAGAGGCTGGCTACCCCAATGGCGAGGGCTACCCCACCATTGAGTACAGCACCAACGACGCTGGCTACCATGTGCCTCTGGCAGAGTACCTGCAGCAGGCTTGGGGCGATCTGGGCATCACCCTGACCATCAACAAGATGGAGTGGTCCTCCTTCACCCCCGCTCGCCGTGCAGGCGAGTACGATGTTGCCCGTAACGGCTGGGTCATGGACTACAACGATCCCTCCAACATGCTGGATCTGTTCTGCTCCGGCAACGGCAACAACGATGGCAAGTACTCCAACCCCGACTTCGATGCTGCCATCGATGCTTCCCGCGTTGCTGATTCTGCTGAGCACTTTGCACAGCTGCACAAGGCTGAGGACATCCTCATGGAGGATATGGGCTGCCTGCCGATCGCTTACTACAACGACTACTGGCTGCAGAGCCCCACTCTGAAGGGCACCTGGCACAGCCCCTACGGCTACTGGTACCTGCAGTACGGCTACATCGAGGGCTAATCGCCCCGGTGCGGCGTACAGCGTGAGCTGAACCGTAAATCACAGGCACCCCGCTTACCGGAAACGGCAGGCGGGGTGCCTTTTTGCGTGCAGGACCGAAAAACGGACGTCTTGCACACCCCGGTGGGCTATGATACAATAAAAGATGATCAAAGCACAAAGGGGAGAGAAGAATGGAGCAAAAACGCCTGTGTCCGTACTGCATGGGGGAGCTGCCCCCCGCCGCCGACAGCTGTGTGCACTGCGGCAAGGTGTTTGCGGGGCGCAACCCCGCCGGCTGCCTGCCCGTGGGCACGGTGCTGGCCGGGCGCTACACCGTGGGCGAGATGCGGAGCCTGGACGGGGAGGGCATCCTGTACCGGGGCGTGGAGAACCTGGGCTGCTTCCGGGTGACCATTAAGGAATATCTGCCGGTGACCCTGTCTGCCGAGCGGGGTGCGGACTGCATCCTGCAGCCCAAGACCGGCAGCGAGGTGCTGTTCAAGACCACCCGCATGGACTTTGCCGACCTGTACCGGGCGCTGGAGCGCATCACCCCGGCCACCGGGCTGGAAGCCGTGCTGGACGTGGTGGAGGCCAACAACACCGTGTATGCGGTGATGGAGAACCTGGGCGGCACCCCGCTGGACCAGTGGCTGGAAGCGCAGGGCGCGCCGCTGCGCCCGGACGACGCCTGTGCCATGCTGCAGCCGGTGTTTGAGGGCGTGGCCGCCATGCACAAGATCGGGCTGGTGCACCGGGGCATCTGCCCGGAGAACCTCCGGGTGATGGCCGACGGCCGGTGCCGTCTGGCGGGTTACGCCACGGTGGGCCTGCGCACCGCCGGAAGCGGCCTGCGCGAGCAGCTGTACGAGGGGTATTCGGCCCCGGAGCAGTATTCCACCGCCGAGTTTGAGGGCCGCTACACCGACGAATACGGCCTTGCAGCGGTGTTCTACCGCATGGTGTGCGGGCAGGCCCCGGTGCCGGCCGCCCAGCGCATGGTGTCGGACTCCAACCCCCGCGCCCGCACCGTGAACAGCGCCGTGCCGGGCTATGTGTCGGACGTGCTGCAGATGGGCCTGCGGCTCAAGCCCATGGAGCGCATCCAGACCGTGCCGCAGCTGGTGCAGGCGCTCTCCTCCAAAGAGTACACCGAGGAGCTGGGCCGCACCATGAAGCCCGAGACCCCGGTGGGCCAACCGGAAGAAAAGGCCCATCTGCTCAGCATCAAGGGCCTGCTGGCGGGCATCCTGATCCTGCTGGCCATTCTGCTGGTGCTCATGGTGTGGACCATGGTGAGCCACAGCCTGCCCTCGGCGTCATCGGGATCGGTGGAGCCGGAACCGGCCAGCAGCGAGGTGCTGGAGCCCCAGAATCTGGTGCCCAGCTTCATCGGCATGGATTACGCCCAGGTGCAGAACAACCGGGAGTACACCGGCATGTACCTGTTCTACGTCACCGAGGAGTACAGCGACACCGTCCCGGCCGGGCAGATCATGACCCAGGAACCGGCGGCGGACACGGTGCTCAAGGCAGGGGAGACCATTCGTCTGGTGGTCAGCAAGGGCCCGCAGAAGGTGGAGATGCCCAGCATCATCGGTTTCAGCCAGGACGCCGCCGTGCAGACGCTGCAGAGCCGCGGCCTGCTGGCCAGCTGCTTCATGGTGGTGAACGACGGCTCCTATGCCGCCGGATGCGTGGTGTCGGCCAGTGAACCGGCGGGCGCACAGGTGGACGTGGGCACGGTGATCACCGTGTATATCGCGGCGGACCCCAGCGTGGAGATCACCACCCCGCCCGAGGAACCGGCAGCCACCGAACCCACCACGACCCCGGCTGACCCGGAGACCCCCGCAGACGGCGGGGACCCTGCCGCCGACCCGGAGCAGGGGACCAAGTGAGCACGGAAGGATCGTTTTAAATCTGCAAATCCGGCAGGGCTGCGGCCTTGCCGGATTTGTTTTTTGCCGGAGGGAAGCGCCGTTGCTGCGGCAGGCAAAACGGCTTCTGCGGGCAGAACGGGCGGCGGCCCCGGTGCTCCCCATAGTTCCGGGGGTGGGAAACTGCGGCGGGTCATTTGTCCGCTTTTTTGTGCTTGAAGTGCAACAAAAACGTTCCCGTCTGCAACAAATGTGCAATTCAAAAACCGTGAAAATCGTTCATTTTTTCGTGCAATTTTGCCATTTTGGGGCCGGTCTGTCCGTCAATCGGCCGAAATTTCCGTGCAGGCTTTTTTTCGTGCAATTTACCCCCTTGAATTTTTTGGAAAACGTATATAATATAGGATTATAAGGACTGCCCAGCGGGCGTCTATTTTGTGCTATAGGTTTCTGAAAAGTTGTGCGAGGAACACAGTCTCTAGTGAAGTGAGGAGGACGATTATGAGAAAAAAGTCCAAGAAGAAGCAGATCGTTGCGATGACGCTGGCCCTTTCGGTGCTCAGCAGCTCGGTTGGCATGTGCGGTGCCTCCGCAGCCGAAGCCCTGTCCGACACGGATGGCTCCGGCCTGCGGGTGACCGTTGTCCCGCTGGCTGACAATACCGAAACCCCCGCCCCGACCGCCGAGAGCAAGACCCCGGCGCAGGAGGAGGAGACCCCTGCCGAGAAGGAGCAGCCTGCCGCTTCCACCGGCGACAACACCGACCAGACCACCGACGGCGAGGGCGAAGGCGACAACAACACCTCTTCGGACGACAAGCCCACCATCGAGCGCCCGGAGCAGTCCGAGACCGTCGAGACCCTGCCCGGCACCGCCGAGGACAACAAGGACCACATCAAGGGCGAGGACAAGGACGACACCGAAGATAAGGGCGAGACCGGCGAGGAGACCCCCGGCACCGGCGATACGGACACGGAGGAAAAGGGCGAGACTGGCGAGGAGACCCCCGAAGAGACCCCGGAAAACCCGGAGGAAACGCCCGAGGAGACCCCGAAAGAGGATGACACCGACTACAGCTGTGCCTATGACCCGGACACCGGCCACTTCAAGGTCACCTTCAACATCAAGGAAGATGCCGAGGGCGACCAGACCATTGAGCTGAGCAAGGTGCAGGAAGTGGTGCGCAAGAACGGCGAAAGCTATCTTGACACGGACGAAGGCAAAGCAGCGCTGGAAGAAGCCCAGATGTGGGGCGACAAAACCATGAAGTACACCCATAATGGTGTTACTTACATCTATACGCTGGCCACCGGCACCGTGAGCCTTTATCAGGAACCCGGCTGCACCACGATTTTTGACATCTCCCTGTCCAACGGCTCCAAGCATACTTATGTGTACAAGGACAACAGCCTGACTGTTGCCACCCCTGACGTGAGCAATACCGACAAAACTGGTGTCACCGGCTTTGACGGACAGGAGCTGCCGAAGGAATATGCTGGCAATACGAACCTTGAGCTGAAGTACGATAAAAACGCTGCGTCCGGCTGCATGGAGGACTTGGTGGATGCTGCGCTGAAGGAGTACGGCGGCAACCATGATCAGAACCAGTTCCTTGATTCGGAAGGAAAGCTGACCACTCAGTCTACCAGAACGGATGTGCCTGCTGGTACCGAGGTGGAACTGATCAACGGTAAGTACTATGTAAAATCCGGCGATCACTACTATGGCGGCTTCAGCAAGAGCGATGTTCAGACCACCGAAGATGGAAAGACTGTTCTGAACAAAGACAAAAACACTTCCACCCTTGCCTACAAAAAGACCAAGAACGGCAAGAAGGTTGAAAAGGACTATTACGTTGGCCCCTTTACCCACTCCAGCGGTGCTCTGATGACCCAGGATGTCCAGAAGGCACTGAAGCCGTACATGGAAGAAAAGGGTTACACTACTTACGACGACTACATTCTGGACTACTACCGGAAAGCTGATGGCTCCAAGTATGACAGCGTAAGTGAACTGCTGAAAAACGATTCCAAGGCTCTGAAGGAGCTGAGCCGTTCCGGAAAGAGTATGCCGGACAACCCCTCTACCGGAAACAACACCGTTAAGATGGACCCCTCCACCCTTTACGACAACTTCTACAAAAACGTTCTCAGCTTCAAGGTCGGCAATCAGGATACTGTGGATTCTGAGGCAGGCGGCAATGTGGATCACAACCACAGCCACGGCCAGTGGGCTACCGACGGCACCCAGGAGACCATCGGCGATTACATGGCCGACAAACTGAACGAGACCCCCGGTGCATGGGACAAAGCCAACGCCTACTTCAACACCCTGCTGGCCAGCGGCCTGACCGAGGACGAAGCCACCTGGGCTGCATTCGCCATGGCCACCAACATCGACTTCCAGAACGCAGGCAACGACTACCAGAACACCGCATGGAACTGGTACGCCTCCATGGTGCTGCATCAGGCAGACGGCACGCTGGATTTGACCAAGACCGACAAGAAAACCGGCGAGATCATCGGCGATGACGAGGGCGAGGGCCAGACCAGCTTCTACCTGTGGAAGTACGAGACCGACAAGGAAACCGGTGAAAAGGACACCATGTACTGCACCTATGTGGAGCCTACCTACACCACCAACGAGGCAGGCGAACAGGTGCTGGAAAAGGACGGCTTCTACTGCTGGGTCAAGTACGACCCCACCAAGGACAAGCTGACCTACACCGTCACCACCACCAACGGCAAGCTGAACATCGACTATGCTCTGCTGGAAAACGTGGTGTACTACCTGCAGGAAGCCATCGCCCCCGACGGCTACGACGTCGACCCGGAGATCTACGTCATCTGCGATGAGGAGTCCTACAAGGAGCTGGAGGGCACCGAGGTGACCAACCCCGCTACCGGCGCTACCAGCAAGGTGACCGCAGACAGCTGGCTCGGCTCCATCCTCGGCGGCAAGACCCTGTCCATCAACTTCGTCAACACGGCCACCGTGCCCGATCCGGAACCCACGCCGGATCCGGACCCCGTGCCGCCCGTTGATCCGGATATCCCCGTGGACCCCGCCAACCCGGACAATCCCCCGGTGCAGGACGAGACCCCGAGCGATGAGACCCCTGTGACCCCGGAGAACCCCCAGAACCCCGCCGTGCAGGACGCCACCCCGGACGCCGCCGCCCTGCCCCAGACCGGCACCACCAGCTGGATGGCCGGTGTGCTGGCAAGCCTGGGCTCCCTGCTGCTGGCCTGCGGATGGTTCTTCACCCGCAAACAGTATTCCCCCAAGCACTGAGCACCCCTGAACCGCAGGAATCTCTGCACTGACGCATAAGAACCGCCGCATCCTGTGCCTTGCAAAAGGCCGCCGGGTGCGGCGGTTTTGGTTGTGTGCCGCGCACAGCTGCGGGGGTTCGCGGCGTTTCGCACAAGAAGCGGTGCAAAGCGGCTGTTATATTTGGCGCAGCTGTCACTTGAACATTTTTCAGTGCAGGGTATAATAAAGCTATCGGAACAAAGGCGTTCCGCAGGGGCATCGTCTGCCCTTGCGGGGCGCTTTTTTCGTTTTCCGGGGTGCGGAGGGTGCCGCGCCCGGCAGAGCACAATTTGGAGTGTCAAAAGGATGGGAAAGACTATGCAAAACTTTACAGAGCAAACGCACACCCTTGGCCTGTACGATCCACAGTTTGAGCACGATGCCTGCGGCATCGGCGCTGTGGTGGACATCAAGGGCCGCAAGAGCCACCAGACCGTGGACGACGCTTTGCGCATCGTGGAGCGGCTGGAGCACCGCGCCGGGAAGGACGCCGAGGGCAAGACCGGTGACGGCGTGGGCATTCTGCTGCAGATCAGCCATAAATTTTTCTCCAAGGTGGCCGATGAATGCAACATCCGCCTTGGCAACGAGCGGGAATACGGCGTGGGCATGTTCTTCTTCCCCCAGAACGAGCACATGCGCGCCCAGGCCATGAAGCTGTTCGAGGTGGTCACCCGCAAGGAGGGGCTGGAGTTTCTGGCCTGGCGCAAGGTGCCCGTGGACCCGGACGCCGTGGGCCAGAAAGCCCGCGACTGCATGCCCTCCATCTGGCAGTGCTTCATCAAAAAGCCCGCCAAGGTGAGCAAGGGCATCGACTTTGACCGCAAACTGTATGTGGTGCGCCGCGTGTTCGAGCAGGCCAGCAACGGCACCTATGTGCCCAGCCTGTCCAGCCGCACCATCGTGTACAAGGGCATGTTCCTGGTGCACGACCTGCGCCGGTTCTACGCCGACCTGCAGGACCCCGACTACGAGTCCGCCATCGGCATGGTGCACAGTCGCTTCTCCACCAACACCAACCCCAGCTGGATGCGTGCACACCCCAACCGGTTCATCCTGCACAACGGCGAGATCAACACCATCAAGGGCAACACGGACGCCATGCTGGCCCGGGAGGAGAGCATCTCCAGCCCCATCCTGCAGGACGACATGAACAAGATCCTGCCCATCATCAACACCTCCGGCTCGGACTCCGCCATGCTGGACAACGCGCTGGAATTTATGGTGATGAACGGCATGGACCTGCCCCTGGCCGTGATGATCACCATCCCGGAGCCGTGGGAGAACAACAAGAACATCAGCCCCAAAAAGCGGGACTTCTACCAGTATTACGCCACCATGCTGGAGCCGTGGGACGGCCCCGCCGCCATCCTCTTCTCGGACGGCGACGTCATGGGCGCGGTGCTGGACCGCAACGGCCTGCGCCCCAGCCGCTATTACATCACCAAGGACGGCCGCATGATCCTGTCCTCTGAGGTGGGCGTGCTGGAATGCGACCCGGAGAACATCCTCGTCAAGGACCGTCTGCGCCCCGGCAAAATGCTGCTGGTGGACACCGTCAAGGGCGAAGTGGTGGATGACGAGAAGCTGAAAGAGTTCTACGCCAGCCGCGAGCCCTACGGCGAATGGATCGACCGCAATCTGGTGGAGCTGGCAAAGCTGCGCATCCCCAACGTGAAGGTGGAGGGCTACACCGGCGACCAGCTCACCCGCCTGCAGAAGGTGTTCGGCTACAAGTACGAGGACGTGAACACCCTCATCCTGCCCATGGCCCGCACCGGAGCCGAGCCTTCCGGTGCCATGGGCACCGACACCCCGCTGGCCGTGCTCAGCAGCCAGCATCCGCCGCTGTTCAGCTACTTCAAGCAGCGGTTCGCCCAGGTCACCAACCCCCCTATCGACGCCATTCGCGAAAAGGTGGTCACCTCCACCAGCGTGTACATCGGTGCCCACGGCAACCTGCTGGAGGACAAGCCCGAGAACTGCAAGGTGCTCAAGGTGCACAACCCCATCCTGACCAGCACCGACCTGCTCAAGATCAAGTACATGAACGTGCCGGGCTTCAAGGTGGCCACGGTGTCCATCAACTACTACAAGAACACCAGCCTGGAAAAGGCCATCGACCGGGTGTTCCTGGAAGTGGACCGCGCCTATAAGGACGGTGCCAACATCATCATCCTGTCGGACCGCGACGTGGACGAGTACCATGTCACCATCCCCAGCCTGCTGGCCGTGTCGGCGGTGTCCCAGTACCTCATCCGCACCAAGAAGAGCACCGCGCTGGCCCTCATTCTGGAGAGCGCCGAGCCCCGGGAGGTGCATCACTTTGCCACCCTGCTGGGCTACGGTGCCTGCGCCGTCAACCCCTATCTGGCCCACGAGACCATCGGCCAGCTCATTGATCAGGGTCTGCTGGACAAGGATTACTATGCCGCCGTGGAGGACTACAACAACGCCATCCTCAACGGCATCGTGAAGATCGCCTCCAAGATGGGCATCTCCACCATCCAGAGCTACCAGAGCAGCCAGATTTTTGAGGCCGTGGGCATCTCGCAGGAGGTCATCGACAAATACTTTACCGGCACCGTGAGCCGGGTGGGCGGCATCACCCTGGCCGACATCCAGGCCGACGTGGAGGCCACCCACAACGCCGCCTTTGACCCGCTGGGTCTGGACATCAACATGGAGCTGGCCGACGGCGGTGCCCACAAGTTCCGCAGCGGCAAGGAAGAACACCTGTTCAACCCCCAGACCATCCACCTGTTCCAGAAAGCCTGCTGGACCAACGACTACGGTGCCTTCAAGCAGTTCACCAACACCGTGGACAACATGGGCAAGGACGGTGTGCACCTGCGCAGCCTGCTGGACTTCAACTTTGACCCGGACGGCGGCATCCCGCTGGACGAGGTGGAGCCGGTGTCCTCCATCGTCAAGCGCTTCAAGGGGGCCGCCATGAGCTACGGTGCCCTGAGCAGCGAAGCCCACGAGACCATTGCACTGGCCCTGAACCGTCTGGGCGGCCGCAGCAACACCGGCGAGGGCGGCGAGCCGGAGGACCGCTACCACAGCGAGAGCAACTCCAAGATCAAGCAGGTGGCTTCCGCCCGCTTCGGCGTCACCAGCAAGTATCTGGTGTCCGCCGAGGAGATCCAGATCAAGCTGGCACAGGGCGCAAAGCCCGGCGAGGGCGGCAACCTGCCCGGTGCCAAGGTGTACCCGTGGATCGCCAAGACCCGCCACAGCACCACCGGCGTGGGCCTCATCTCGCCCCCGCCCCACCACGACATCTACTCCATCGAGGACCTGGCCGAGCTGATCTACGACCTGAAGAACGCCAACCGCAGCGCCAACATCAACGTCAAGCTGGTCAGTGAGGCCGGTGTGGGCACCATTGCGGCCGGTGTGGCCAAGGGCGGCGCACAGGTCATTCTGGTGTCCGGCTACGACGGCGGCACCGGAGCCGCGCCCCGCACCTCCATCCAGAACGCGGGCCTGCCCTGGGAGCTGGGCATCGCCGAGACCCACCAGACCCTGATCCTGAACGGCCTGCGCACCCGGGTGCGCATTGAGAGCGACTCCAAGCTGCTCTCCGGCCGTGACGTGGCCATCAGCTGCATGCTGGGCGCGGAGGAATTCGGCTTTGGCACCAGCCTGCTGATGGCCGAGGGCTGCGTGATGATGCGCGTGTGCAATCTGGACACCTGCCCCATGGGCATCTGCACCCAGAACCCGGAGCTGCGCAAGCACTTCCACGGCAAACCGGAATACATCATCAACTACCTGACCTTCGTGGCACAGGAGCTGCGGGAGTACATGGCCAAGCTGGGCGTGCGCACCGTGGACGAGCTGGTGGGCCGCACCGACCTGCTGCGCGTGAAGGACGCTGCCCCCGGCAGCCGTGCTTCCAAGATGGATCTGGACTGCATCCTGCACAACCCCGCCATCGCAAACAGCAACGTGCACTTTGTGCCCGCTGACACCTACGACTTCCATCTGGAGAACACCCTCGACATGAAGGTGCTCATGAAGAAGTTCAAGCTGGGCAGCAAGACCCCCCAGAGCGTGACCCTGAACGTGTCCAACACCGACCGCGCCTTTGGTGCCATCTTTGGCAGCGAGATCACCCGCAAGTACGGCAGCACCCTGCCGGATGACGTGTTCACCGCCCACTGTGTGGGTGCCGGCGGCCAGAGCTTCGGCGCGTTCATCCCGGGTGGCCTGACGCTGGACCTGGTGGGCGACTGCAACGACTACATGGGCAAGGGCCTGTCCGGCGGCAAGATCGTAGTGCGCCCGCCGCAGGGCATCTCCTTCAAGCCGGAAGAGAACATCATCACCGGCAATGTGGCCCTGTACGGTGCCACCAGCGGCAAGGCCTTCATCTCCGGCGTGGCCGGTGAGCGCTTTGCCGTGCGCAACAGCGGTGCCACCGCCGTCGTGGAGGGCGTGGGCGACCACGGCTGCGAGTACATGACCGGCGGCACCGTGGTGGTGCTGGGTTCCACCGGCAAGAACTTTGCGGCCGGTATGACCGGCGGCATCGCCTATGTGCTGGATGAGAACTGGGACTTCTACCAGCGGG
>ERZ773216.2332-NODE-2332-length-18961-cov-19.623136_pt1 | contig 18961 bp, 14 predicted proteins | sample MGYA00511259_ERZ773216 | MGnify/ENA primary metagenome ERZ773216 (study PRJEB29015, sample SAMEA2737764) | human gut metagenome | biome: human gut; feature: human-associated habitat; material: faeces | place: China | collected 2012 ... | reverse complement strand
TCCACAGTGACAGAGGCAGCCAGTATGTATCGAAAGAATATAAAAAGGCAACAGCAAAAATGAATCGAAGCTATTCCAAGAAAGCTTTTCCTTGGGATAATGCCTGTATCGAATCCTTTCATTCGCTGATAAAACGGGAATGGCTGAACCGCTTTATGATCAGCAATTACAAACATGCATACCGCCGGGTATTTGAATACTTGGAAATGTTTTATAATACCAAACGAATTCATAGTCATTGCGATTATATGTCACCCGATGATTTTGAAAGATTGTATCAACAGGCAACTTCGGAATTGCTGGCAGGTTAGAATGAGAAAAACTCATTTTAACTTGTACTAAATCTTGACATAGGACCACATTGATTGAGGAGCGGGTGCGATTATCAGGGATGAATAAAAAAGATTTTTATATCCGTAGCTGCATATATAGTAACATATGCGTGGTAGGTTCTGAAGAAAATGTGCAGAAAATTGTAGATGCCGTACAGGAACTTACCTATACAATGAAGGAAATCGTTAGTCAATTACAGGCTGACGATTTTTCTTTATCAGAGGAAAGTTATAGAGAACTGCGTATTGACGTATTGGCGTTGGCAGTAACCTTGGTGGATATTTTGGATGGTGCAGCGTATCTATTTCATAAAAAGCCGGTGGAAGATACAAAGCGATGGAAGATGGAACTGGAACAGATGGGAGATGTGATTTATGATAAGATGTAATTTTTTGATTTGCAGTAAAAATAAGATAAATTAAAACTTGATTTGACACATATTAAAAATTCAAAGATTGATTATAAAAGGTCAGATTCATCAGTAACCATCGGGTTTGACCTTTTATATTGTAGAAATATGACATAAAATGGATATGTGATCATGACGATATAAGGTATAATAGACCTGTTGAATTTAACAAATCGGAAATGAGTGGAGTAAATTATAATGAAACATAGAACAGAAATTATTATTACAACAATTATCACAATTTTAATATGTTTTGTGGCAGTTCCAGTGGGTGTTAATTATGCATTTCGTTATGAGGCACCGGTAGACATATTAGCTGCTCGCTGGAAAGCATCGGATGCTCTTAACTATATTGCAACAGTGCTAGCGTTTATAGGTACATTTTTCTTGGGTTTGGTTGCATGGAAACAAAATACAGATTTAAAAAAAATCGAGACAAATATGTTTATTGCAAACAACTCTTGTGAAGTCTTTTTGGAAAGTATTGAGCTAAAGAGCCTCAATCAGATTGCATGTAATCTTGCTACCGAACACATGGAGTCTATTGTAGTGGAAGAGGGAATACAAGGGCTTGATTATAGGAGTTATCAAATTGCAATTTGCCTTAAACGCAAGTCGGGATTTTCTACGCAGGTTCGAGTTAATGATATGGCGATATTTATTGGTGATGAGACAACTACAATTCCTATATGGACAAAACGATATGATGATACATTTAATAAAATTGCAATTACAGAAAATTATAATCGGTTCGATGTTACTGTGTTATTAAAGCCAGAAACCAAAAAGAAAATGATTGATCATTTAAATGATAATTGCAAAATAGTGATAGATATGAATATAGAACTTGTGTCTGCAAGTTATGTATCTACCAAAATGCAATGTCGAGGAGAATTTATAAAAACAAATTCAGATAATCTTGAAAATGATTTTAAGCTGTCTGGCAAAGAACCAATGTGTTTCTGGAATGGAAATATTATGTATTCCGAGAAGGATGTGGTTACAAGACTATAAATATGAATTGTGCAAACACATAATTTAAGGGGTTCATTACCTGTTATAATTTATTATTAAATTCTTGGCAAACCCTTATAAATACTAACTTTTCTGTATGAGTGCTTCCCCTTATGTGTTTCCTTGTGTTATATCGTTTCACAAGGATTTACGAACCCTCATAAGGGCAAAAATAAGGGAAGCAAAATCGCATAACACATTATAACACAATATGATTGGACTGTGTGAACTGATTGAAATGCTTTGAATAGCTGATTTGACATATTGGCTCTTTATAACCGATTTAAGCGTGGTTCAAGAATATATGGGAAAAGGGATTGGCAAAGCATTAGTTTGTAAACTACATGAATTAGTGGGTGGAATCAACTGAGCCATTATACAATAATATAATAATGTACACTTGTATTAACGAAAATGCTATACCATTTTATGAAAAGCAGGAATGAAAACACCAAATGATGTTATGGTATATGCGTAGAACAAACTGCAAATTATAAACAACCTTAAAAAAGTCAAGATAAATTCCTTCATAACAGCTATACTAGACTCACATCGCGATGAAAATTTGTTACTTGTAACGATACGGAGGTTTTGATATGAGTTATCCATCAAATGTAGGTGCCATTATATGTTACATTGAGTCACATATAAGGAAAGATAAATTTGATTACAATGAGTTGGAACGGCGTGTAGGTTTTTCAAATGCATATATCAGAGAAATGTTTAGTAAGAATACTGGATGTTCATTGGCAAAATATGTGCGGATGAGAAAAATCAAATGCTCTGCCTACGAGTTGCTTTATACGGATATGTCCATTTTGGATATTGCTTACTTGTACGGATTTTCAAATCCTGAAACTTATACGAGAGCATTTCAGAAGATTGTCGGAATGGTTCCAAGTACATTCCGAAGAATCAGACCAATCATTGGAAAGGAAGAACTTGCAGTTGGTGTATATGGTATTGGACTTCTTGACAAAAAAGAGCGAAGGAGCGATATTTTTATGAACAAGAATGTACACAAAGGTAATGAAAGCACGATTCTGTATGGTGTTCCAAGAGTTGGATATGGAACGTATGGCGGGAATACACCATATCCGATTTGTTTAAAGGCATGTTGTGAGTATCTAGGAGAAGATTTGGAGTATTATTTTACAATGGTTTCCAGTGCGGCGGCATTTCGTCTGGTGTGGAACACCGAGTGCTGGGATTTAAGTAATGTTGATATATTCCATACATTGGAAGAAACCAATGAAATCTATGAGCTTACTGCAAAGGCATTAGGCAGGGAGTTTTCTTTCTTAGGAAGAGATGAAGGTACAACGAAAGAAGAATTTATAAAGTTCATTAAGGAACACATTGACGAGGGATATCCTTGCATTGCACTGGGAATTATCGGGCCACCGGAGCCATGTATTATCACAGGCTATCGAAAGAATGGGGAAGAATTGTTAGGATGGAATTTTTTTCAAAATGACCCGGAATTTGCGGCTAATATTCAGATAGATGAGTCAGGATATTTTGTGTGTAGCAACTGGTGGGAGAATACAGATACACAGGCGGTGATGTGTATGGGTGCCATTGCAGGAGAGAAGATTACGCATGAAGAAATTACAGCTAATGCCGTAAAGGTGCTTACAGGAAGAAAAGAATACAGCTATTGTAAAGGTTTAGATGCATATGATGCATGGAAGGAAGCATTACAGCAGGATAATGAGTTTACGGTAATGGATAATCTGTTTGTATTATTTGAAAAAATGTTGTGTCAGATGGATGCTATGTCCTGTATCACCGATGGACGTACCAATGCAGCAAGATATTTTAGTAAGCTCGCAGAAACAGATGTGATGAAACAGGCGGAATATAATGAAATAGCAGAGGCATTTACAAAGTGTGCAAAGACCATAGAAAAAATGTGGAGCTTGTTTGGAGATACCTCTGATATGGAAGGCATGCTTACAAAACTTGCAGATAAATCAGTACGTGTTGAAGTGTGCAAGCTCATTGATATTGCAAGGACTGCTGATGGTAAAGCCTTGGAGTTGATAAAGTGTACGAGTGATAAATAATTGGGTGATATGGAGGACATCTACAACTATATTGCAAATATCCTTCAGGCGCCGGAAAATGCTATGGGACAATATAATCGGATTGCAGATGCAATACAAAAATTAGATATTTTTCCAGAGCGTGTGAGGATTATGAAATCGGAGCCGGAGCATACGATGGGGCTTAGACAGCTTTCGATAGACAATTTCTCGGTATTTTATGCTATTGAAGGTGATAAAGTGATTGTTACGAGGGTACTGTATAGTGCTTCGGATATCAGCAAGAGATTATCGGAAAGCTAACGGCGATGATTAATAACGTAAATACATTGTCTTAAATGTATCAGATATAAGAAATTTATTTCAAGAAGTGCTGGGTAGTTACCATTGTGGTAGCTACCTTCTTTTCTTGTTACAATTTGCATATTTGCAGAAGTATTCGTCTGTAGGATAGGAATTTGTTGCCTTTAAAAGAACTAGAGCCAGAAAATCAGCAAGAATATAGTGAAGAAAATGTCATGAGAAAAAATATAAATGTGTAATATTGCAGAAAATGGAAACCATATATATAAACAAATGAAGAAATTGAGATAATGCAAGATACATTTAGAGAAAAAATCGTCAAATGAAGAAAATTGATTGACGTATATTTGAAATCATCATATAATATTATAAAAAAGCAAAGAGAGGAGGACGAAATGATATGATAACAAAGATTTCAGTTGAAAATTTTAAGTCCTTTGATCAGGCAGTTGAGATGACCATGATTTCATCATCAAAGATTCGAACGAAGGTGGATCATCGGGTACAGGTAGGAAGTAAAACCAGATTATTAAAGCATGCCATTATATACGGAGCCAATGCTTCAGGCAAGAGCAATCTGGTAGATTTTTTTCGTTTTTTTAAGGCAACTCTGGATGGAGGGATTCCTTTATGGGGAACGAGGCATTTTTGTAGAACTAATCCGGAAAATGAGGGACGTGACAGTATATTTGAAATTCAAATGGAGATTGACGGTAAGTTTTACGCTTACGGATTTTCAGCAGTATTATCCCAACGGACGATTACCGGAGAGTGGTTGTATGAATTATATCAAAATGGCTCTGCAAAATGTATATATGAGCGAGAGAAATCCGCAAAGCCGGTATTAGATGCTTCGATTAAATTGACTTCGGAGGAGCAGAATCGATTCGACACATATGCGGATGATTTTGAGGATAATACATCGGACCTGTTTTTGACAGAGATGAACCGTGGAAAAAAGTATGCAGAAACATCAAAGCTACAGATATTCCAAAAAATTTACAGATGGCTGAGAAATAGTATTATCATTATTACCCCAGATTCCGGGTTGACAAATTTTCAGTATTATTATGAGGAAGAATCTCTGTCTTTGATCAATGATCTGATAACTACGTTTGATACGGGAATATCAAATGTACGCATAGAGGAAATTGATATTAATGAATTATCTAAGATGCTTCCGAAACAGATATTTGAAGATATCTTAGAAAAGGTAAGAAATAGTATTGCTCATTCAAAAAATCCTCATTTTAGAATGTCCGGTCGATCAGACAAGTGCTTCTTTAATATAGAGGCAAACGGAAATGACGAGCCAAAAATTACTACGATCAAGCTTACGCATGGTAAGTCGGTATATAATTTTGATTTTTCAGATGAATCGGATGGAACCAGAAGGTTATTTGATCTGATGGATATGTTGCTTTTGAAAAGGGAAGATGTTGTGTTTGTAGTAGATGAATTGGAAAGAAGTCTGCATCCAAAGTTGACAGAACATTTTTTGGAATTATTTAGTGAGCTGCATAGAGAACGTAAGACGCAGTTGATTTTTACTACTCATGAAGCATCTATTATGGATCAAAGATTGTTCCGGAGAGATGAGATATGGTTTATCGAACGTGGGGAACAGGGAAGCAGCAGGCTTTATTCTTTGGATCGATTTAAGGAGCGTTATGACAAAGTGCTTAGCAAAGCATATTTGGAGGGGCGTTATGGTGCAATACCGGTATTTGAAAAATTCCGGTTTGGGGAGGGGGTATAGTTATGGCTCCTATCCGTACATATACAGATTGGAATAAACGTCTGTCTGATCAGGAAGATCAGATAGAACCATATCGAAAATATTTCTTTATCTGTGAAGGTTCCAATACCGAAGTGTGGTATTTTAAGAAGTTGATTGATTTAAGGAAGCAGTTAAGAATCCATCCACTGATCGATATCAGGTTAATGGAAAAGACGGAAGAGGATAAGACGGTGTCCAATCCGAAAGCATTGATAAAGTTTGCAGAAAAACAAAAAGGGATCACGGAAAATAAATTCGATCAAAAGCATGATAAAATGGTTATTGTTTTTGACGCAGATATTTACAAGGGAGATCCGGCAAAGTATAATGAGATTATAAAACTTGGAGGAGACAATCTTTTGGCGGTTACAAATCCAAGCTTTGAACTGTTTTTACTATTACATTATGAAAATTCTTATGAGGAGCTTATTAAGCCAAATGAGGAAGAGATATTATGTAATAAGAAAACAGGAAAACGAAGATATATGGCAGCGCTGTTTACTGACAAAAGTGGAATGAATCCAAAAGAAAATCCTGCGGTCGGAGATCTTGCAGCGAATATTGATATTGCTACAGAGCAGGAGAAGCAGCTTAATCAGGACATTTATAAGGCGATGGGAAACCTGACAAGCAATGTGGCTGCAATCATTCAACAGATCCGGGATGACAAGGCGCTGGATTAGCATTGATATAGACCATATGATAGCGTAGGATTCTTGTGGTAACCAACACATGCTTTGGCAATCATTTGGTAATCGAATCTGAAAAAAGCATATGGATACCATAGAAAAGGACCTTGGTTTTAGTATCAGAGGAACAATAAAATCCTGCAAAAATGGAGGATGGACAAATATGAGAGTTGAGTTCGAATAGGAAGAAAATAGCGGGAAGCCTTGTAAATAGGGGATTCCTGATTTTGATATAAGCAAAATTGTTGAGTGATTTTGGATAATATTCTGCTTAGTGTATAGAAAATTGCAAAGGGGATTATGAGAAATGAAGATTGATTTATTAATGGTTGATACTTTTGAAGACAGTGAATTGGAATTAGAAAAAAATTACATTTATTTTTGGAAAAAACGGAACTGGAAAATCGACGTTTACAGAGGAAATTAAAAAAATGACTTCAGATTACGATGTTTCAGTCTTTCAGGGATTTAGGAAGGTAGGTATATAATGATAAACAGCTCTTTAACAGTGGAATGTAATAAGATATTTAATTTTTGGAAATTAGAAGAATATTTTACACCATCAGATTATCCGGCATTGGCTTTAACAATAAAAGAGGGAAAACAGAATATTCCGTTTGATGCGTATAATAATGAATACAGTATCAGAAGTTTGCCATTAAAAAGATACAAGGCTCATAATGAGTATTTGAGGCAGAAGAACAAATCTGATGAGAGGTTATATAATCGAGCAAATATTTATTGTGGCTGTTATAGAACTAAAGATTTCGTTGAAAAAATGGCTGAAAAGTGCAAATTGGATATGGAAAAATATGCGGAGATAAATGAATTAACAGGACGGTTTTATGCTTTTTCTGTTCAGATAGATTTAGATGGAAAAATTACAGAAGAAGGCGTGCAAGTTAGTCCGTTCTTTTATGCTGTACTTTGTATGATAAAAGCCGAGGACATAAATGTTAATATTATGCAAGGGAATATATGGAAGTTAAATGAAGATGTAAACGAAATACTTAAACAAAATAATGTACGAATATTGGAGTTTACGGATGTAACAATAGTAAAAAATATTATATTTGATAAACTGAAAATTGAGTCTGAAAGTGAAGTTGGGCTAAAAAATGCTTCAGATAAAGTATATGCATGTAAAGGCTTGAAAAAAGAAGATGAAACAAGTGACTTTACCAGTTTTTATTTGGATGAAATAGAAAATGTTCAGAAAAACTATAAGAATAATGAGAATTTAATAAAATATACCACCTCATTATTGGCAGAAAAACAAAAAAGGATAATGATAGATAGCGATGTTTGTTCCATGAAAAAATGGTTGGAGGTAGATAGATTTCCAATGGGAAAATATCCATCAAAGTTTTCTCCGACATTAATGCAGCAAATAGCTGTAAATATAGCAATATCAGAAAAGGATAGAAAGGAAAAAATATTTTCAGTAAATGGACCACCAGGAACGGGAAAAACAACTCTTCTGAAAGAAATAATAGCGTCAAATGTTGTCCAATTAGCAGAAGTTTTAATTAAATATGGAATAGGTGGTAGTAATTTTGTTTCTAGGAAAGTTGAATCCGCATCAAATGCTAGTTATACAGAAAAATATTATGAAATACCAGAAGAAATTTCTAAATATGGAATTCTTGTGGTATCAAATAATAATGGAGCTGTAGAAAATGTCACACTCGATTTACCGAAATCTGGCGATATGGGAAAGGATAAAACTAGGACAGATTACTTTGACAGAAAAATAAATAAAGAAGTGTATTTTTCAGCGGTAGCAGATAATCTTTTAGGTAAAGAGGGCGGTGCATGGGGATTAATATCAGCTCGTATGGGAAGAAAATCCTATATTACAGAAGTTTTAGAATCTTGTGTGTTCGCTAAAAAAAATGATGCTTCGGATAAAGTGACATTAGATCTTGCAAGAGAAGATAGTATTTCGTGGGAGGAAGCTGTTGATAAGTTTAATGTAGCTAAAAAAAAGGTTTTGTTATTAAGAGAAGGCATAAAAAAAGACCAAAAACTCTTGGATGATTTTTATAAAGAAGGAGAGCGTTTAGCGAAGAGTAAATTGGATTTAAAACAGTTGCTCATAGAAAAGAAGCAATTAAATGTAAAGTCAAATGAGATAAGAACGGAATTAGAAAGTAATGAACAGTTGACTTTAGAGCAGGAAGAGGAAATTAAGTATATTAAGGAACATAGCTCTATTTTTAAGAAAATACTTATTCTTTTGGGGATAGGGAAAATAGGTAAGCATGTTGCTGAAAAACAAAAATATGTTGATGAGTTAATAATTAAGCACGAAGATGTTAAACGTAGATATAGTTTAGCCGTGAGAAATACAGAAGAAGTATGTGCAAAAATTGAAAAGCAATATAGTATAAATTCTACTTTAGAAAAGACAGTACAAATACTTGAGGAAAAAATATATGGAAATAATGAGTCGTTAAAAAACAAATACAAAAATAATTTTGCAGACAGAAGTTTTTATGAAAATATCAAAGAATCTGAGGAGTCGCAGAATGCGTGTCCATGGACATTTGAGGAATATGACATGGCTAGGGAGGTATTGTTTTATGCTTCATTGCAAGTGCGAAAAGCGTTTATCTTGGAATCACCATATATAAAAAGAAATTTGTTTGTATATGAAGCATATAACAGTGGGAAATATACAATAGCAGAGAAACAACAGATGTTCCCACATATATTTAATTCATTGTCAGTAGTGATACCTGTGTTGTCCTCTACTTTTGCTTCGGTGGGAAGATTTTTGAAATATGCTGGTAATATGAGTTTAGGTATGCTTATTATTGACGAATCCGGACAAGCAGTTCCACAGTCTGCTTTAGGAGCTATTTATAGAACAAGGCAAGCAGTTGTTGTGGGAGATCCGCTACAAGTAGAACCTGTTATAACAATTCCTAAAGTGCTAATTGACATATTAGCTGATAGTACTTGTGTAGCAAATGAATATAAGGTGATTGAAAATTCGGTTCAGACATTTGCTGATAATATAAATGAATTTAATGGTATGATTGGGGAACGTCAGGTTGGTTGTCCGTTGGTTGTTCACAGAAGGTGCATAGAACCAATGTTTTCTATTTCAAATTTGATTTCATATGACAATAGAATGTTTAATAAAACAAATAAGAGGGAAGAATATTTGAAACCCGAAAATCCATTTTTGATAAAAAAATCAGGATGGATTAATGTAGAAGGGACAGAAAATGGTGGTAAGGATCATTTTGTGAAAAAACAAGCAGAGAGAGTATGTCAATTAATGGAAGATGCAGTACATATATATTCCGATTTGTTTGAGACAGATGATAAGATTTTTATAATTACACCTTTTAGAACAGTTGCAGAATCAATGCGTAAGTTTGTCATTAGCTACTTTTCAGTAAAGGGATATGATAAGGAAATATTGTCAAAATGGACGAAAAATTGTGTTGGTACAGTACATACTTTTCAAGGTAAAGACGCAAATGAGGTGCTTTTGGTATTAGGTTGTTCAAATAAAAGTGTAGGTGCAATGAATTGGGTGGTAAAGAAAGCTAATATACTTAATGTTGCATGCACCAGAGCAAAATATAGAATAGCAATTATTGGTAATATAAAAGATTGGAAAAATAGAAGGTACTTTAGAGCGTTTATTCCGAATTTAATTGATATAATAAATGTTAAAAAAATAGACGATATGGAGTGAGAATGGGAGATATTGTTATGGTAGTATCATATAAACGATTATGGAAATTATTAGTTGACGCCTGAATCCGTGAAACTTATATTTCCATTGTTCCAGTTTTACACTTAAAATTCAAGGCTGTGGACGTTTGAGTTTCCACATTTTTCAAACCGCTATCACTTGAAACCCAATCCAGCAAAGCTGTTGTGGTAAAATTTAGTTGTAACACCCCGACCTAATGAGTTATAATCTTACTAGGAAGCGAGGTGCACTACATTGAATCAAAATTGCGAACCGGAATTCAAGAAATTCGTGGGTCTCCATCTTGAAGAGGGAAGGCCTGCAGAGGTGTTGCTGAAGAATGTCAAAATAATGAAGAAGCCAAAGCTGAATATGATTACATGATTAGATTTGATAGTAAAGTGTATATTAATAAATAATCTTTCTTGGAAAGCGAGGACACTATGGAACTTGAAATAAGCGTAGAGGATTTATTAAACAAAAGAAAAATTGAATCAGACCGCATAGAGTTTAAAGCGGGATGGAACCCGGATGACATCTATCATAGTGTTTGTGCATTTGCAAATGATTACAACAATGATGGTGGTGGATATATTGCTGTCGGTGTTGAAGAAAAAAATAGAGTGGCAGTCCGTCCAGTGAAGGGAATTCCAGAGTACATGTTGGACGAAATTCAAAAAGAAATGCTTAGTTACAATAATATGATTGCTCCGCCATATTTCCCTAAGGCGATTCCGTTGGAAGTTGACGGAAAATGGATCCTTGTTATTGTGGCGAGAACTGGACAGCAGCGTCCTTACAAATCACCAGAACATGTTACCAGTAAAAAGGACAAGAAATACAATTATTATATTCGTTATCTAACCAGTTCTGTCAAGGCAAATTCAGAGCAGGAAAGGGAATTGATCAATATGGCAGATCAGACTCCTTATGATTGCAGAGCAAATCATAAGGCTGTTTTTGATGACATTTCCCCTGTCCTTTTGGAAGACCATTTGAGAAAAACAGGTAGTAGACTGGCAAAACAGGTTAAGGAACGGGGCGTAGAGGAGATATTAGAAGATATGCAATTGCTGGTAGGACCGCCGGAACTACGTTATATTCAAAATGTAGCAATCATGATGTTTTGTGAGCATCCGGACCGTTTTTTCCCATACACTTATGTTCAGATGACGTCATTTCCGCAGGGGAGTGTAGAAAATCCAAGTGTAAGCGAGGATTTTCCTAATATTACGGGATCCGTACCACAGATGATTCAGGCAACAATGGAACGATTTAGAAATCTTTTTATACGAGAAAAAGTAATCAAGGTTCCAAATCAGATGGAAGCTTTGCGGATTAAGAATTATCCGTATCAGGCAATCGAGGAGGCTGTTGTTAATGCTTTTTACCATAGAGATTACACGTCTTGTGAGCCGGTGACAATTGAGATAGAGCCGGACTGCATTAATATTATGAATTTCCCGGGAATTGATCGGTCTATATCTGAAACGACGATAGCAGAAGGTAAGCGATTTGTTTCAAGATATTATCGTAACAGAAGATTGGGAGAATTTTTGAAAGAATTGGATTTGTCAGAAGGTCATTCTTCTGGGATTCCGACAATACAAGAAGAACTGGAAAAGAACGGTTCTCCACGAGCAGAATTCTTTACGGATGAAGATAGACGAGCTATGAGAATTAGAATTCCGATTCATCCGGCGTTTTTGGAGGGAAACAAAAATGTCGTAGAAAATGTCATAGAAAATGTCATGGACATTTCAGAAAAACGAATTCGCGAGTGTATACCGAGTTACTCAAAGAAAAAGGCAGCTAGAGCGGTTGAAATTGTAAAAATGATTTCAGATAACCCCAAAGTGTCCATTGACGAAATGAGAACCGAGTTGGATGTGACAGATAGAACAATTGCTAGATATATATCCGAATTGAAGGAACATGAAATTATAGTCCGAATAGGACCGGATAATGGTGGCTTATGGAAAATCTTGTTGCAGTAAATGTAAATAAAGAACAACTTTAATATAAGCGAAAATTTTGAGGAGTATGCATTATGAAAAAAGAATTAGTTTATCATTGGCTTGATGGCTGGATTAAAATAGATAAGACACAGTGTGATGATATTGAAAGGCGGTAGAGAGAATTAAATTTACCTACAAACATTTTGTTATAAGAAATATCAGGTATGAATACGACTGAGGGAAAGAAACTGGCAGAACATAGACAGGCTGTAATGCAGGAATTTCTGAATGAGTTTATGATAGAGTGGAAAGGAGAAAAGTGATGGAAGTAAAGTTTTATGATACAGTTAATGACGATCTACTGAAATTTGCAGTAATTATCTCACAGAGTAATGGCAAGTGGGTATTTTGCAAGCATAAAGAAAGGGATACCTATGAAGTGCCGGGAGGGCATAGAGAAGCTGGTGAGAATATTCTTGAAACTGCTAAAAGAGAGTTGCAGGAAGAAACAGGAGCAGTCAAGTTTGAGATAAAACCGATATGTGTATATTCAGTAACCGGTAAAAACAGAGTAAATGATACTGGAGAGGAAACATTTGGACTGCTTTGTTTTGCAGAGATAACTGAATTTGCGAAAGAATTACATAGTGAAATGGAGAAGGTTGTGCTTATGGATGAGTTGCCCGAAAATTGGACATATCCTTTGATACAACCTAAATTGATAGAAAAGTATTTGCAGGTAAAAAATAATTCTATGATTGGAACAACAGTAACTGTCACAGTAGATAGACCATTAGGGAGTTATCATCCACGGCATAAAGATATGTATTACCCAGTAAATTATGGTTACATTGAAGAAATTATGGCACCAGATGGGGAAGAGCAGGACGCTTATATATTAGGTGTAAGTGAACCAGTAAACAAGTTTATAGGTAAAATTATTGCCATTGTTCATAGAAAAGATGATATAGAAGAAAAGTGGGTAGTTGTGCCTGACGGAATGACTTTTTCAAAGGAAGAAATCAGGAGGCAAATTCATTTTCAGGAACAATATTTCGATAGTGAAATTGTGATGTGACATTAAGGAGATTGCTATGTCATTAGGATTAAATAGAGGAACGGTGCAACTTGAACCACGTGCTGAACGATGGGATGGGCTTGTTGTTCAAACACTCAAAATACTGAAATCCATATTAGATAATGATGCTATTGATATACAGCATATTGGAAGTACAGCAATACTGGGAATCAAAGCAAAGCCGATTATTGATATTGCCATTGGGGTAATTGGTTTTGAGAGAATACTGTCACATAATGAGCAGTTACAGAAGAAGGGAATCTTTTATTGTGATTCAGATGTAGAATATTAGATTCTTTATGTAATGGGCGATATTCAAAAGGATATCGTACACTAATGGCAAGAACGGTATAATAGACATTATTCTTAAAAATAATATAATATTTTTTATATATCCTTGCTGAAGTATTAGCTTTTATGATAAAGAAGGGGAGTTGCCGAGAGCTTTGTTACGCTTTGGCACTTTTGAAAGCCTTATTTTGCAAGGCTTTTTGGACATGAATAAATGCAAAATGATATTTTGTACCTATAACCTCAAAATAGATTTTACTGCATAACATTTGGAAAACGGACTGTTGGTTTGCGGAAATTTACGAAAGGAGATATTATGATATATACAGAAAAGAAAAACAGTTATACGGATTATGTAAGGCTGAGAGAAAGCGTTAATTGGGATAATTTTAATAAGGAACAGACTGAAAAATGTTTGAAAAATACATTGTATTCAATAGAAGTTATAGATGATAATACAATTATAGGAATGGGAAGATTGATTGGAGACGGAATGTATTACATGATGGTTGATATTATTGTTGAACCGAGTTATCAAGGTAAAGGTATTGGAAGCAATATTGTTAATAAATTGATAGAATATGTTCATAGAGAAACGCCCGTTGGTGGTCGTTCAAGTATTCAGTTGATTGCTGAAAAAGGGAAAGAAAGTTTTTACGAAAAATTGGGATTTCAATTTATTCCGCATGAATTTTGCGGAAGTGCTATGCGAAAAGTAATTCGCAATTAAGTGTTTGAGTGATGGTAATGAAAATGGGGTTTGTGTTATATAAACCTGAAAAACGTGTTGCTAATCTGTGAGGATTTGCTATAATAAATGAATGTCAACATTTTGGCAACAGAAAATTAGCAAGTCATAATAAATGGTAAAATTGATGAAAAAAACAGGCGTTTATTTGCATGAAACTTAAACAAATACGGATAAGGAGAACGAGGGACACGGTGAGTCTGAGCGAGGGATAAAAATGATGAGAAGTTCTGTCAAAGATCTCCAAGAACAGAATTTTTACAGATGGGGACAGACGAGCTATGAGAATCAGGATTCCGATTCATTCGGCGTTTTGGAGGAAGGTATTGATATAAAAGAAAATGAAGAAAAAGCGACGAATTATAGCCGTAGTGACTGTGAGTTTTAATGTTGCGCTATTTAGATATTAACACTAGAAAATTAAGAAATGAAGGGGAAGTTAATGAAGAAAACAAAAAGAAGACATGTAATAGTTGCCAATTTTATAAAGTTTTTTCGGGATTGTGTTTATGAGGTAAAGAACGCTGTTATGCGATGTGCAGATAAGTTGCAACTTAATGTCAATAATACACAAAATTATGGTTATGTTGATTTAGCTCCAACAGATGATGCGGATAACATATCAGAATACTTGAGGGCATTGGAGTGGGCATTAAACGATAAAAATATTACCAATATAGCGCTTGCAGGCCCTTATGGAGCAGGAAAAAGTAGTATTATAGAGACCTTTCTTAGGATTCATCCGAGTATCAAGTATATTAATATTTCTCTGGCTATGTTCAGAAAGAATGATCAAGATGCGATACAGCAAGGGGATGGGGACAATTTTGAAAAACAATTAGAGGAGGGGATCCTTAAGCAACTTTTTTATAAAGTTCATTATTCAAAAATTCCCCAGAGTAGATATCGAAAACTTCATAAAGTTTCATTAGGCATAAGCCTTATGCATGTGATATTCACCGGAGCATTAATAATAGGACTGATGTTTTTCCTTGCACCAGGGAAACTAGAAGAGTTAAAAAATGCGTATTCCAATATGATGTTCATATTGTTTGGAGAGAGAGTACTTTATTATGTGTTATGTACTGGTGTAATGGGAATGGTTATAATAGCAATTATGACTGTTCTGTTTAGATGGATAAATACAAAGTGGAGATCTATTGAGATTAATATTGCAGACAAAGCCGTGATAAAGGCAGAAGAAAAAGATGAGGCATTATCTTTAAATAAAAATATGGATGAAATTTTGTATTTTTTTGAGGAAACTAATTATACACTTATTGTCATAGAAGATCTTGATAGATTTAACACTCCGGAGGTTTATACAAAGCTTAGAGAGATAAATAAGGTAATTAATAGTTATGATGCTATTCAAAGAAAAATTGTATTTATTTATGCCTTAAAAGATGACATATTTCATAGTGAAGATAGGACAAAATTATTTGATTTTATTATACCAGTTGTACCTTATATTGATGTGACAAACTCAGGGGAGTATTTAAAACGAAATTTAAGGATATTAAAATCCAATGGCTTGGAGTTTGATATCCCTAATGACTATATTACGAATGTGGCACCTTTTATTTCTGATATGAGAGTACTTAACAATATTTGTAATGAATTTATTGTTTTCAAAAAGAATATAAAAGATAGTCAGGATCTTGATAAACTTCAAGATGTACAGATGCTTTCACTTATAATCTTTAAGAATATGTATCCTCGAGAATTTGCAAAATTACAAGAGTCGGAGGGGATGATAAAGGAAGCTTATCATGACAAAAGTAGTTTCGTAAAGGAAATGTCGGGTGATTTGGAGAAGGAGATAGAAATCGCAATGGGAGAAAAAGAAAAATCTGATGGTTTGGGGATGCTGGATGTCGAGGATATTAAGTTGGCTTTTATTCAGAAATTGGTTGGAGATAGAGGTGCGTTCACAAAAATTCAGGTGAATAATACAACCTATACAAAGAGTGAAATTTTAAAAGATGAATTTTCTCTATCACAAATGGGAACGGGAACAGCAAATGTTTTTTATATATCAGCTAACTATTCCTATGGTAGAGAACAATATGAAACTAAAAGGGATATAGAAAAGACGATGTGCTCAGACGGAATAACTTATTTTGAAAAATGTGATAGAGCAATCGCAAGAGACAAGAAACATCGTAAGCAGATTGTTCAAAATCTACTCGATAAACAGAAGAATCTGTACATGTTATGCTCAAAGACGATGAAGACATTGATAAAGGAGTATGGCGCAGATAAAGTATTAGGCGAGAACGTGAGAAAAAATAGTCTACTCGTATTTATGCTCAGACATGGGTATATTGACGATACCTATCAAATGTATATTAATTATTTCTTGTCTGGAAGTGTTACTGCTGATGAGTTAAACTTCATTATCAATGTGCGTAACTATGCTGGAAATTCTGATTGGAATTATAGAATTATACATCCACGTAATGTTATTGATCGTTTGTTTGATTATGAACTTGAACAGCAAAAGGATTGCTTGAATTTTGATTTGGCTGACTTTTTTTATAATGACAATTCGGAATCGAATAAGAAATCTGCATTTACAAAGCAACTGGCAAAAAATGATGCAGATAGTAGAAGATTTATTAAAGAATATTATGTGCGAGTCAAGAATAAGGCAGAATATATAAGAAATATTGCACAGCAGAAAATGTTGTTTTGGTATGATATATGCTCTGATGATGGTCTTGGATATCAGGATAAGGTATCATACTTAAAAGATATTTTTATGTATCTTACAGTAGAAGATATTGTTCTGCAAGATACTGCAGCAAATGACGAGAATCCCCAATATTCAATTTGTACATTTATTGCTGAATCGGACAAAATAATTGAACAATTACAGGATTCGGGTGCGGAAAAGGTAGTGGCGGTATTGACTCAGATTAAGGTTAAGTTGAGAAATGTTGATTTAGAAACCGTGAATGATATTATCATAAAAGGAATTTTTAATAATGAACTTTTTGAAATATCATTAGTTATGCTTCAAAATTATATTAATTTTAAGTTTGGGGAATCAATTGCTGATTTTCAGACAAACATTTATACATATATATTAAAGCAAAAGGATTGTTTGGTTACTGACTATCTGGAGCGTAATATATATAATTTTGTTACAGAGGTGATTTTGCCTACGGAAGCCAATACAAAGGAAGATATAGATACGGTATTTAGATGTATTAAGCTTCTTGAGTATGATAAAAACTTATCAATTCAGCTTATTCAGAAAATGGATATTGTAATGGAAGATTTGAAAGAATGGTATAGAACTATCACTGCAAAGAATGAAGAGGTGAAACCGATTATTGATGCTTTTTTGGCTGAAAATAAGATGTATCCATCCATTGAAAATATAGATGCATATAAAGAAAAATACAAATTTACCGATGAACTGTGTGATTTTGTAGATACAAACATAGATAAATTGATTTCGGATGAAAACCTTGGTGATGCACATGTGAAAGATTTTCTAAAGAAGAGAATTAAAAAGGAAACTATTGAGAAAATTTTGAAGAATTATAAGATAGAGTCGTTTGGGGATAATTTGAATAATTATAATGAAGGTGTAGTAGAGTTAATGATTGTTCAAAGATATTTTAAATATACAAGGAGTAGGTATAATGAAATACAATCTTCATTTGACAGATTATTACCCATTTTTATTAAATGTTACTGGAGAGAATTTGAACAGGATATATCCAACATAAACTTTGAACAGAAGACACTAAATGCTTTATTTGAATCAAAGCTGGACGATGAGAAGAAAGCTGTAATTCTTAATAGAGTCGATGTATTAAACATGACACATGAAATGTTTACTTTCATTAGAGATACAGATGTTTCTGTGTCGAAAAAGTATGTGGAGAAAACATGGGTCAATTTGGAAATCGAGGATAGGTCAGCATTTTTGATAAAATATTTTTCGATATTCAGCATTATTGAGATTGAAAATATGTTTGCACAAATGCCTAAGGAATACCAAGCTTTGAAACGAATGGATAAGAGGCATGAAGTGTTGCTCGAGAAAAATGCAATAAATGAGGTCTTATGTCAAAAGTTGAAAGACGCTAATTATATTTCTTCTTATGGTTCGAAAATAGAAAGAAATGGTATTTCCACAAGCGATAAAGGAAAACTTTTCGCGAGAGTAAGGGCAAAACGGTAGGTGGGTTCAAAATAGTGGTTGTGCTATAATATCTTCATGGCAACGATTTGGCAACAGAAAATCAGTAAGCTAAAATAAAATGTGCAAATGAGGTAAAATATCGGCAGATTTTCAGTAAAACTTAAACAGAATAGCTTAAGTTAAGACAACGACTTGCCGAGTTTGAACAGCAGCCACAAGTCTGGGAAGCCTTATAAACAGGGCGTTCCCGGACTTTCCCCTTTTTTCTGCTACTAATTTGCTACTAAACACATTTTCTTGTGGTGTCATCAGGATAATTACCAACTTGTTAAAATATGGTCCTAAAATGTAATTTTAAATCTTCAAAAAATATAAGTAGAATATTGAAATTGTGCATGGTACAATGAGAAAGGAAAAATTTGAAGTTGACGGA
>ERZ773216.2318-NODE-2318-length-19124-cov-18.052022_pt1 | contig 19124 bp, 20 predicted proteins | sample MGYA00511259_ERZ773216 | MGnify/ENA primary metagenome ERZ773216 (study PRJEB29015, sample SAMEA2737764) | human gut metagenome | biome: human gut; feature: human-associated habitat; material: faeces | place: China | collected 2012 ... | reverse complement strand
AAATGCCTTATGGCAGAGTCCCGCAGGGACATCCGGTGATCGTGGATTATTTCTATCATGAGGAAATCCGTGGGACAGAGAATACAGGAAAAAGAAATCGTTAAACAGAAATTTTACAGGAACATCGCTATATAATGAATGGGAGTATTTAAAAAATAAATACGGATATATTGATTTACTACCAGTAGGAGATTTTTGGTATGGAATTAGATGAAAAATTTAATTTACTTAGAACATTAACTCAAAAAATACGTAGTTATGACAAGCATTTAATAGATACTGTTACTTTTTGTAATAATAAAATGTCTTCAATCGTTTATGATTATTATCCATTTGAGGTTGAAATTAGAGATAACAACTTATATTTTTTTATCATAACAAATCGCAGTGAAAAGAAAATGCTATTTTCGTCATCGCTTAATACTGGCTTTGATAAACTTTGTGACAGTTTGATAAAATGTATAATGACAGATGTAAAAAAGCAGATTCCCAAGAAATTTTTAAAAGCAAAGGGGTTTTTATAATGAATGAAAATCGAGCAGAAATAAAAGCCAAAATAGTGGAAACTGAAATGAAAAAATATTTTGGTAGTTTAGTTTCGAATTTTAATTTGATAGACGCTTTTTACGGCAATGGACATGAAGAATTTAGTTTGGGATTCAAGTATTGTGACTATTTTGATATGCGTTTTAATTATGGTCAAGGTGCTTGCGGATGCTGTATATGTTATGATTGGGGTGATAATAATGAGGCTATACTTATTAAAACCTCAATTGATGGTTGGTGGGAAAAAATTTCAATTCAATGGAAAAAATATTTTCATGAACTTAAAAAAGAACTGGATTTGCGTATTCCCGATGATTATTTAAAAGAATTTTATATAAATCCTAATACCGAAACAAATGTAGTGTGGACTAATGCGAATGCTACGGAACATATGGGGGAGTATGTTGGTCGATTTGGTGAAACAAGTTTTTCAATTGATTTAAGAAGTCAATTGATGTTAGAAAGTTATGTATCTGCTTTAGATCAAGCAATGGGAGAACTTGCAAGCAAACCTTTAGGCAGATATGAAGATCTTAACTTTGGCGGTTGGGTGTTCGGAATTGACACTAAAGAAGGAGTAGTTTTCCATGCATTTTATGAAGGATAGGTGATCATATGAAAATTAAATATATTTCAGATGATTATGAATTATATCTTATACAACAACGATATAGTTTTCAATATGATTTGATTATTGACTGTATAAGTAAAAAAGATAATTTCACAATGTATAAAGTTCAGAAAACATGTCGAAGTGATCCTAGTGATATTATTTATCATGCCTTTTACTATGATCATCAAAGAAAGCATACACCATTAGATATAGCAGTAAACAGTAGAACTAATATTATTGAATATATATCATTTTTTGTTTCTGATTCAATGAAGATAAACAGTAATCAGTTTGATTCATTATTTATTGATAAAAATGAATACTGCTTATTTAGTATGATTGAATGCAATGATACTCATAGGTATTTTAAAATTGAAAATGAAAAGGATAATTTTGTTTATTTTTATGAAAATAATTCTATTTTCTACCTAAACAATAGACATCCTTGTAGCCTGAATATGTATTGCATTTGTGATTTTTGTTGGCTGTTGATCGGTGAAGATGATGAAATTTATGGAGTTAAAGTGAAACTGTAAATTTTTGCTCTCACAACTTCGATAATTTATCATGCTGTTGATTTTTGGCTGGATAGTTTAAAGTTATACAGATTAGTGATGGACGGCAACACTGCTGCGGCAGAACAACTTGCTGCACGAACTAAAATGGACTGCATAACGCATACAATTTTTCTTGCTGACGGAGCATTTTTAGAGCCGATAGCTAACGTATTCATGCGAATGTATCATAGTTATTTTATTTCTTGATTTTTTTAGCTTAATGATATTGGGAGGGCATTGAGTTTATCTTAGTGTCCTGCTCGCTTTTCAATGCAAAAAAATATCCCCTCCAAAGCATTTGCCTTGAAGGGGATTAACTATATGCGTTTTACTGTGGCTTCTTAACGTCTGTCATGACTTCTTTAAGTCCTGTTGCAAGACCTGCAATGCCCTGTATCTCACTTGGTATAATGATCTTTGTAGCCTTGCCATCTGCTGCCTTAGCAAATGCTTCAAGGCTCTTGAGCTGGATTACCTGCTCGTTAGGGTTAGCAGCATTCAGCTTGACGATACTCTCAGCAATCGCCTTCTGTACCATGTCGATAGCTTGCGCTTCACCTTCTGCCTCAAGTATCTTCTGCTCCTTTACAGCGTCTGCACGAAGTATCATAGACTGCTTCTCAGCTTCGGCTGCAAGTATCTGTGACTCCTTGTCTGCCTGTGCTCTGAGTATCTTAGATTCTTTCTCACCCTCTGCAACAAGTACCTGAGATTTCTTCTCAGCCTCTGCCTGAATGACCTTTTCACGTCTTTCACGGTCAGCTTTCATCTGCTTTTCCATTGCGTCCTGAATTTCTCTTGGCGGAAGAATATTCTTAAGCTCAACTCTCTGCACCTTGATGCCCCACCTATCTGTGGCTTCATCAAGAATTGCTGTGATCCTTGTGTTGATAATGTCACGGGAAGTGAGCGTAGCCTCAAGATCAAGATCACCAACAATGTTTCTGAGTGTTGTTGCCGTCAGATTTTCAATAGCTGAGATAGGTCTTTCAACGCCGTATGTGAACTGCATTGCGTTTGTTATCTGGAAGAACACAACAGTGTCTATCTGCATTGTTACGTTATCCTTTGTGATAACTGACTGTGGCTTGAAGTCAACTACCTGCTCTTTGATAGATACTCTTTTTGCAACTCGGTCGATAAAAGGTACTTTTACGTGTAGTCCCGTTCCCCATGCCGCATGAAAAGCTCCAAGTCTTTCAACTACAAATACATATGCCTGCGGTACTATCTTGATGTTGCTGATAACAATGATTATAAGCAATACGATGATAGCTAGCACGATATAAATTCCTGGTTCCATTATATGCCTCCTAAAAATAAGTTTATGTAAGCTGTTACTTTTCTTCTGAAACTATCAGCTTTGCACCGTCAATACGCACTACCTTCACTGGTGTGCCTTCTGAGATCTTTGAGCCGTCCTCAGTTCTTGCTGCCCAATCTGTGCCATCAAGAGTGACCCTGCCTTTGTTCACAGAGTTATCTATAGGCTCAATAACTATTGCAGTTTTTCCCACATCAAGCTCGTAATTTGTTGCAACTGTCTTGTTCTGGAGCTTCTTGACCACAGGTCTTGTAAGCAAAAGAAGTATGATCGAGCTTACGACGAATACGATGCACTGTGTAAGGAAAGAAAGCTTAGCTATGGCACAAAACATCGCAATAAGCGCTGCTATAGCAAGCCATATAGACACAAGTGCCGTTCCTGTTGCGACCTCGCATACAACAAAGAACACAAAAGCTAAAGCCCAGAAAACTATTTTGAGTGTAGCAATTGTCATATGATACCCCCTGTTCCTCTCATTTATTTAAGATTTATTATAACATATTATTTTAAAATTTACAATAGCTAAGACACAATATTTTTGCTTTTTTACCTTTAATCTTCAATGATTTTACATTGACCGCATCATATTTTATTAGCTGTACCCTAATATATACATGTTGACGCTGCTACATAAAGAAAAAAAGTACTTCTAAAAGATAGTTATATAAAAAATTTACAGTAAAAGCGGTAACCCGCTGGAGGTAACCGCTTTTACTATTTGTGTAATTATACGTTGTCGCTGAAATAAACATCATACCAAACAAGGAATGAGAATACTGTCCAGATCTTTCTTGAATAGTCATATTTGCCTGCACGGTGATCGTCAAGAAGCTGTACAAGCTTATCTGTGTGGAAGAACTGTGCCGACTGAGAAGAAGTAAACTTATCCTTTACTATATTATAATACTTATCTTCTTTGAGCCATACCCTGATAGGAACAGGGAAGCCGAGCTTCTTTTTCTTAGCCGTCTGTGGAGGGCAAGCCTGAAGTGCAGCAAGACGCATTGCATACTTCGTTTCAGTTTCAGTAACTCTGTCCTTTACAGGTATCTGCTCTGCAAGCTCCATTACCTTTCTGTCAAGGAACGGTACACGAAGCTCTAGGGAGTGAGCCATGCTCATTTTATCCGCCTTAAGAAGAATATCACCTGTCATCCAAAGGTGCAGGTCAATGTACTGCATCTGTGTTACCTGATCCTGATCTCTTACCTTATCGTAGAAAGGCTTTGTGATAGCCATAGCGTCAGGAGCGTTTGTTTTTATGCTCAGAATGTCCTTGCGCTCTTTCTCAGAGAAGATGTATGCGTTACCAATAAATCTCTCGTCAAGGTCCTTAGAACCTCTTATAAGATAGTTTATGCCGTGCTTGTGAGGCAGTTTCTCAGCAACTGCACCAACAGCCTTTCTGATAGGTCTTGGTATCTTGAAGTAGCTTGCCATATCAGCAGGGTTGTGATAGATGTTGTATCCACCGAATATTTCGTCTGCACCCTCTCCTGAAAGCACTGCCTTGACCTTTTCAGAAGCTATTTGACATACGAAGAACAGAGCCACAGCAGCAGGGTCTGCAAGAGGTTCGTCCATGTGATATTGTATTTTTGAAAGGCTGTTCCAGTATTCCTCAGGGCTGATGACCTTTGAGAAATTCTCCTTATTGATATACTTTGAAAACTCCTTAGCATAACCTATCTCGTTGTACTTTTCGTCCTCGCCAAAGCCTACAGTAAAGGTCTTGTCAACGTTGGCAACAGCGGCAACATAGCTTGAATCAACACCGCTTGAAAGGAAAGAACCTACCTCAACGTCAGCAAACTTGTGTACCTCAACAGAGTTCTTGAAAGTGTCGGATATCCTATTCACCCAATCCTCTAAAGAAGGACCATTGTCCGCATGGAACTTGACTTCCCAATATCTTCTTACGTTCATCTCGCCGTTCTTGTATGTAAAGCAGTGAGCGGCAGGGAGCTTGTAAACATTTTTGAAGAAAGTTTCTGTTGTAGGAGAATACTGGAATGTGAGATAAGTTTCAAGAACGTCTGTGTTAAGTTCCTTCTTGAAATGAGGGTGGTCAAGAAAACTCTTTATCTCAGAACCCCACATAAGAGTTTCGCCCATTTTTGCGTAGTAAAGAGGCTTGATACCGAAGAAATCTCTTGCACCGAAAACCTCATTTGTATTCTTGTTGAAGATAACGAATGCAAACATTCCTCTCAGCTTGTCAAGCATATTCTCGCCCCACTGCTCATAGCCGTGGATAAGCACCTCTGAGTCGGTCTGTGTATAGAACTTGTGACCAGACGCTACAAGCTCCTCACGGAGATCCTTGTAGTTGTATATCTCACCGTTGAATGTAAGTACCAACGACTTATCTTCATTGAAGATAGGCTGGCTACCTTGATCTGAAAGGTCGATGATCGAAAGTCGGCGGAAACCCATTGCGATCTGCTCGTCAACATATTTTCCGTCAGAGTCAGGACCTCTATGCTTTATTCTATCCATCATTTTTCCAAGAACTATGGAAGCGTCATTGATTTTATTTGTAAATCCAACAAAACCGCACATATAAAAGCCTCATTTCTGTTAAATCAAATTGCCTGTATCTTAGTTAATACGGCCGCTTGTCGCCTGGTGAACGTCAAGCAATATAATACTTATTATACACTATATGCGGCTTTTTTGCAAGGGGTAAAAACAAAAATTAAACAATAAAAGAAATTGTCTTTTGTGCATTTATCACATGGCAGTGTGTATGGTATAAAAATATCTGCGATTTTGTCATTTTGGCTTGAAAAAGGCAGAGGGATATAGTATAATGGTATTAAAATCATATTTTGGAGAAGATCTTATGAACGATAACAAAAAGAAGAAAAATGGTTATAGATTGGATATTGTGTTGATAGTGAGTTTTTTTGTAATGCTTATATCTTTCTGCGCCTACATGATGAATACTACTCTCGAAGAGGTACTTGAAAATGAAACAGGCAGCTCTGTAGTCACACATGATTACACTTACGAGAGTGCTGAGAGTAGTTCAGCAGCATAGCGCAAAATTTAAAAACTCGACAAGTTGAAGTGCTTTACATGCTTGCTAAATTCGCTTATTTACGACATTTCGGAGGCATGAAGCAGCACTTGAAAATGCATAAGACGACAAGTTAGCTCACTTTACAGTATCAATAACCAAACCATATTGTATTATGCACTGCAAAGTTCGACTGCATTACAGCTAAAAGCATTTTGCTTGACACCTAAAATCAATATCTGACGAAAATGTGGCTTTGTGCATTTAATACAAATAACAAAGCCACATTTTGTTGTATAACGCCTTGACTTTGCGTCACTTATACTATATACTTGTATTAAGCACTGCTTTTTATACAATATGTTGTGATTTGCGGTGCGAGTTGTGAGAATATAAAAAATATAAGGATAAATTGGGAAAATCGGAGGCGGTATTGTGATAATCAAGATAAAAAAGCGTGACGGACGTACTGTAACTTTCAATATTGAGAAAATAGCTGGCGCTATATACAAGGCGGCTCAGTCTGTGGGCAAGGATAACTATGAGGAAGCTTTGGAGCTTTCGGGTAAAGTTGTTGATAAGCTTATGGAAAAACACCTTGATATGCCTACTGTTGAAGAGATTCAGGATTGCGTTGAGCGTGTACTTATCGAGGAGGGCATGGCTGATACTGCAAAAAGTTATATACTCTACCGCTCAAACAGAACTCGTGCAAGAGAAATGAATACCCGTCTTATGAAAGTTTATGAGGATCTTACTTTCCAATCAGCGAAAGATAACGATTTGAAGCGTGAGAATGCTAATATAGACGGCGATACCGCAATGGGTACAATGCTTAAATACGGCTCTGTGGGTGCTAAGGAGTTCAATGAGATGTATGTTCTTGCTCCTGAGCATTCAAAGGCTCATCAGGAGGGCGATATCCACATTCATGACCTTGATTTTTATACACTGACTACCACTTGCACTCAGATAGACCTTACAAAGCTTTTTGATAAGGGTTTTTCTACAGGTCATGGCTTTTTGCGTACACCAAATGATATACAAAGCTATGCGGCGCTTGCCTGCATTGCGATACAATCCAATCAGAACGACCAGCATGGTGGTCAATCTCTTCCGAAGTTCGATTATGATATGGCTGAGGGCGTAAGAAAGACATTCAGACACCGCTATCGTGACAATATCGGCAGGGGTCTTGCTCTCCTTGGTGAAGTTTCTGATGCTCAGAGCATTGCAAAGAAAATAACTGAAATGCTTGACGAGCAGGGTTTAAAGGTCACTCTCGCCAATGATAACGGCTATCAAGAGGCTGAAGCACAGTTTCTTGTGAATTTTGTTGACGCACCTATAGTGAAGAGGATACAGAGTTTTGCATATAAAAACTCTTTAAAAGAAACTGACAGAGCCACATATCAGGCAATGGAAGCGCTTATCCATAATCTTAATACCATGAACTCCCGTGCAGGCGCTCAAACGCCTTTCAGCTCCATAAATTATGGTACTGATACTTCTATCGAGGGCAGACTTGTTATAAAGAATATTCTTCTTGCAGAGGAAGCAGGACTTGGCAATGGTGAAACGCCTATTTTTCCTATACATATTTTCAAGATAAAAGAGGGCGTGAACTTTAACCCTGATGACCCGAACTATGACCTTTTCAAGCTCGCCTGCCGTGTATCAGCGAAGCGTCTTTTCCCGAATTTTTCATTTATCGACGCTCCTTTCAATCTACAGTATTACAAAGAGGGCAATCCTGACACTGAGATAGCTTACATGGGTTGCCGTACAAGAGTTATCGGTAACGCATATGACCCTACTCGTGAGATAGTGACAGGCAGGGGAAATCTCTCTTTTACTACCATTAATCTCCCTAGACTTGGCATAAAAGCACAGCGTAATATCGGTGCTTTCTTTGACAGCCTTGATGAGCTTATGGATCTTTGTATCGACCAGCTTATGCACAGATTTAAGATACAGTGTTCAAAGCGTGTGAGAAATTATCCGTACCTCATGGGTCAGGGCATATGGCTCGATTCAGAGAAGCTTACGGCTGACGATACGCTTGAAGAAGTGCTAAAGCATGGCACGCTTTCAGTGGGCTTTATCGGTCTTGCTGAGTGTCTTAAAGTGCTTACTGGCAAGCACCATGGTGAAAGTGAAGAAGCAAGAGAGCTTGGCTTGGAGATAATCTCACGTATGAGAGCAAGAATGGACGAGGAAACAAAGCGTACTGGTCTTAACTTCTCGTTGCTTGCAACGCCTGCTGAGGGACTTTCTGGCAGATTTGTTAAAATGGATAGAGAACGTTATGGTGAGATAGCAGGAGTTACGGACAGAGAATATTATACTAATTCTTTCCATGTGCCTGTTTACTATCCAATAACAGCGTTTGAGAAACTTAAAATAGAAGCTCCTTACCATGCTCTTACAAATGCAGGCCATATAAGCTATATCGAGCTTGACGGCGATCCGCTGAACAATCTTTCTGCATTCGAGAAAGTCGTAAGATATATGAAAGAAGTTGGCATAGGCTACGGCTCAATAAACCACCCTGTTGACCGTGATCCTGTTTGCGGATATACTGGAATAATAGGTGACAAATGCCCGAAGTGCGGACGTTCTGAGGCTGAACACAGCAAGGTGATACATGAGAGGATACCTCGTGCAAAAGCCTGCTGTGAGGGTGACAATTAGCCATGGAGCTTAGGATAGCAGGCACAGTCGGTGAATCTATCGTAGACGGACCGGGTTTTAGGTACACTATTTTTACGCAGGGCTGTCCACACGGCTGTGAGGGTTGTCACAATCCGCAGACACATGATTTTAACGGTGGCATTGTCGTTGACACAGACCAGCTTTACAATGAGATAATAAAAGACCCGCTTCTTGACGGTGTGACGTTCAGTGGCGGTGAGCCTTTCTGTCAGTGCAAACCATTAGCAGAACTTGCAGGAAGGATAAAAGCATTCCATGGCTTTTCACTGAATGTGATATCATTCACGGGCTATACTTATGAATATCTAATTGCAAACGCTAACGCTGAAAACGGCTATATGGAGCTTCTTAGTCAGCTTGATTATCTTGTTGACGGACCATTTATTCTGTCACAGCGAAGCCTTGAGTTGAAATTTATGGGCAGCAAAAATCAGCGTTTTATTGATGTACAAAGGTCCTTGAAGGAGGGCAGAGCAGTAGTCGTTGAACCATATTGAACATAGAAAAGCGAGTTTCATGATGTTGAAACTCGCTTTTATTTATACCAAAAGACCTCCGCAATCGTTAAACTACGGAGGTCAAATTAATTATTTCTCAGGCTCTATTACCTCAACATCTTTTGGGTCGAGAGTTTATGCATTATCAGCCTCGGCTGCTCTCTTTACTGCTTCTTCCTGTGACTTTTTCAAAGCTTCCTGTATGTCCTCGCCAAGAAAATCAGGGAGTGACATTCCTGCCTGCTTGAACAGATCGTTCAGCGGAGGAACTGACTGCATAAGTCCGCTTAGAAAGTTTGCTGTCGAGCCTTTTCCGTCTGCACCTGCGCCTGTATCCCACACTGTTATCTTGTCTATCTTGATGTTCTTGATTGCTTCTACCTGAATAGAGATAAGCTCTTCAAGTTTGTCAGCAACTATGAGTTTGACTGCTGCATTAGCGTCTCCGCCTGCTGCTTCAACAAGCTTTCTCATACCCTCTGCCTGCTTTGTAAGTATTTCCTGATTACCCTTTGCTTCAGCTTCCATTTTTGCAAAGATAGCATCGGCCTCACCCTTTGCTTTACGTCTTACTACCTCAGCCTGCGCTTCAGCTTCGATCTCGGCCTGCTGCTTTGAGATCTGAGCCTTTACGATAACATCGGCGGTCTGTGTAGCCTTTTCAAGTTCGGCTCTCGTCTGCTCGGCGGATTGCTGAGCTATGTAAGCTTCCTGCTTTGCCTTTGCTGCCTGAACAGCTTCTGCGGCTGTAGCCTGTCTGAGAGCTTCCGCTTCACGCTCACGTCTGAGGGCTTCTGACTGTGCAACTTCTATCTTGGCCTGGTTCTCACCGTCGATAGCAGAAGCGTTTGCAGCAGCAACTTGGATACGCTGGTCTTTCTGAGCGTTTGCCTGACCGATCTCACCGTCTCTGTGTTTTTCGGCAACTGACTTCTTAGCGTCATTGATAGCCTTTGCAGCAGCTTCTTTACCGAGAGCTTCCAGATATCCAGACTCATCTGTAATATCCGTTACGTTTACGTTGATAAGCTTAAGACCTATCTTTTTAAGCTCTATCTCAACATTGTTTGATACCGCGAGCAGAAATTTATCTCTGTCCGAGTTTATTTCCTCGATATCCATTGTTGCGATAATAAGTCTCAACTGACCGAATATGATATCCTTTGCAAGCTCCTGTATCTCAATGAGTTTAAGACCGAGAAGTCTTTCAGCAGCGTTCTGCATAACGCCTGGTTCTGTCGAGATACCAACAGTAAATCTTGACGGAACATCAATTCTGATGTTCTGCTTTGAAAGAGCGTTTTTCAGATCCACATTTATGGATATAGGAGTAAGATCCATATACTCATAAGATTGGATTATTGGCACGATAAATGCCGCACCGCCGTGGATACATCTTGCGCTTCTTGCTTGACCATTCTTGTCTGTTCCTACTTTACCATAGATAACAAGCACCTTATCAGACGGACATTTTCTGTAGCGTGACAGTATCGCCATAATTGCCGCAAAAAGCACAACGACTATCACGCAGATAATGATTACTGGTTCCATAATTTTTCCTCCCACACAAATAATATTATAATAACCTCAAGACGGGTCATTTCACAGAATCTTTATGTTTAGCACCCCTTTGTTCTATCAATTCTTTTACTTTTCTATTACGACAGTATCTCCTTGCAAATCGATAATACGGACCTGAGTTCCTGTCTTTATAAGCTCATCGCCATTGTTTATTGCAGTGACTTCTCTTAGCTGTCCGTTTATCATAACATTCACTTTACCAAGCCCATGGTCTTTAGGTGGGCAGGGGATATAAACAGTAGCAGTTTCTCCTATAGCATTTTTATAATCAGCCGTACCGTTTTCAGCAAGTCTTGCAGAAAGTTGAACTATCTTTGCTACAAGAAGCATGGTCGCCAGACCCAGAACAAAGCCGATAACTGTAGACAGTGCTGGATAAACACCTGAACTTACAAGAACGATAGATGACCAGCTAAACACAGTGAAAAAAGCAACTATGGTCTGAAGCGTGAACATTCTCATAGAAGCAAAATCTGCAGGGTTTCCGCCGTCTACGTTGTGGTCACAGCCGATATCATGTGTACAGTGACCAATATCCACATCTCCGTGACCGCTGATGTTGGTATCAACATCAAGATCAAGACCTGACGTGTCGCTGAAATCGTGACCGCTTCCACCGTCATGAAAACCGAACATAGAAAGCAAAGTCTGCACAAGCAGTATAAGCGTTGACGGAAACGCTATACAATACAGCACTTTAAGTAAAAGCGACAAACCGTCCCACCATTCATTCATATAGCTTACACCTCCAATGTAAATATTATTTACGTTTATTATATACTCTTTTATCTTATTTGTCAATAGATTTTCAACAATAATTAAAATTATTTTTAGATATGGCATAGCACAAAAAAATTGTAAATTTTTCGTTAAACACTTGAAATCTGTTTTACTATCTGCTATCATATAAGTAAATGAAATTTACAGTAAATAAAGTGAGGCGATATAATGGAGAAAAATACTCTCGGCAAGAGGATAAAAGAGGCAAGGCTTGCAAAGAAAATGACTCAAAGCGAGGTAGTGGGTGATTTTATAACCCGCAATATGCTTAGTCAGATAGAGAGCGGCTCAGCAACGCCGTCGGTAAAGACCCTTGAATACCTCTGCAAGGTGTTGGAGATAGAGCCTAATGCCCTTCTGCCTGATGAAAACGACTCCAAAAACGCCCCTGACGCAGAGGGCTATATCATTATACGGAAAGAATTTATAAACAAGAACTATAAGGCTGTTATAGAGTATGACGCTGATGACGAATTTTCAGATGAGATATGTGCGCTTAAGGCGAAAGCTTTCCTTATGGAGGCTAGGGAGTATTCAGGCTCTGACAGTGCCACGGATCTTCAAAAGGCGATAGACCTTGCCAAGCAGGCTTCTGAACTTTCAAAGCGTGGTATTTTTGCAGATGAAAGCGTTAAAAACAAGGCTGACGAGCTTTTGAAAGCTAACGCTAAGCGTCTTAGCGACTATTACAGAAGTCTTTTGTAGGGTACAGTCATGGAATTTGTTATCATAGCCACGGTTGTTCTTGTGCTTGCCATGTGTCTTGGCGCAGACTTTGTTATAGTTCCTATAATGTTCATTGTTTTTCTTGTTATCCTGCTACTGGTTATTTTTAGTTTCTTTGTATACTCTGCTGTAAAACTTACTGGAACGAAAAGCGTGAAAGGAAAGTTTGTGCGTTTCGGCAGGGCAGAGGGCAAGAAATTTGATACAGCGTTTTACAAGGTTAGTGATAGTGAGTATCCAAACGTATTCCCATATGAGGTAGTAATGCGCTCAAAGATATACATACCCGATAAGGTCTGTAGGCTCAGATATGACGGCAAAAGAAATGAAGTTTTTGACCTGAATGCAGTTTGCTGTGTGATATTTGGACTTGTTCTTAGCAGCGTATCGGCGGTGATGATGATACTTTTTCTACTAACAGTGATAGGCTTGAATTGAATGATTTTAGGCAGTAGGTTAGCTTGCTGCCTTTTTTGTGCATTTAAAATGGCAATAGTGGGTGATTTAAAATAAAATGTTGACTTGTAGGCTTTTTAATGGTATAATATAAAAAATATGTGGAAAGGATCATATATGATGAGAGTTGAGCTTATTACCCATACACCTGAGCCTGAAAAGGTGGTTGCTACTGCTGCAAAACTTTGCTATTCAAGCAGTGATATCGCCTCGCTTAGAGAGGGTCTTACGGAAGAAAAAACAAAGAGCTTTATTGAAAGGCTCGTGTCTATTGGTCACGAAAGCCCTATGGAACACGTTTCTTTTACTTTTGGCATAGAGGGGATATCCCGTGCCTGCTCTCATCAGTTGGTAAGACACAGAATTGCGTCTTACTCTCAAAAAAGCCAGCGTTATGTAAATGAAAGCGGCTTTGAGTTTATCACGCCACCATCAATAGAGGCTGTGCCAGAAGCAAAGGCTGAATTTGACAAGCAAATGGATCAGCTCCTTGAGTGTTATAATAAGATTGCCGACATACTTACAAATACACATGAAAAGGCGTTTTTAGAGCAGGGTATGTCTGAAAAGGACGCACTTAACAAGGCTAAGAAAAAAGCCTATGAGGACGCAAGATTTGTTCTTCCAAACGCTTGTGAAACAAAGATAGTTGTGACAATGAACGTCAGAACACTGTTTAATTTCTTCCAGCATAGATGCTGTAACAGAGCACAATGGGAGATAAAGGCTGTGGCTGATGAAATGCTCAGACTTTGCAAGCAGGCCGCTCCTGAGCTTTTCAAGAACGCAGGTCCATCATGTGTAATGAAAGGCAAGTGTCCGGAGGGCGCAATGAGCTGCGGAAAAATGGCTGAAGTAAAGAAAATTTACGGAGAAATGAATAATGTTGAATAGATCTGGACTTATAGTTCTTGAGGGACTTGATGGAAGTGGAAAATCAACTCAGTTTGAAAGGCTTTCTGCTTATTTCAGTGAAAATGACATAAAGCATAAGGCTATTAGCTTTCCTGATTATGATAATCCCTCGTCTGCTCTTGTAAAAATGTATCTGAACGGTGAGATAGGCAAAACTCCTGCTGACGTGAATGCCTACGCAGCTTCAAGCTTTTATGCTGTGGACAGATACGCTTGCTACAAACAATTTTGGGAGCATGACTATAAAGAGGGAAGTCTTGTACTTGCAGCGAGATATGTTACTTCAAACTGCATTTATCAGATGACAAAACTGCCGAAAGAGCAGTGGGAAGATTTTATAGGCTGGCTTGAAGATTATGAGTATGACAAGCTTGGGCTTCCAAGACCTGACAAGGTGATATTCTTGGATATGCCAATAGAGATATCTCAAAAGCTGATGTCGGGAAGATACGGCGGAGATGAAAGCAAAAAGGATATCCATGAAGCAAATGTGGAGTATCTGAAAAAGTGCCGTGAAGCCGCTTTGTTTACCGCCGAGAAACAGGATTGGGATATTATTCCTTGCAGCGATGGCATCGAGCCTTATACAAAAGATAAGATTTTCGGAGATGTTCTGGGGTTAATCAATAGAAAGTAATGTGTGTTTAATGTTTGATTTCAGAAAAATAAGTTTTGAGGACAAAGAATGGATAACCAAGTGTCTTGCAGTATCAGATTTCAGAGGAGCAGAATATTGCTTTGCAAATAATATGGCGTGGCAAAGACTTAATGACACTGTAATAACACATCATGGTGATTTTTATATAAGCTGTTCCTTTGAGGACGGTCAGCCGTATTTTACATTTCCTGCGGGCGTTAAAATAGACGTTGAGGGCAAAGAAAAATATATCAGGCTTTTTGATGAGCTTAAAGAATATGTTTCCGCCCAGGGAAAGCCGCTTATCGTATCTTCTGTAACAGATGATAACCTAAGCTGGATAAAAGAATATTATGGTGATAAAATCATCTGCGAGTATGATAGGGACAGTTCAGACTATATTTACAATGCCTCCGACCTTATCGAGCTTAAAGGCAAAAAGTATCACGGCAAGCGTAACCACATAAAGCGTTTCATGGACGAGCCTTGGGAATACAGAGAGCTTACTGATAAGGAAATAGACAGTTGTATTGAATTTTCGGCTGAGTTTTATAATAAGAATGACAACGCTGACGATCCTTCGGCGGTGGTTGAGCAATATGCTATTGATCTTTTTCTTACGAATATGGATAGGCTCGGACTTAAAGGCGCTGTGCTTTACAGAAATGATAAAATGACAGGCTTTACGGTTGGTGAACAAATAAATTCTGATACCTTTGTGGTGCATATAGAAAAAGCACTCGCTGACGTTCAAGGTGCATATCCTATGCTGTGTAGTCAGTTTGCGTCGCATAACGCAAAGGGTCTCAGCTTCATCAACAGGGAAGAGGATCTAGGAATAGAGGGTCTTAGAAAGTCAAAGCTTTCTTATAATCCTGCTTTTCTTTTGAATAAAAATGTAATTACTTTCAGATGATCGAAAGGAGTCATTTGTTATGGTTTATGTATTTCTTGCCAATGGTTTTGAGGAAATGGAGGCTCTCGCCCCTGTGGATCTGCTCAGACGAGCAGGCGTTGAAGTTTTTACTGTAGGTGTAGGCTCTGATATGATAGTCAGCTCACACAACATTCCTATCAAGACCGATACAACAGTGGATAAGATAGTTCTTAATGACGAGCTCGAAATGATAGTTCTCCCAGGTGGTATGCCGGGTACTTTAAATCTTGAAGCAAGCCCTGATGTGCTTGGTGCGGTTGATTACTGTGCTGATAATAACAGATACATTGCGGCGATATGTGCCGCTCCGTCCATAATCGGTCATAAGGGTCTTCTTGACGGCAGATATGCAACTTGTTTTCCAGGCTATGAGAAAGATCTTAAAGGTGCGATACATTCTGCCAGACTTGTGGCTGTTGACGGTAAGTTCATCACTGCAAAGGGCGCAGGCTGCAGCATGAAGTTTGCACTCAAGCTTGTTGAGCTTCTTGTTTCAAAAGAAAAGGCAGAAGCCCTTGAATCAGGTATGCAGAGCAAATGACAGATAAAAAAGCTTTAAGAAAGCATTTCAAAGAGATACGTCTTAGTATGTCTGCGGAAGAAAGAAAACAGGCAGATGTGGCTGTTCAGCAAGCTTTCCTTGACAGCGAGGAGTATAAAAGCTGCACAACTGTGCTTGCATATGTTTCCTCTGATATTGAAGTGTCTACGGCGGAGATAGTAAGAAAGGCGCTAAAGAGCAAGATAGTGCTATGCCCGAGATGTGAAAAAAACGGCAATATTATGTATTTTTACAGAATAAACAGCACCTATGATCTCAAAGAGGGTAGGTTTGGCATCTTTGAGCCTGATGAAAGTTGTGAGAAATACTACGTTTTTGACAATGCATTGTGTATCGTGCCTGCGCTTTCGTATGATAAAGACGGATACAGGCTTGGCTTTGGTATGGGCTTTTATGACAGATTTTTGGCTGATTATAATGGCATGAAGCTAGGTTTATGTTACGATAACTGTATGTCAGAAAGTTTTTGGCATGACGGCTATGATATCTCTGTAGACAAGGTATTTACTGATAAGGATATATATACTATAAACACAAAGGAAAGGAAGTAAATAATGGACGATCTGAATTTTAATGTTGACGATATAATAAATGATGTCAACGCAAAGATAAAGTCTGCCGAGAAAAATGAAGCGGACGAAGAAAGCGTTGAAGCAGAGCCTATCGCTGACACTGAGGACAGTTCCGAAGCCTGTGAACAGGCAGATAATACTGACGAGAAACCACAGGAAACTCCAGAAGCGACCGATGACAAGCCTGAACCTATCCTAGCTTTTCACGAGGACAAGTCAGAGGAAGACAAAGGCGAAGAAGACGAGGATAAAGAGCCTGAGAAGCCCGAAAAGCAAGAAAAAAAGTCAAAAAATAGCAAGAAGAAAAAGAAAAAAAGAAAGAAAAGCAAGGTGAATAATTCGGTATTTGGCGGAATTATACTTGTTATAGTAATTCTTACAGTATCTTTAGTGCTTGCAGTGGGCGGCATTTCTATTGGTATGGAGTATTATGGTATCGGAAAAACTGACGAGGATATCAGATTTAATATCCCTGCAGGCTCAACAAACAGTGAGATAGCTGATATACTTGTAAATGAGGGAGTTATAAAGAACAAAAAGCTGTTTATGCTTGCTTTGAAATTTGAAAAACCCGCAGCTATATATCCTGGTGATATCACACTTCAGCCATCAAGCGGATATTCTGAAATAATCGAAAAACTTTCACAAATGAGAGAGTCATACAAGACTGTAAGCATTACATTCACAGAGGGAGAAAATCTTCTTGACATAGCTAAAAAGCTTGAAGATAATGAGGTCTGCACTGCTGACGACTTCCTGTTTGAATTCAATAAAAATCAAGGCTTTGACTTTGAAAATGATGTTGATGATAACGGCGATATGTTCTATCGCATGGAAGGCTATTTCTATCCTGATACATATGAGTTTTATGTGAATGACAGCGCAGGAAACGTTACCAAGAAGCTTAGAGAGCAGTTTGAAAAGAAATACAAAACTGTCAAAGCTAAGATCAAAAATTCCGGTATGTCACTTAACGAAGTTATGACCCTTGCTTCTATCGTTCAGCTTGAAGCCGCTTCTGAGGACGAAATGCCAAAGGTAGCTTCGGTATTCCTGAACAGACTTGACGACCCTGACACCTATCCTATGCTCCAGTCTGATACAACAACAAATTATATTAAGAATGTTATAAAGACCGAGGCTGACAACACAGCTTCTATCGAGCATTATACCGAGTGTTATGATACCTATAAGTGCAAGGGCTTGCCGGCAGGACCAATATGCAACCCTGGTATGGCTGCAATAAACGCTGTTCTTGAACCTAAGAAGACTGATTACTATTACTTCTGTAATAATCTTAAGACGGGCGAAACATTCTATGCAAAGACACTTGACGAGCATGAGGAAAATCTTGTTAAGGCTGGACTTGCAAAGAAAAAGTAATAAAGGATTGAAATTTTAATGACTGAAAATAATTTGCTTGAAGTTCTTGCTCCTGTGGGAGATATGGAACGTCTGTATGCGGCGCTGGATTTTGGTGCTGATGCAGTTTATCTTGGAGGTACGGCTTTCGGAATGAGAGCCGCCTCTGCAAGCTTTGACGCTGAGCTTTTGAAAAAAGCCTGTGACGAGGCTCACAGCAGGGGTAAGCGTGTGTATCTGACCTGCAATACGCTTCCTCATAATGACGAGATAGTGCATTTAGAGCAGTTTGTGAATGACGCTCTTGCGGCAGGCGTTGACGCTATGATAGCCAACGATATCGGTGTTTTTTCACTGATAAAAAAATATGCACCTGATATGGAGATTCATGTTTCCACACAGGCCGGTATAGTAAATTATGTTACTGCAAATGAATTTTATAACATGGGTGCTAAGAGGGTAGTGCTTGCAAGAGAGCTTTCTCTCGAGGAGATCGCCGAAATAAGAGCAAAGACCCCTAAAGATCTTGAAATTGAGTGCTTTGTACATGGTGCAATGTGCGTAAGTTTTTCAGGCAGATGTTTGCTTTCCCAGTACCTTGTAAACCGTGACGCAAATCGTGGCGAGTGCGCACAGCCTTGCCGCTGGGGATACCACCTTATGGAAGAAAAGCGCACCAATGAGTTTTATCCTGTTTTTGAGGACGAAAAGGGAACCTATATCCTCAACGCCAAGGATATGTGTATGCTCAACCACATTGATAAGCTTGCAGAGGCAGGCGTGAACAGCTTTAAGATCGAGGGCAGAGCTAAATCTTCGTATTATGTGTCCGTTATCACAAATGCCTACAGAAAGGCTATGGATATCTATAAGTCTGATCCGAAGCATTTTGAGTTGCCACAGTGGCTTAAGGATGAAGTTTTCAAGGTAAGCCACAGAGCATACTGTACAGGATTTTTCTTTGGTCACCCAAAGGAGAGCCAGTATTACGAAAACGGCGGGTATATTCGTGAATATGATGTTGTGGCTGTGGTTGACGGTTGTAGCGGTGGAAGAATATACTGTACTCAAAAAAACAAATTCAACAAGGGCGACGAGATTGAAGTGCTTTCACCTGTTGGTAGCCCTGTGAAGTTCACCGTGGAGGAAATGTTTGATGAATACGACAACTCCATAGATACTGCAAACCATGCAGCTATGAAGATGTCGATAAGATCAGATCTGACATTCCCAGAACATTCTATAATTCGTATGAAAAAATAGCAAAAAAGGGGCTGTAAAAAAAGTCCCCAAGAAAAAAGGCTGCGATCTTGCAAAAA
>ERZ773216.2302-NODE-2302-length-19296-cov-4.763474_pt1 | contig 19296 bp, 18 predicted proteins | sample MGYA00511259_ERZ773216 | MGnify/ENA primary metagenome ERZ773216 (study PRJEB29015, sample SAMEA2737764) | human gut metagenome | biome: human gut; feature: human-associated habitat; material: faeces | place: China | collected 2012 ... | reverse complement strand
CACCAACAGCATTCTCTTCAAGTGCGCGGTGGAGCAAGGCATTATGGCGCACACCATCGCCGCCCACTTCCGGGATACGCTGGAGGATCGCCGTGCCCTGCGCGGGTATGTGGTGGACGAGGTAAAGCGCACCAATGGTCAGATCAGGTTCGAGGATGCCCAGGATGTCCAACGGCAGCTGCCGGATGACACATGGCGAGGTTGATATTTATCTCTCCATACATGAAGGGCGGCAGAGATTCTGCTCGGCTGGCCCATCGCACCCGCTACTTCGCTACCCGCGAAGGTGTGCAGCTCCTCAAGGATGACAATGCCCATCTTCCTGTCACGAAGAAACAGCAGCAGTACATCCAGCGTCTGCTCCGCAGCTTCCCGGAGGCAAGGGAGCTGCCGGAGCATGAGGACTATGCAAACACACCCAACCGGCAGACTGCCTTTGCGCTCATCGCGCAGATCCACGAGGACTTCATTGAGCCGATGGATGGTCGTGAAAACTATCTTGACTATGTCGCAAACCGCCCCGGCGTAAAAGCGTTGGGCGAGCATGGCCTGTGGGATGCCCATGGCAAGGTCCCGTCGCTGGAGAATGCCGTGGCAGAGGTGGCGCGGCACACGGGAAATGTGTGGACGCCAGTCATCTCCCTCTCCCGTGAGAACGCGGAGCGGCTGGGTTATACAGATATTAAAAACTGGCAGGACCTCATCAACGCCTCCATCACCGACATCGCCAAGGGCTATAAGATCCATCCGGACCGCCTTCGCTGGTACGCAGCTATGCACGAAAAGGAGAAGCACATCCATGTTCACATGGTGATCTTCTCCACAGACCCGAAAGAAGGCTTTCTCACCAAGCAAGGTATCCGCAGTATTAAGTCCGCGCTGGTCAGCACGATCTACCGGAATGACCGCCTGCACATCTATGAGCAGAAGGATGAACAGCGCGGCCTGCTCCGGCAGGAGGCGGAAGCACGGATGGCAACGCTCATCGAGCAGATGGCAACCGGTACTATGCAAAGAGATAAGCTGGAGTTGTTGGTGACGGATCTCGCCCAGCGGCTTCGGGAGGTCAGTGGCAAAAAGGTCTACGGTTATCTGCCACCCCGTGTCAAACGCATCGTGGATGAGATCGTGGATGAACTGGCAAAGGACGAACGGGTGTCGTCCGCCTATGCTCTATGGCAGGATCTCCGAGAGCAGCTTTGCATTGACTATAATCAGACACCGCCAATGCGAGTACCGCTGTCGCAGCAAAAGGAGTTCAAGACGGTGCACAACATGGTCATCCGGGAAACGCTCCGGCTTTCGGAGATGCACTTCACCTTCGAGGATGATGCCATGCAGGATGAGCCAGAGCCGGAAGAACCGCCTGTTCCTCCAGATCCAAGTGCGGAGCGGATGTTCCATCAGCGGGCTCGGTTTTACCGCAGAGCAAAAAACATATTAGATGCTGCGGACGCAGATCCCAGCGAGAAGTCAATGGCATTGGTCACACTCCACCGTTTGTGGGAGGAGGGCTATACTATTGCTGCTCATCAGCTTGGCAAATCGTATCGAGATGGAGTTGGAAGTTCAGTTAACCACGAGTTGGCGGCAGAGTGGTTTCAAAAATCGGCAGAAGCCGGAAATCCTTGCTCTGCATACGCGCTGGGCAAACTGCTGCTGGAGCAGGAGCAATTCCCGCAGGCCCTTCACTGGCTGCGGCAGGCAGCGGAGCAGAACGATCCATACGCGCAATACCGGCTCGGCAAGCTGCTGCTCACCGGCGCGGAGGGTGTGCCGAAGGATGTAGATGCGGCCATTCAGCTTCTGAAGGACTCTGCCACGCAAGGGAATTCGTTTGCCCAATACACGCTGGGAAAGCTCTATTTGCTGGGACAAGAGGTGCAAGTGGACCGCGAAGAAGCTCTGCGCTATTTCGCACAGGCAGCGGAACAAGGCAACACCTACGCGCAGTATTATATCGACCATCAGGAGGACTTCTCCGGTGCGGCGGTAGGAACCGCTATCCTTCGGATGCTCCATCAGATGAGTCGTATTTTCCGCGAGAACGCCGCCCAACCTGCCATCTATGCAGGAATGCAGATCGACAAGAAGCGTCGCCGCAGATTGCAGGAGAAACGCATGGCAATGGGACACAAGGCGGATGACCATGAGGATCGCGGACTGACGCAACAGACACAATAAGGGAGGGACTATGTCAAAGTACATTCCGTTTACAACCGAGCAGAAAGAACGAGCCGCGTCGGTGGACTTGGAGGAGTTCCTCCGCCGCCGAGGAGAAAAGCTCATCACATCCGGCAGGGACAAACGCCTTGCCAGCGACCACAGCATCACCATCCGCGGCTGTGAGTGGTTCGACCATGCTACCGAGCAGGGCGGCAGAGCCATCAGCTTCGTCAAGCAGTTCTATGGACTCAGCTACCCGGACGCTATGTCTCTGCTCCTCGGCGATGATCTGGGTGGGAGTTACCCTGCGGCAAAGGAGAAGGAGCCGGAGCCTGCAAAGCCCTTCGTGCTGCCGCCGCAGAGTGAGTCCATGCGCCGTGTGTATGCCTACCTGCTGCAAAAGCGTTGTATCGACCGCGAGATACTCAATGCCTTTGTGCGCAAGAAGCTCATCTACGAAAGCTGTGAAAGATCCAGGGACGGGACAAAGGAATACCACAACGCCGTGTTCGTCGGATTCGATGAACACGGCGTTCCCCGTCACGGGCATAAGCGTGGGCTGTATACCATGGGGCAAAGCTATCGCGGCAACATTGAGGGCAGCGACCCGAAGCACAGCTTCCACTATCTTGGCGGCGATGACACGCTCTATGTCTTTGAGGCCCCTATTGACCTGCTCTCTTACATCTCCCTTTTCCCGGAGGGGTGGCAGGAGCATAACTATGTGGCCTGCTGCGGGACATCCTCCATCCCCGTGCTGGAGATGCTGCGGCAGCTCCCCCAGCTCCGGCGGGTGTACCTCTGCCTGGACAATGACGCTGCCGGTCATGCTGCCAGTGAGCGCATGGCGAAGCTGCTGGAGGAGCGTGGTATCTCCGCAGAGCGGCTCGTACCGCAGCAAAAGGACTGGAACGACGATCTCAAGGCAGAACAGGAAAACAAAATGGAAAGGAGCGAGCTATGCCAAACCTTCTGCTGACAATGTGGGACACGATCAAAAGCTCCAACATCGGGATATTGGTCGCGGCAGGGCTGGGGATGTTCGTCATCATTGGGGGACTCTCCATGCTGTCCTACCACTATACACTCAGCGGCATCAAGTCCCGCACCGTGGGTGACGGGCAGCACGGCACGGCGCGTTGGGCGACCGATAAGGAGATCCGCCAGACCTATACCCATGTGCCGTTCAAGGTCAGAGACTGGCGCAAGGGAGTAAGCCTTCCCACAGAACAGGGGCTGGTGCTGGGCTGCAAGGGCAAGAAGGGTGAACTGACTGCGCTGGTGGACAGTGATGACATTCACTGCCTGATGATCGCCGCCTCCGGCGCGGGCAAGACGGCTTTCTTCCTCTATCCCAACCTCGAATATGCCTGCGCGTCTGGCATGAGTTTTCTGGCGTTGGATACCAAAGGTGATCTCGCCCGTAACTACGGCTCTATTGCCAAAAAATATTACGGCTACAAGCATATCTCCGTCATCGATCTGCGTAATCCTACCCGCTCGGACGGCAACAATCTTCTGACACTCATTAACCGTTACATGGACATGGCAAGAGCAGAGCCGGACAACCTCGCTGCCCGCGCAAAGGCGGAGAAGTACGCCAAGATCCTCGCCAAGTCCATCGTCAGCCCGGAGGGAAACTCCGACCACGGGCAGAACGCCTTCTTCTACGATGCGGCGGAGGGCTTGCTGTCTTCCACGATCTTGCTGCTTGCGGAGTTTCTGCCGCCGGATGAGGAGCACCCGGAGGAGCGGCGGCACATCGTGTCGGTATTCAAGCTGGTGCAGGATCTGCTGGAGCCGGCGCGTGGTGCGCGGGGACGCTCCCGCTTCCAACTGCTCATGGATAAGCTGCCGTCCGAGCACAAAGCACGCTGGCTGGCAGGCGCCGCACTCAACAGCTCCGAGCAGGCGATGGCATCAGTCATGTCCACGGTGCTGTCCCGGCTCAACTCGTTTCTTGATAGTGAGCTGGAGCAGATTCTGTGCTTCGACAGTGCCATTGACGCCGAGATGTTTGCGGCGGAGAAATCCGCCATCTTCCTCATCCTGCCGGAGGAGGATCAGACGAAGAACTTTATGGCTGGCTTGATGATCCAGAACCTCTCCCGTGAGCTGTTCGCAGTAGCGGATGAGAACGGCGGTAAACTGAAAAACCGCGTTATTCTCTTTTGTGATGAGCTGGGCACCATGCCGCCCTTTGATATCCTGCCGCTTTTCAGTGCTGGACGCTCTCGCCGCCTGACGCTGGTACCCATCATCCAGTCGCTGGCGCAGCTGGAAAAGAACTATGGCAAAGAAGGTGCATCCATTCTGATGGATAACTGCCAGGATGTGATCTGCGGCGGCTTTGCCCCCAACAGCGAGGCGGCGGAGACTTTTTCAAAAGCCCTCGGCAGCCGCACGGTGCTCTCCGGCTCCGTGAGCCGCGGCAAAAACGATCCCAGCCAGAGCCTGCAGATGATGGAGCGTCCGCTGCTGACGCCAGATGAGCTGAAGTCTATTCCCAAGGGAAATTTTATTGTTCAAAAGACAGGACATCATCCCATGCATACCCGCCTGCGGCTTTTTCTGGAATGGGGTATCACCTTCGAGGAACCTTATATCGTGCCGGAGCGGGTAGATCGTGCGGTAGCCTATGCCAACCGTGAGGATCTGGAACGCAACCTTCCGCAGTCAAATAAGGCGGAGGATGTGGATGTGAGCGGAGCCTATGCCGTCTCCAGACGCGGCGGCATGGCCCATGAGCCTGCCGCAGAGAAGCCCCGGCGCAGGAGTGGAAAGCAAATGAAAACCTATGGTGAGGAGGATCTATGAGTTACTTTGGAACGATTTATGCCGACACCGAACTGCCCTCCAGAGCGAGGGCGGTTTATATGTATCTGCGTGACCGCGCAGACAGTGAGGGAAAATGCTGGCCAGGGATCAAGACAATTGCCTCCGACATGCGCTTGTCCCGCTCCACGGTCAAACGGGCATTGACTGATCTGGAGCAGCACGGGTATCTGCAAAAGATCCCACGCTACCGTGACAATGGGAGCAGCACATCCAACCTGTATTCCGTGCAGTAAGGTCGCAGAAAAGCGCAGTCCTCCGTCAAGGGAGGACTGCGCCTATTTACTGAACCCAGGGGAGGTTCATGATGGACCTCCCAGAAGGACTCACTCTATCGGAGATTTAATACAGAGAAAGAACAAGTCCCACTTTCGGAATTGCTCTAAAATCCTCTATAATGTGCAAACTATAAAAAAGAGTATTGGTTATCCGAAACATAAGTATAATTTTTATTGGATATTCTCAGCATATCGTAATTCTTTGGATTTGCGATGGCATCGTAGCAAAACTCAACGCCCATCATCAGTTGGTGCTGACATTAGCTAATCTCTGGAATCACATTGGTATAGATGCTATTATTCACATAGCACATAGAACACGATATGGGGTTTAACTCCACAATGTCTATATACGAATTACCGTTGCTGTCAATAAATTCGCCTAAATACACAAGAAACTGTGGCAGAATGTTAGGAATCAGATGTCTGAAGACCAGCTTTCCTGTATTGCACCCAGAAATTCGGGCTGCCAGGATATAATCTTTACCCATTTCTTGAACGGAATAAGATCTGACAACACGAACAAACCAAGCCCAGGTCGCTATCACAACAGAAACGGCAATGTTTTGGAGTCCGTTCCCCAGAACGCCTATGACAGCAATAGCAATGATAAGAGAAGGAAAAGCAATAAACACATCACAGAGTATAGTAATGAAATGGTCTGCTTTTTTTCCAGCACAGGCGCTAAAAGTACCGACAATCAGACCAATCACAGACAAAATCAGCAGCACAGGTAAACTGATTCCGATGGAATATCTGGCTCCATACAGCAGCCTTGATAAGGTACACCTGCCCAATTGATCTGTTCCAAGAGGGTATTCTGCGTCAGGCTGAGCATACTTTTGCGATAAATTCACCAATTCAGGGTCGTGAGGCGAAAAAGCAGGTGCTGCAATCGCAATTACAATCACAATAGCAATCAGGCCCAGACCGATGATTGCCTGCGGCCTTTTGAGTAGCTTATGTATCATTTTCTTCCCTCACCATCCATGGACAAAGCAGACGGTTGATTATGTCTGCCATGAAATTTGCGACGACAAAAATTGCTGCAATGACGACTATACAGGTAGAAACTGCAATCGTATCTGCTGCAATCACACTGTCCACCAGATAAGTTCCGATTCCCTTGATTGAAAAAACACTTTCGATTACCGCCCCTCCGGCAATTAGAAAGCCGAATTGCTGAAAGAAAATTGTAACAACAGGCGGTAAGGCATTTCGCAGAATGTGGCATACCAGAATTCTGTTGGCAGATAGTCCACGGGCTTTTGCAAACCGAACATAATCAGAAGATAATTCAGCCAGAAGAGAGGAACGCATAATTCGGATGAGTGAACACGAACTGGGAACCGCCAGGGCAAATGAAGGTAGTAAAAAGCCCCTCCAACCTGGACTTGGTAAGACACTGAACCATTTCAGATGAATCGCAAAGAACAGTAGAAGAAGGAATCCCAGCCAGAAAGTTGGCACACAAATACCGCAGATAGTAATGCCTCTGGTAACCTGATCGAAAAGGCGGTTCCGCTTTCTGGCACAGAGCAAACTAATCGGAACGGTGAGCGCGATAATCCATAGAATGGCCATCCCTACAAGAGATGTGGTCGTAGCCAGATACTTGTGCAGATCCTTTACAATCGGTTGATGAGTGGTCAAAGAAGTCCCAAGTTCTCCTGTAAACATTCCGGAAAGCCACTGAATATATCGCACAGGGAGAGGTTGATCCAATCCCATTTCCACCCGAATCATCTCAATCTGTTCCGGCGTAGGATTGGATACGCCTCGGTGTGCAATAATTTCTGCAGGATCTTTTCCGGACCAAGCAATCAACAAAAAACTTAGAATGCTGACGCCTACCAGCACAATGAGGAAGCTAATGATCCTTTTTCCAATATATTTCTTCAAATAATGCACCTCCTCACATCAGAAATCAGTTAGACATAGTTAACCAAATGCCTTTATGTTACCCTTCAGTGCGGTCTGCATCTGAAGGGTAACCTGCTTAGTAGTTAAATATCTCTGCCAGATTGGACTTTTCAATCATCTTTCTATATGTGGGCGACTGTTTCAGCAGATGAGCATGTTTTCCACAGGCTTCTACCGTACCTGCTTTCATAACGACGATCTTATCTGCATTTTCAATAGACTTCAGTCTGTGTGAAATAACAATCACGGTCTTGCCTTGAATCAAATGATTTAATCCAGTCTGTATCTGGACTTCTGTTTCCACATCTAACGATGCAGCAATCTCATCCAGAATGATAATTGGAGCATCCTTCAGGATTGCTCTGGCAATGGACAGCCGCTGACGTTCTCCGCCGGAGAGTTTGGCTCCATTTTCCCCGATTATTGTCTGGTAGGTGTCTGGCAGACGGCTGACAAACTCATTGCAACCAGCCAGTTTTGCAGCTCGTATTACTTCTTCGTCAGAAGCATCCAGCCGCCCAAGGCGAATATTTTCCATAATAGAAGTATTAAATAGAATGACTTCCTGAAAAACAATGGAAACATACTTGAACAAGCTATCAGTGTGAATTTCTCGTATGTCGGTTCCTCCGATCTGAACGGTACCGGAATCTGCATCATATAGTCTGCTGATGAGCTTAAGCATTGTTGTTTTTCCGCAGCCGCTGGGACCGACCAATGCGGTTACCTGTCCTTGCTCCGCCGTAAAGGATGCATGGCGAATCACCTGGGTGTCTTTCTGGTAGGAAAAACAAACATCCTTTATTTCTACATTGAAATCTGAAAGGACTGCCTTTTCTCCGCCCTGAAGTTCATGATTCTTGATTTCACCAATCCGGGCAATTCTTGCGTCCAAATAAAAGATTTCCGTCAGATAGAGCAAAACACCACCCATGGCCCCGCTGAGTTTCGCCGCCATAATAATATAGCCCAGAAGAATCAGGATACTTACCTGACCGGAGGCGAGCATTGAAAGGCCAACAGTCGCCGTGATTCCAATAGGAAGAATAGATAAAGTCTGGCCGATTGTAACAGGAATCGTCTGGGTGATCTGAGCTTTCCATTGAAGATTTTCTGACTCATCCAACTGCTGGTCCATTTGAGCTTCTACTTTTTCTTTCAACCCATAGCTTTTAATTTCCTGATTCAGTTCGATTGCATTCTGAAAGCTTTCGGAAATATCTCTCAACTTATCATAATGTTTATTTACATCTCTGACCTGCAGTTTCTTTGTCAGGAAAAGGACCGAAGCAGAAGTAAGAATGGGAAGCAATACACAGAGACCTAATTTCCAATTCATGATCAGAAGGGCTACGCTGATAACCAAAAAGTAAATTGCAAACCCTATGGAATTAGCCACTGCGTTCGCAAAAGCATGCTCAATCGAAGCCACATCTGCCATGATTGTTTGAGCAAGGTCAGACAAATTGTGCTTTGAAAAATAGGATAGGGGCAGTTTGGAAAGCTGTTCCGCCAGATCAATTCTTAAATTTGCAGATTCCTGGTAGGTTTCATCATAGGTCGTTTTATAGTTATAGTTAATAACTAAGTACATCACCAGGGTCGCTGCCAGCATAAACAGGAGATATACCACCGGTTTCCCGGTATTTCCATTCAACAGCCTGTCTGCAAACAGAAAAACACAGATCATCGGCGGTACAAAAGAAACATAATAGAGAAAGAATGACCAGATTGATTTTGCAAGGCCCTTCACACCCGAATCACTCAGCTGGAAGGCTCTTTTTAGATATGTCTTCATCATGCCAACCTCCACTGATTTGCCTTGCAGTATACATCCTGAAAATCCTTATAACGTCCATTGCAGGCCATCAGTTCATTGTGGGTTCCCTGTTCCACAACTTTTCCATTCTGGACAAACAGGATCTGGTCTACATTCTGAATAGAGGACAGCCTGTGTGCAATCATGATAACTGTTTTGCCACTCATCAGTTTTTGGAAAGCCTGCTGCAACTCGTATTCATTTTCCGGATCTGCAGCTGCAGAAGCCTCATCCATAATGACGATATTCGCATTCTTTAGAATAGCCCTTGCAATGGCGATCCTTTGCACCTCACCACCGGAAAGGTATACGCCCTTTGCCCCTATGACGGTCATCTCCCGCTGGGGAAATTTGTCAAGGATGGATGTGCAGTTCGCTGCGTCAAGTGCATCCATAATCTGCCGCCGTGTTGCCTGAGGATTTCCGATTCGGACATTTTCGTAAATTGAGGTCTTTAGTAATTGACTGCGCTGGAAAACAAATGCGATGTTCTGAATGAGAGCTTTTTCAGAATAACTCTGAATGTTCTTTCCACCAATCAGAATTTCGCCGCCATCGACAGGATAAAAACCTGAAATCAGCTTTGCAATGGTAGATTTTCCTCCCCCGGAAGACCCGATGAGCGCATAAGTTTTATTCTGATGAAGTGTCAGGCTGAAATCCTTCAGCACGAAGTTGTCATCATACTTAAAGTCAACATGACGAAATTCAATATTGAAATCTTGGAAGGTCTCTTCGTTTCCATGTGGAAGCTTTGCCTGATCCATAGAAGTAGTCAGCTCATCAAGCTGATTCAGCGTATTTTGTGCGCCAAAGTTATCCTGCCCCGTAAACATGATCGATGTGAAAGAAGTAAATACAGCTCCGGAGAACACAGCAAAGAAAACAATCTTTGCCAGGATTAGCATAGCAGGTTCTCCATAGCTGATGAATACAACTGCGGCTGGTACAGCAAAAGCATAAAACACGTTGAACAGAACCTGGAATCCGACGTAGGGATTCTTACAGCTGAGGCTATACTGATAGACGTACTGTTTGTACTCTTTGATCGAGTTAATCAGAGTTTTGTAATACTGTACAGTTACACCGAAGATTTTTATGATCTGCATTCCTCTGACATATTCTACTGTTGCCGCACTCATTTTTTGAAGCGCCGCTGAATAGCCAGACAGAAATTCAGTACCACCGGACATTTTACGATACTGAAGAACACCAATCACAGTTGTAAGGATCAGGAGAATACCAAGGCGATAGTCTATTGCAAACATCAGCACAAACATTAACACTGGCGTCATAACAGCAGTGACGTTGTCCGGAATCAAATGGGCCACTGTTTTGTGTGTTTCTGCTGCGTTATCATCAATAATTTTTCGAATCTCTCCAGAGCTGTTATGGTCAAAAAAGGAAGAAGCGGCATCCAATAATTTATGAAGCCCATTTTTCCTTAAGTTTGTTTCAAGCCGGAAGCCTAAGTAGTGGGAACACGTTGCCGATGCAATGTTGAGAATGCCTCGTAAAATCATAAGTATGACTACAATAATTGCGTCATACATAGCCTTCTCATATACGGGAATAACCAAAATAGACACAATGGACTGCCACAGAAACCAATATGCTCCCATATATGAGCAGACGGCAGCGGCAGATAGCGCCATGGAGAAATATGCCCAAATTCTTTTATCTGGGACATAATGAAATAGTTTTTTATACAAACTGCGCATTGACTTCAAATATACACCTCTTTTTGCTTAAAAACGGTTTGACATACATCATCTCTTTCATTATAATTAGTTTTAGCTAACTGTAAAGGGAAAAACAGATATAAAGTCTAAACAAGGTATTAATAAATCTAAACGAGGTATCTTTGGGAGGAGCCAATGATAGAAGTTAAACGAGATGATTTCTTTGTTGAATCGATAAAGAATCCAATAGAGTACGGAACATATTATAAGATCAACCCAAAATATGGAACCGGATTTCAATGGACGAGTGAGGTTCACCACGATTTCATCATTACAGCGACAGATATAAGATTTAACCAGGAAACTATGGTCGGAGAACATATTGGGTCTGGTTATGTACTTGCTCTCTATATTAGTGGCGCAGGAGATGAATTCTATCCGTATCAAAATATTTCTCCGAATACATTGCGCTGCTATGAACCATCTGAAAAGTATAAAGCTATTTATCATCCTCAGATTCCATTAAGATGTATTACCGTGCAGGTTGACCAGGAATTTATTGATCAGTATCTCCAGGAAATTTCCGGTGATCTTGAAGTGAACTTTTCTGATTTTTTCAAAGAAAAAGGGAAATTCTATTTACCAAATGTTAATCATGCTATGCAAAGCCTATATGAGTATCTGTTTTCCATGAAAGCGTCCAGAATTACAGTAGAAGCAAAAATATATGAAATCATCTCTTATCTTGCTTCATATTTGAAAGAAAACAGACTAAATGAAGAGAATGGCCAGCCCATTAACAAAACAGATTTGCAGGCATTAGCTGAACTAACGCATTACATGGACGAACATTACAGTTTTAATATTACGTTGCAGACGCTTTCCACCATTGCATGTATGAGTGAAAGCAAAATGAAAAAGCTATTTAAGTCAGTTTATAATATGTCCATTACTGAATACATTCAGAGGAAAAGGATCTCTGTAGCCGAGCATATGCTTATTCAGACCGACCTCACCATTGCGGAAATTTCAAGAATTGTTGGATACTCCAACCCCAGTAGATTGATTGAAATATTCAAAAGGTATTATGGATTTACTCCCTCAAAATACAGAAAATAAAAGTGTTATACTAATTTGGATAAACCTAACCCTCTAAAAATCAACCAAATCAATCGTTATGAGGTGACGCATACAAGCGTCACCTCATTTCTTTTTGGAAATTTCATCTTGAAAGCATCTGTGAAAGGTGGGAATGTCCTCCGGGTAGAGCAGATCGGAAAGAAACCGAAGCCAGACAACCGACTTTCCTGCTTGTGGATTGTAGCCGATGGGAAACCGGCTGCGCACGATCTCAGACCGTCCCGCAAGGAAACTGCCGTCAATGCGGAGCGTCCCGTTCTGCACATGAATTTCATCCGGATTCGGCGGAAAGCTCTCTGCATGAACCACCAGCTTCATGATCTCCACGATATTGGAAATGGTGCGCAGAATGTTTTTTGCGGCACAGCACTCCAGCTCGGCATAGATTTTCTCTTTCAGCAGCAGCAGCGGGTCTGTCAGCCGCCTATCCGGTGTGAAGAATGCGTTGTCCGCATAGATGAGCTTGTTTTTCGATAGAAACTCCCGGCAAAAAGCTGCCTCATTGACATCCTTGCCATCGAACCATGCTGGAAAATCCAACCCGGCATACTTCTTGTTCACGCTGCATTCCTCCCATTGATTGTTTCCTTGAGCTTGTCCAACCGACCATCTACAAGCAGATAACTGACAACCTCGGCACGTTCATGGGAATCCCCGGCGCACAGAATATCCAAGTAATACTCCGCCTCGTCCAGCTTTTGACAGGCTTCCACGAACCGCTTATCCGGTGCTTTTGCTGCATATTGCACCTTCCATCTCCGCAGGACACGGGCGTAATTGGATAGAACAGAAAAGCACAGCCGCTCGTTTTCTCTGAGTTGCTGTGCTTCTGCTTCTTCCTGCACCACGCTGAAAAGCGTCTGAACAGCGCGATTTACCGCTTTCTCACCCGCAATGGCATTGACCGTTACGATCCGGCGCGCTTTCTGGACTACAAGCTGGAAGTTCTGCAAATGCTGCTGTACTGTCTGCCGAGGTTCGACCCGGAGCAGGAAACGGAGTTCCTGAAATACGCGAAACACTATGTCCGGGACGGGCTGCTGTTCTGCCGCATGATGGTCGAAGCCGGTTCCTTTGCCAGCCTTGCGGAGTATCGGCACGTGCGGCAGATTGGCGCGATCTATAACAATTCGGCAAAAACTGCGCAGAAGTCATTTCCGAGTTTGCCGTCCAAAGCGGATACAAGGATGAAGGCGTATCTGCGGATGAACTGCTGACCATTGCCCAGCGCAACCACAGCATTGCCGAAGGCGAGATTGCTGAAATCCGTGGTTGTGCCGTTTGAGATGGAAAGGCTGGATCTGATTTGATCATGATGGAAAGCAAAACGACGCCGTTGACAACATCTTCGGATCGTGCTACAATTTGACTGAAATGAACAATGTGGTCATAAATCCAAGGAGCGTGCGCAGTGGCTTTTACAGATGAACAGAATGAACAGATCCGCAAAGACCTGATCCGGGAAGCCCGGCGCTGCGGCATTACCATCGGGATGCGGAAAACCTCAGTGGAGCAGCTGACAAATTCCGTCGGTATTTCCAAGGGATCGTTTTATAAATTCTTTGATTCCAAGGAGCTGCTGTTTTTCGCCGTGCTGGAGGATATCCATACAGAGTGTTTCGCAGCGGCGCAGAAGTCTTTGCAGGAAAATACAGCCTTATTGCCTACCGACCGCGCGGCAGCGGCGATCCTGGCGGCCTGTCGGTGGCTGGCCGAGACGAAAGCCTTTGTGTTCATCGAAAATGACGCGGATTTTCTCCTGCACCGACTGCCGGAGGAAGTGAAGACCGCTCACTATCACGACGACGAGACCCACATCCGTGCCCTGCTGGAAGGGGGCGGCTTGCAGCCGAAGGGCGGCATGGCACTGGCAGCGGCCACGGTGCGCGGCTTGATTTTAACCGTCTCCCATCAGGAGCAGATCGGGGCGCTTTACCCGCAGGTGCTGGAAACGCTGGTGCGCGGCGCTTGCCGGGAACTATTTGAATAAGCGGAAAGGCCGCAGCGATGCGGCTTTTCAAAAGGAATACAGTTAGCTTACCCTAACTCGCTTGTGTCATCTGTGTGAGTTAGAGGAGTTTAACATCTCGTTGTGAGGGCGAAATCATGAGGAACAGTCAAAATTTCTGGGATAAAAACGCCGGGCGGTACGACCGCTTCATGCGCAAGGACGCAGCGGCTTACGAGCGGCTGTACGAGCTGCTGCGCCCCGTGGTGCAGCACAAAACCGTGCTGGAACTGGCGACCGGCACGGGGCTGATCGCCAAAAATATCGTCCGCTCTGCTGACCATATTGAAGCTACCGACGCATCCCAAGAGATGATTGAGCAGGCAAAACAGGGCGTAAAATCTACGAAGCTCTATTTTTCGGTGCAGGATATGTTCCACCTGCCTTATGCCGACGAAAGCTTTGACGTAGTCATCGTGGCCAATGCGCTGCATATCGTGCCGGAGCCGGAGAGGGCATTGTCGGAGATTCGCCGGGTGCTGAAGGATGACGGCATGTTGGTTGCGCCGACCTTCACCCATGCGGATAACGCTTTCTTCGGAAAGGTCAAAGCATTTTTCATGAAGCTGGCGGGCTTTCCGCTGCACAGCAAATGGACGAGTGCAGATTACCTTTCGTTCCTGCGGGAAAACGGCTGGACGGTGCGGAAAAGCACCGTGCTGAAAACCTCGTTCCCGCTGACCTACGCAGAGTGCGTGAAATCGGAGGGGTGAGCCATGCAGATATTGGAACACGGGCAGGCGCAGGAGCGGACGCTGCTGTTTTTCCCCTGCACGGCAGAGCCTGTATGGGCTTTTGCCGACACGATCACGCTGCTTTCTCAGAGATGGCATGTTTTTCAGGTGGTGTATGACGGCCATCAGCCGGAGTATCCCGGGGATTTCACCTCAGTCGAGCAGACCGTGGACGAGGTGATCTCCTATCTGAAAAGCCGCGGCGTCTCCCGACTGGATGCGGCCTATGGCTGTTCCATGGGCGGTGCCTGTCTGACCCGTATGCTGGCATTGGGGAAAATGCCCATCAGCCGAGCCATCATTGATGGCGGGATCACACCCTATCAGCTGCCCTTCTTGGTGCGAAAGCTGCTGCTGGCGCGGGATGTGCTGTCTTTCAAAATGGCGGCAAACAGCCGAAAGGTACTGGAAGCGGCTTTTCCGCCGGAACGGTTTACCCCCGCAGGGCACGACCCTAAAAAGGAATACGACGCCATGGAAGCCTATCTGAAAACCTTTTCAGACCGGACGATTCGCAACATATTCTGGTCCGCCAACAACTATGCGCTTCCGAAGTGCCCTGCGAAAATCGACACAAAAATCACCTACTGGTATGGCGACGACGAAAAGAAGGACCGCAGACGCAACATTCAATTTATCAAGCACTATTTTCCGCAGACTCGCATCCACGGTATTCCCAAGATGGCCCATGCGGAGTTGGTGATGGTGCATCCGGAGGAGTTCTGCCGGTATGCGGAAAAATTTCTGGCTTTGCAAGCGGAGGAAGTATGACATGAAAGAAAAAATCAAACTCTCCGGCGTGCCGGAGACCATGCTGCAAACCGTTTATGCAAGGGCGAAAGAGAGCAGCGGCAGAGGTGCGATCCACGACGCAAAAGCGGAGGGAATCATCGAGAAGCTGGACTACGATTTTTCCCTTGCGGACAAGGATACGGCCATGCGCAGCGGCGTCATTGCCCGAACCATCGTGCTCGACCGGATGACGAAGGAATGGCTTGCGTCGCACCCCGGCGCGGTGGTGGTCAACATCGCCTGCGGGCTGGATACCCGCTGCTACCGGATGTCGGGTTACGCACATTGGTATAACCTCGACCTGCCGGAAACGATGGCGGTGCGGGAAAAGCTTCTGCCGGAAAGCGGCACGATTTCGCAGATTACCATGTCCGCCATGGAAGATTGGGGCAGCGAAATCAGCGAGCAGAATGTGCCGGTGCTGATCGTCGTCGAGGGACTGACCATGTACCTTTCCGAGAGGAACATACAGCGTATTTTCACGGTGATTTCCAGCCGGTTTTCCAACGCCACAGTCTTTGTGGAAACCATGAATCCTACGATAGTGCGGCACTTCAAGGAGAAATCCATTGACGCAAGCAACGCAAAATTCAACTGGGGAATCAAGAATGGGAAAACACTTGCCGAACTGCTGCCGGATTTTCGCTTTGTGGAGGAACACAGCCTGACGGAGGGCATGGCGGCATTTGTACCGATCTATAAGTTGCTGGACAGGCTGCCCGCCGTGCGGAATATTTCCAATAAGATCATCGTTCTGGAAAAGGAGTTGTAGAAGATGTCATTCTTTGAAAACACCCGCAAACCTGTGGGCCTCGGCGGAAAGCTCATGGTCGCCATGATGAATTTGGGTCACAGCCCTGTGGCGCGCTGGGGGCTTCAATTTCTGAATGCTGCGCCGGATGCCAAGGTGCTGGACTGCGGCTGCGGCGGTGGGGCAAACATCAAGAGACTTCTGAAAAAATACCCGCAAGGGATCGTGAAGGGTATCGACTATTCGCCCGTCAGCGTGGAGAAATCCAAAAAGGTCAATGAAACTGCCGTTACAAAAGGACGCTGCGACGTGTTGCAAGGCAATGTGGCGGATATGATCTTCGCAGATGACTGGTTCGATGCGGTCACAGCTTTTGAAACCGTTTATTTCTGGCCTGATCTGCCGCAGTGCTTCCTGGAGGTTTACCGGGTGCTGAAGCCCAACGGGACCTTTCTCATCTGCAACGAGAGCAATGGCGACTCGGACAAGGACGAGAAGTGGACGGAGATTATCGGCGGTATGACCATATACAGCGGCGATGAGCTGAAAACATTTCTGGAAAACGCCGGATTCTGCAATGTTCAAATCCATAAAAACAAAATGGGCTGGCTCTGCGTGACAGGACAGAAGCGGGAGAAATAAGGAATGTTGCTGCAAACGATTCTGGAAGGACTGGGGCTGGGGGCGTTGCTGGTCTTGGTGTGCGCTGTCGGCATCCACAAGGGCGCTGTCGGCATGGCGCATTTGTATGACTCGAAGGTACAGGAACGATGCGTTGCGCTGGGTCTGACCACAAAAGAAAAGATCAAGCAAAACTCGCTGCGCTTCAAGCTGATCTGCGTTCCGGGATATCTTGCTTATGTGCTGATTTGCGTGTATGCCATCAACGGTGCGCAGACATTTTGGGGCGGCTTCTGGCAGTGCTTTGTGATCCTGTCTGTGATGAATCTCATCGACCGGCTTGGCATCGACGGCTATTGGGTCGGACACACCAAGGCATGGGTGATACCGGGGACAGAGGATCTGATGCCGTACATCTCGAAAGCAGGCAAGCAGAAGAAATGGCTGTTCGGAACACTGGGAATGGCCGTGATTTCCCTGCTCCTTGCGGGACTCGGGCTGCTGCTGTAAGGAGGAAATACCGATGTCAAAGAAAGCGACCGAATTTCAGAAAAGAGAAATGAGCAAGATGTACCGCGGCAAGGAGATATTCAAGCCGCTGAACACCGGCTGGGTGGATGAGCGCGTGGCCTGCGTGCGGGAGTGGGTGGCGAACATCTTCTTCTACCGCAAGGGCGACACCACCATCATGATCGATGCCGGGTACAACTACGACCGGCTGGCAGAAAAAATGGGCTGGCTGGGCATCGACCCGCAGTCCATCCGGCACATCCTCATCACTCATCAGGACACCGACCACGTGGGCGCGGTGGAGGCAGACAGCCCCGGTTTGTTCCGGAGCGCAAAACTCTATATCGGCGAGATTGAAAACCGGTATCTCACCGGCGAGGTGCGGCGAAAAGTCATATATCGTCTCTATAAATTGCCGCAGGTCACAATTAACAACGAAAAGGTGCTGCTGCATGACGGCGAGACTTTCGAGATTGACGGCATCAAAATCGAGTGTTTTCTCGTCCCCGGCCATACCTGGGGGCATATGGTCTATCTCATCGACGACAAATATCTCTTTACCGGCGACACTATCTGGTTCGGCGCGGACGGCGGCTACAGCTTCATTTCCTCTCTGGCAGAAAGCAACAAACTGGCGGTAAAGTCGCTGGCGGCGCTGGAGCAGAAGCTGCAAAGCCGTGACCTGCATCCGCTGTTTCTCACCGGTCACACCGGCTGGACGGACAACTTCGAGTTCGCCTTTGCCCATAAGGACAAGCTTTGCTCACCGTTCCGAAAGCGGGTTCCCGACCCCACCGCGCCTTATGACGCTTATGATGAATCGGACGATACGGAGGAAGTGGCGAGGGCCGGGTATCTTCAGGCTGTGGGGCGATAAAGGAGGATGACTGTGCGCTATAAAATTGAAAAGAACACGGTGCAGGAGATGCTGATCATTCCGCTGTACGCACGGAAAATGTGCTCCGAGCTGTACCCCAATTTGTACCGGGATGAGGCGGTGCGGCGGCTGGTAAACGCGGTCGACTATGATTTTTCCGCCTTGGAGAAAAAATCCCGCAATTTGATGCAGCGCTTCGGCTTCCTTGAGGTCGCCATGCGGCAGAACGACCTTGCCTACGAGGTGCGGGATTATCTGAAAACGCGCCCCACGGCAGCAGTGGTAAACCTCGGCTGTGGGCTGGACTGCACCGGCCGCACCTGCGACAACGGACACTGCAAAATCTACAATCTGGACTTTCCGGATGTCATTGCGGTGCGGAATCAGCTGCTTCCCGCCGGAGATCGGGAAACGAACATCCCCTGCGACCTGAATGACACAGCGTGGCTTGACAAAATCGACGCCTCCGGCGGTGCGGTCTTTTTTGCGGCGGGAGTGTTCTACTATTTCCTAAAGGAGCAGGTAAAAACACTGGTACGTGCTATGGCAGACGCCTTTCAAGGCGGCGTACTTGTGTTTGACGCCGCCAACGAAAAGGCGGTGAAACTGATGCTGAAAACATGGCTGAAGGATGCGGAAATCAAGGATGTGGGCGCGTACTTTGCCGTTTCGGACGCGAAAAGCGAGATCGGCGCGTGGGACAGCAGTTTGCGGGTCTCCAGCCGGGGCTATATGCTGGGCTACAACGATCTGAAAGGCCCGTCAGTCAGCGGCTTTTTCCGCTTCCTTGCCCGGGTCGGCGATGGGATGATGAGAATGCAGATCGTAAAAATCAAATTTAGAGGGGAAAGCGATGAAGCATCAGCACTTTGATGTGGGAATCGCCGGCTTTTACGGCGCATATTGGGCGTGTGCCGGCGGATCGGACTGCGCGGTCATTGCGATGATTGGTGACGATCCGGAGGATCGGCTTGCGCGTTCAGCCGTGAAATGGCTCTGCGGGCGGGGCGTAAATGTGCTCACCATGTCGCCTGCGAAAAAGGATTACGGCCATCATAATTATCCGCTGGAGCGTGTGGAGACGGCCATTTCGTGGCTGAAAGCCAACGGTAACAGAAAGATCGGCATTGCCGGTGCATCGACCACCGGAACGCTTGCGC
>ERZ773216.2293-NODE-2293-length-19376-cov-4.333678_pt1 | contig 19376 bp, 20 predicted proteins | sample MGYA00511259_ERZ773216 | MGnify/ENA primary metagenome ERZ773216 (study PRJEB29015, sample SAMEA2737764) | human gut metagenome | biome: human gut; feature: human-associated habitat; material: faeces | place: China | collected 2012 ... | reverse complement strand
CGGGTGTTCATCATGGATACCGCCGTGCCTTACCTTGAACCCTTTGAGGTGGGCGGGCTGCATTATCTCGGTGAGGGGCAGAAAGCTGTACTGAACCCGAAAAATATCCGGCTGAACAAATACGGCAACCTGCCAAAGGCAAAACTGCAACAGCTGAAGGCCAGACCGGATGTGTTCATCGGTAAGGTGACGAACAACTATGGTGAGGATGTTGGTGGCGTCTGGCAGCGTAAGAAAGCGAAAAAAGTGGCAAAAACCAGGAAGAGGAGAAAACGCTCCCCCAATGGCACACGCGCTCCCCGCAAAAAAAGCCGCTCACCAAAGCTGTTGATACGTTTTGGTGATGCACTGCCGGTCACGCCGGTACTGGGTTATCAGGCGCTGGCGCACGACATGGCATCGCGTCTCATGAAGACGGAGCTGAGTGTGGCGTTGGAGCAGGCTTTAAAGACGGCGAAGTGATGCAGACAGTACAGCAGGTTGGGTAACGGGTCCTTCCTGAGCGAGTTATTGCACGGGCATTGCGCGAGCGCGGTGTTTCGCTAGCTATAAATTTTCAATTTTGCGTCCCAATGTCCCATTGTTAATTTTTTGTTTCATCCTTTGCTGTGTCTGGCTTAAATGGTGTTTTGACCTGGGTTTTGTGTCCCAAAAAATGGGACATTTTGATGTCCCAATGTCCCATTCCATGTCCCATCAATGGGACATTCGTTTTCGATGTCCCGGTGTCCCGGTTTTCGGAGGGCACAACTCAAAACTTTTTAAACGATGGGGGTAACGACTGGTAACGGCAAACGTTGTTCACCGTCACAATACGAATGTTTTACTCTGCATACTGACAATGAAAAACAGGATTATCGCAATCAGGTTCAGCCGTTCGGTGGAATCACTGGCCCCACGTTCCTGATGCGTTTGCGGGTTATTTGGGGGTGTTTGCGGGTTATTTTGAATGACTTGCGGGTTACAATTTGACTAATATTTAAATACATCACTTCTTAACACGTTGATATTAAAGAACAAAAGATACTTAGCACGCGAAGATAACCCGCTAACCCGCATAACCCGCACTGTTTTGTATATATATATACGAAAAATTGCATTCAGGAGGGGGGGATCGAAATCCCTACAACCCATTGCTTATGGGACTGCCCGCCCCGTCAAATTTTTACACCCGCGAAATTAAAAAAATGCGTCCGCTGGTGGGCATGATGCCGATACCGGGATCTCGGTATCGGCTTATCCGCGATCACCTACCAGCTTCATGGCGGATAGTTAAAATCTGGTGATAATCCTTATCACTGCTTATCAGCATTTTTAGAGTATTTGTGTCGGTTTACATCGGTTTATAATGCATTTACAGAGCAAGGAGGAAGCATGACCATATCAACCGTAAACGACATTGCAGATTACTTACTGTTTTTCGCTCATGAGCATGGAGATCAAATAACACCGCTCAAACTGCAAAAGCTGGTTTTTTATGCTGATGCTTGGTACATGGCCTTAAACAACGGGCAGGAGTTGATACCTGACCAGTTTGAAGCTTGGGTACATGGCCCGGTAGCCCGCGAACTGTATAGCCGTTTTGCTGATTACAAATGGCGGCCAATTGATGAAGAAATACAGTGCCCTGAACTATCCGATGAAATCAAAAAACACTTGGATGAAATCTACCAAGTGTTTGGGGGGTACTCAGCTTATGAACTGGAACAACTGACCCATCAGGAAAAACCCTGGCTGTTAGCGCGTGAAGGCGTGCCAGCAGACGCGCCATGTCGGAATGTTATAGATAAAAAGGTAACGGCAGAGTTTTATCGTTCTATGGCATCGTGAGTATGGGAAAAGGAAGTATCAGGGCCGGGAAACTGGCCCAAAAGGGTAGCCGTATTACCGCAGGCGAAAATCATCAGGCTGTAACGACCATTAATTTTTCCTTTCGCTATATCGACGCAGATCATGAAAAATTCAGGTTTGCAGCCGAGGATTCTGCTTATTTTTGCAAGGTGCTTGACCGTCTGAAAGCTCTTTCCTCACTGACGGCTAATGAGTTTATGGCTGGGCGCAGTGCCGCCCTGAAATCTCATCCTATCGACTGGCGACACACATCTGAGCCGGAAGGCTTCACACACCTGAACGAGCAGTTTCAGAGCTATACGCCATATCAATTTGCTGTATCACGCAATGAGCATGGTCGGGTGCATGGTTTTTTTATCGGTAACGTGTTCCATGTTGTATGGCTGGATCCGCATCACCGGCTTTACCCTGGTAAATAATTTTCATGCTGGTGGTGTAACCATCCACCAGCTTGATAACGGATAACAGGGAGTCATAATGGTTAAAATTGTATACTTTTGCAGCAAACATTTTTAGCTACACGTTAAGCTATACGATTTTTGACTTAAAATTTTCAACTTCAACTAAATCAATTAGTTATTGGCATGTTTTGAATACTCTCGTGCGACCAAAAATCCCAAGAAAAAATCAACCTTTACGGTTGGTTTTTTTTATATCTGCAATTAATTCGATAAACAGACCGTGACACATCACAGCCTGTTTATTTTTTGTTATCAGAACGTCCAGACCACACCCGCCTGAGTATTCCACGGTGATTCTACCCCTGCGCCATTGCCATAGCTGACAGACAAATGACCGCTTAACGTCGGGGTAAACGATGACCTTATCCCAGCCTGATAAACGCCACTGGTTCCAGCCACATCATTATTAAATTTGCCATCGTCATTAACTTTCACCTGGTTAGAATCGGCGTATTCCTGACGCACGGCGGCTTTCAGTCAGGGTTCCAGCGTCGTACCGTTTTGCAGGTCCATGTGATAGCTTACCGCCGTTCCCGCTTCAGCGCGTAATATCCGGGTATTTCCCACATCCGCGCGCATGCCGTTTGATAACGTGTAGTCCTGACCATCTGTGGTAAAGCCGGTAAAGGCCAGATAGGGTCTAACACTCCACAATCCGTCAACCCAACGGAACCCGCTCTCGACATGAGCACCCGCGCCGTTACTATTGTAATCGCCAAACGCTGTTGCCCCATTACTCATCTTGCAATGGATGGTGTTGGCAAAACGGTCAACTTTCACCACTCCATCAACATAGGCACCGTTCTGATGCTCCCAACCGGCATAAGCCCCCAGGGTATAGCTATCGACATTGCCTTTGCCGCCGCGATCAAAACCAATATCAGAATGAGAGTAACCAAAGAACAAGCCGCGAATTGTGCTGGTTTCTTCACGGGAGAAACGGCTATCGATACCGAGCGTCAGGCCCGTCAATGTTTGCTCAAAGCCAGCTCCCGCATCAGTGGTCACGTTGTTGTGGGTGTTAATTGCCGAACTCCACATCGCCGTATCGTAACTAACGCCTTTTACGCTACCAAGACGCTCACGCACGGTGTCCAGTTCTGCATCAAATACCAGCGGTTGTGCTGCCGCCATATTCAGCACATCAGTGGTTGAAGGGGTAATTTGCGCGCGATTCTCTGCCAAACTCCAGCTATGGTTGCCATTATCCAGCAAGGTATATTCATACGTACCGATATCAACAACGCCTCCGGCATTGCCCAACGTAAATGCAGCATCACCGCCGCCCGTTGTTACCAGTGTAAGGCTATCTCCTGCTGCCGGGCTGGCACCGGTGTCCGTCACGAATATTTTGAAATCACCTGTTGCCTGACCGGTGACGTTGAGCTGATCGCTCTGATGATTAGCCATATCGGTACGCATATAAAAATTGCCGTTTCCCGACAGGGTATTGGTGGTCAACGTAATGAAATTTTCCGCACTTGCCGTCACTGATGAACGAGTCACTGGCTCATCCATCATAATCACATTTGCGTCAGACATCGCAAGGTTGGCTAAGTTGAGGAGGGTGTTTTGGTTCGTCGTAGTGATATCGGCAATGATGGTCCATACGCTATTTTCGAGCGAAACGTCCGCTTTGCTGGTATCCACGGCACCATGCGTTCTAAAAGAAGCGCCCTCAGAAACCACTACCTTACCCACCAACATTGCGGGTGCATAATTTATTTGCGGCTTCATGACCTCAAGAATGCCATCATTCCCTCTGACTGAAACGTTAACCATTGTGCCAGCCCAGACATTAGCGCGGCCATTGTTGATAACCATATTTTCAGAAATGGCTTTTGAGGAATACGTGATACTTCCATTCTGATCTGATCGACCGAGATCATATACCGCATTTGCCTGCACTCTCGTACCAGTATCCTTTCCCAGCGATTGCATAGTGGCATGCTCATCAAGGATAGTATCAATGGCCTGCGTGTCCTCCATAACAATGAGCCCGGAACCATCATCCAGTTCATAATTTTTTGACACACCATCTTTTATACTAAATTGGCCTTTACTGTTTGTACCACTCACTTCCAGCGCATTCGTTGAGACAATTAATTTTCCGCCTGCTTTTTTATCAACGCCAGTTGCAGTCCCGCCATCCATAACCTCCAGTAAGCCGCCATTATCCACAGTGGTATTATAAGCGAAGTCATTTTCTTCAACTCGCAAACTTCCGCCGTTTTCCAACAGCATATTGTTAGCAATACCATTCTTGATTTCGAACTGACCGAGACGGTTTGTTCCGAATGCCTCCATGACCCGCGTGCTTGCTTTAATAGCACCGCCTGCTTTCTGATCTACCGCAATCGCTAATCCCCCCTCTTTAACCTCCAGTAATCCTCCCTTTTCGATAGCGGCAAGGACGGTAATCCCATCTTTTTCAACGATTAAGCGCCCGCCTTTAATCGTGGGATCATTCGCTGCGCCATAAACCTGTAGCACACCATTATTGAGGGTAGTCTGGTTTGCCGCGCCACCCATTTGAACAATTTGATAACCGTCATTTAATACTGAGTATTCTGCGGTACCATTCATTTCAATGTACTGATACCCTCCTTTAATTTCAGTATTACTACTTACACCAAATTCTTTTATATGCTGTTCTCCGCCAGGATTGATTTTCGTATTATTGGCGGTCCCATAAACCAGCTGGATATCCTTTTCCAGGACAACACCATCAACTGTCTCACCATACTCAACTGTTGATGCCAATGCTATGGGTGAATATAACGCTGTAGCCACCAGAACAGATATTGCGGAACGACAAAGAGAAACAGAACCAGATTGATGAATTGAGCTTTCATCCTATGAAATTAATTGCTGTTAAAAGCATTGGGTACGGAAAATACCCATAGCTCCATACCCGGAGTCAGTTTTTAAAAACTGTTTAAAGAAATGCACAAGTATTGTGGTTGATTTTTTAGTTGTTTTTCTTGATGAGAAGCTGATGCAAAATTCCGTCTTTATAATGAAAATGATGCCAAAGCGAACGACAAGGTTGTAGTTTTCACTACATGTCCATACATAAAATGGGGTAACATTCACGCGCCTGGTAGCGTTACCAACGCTACGCTCAAACATAATGATTCTAATAAAACCTCAGGAGACTACTATGCCTGAAGCAACGCCTTTTCAGGTGATGATTGTGGATGATCATCCACTTATGCGACGCGGTGTTCGTCAGTTACTGGAGCTTGATCCTGGCTTTGAAGTGGTCGCCGAAGCGGGCGACGGCGCGAGCGCGATCGATCTGGCGAATAGACTGGATATCGACGTGATCTTGCTGGATCTCAATATGAAAGGTATGAGTGGCCTGGATACCCTCAATGCCTTGCGCAGGGATGGCGTTACCGCGCAAATTATTATCCTGACCGTATCCGATGCCTCCAGCGATGTCTTTGCGCTGATAGACGCAGGCGCAGACGGTTATCTGTTGAAAGACAGCGACCCGGAAGTATTGCTGGAAGCGATTCGTGCCGGAGCGAAAGGCAGCAAAGTCTTTAGCGAACGCGTCAATCAGTACTTACATGAACGTGAAATGTTTGGCGCGGAAGAAGATCCCTTCAGCGTGCTGACGGAGCGCGAGCTGGATGTTCTGCACGAGCTGGCACAGGGGCTGTCAAATAAACAGATTGCCTCGGTATTGAATATTTCCGAGCAGACAGTAAAAGTACATATTCGCAATCTGCTGCGTAAACTCAATGTCCGCTCACGCGTGGCAGCCACCATTCTGTTCCTGCAACAACGCGGGGCACAATAAAAATAGCCCGATGGCATCACCATCGGGCCTCTTTTTATTTACTCTCCTGCAGCGACAAATGTTGCATCGCCTGCGCGATACTACGTTCAATCACCGCACGGCGAGTATCGTTGGCAGGTAAGAGTTTCAACATCATCTCCCACGCGGCAACGGCTTCGCCAAATCGCTGCTGCTCAAAGGCATTAAACGCATACATGCTTAGCACACGGATATTGCTATGGTCCGTTCTCACCAACTGGCGCAGCAGTTCGCCGCCGAGGCGGTTGTCGTTGGGATCAGATGAACGTGTCAACGCTTCAGCATAACCCAGTGCGGCATCACTGTTTTTCGGATCGAGGCGATACGCAGTAGCGTATGCATCGGTGGCGATACTGGCGTTACCCAGCGCCATGCCAACGCGGCCCAACATAATCCAGCCGTCTATATCTCCCGGATTTTTTTGCAGTTGAGTACGCATCCCCAGCGCAAGGCGCGACATCTCTTCTTCGTTGAGCGGATCGGCTTTCGGATCCAGCGCCCTGTCCAGTAACGCCGGAGCCTGTGCCGTGGCTTGCTGCCAGATTTTCACCTGCTGATAATTGCCAGTCTGGTAGTAGCTGACGCCAGCCACAATTAACGCCACCACAATGCCCGGCAAATAAGCGACATATCCGGCACGCTTACCTTCCGGCACGCTTTGTTCAGGAAACGCTTCCGGCACCACGCGTACCCGACGCCGCGAGCGGGCGTATATGACCCAACCGCCAATGCCAATAGCCACTACCGGAAGCACCCACAGCAGCATGGTCAGCGGCGTTAACGGCGGATCGTAAGTGACGAAGTTGCCGTAACGCGCCACCATATAATCGACAATCTCTTTCTTACTTTTACCTTCCTGCATCAGTTCATACACTTTCTGGCGCAGGTCGGTGGCAATCATCGAGTTGGAATCGGCAATGCTGTTGTTCTGGCATTTCGGGCAGCGTAGTTCTTCAGTGAGTTGCCGGAACTGCTGCTCCTGCGCTTCATCCTTAAACTGCAACACGTCGATGGTCGCCAGCGCTGAGCCGGAGATCATCAGCATCAGCACGCCCAATAAAAACCTCATTGTGCGGCCTCCTTACTGTATTTCTCCCACAGCGGCTTGATCTCTTCTTCCCAGACGCGAGGATTGAGATCGCCCGCATGGCGATAGCGAATGATGCCGTTGCCGTCGATGAGGAACGTTTCTGGCGCGCCATAGACACCGAGATCCAGCCCTAACATGCCGTCGCCATCAAACAGGCTTAGTGCGTAAGGATTGCCCAGCTCTTTCAGCCAGCTGATTGCCTTCTGGCGATCGTCTTTATAGTTCATGCCGACCACGCGGATGCCCTGCGCAGAAAGCTGATTCAGATATTGATGTTCCGCACGGCAGGTCGGACACCAGGTCGCCCAGACGTTAAGCAGCACCGGTTTGCCCTGAGTCAGCACATCCGCCTGATAAAACTGCCCCGGATTGTCCAGTGATTCGAGACGAAACTTCGGCACAGGCTTGCCAATGAGCGCCGATTCCAGATTGGTCGGATCATCCCCTTCGGCATTACGCGCCAGCTGCCACAGCAGCGCCGCGGCAATCGCCAGGAAGATAATCAACGGAATTAACAATACTTTGCGCTTCATACGGCCTCCGGCGCAGTTTTTTGCGGACTCACGCGCTTACGATAGCGAGGATCAAACAGACACAGTAGTCCGCCCAACGCCATCATCAGCCCGCCCGCCCAAATCCAGCGAACAAATGGTTTGTAGTAAAGACGCACGGCCCACGCGCCGTTTTCCAGCTCTTCACCGAGCGCGGCGTACAGGTCACGCGTGATGCCACCGTCAATCGCCGCTTCGGTCATCATCGAACCGGCAGTGTTGTAATAACGTTTTTCCGCATACAGCACCGTTTCCGGTTTACCCTCTCGCGTTACGCCAATAGTCGCCACACCGCCGCGCCAGTTCGGGCCAGTCACCTCTTTGACATCACGGAAGGTGAAGCGATATTCATGAATATCGACGCTATCGCCGGACTTCATGCGCACATCACGCTCAACGCTATAATTCTGGCTAAAGGCAATGCCAACAATTGTCACTGCCAGCCCAAGGTGAGCCGCCACCATTCCCCAATAACTGAAGGTGGTTTTCGTGCCACGTGAAATACGCAGCGCAGCTTCCGCAATTGCCAGCACAGCAATCCAGCAGGCCATTGCCAGGCCGAGCACCGTCATCGCCACAACTTTGCTTTCGAACAGCCACGGCAACAGCAGCGACAGCACCAGCGTTGAGATGAAGGCGATAATCAATAAATTGCGGATTTTACGTGGGCGATCGCGCCCCCAGCGCACCAGAGGACCGACACCAAGCAGCAGCGCAAACGGCACCATCAGCCAGGTAAACATGGTGTTGAAGAACGGTTCGCCAATCGAAATACTGCCCAGTCCCAGTTGCTTGTGCACCAGCGGCAGCAGCGTCCCCAGTAATACCACCAGCATCGCGGCGACCAGCAAAACGTTGTTCGCTAACAGCAAAGATTCCCGCGACCACAGCGCATTGTTTACGCGTGAGCGAACTTTGTGTCCACGCGCGGCAAACAGCAGCAGCGAACCGCCAATCACCAGCACCATAAAGGCGAGGATAAACATACCGCGCGCCGGATCAGACGCAAACGCGTGTACCGATACCAGCACGCCGGAACGCACCAGGAAAGTCCCCAGTAGACACAACGAGAAGGCACTGATTGCCAGCAGTAATGTCCACGCTTTGAAGCTGGCGCGTTGTTCAGTGACCGCCAGTGAGTGCATCAGCGCAGTCCCCACCAGCCACGGCATAAACGAGGCGTTTTCTACCGGATCCCAGAACCACCAGCCGCCCCAGCCGAGTTCGTAATAGGCCCATGCGGAACCGAGCACAATGCCGAGCGTCAGGAAGATCCACGCAGCCAGCGTCCACGGACGAGTAAAACGCGCATAAGTGCTGTCCAGACGCCCGCTCAACAAAGAAGCAATGGCAAAAGCAAACGCCACCGAGAACCCCACGTACCCCATATAGAGCAGAGGCGGATGGAAGATCAGCCCCGGATCCTGTAACAGCGGGTTAAGATCGCGCCCTTCAATCGGGAAGTTCGGCAACGTGCGTGAGAACGGGTTAGAGGTAAAGAGAATGAACAGCAAAAAGCCGACGCTGACCATCCCCATTATCGCCAGTACGCGGGCCACAATATCCAGCGGAATACGCTGACTAAAAATCGCTACCGCAAAGGTCCAGCCGCTCATCAGCAGCACCCACAGCAGGAGCGAGCCTTCATGCGCGCCCCAGGTAGCCGCCACGCGATACCACACCGGAAGCTGGGTATTGGAGTTGCTGGCAACATAGGTGACGGTGAAGTCGTTGACCACGAAAGCATTGACCAGCACCAGAAATGCGCCAGCCACAGACATAAACAGCAGCCAGGCAAACAAGCGGGAAGACGCCATCATGCGCGCATCTCCGCGCGCTACGCCCCATAGCGGATACACGGACAGCAGCAGCGCAATTCCTAGCGCCAGACACAGCAGCCCGTTACCAATTTCCGGCATCATGATGCTGGGTCCTTATAAACACTCGCCGGGCGACGGTGATTAGCTTCCATCGCTTTCTCAACTTCTGGCGGCGTGTAGTTTTCATCGTGTTTCGCCAGCACTTCTTTCGCGAGGATATGATTGCCTTTTTCCAGTTCGCCCTGCACCACAACGCCCTGCCCTTCACGGAACAGATCCGGCAAAATGCCTTCGTAAGAGACATCTACTGAACCTTCAGCGTCGTAAATGGTGAAAGTTACTTTTAGCGAATTGGGATCGCGCTGCACGCTACCCGGCATCACCATCCCGCCGACGCGCAGACGCTGCCCGACTTCCGGCATTTGCTGAGTTTCACGCTTGCCGTAGAGAATTTCCCCCGGCGTATAAAAGAGATCGATATTCGAGCGCAGCGCATATAGCACCAGACCGATAGTCAGCGCCAGCCCCGCCAGCACGGCACAGGCAATCCACAAGCGGTTTTTACGGCGAATATTCATGCAGCCTCCTGCTGTTGCGCAGCACGTAAACGCGCCTCACGCGCCCGCTGTTGCGCCACGCCACGCAGAATTGCGCGATGTTGCATCACCGAGTGCACGACCAAAACCACCAGCGGAATAACGGTCATCACCACCGCCAGCCAGACAAAAAAGGCGTAACCGCCCATTGCGAAAAATTCATTCCAGGAAGCAAATGCAGGGGTCATTTACGGCCTCTTTTCAGTATCAGTTCACTCACCCACGGACGGCGTTTTTCCATCAGCAAAATCAAATTACGCATCCGCATCAGCGTCAGCGTGGCAGACAGCAGCAGGAAGCCAAAAATCGACCAGCGCAGCGGCGAACGCATCGCCGGATCGATACTTTGCTGCATCCGCGTTGATCCCTGATGCAGGGTGTTCCACCACTCCACGGAGTAATGAATAATCGGCAGATTCACCACGCCAATCAGCACCAGGATACCTGCCGCACGGCCCGCCAGACGGCGGTCGTCGAAGGCGTGCCACAGGGCAATCACACCCACATACAAAAACAGCAGCACCAGTTCAGAAGTCAGACGTGCATCCCATACCCACCAGGTGCCCCACATCGGTTTTCCCCATGCAGAGCCGGTAACCAGGGCAATAAAGGTAAACACGGCACCAATGGGGGCCATCGCCGCCACCGCCAGGTTGGCCATTTTCATCTGCCAGACAAGGCCAATAAAAGCCGCCACCGCCATTGATGCATAAATGCCCATCGACCAGATCGCCGCAGGCACATGCAAGTAGATAATGCGGTAGCTATTTCCCTGCTGATAATCAGCCGGAGCAAAGCCGAATCCCCAGATCCAGCCGACGGTAAGCACGACCACACTGGCAATTGCCAGCCACGGTATAAACCAGCCACAGATTTGATACAGCCGTGGAGGGATCGCCAGTTGATGCAGTGTTTTCCACATAGTTTCGATACCAGACTCGAACAAAAATCAGTAATCCAGCGTTATTGAATGCTGATTCGTAACGCTGCCGCCGTCGCAAAAGGACTTAATGTCGCGGTGCCTGCCAGCAACGCGCCTAAAATTGCCAGATACCCATCAACGGGCAAATGCATAGAAGCCGCGTCCATCGCGGCGGTGGCAAAGATGAGTAATGGGATAGTCAGCGGTAACACCAGTATGCTGAGCAGCACACCACCGCGCTTAAGTCCCACTGTCAACGCCACACCCGGTGCACCGAGAAAGCCAAGCGTAGGCGTTCCCAGCAGAAGCGTCAGCGCCATCACTTGCCAGCCATAAACATCCATTCCCAGTAGCATTGCTACCAGGGGCGAAAGGATGAGTAACGGCAGACCGGTTACCATCCAGTGCGCCATCACCTTCGCCAGCACAGCGGCGGGCAAGGGTAACGGCAACAACATCAATTGTTCAAGACTGCCGTCCTGCAAATCGTCACGGAACAGTCGTTCCAGCGCCAGCAAGGATGAAAGCAGCGCAGCAACCCAGATAATGCCCGGTGCAATACGCGCCAGCAGTTGCGGCTCCGGACCGATACTGAGCGGAAAAAGGGTAATTACAATCAGGAAGAACCACAGCGGGTTGGCGATTTCGGCGCTATGGCGAAACGCTACACGCAGCTCAAGACGGAAAATGCGCCAGAACATCATGCGGCCCCCGTTTGCGTCAGTGAAATGCGGCGAATTTTACTTTCAGCAACGTTGAGCGGCTGGTGGGTAGTCAGAATCACAATCCCCCCCTGCTCCGTATGCTGCGCCATACGCTGGGTCAGACGATCGACGCCGTTAACGTCAATCGCGGTAAAAGGCTCGTCGAGGATCCATAACGTGGCACGGGTCAGCCACAGACGCGCTAAAGCGACGCGGCGTTGTTGCCCGGCCGAGAGCTGATTTACAGGAATATCTTCGAATCCGGCAAGCCCGGCCTGCGCCAGGGCTTCCAGACATTGTGCGGTATCGCCATCGCGATGATAAAAGTGCAGATTTTCTAACGCCGTCAGCCGGGTTTTGATCCCCGGCTGATGGCCTATCCATAACAGGTTTTGATGGTAGCTGTCGCGTACCTGATGCAAGGGCTGCCCTTGCCAGAGAACGTCACCCGCATCAGGGCGAGACAACCCCGTCAGCAAACGGAGAAGCGTTGTCTTCCCCGCGCCGTTGCTACCGGTGATTTGTACCCACTCTCCTGCGTTCAGCGTAAATGACAAGCCACTAAATAAGGTTCGTTCATCCCGCTCGCAAAGTAACTCTCTGGCTTCAAGCATACCCACGCAATAACCCTGTTAAAAACCTGGCTCGACTTCACGCATATCGGGCAGCTTGTGCGCTATCCCTTTATGGCAATCAATACAGGTTTGCCCATCTTTCACCGCCTGGTCATGCATCTTCGCGGCAACCGATTTCTGGGCGGTTGTATCCATATACTCGAAGTTGTGACAGTTACGGCACTCCTGCGAGTTATTGTCCTTCATGCGCCGCCACTCATTCTGTGCCATCGTCAGGCGATGAGCTTCAAATTTCTGCGGCGTGTCAATAACGCCAAAAATTTTACCATACAGCTCTTTACTTGCTTTGAGCTTGCGTATCATCTTCGGCACAAACTCGTGCGGAACGTGACAATCCGGACAGGTCGCACGGACGCCGCTACGGTTGTTGTAGTGCACGGAATCCATGTATTCCTGATACACCGTGTTGCGCATTTCGTGGCAGCTAATGCAGAACTCTTCGGTATTGGCTTTTTCCATCCCGGTGTTAAAGCCACCCCAGAAGACGATGCCGCCAACAAAACCGATCAACAGCAGCGTCCCCAGCGCCAGACGGCTGGGGGTACGCCACCATTTCCACAGGCGCTTAATCAGACCAGGCTTACGGTCAGAATTTCCCATAATAACCTCTTATTTCCCGTAACCTTTTGATGGGGTAAAGGTATTCCCCACGATTGGCGCGGTATCGGCCTGCGGTACGTGACATTGCAGACAGAAATAACGACGCGGAGCCACTTCCGCGCCCACTTTGCCGTCGCTGTCCATAAAGTGAGTAGGACTGATACGCGGCGCGCCAGTGGTGCGATAACTTTCGACACCGTGGCACTGCAAGCAGCGGTTGGTATTGGTCGTTACCTGATAACCTTCAACGCTATGCGGGATCATTGGCGGCTGATTCACATAGTTCAGCGGCATCCGTTCCTGCTCTTTTGGCATCCGAATGGCCCCTTCCTGCGTCCCGGATACTTCCGGCGACTGGCTAAAATCGACGCCATTAGCCGCCCAAACCGCGCCGCTTACCACCAGGGCCAGCATCGCCGTCCATTGACACAGCGCTTTCTTCAGGTCATGGCTTTTCATGATTTCGCTCCCGAACTCCATCGTGTAGTTATTGTAAATACATCCTCAGAACAGACATCCACGCAGCGACCGCACGTCATGCAATCGCGGCTGGTGACCTGCACCGGGCTTTGTTCATCCAGCACCGGGGCACGTAGCACATGCGGTTCCGGGCAAACATGAAAACAATCCATACAGCGGTTACATTTCTGCCGATCGGTGGCCGCAACGGTAATCACACCTTTGCTACCCAGCACACCATACAGCGCGCCAACCGGACAAATGTGCCCGCACCAGCCGTGTTCAACGACCAGTAGATCAAATAAAAACAGCGCGAGAATAAGCAGCGCACCGCTGCCGAATCCCATTACCAGGCTGCGCCCCATCAGAGAAACGGGGTTGATCCATTCCCAGATGAGCGTGCCAGTTAAGGCTGATCCCACCAGAATGACCACCAACAACACGTAGCGAATGTGGCGTGGGATCGTCGCAGACTGATTGAGGTCAAAGCGCCTGCGTAACCAGTTCGCTAAGTCGGTAATCGGGTTCAGCGGGCAGACCCAGCTGCAAAATAATCGCTTTCCTGCCAGGGCGTAGAGCACGGTGATAATCACCGCACCAGTCAGCGCTACCGTGGCAGGCAGATGACCGCTGGCAAGGCTTTGCAGCGTCATCAGCGGATCGGTCAGCGGAACGGTGTCGAATAACAGGCTACTGCTGTAGTTGCCGTGCAAGATCCACACACCAAACCACGGACCGCTCAAAAACATCCCCAGCACGAAGAACTGACAAAGGCGACGTAACACTAACCAACGGTGACTGCGCCACCAGCCTTTTTTCTCCAGCGCCTCGCGCCCGGCGTCACGTTTACGATTTGCCATTGTTCCCCTCCAGCCAACCGAAGCGGTAATGGTGACCTAACTCCCCTTTCGCCAGTGACAGCGGTAACACCTTGATTGCCGGTTGTTCCAGCACGCATACTTTTTCGCACTTACCGCAACCGGTACAGGCGTCGCTGTGAACCGTCGGCAGAAAGCGGGCGTGCTTACCGGTACGCGTGTTGCGCTCCAGCTCCAGGGTGATGGCCTCATCAATTTTCGGGCATTCGCGATAACAAACATCGCAGCGCAGCCCCTGAAAGTTGAGACAGTTTTCCTGGTCCACCAGCACCGCCAGCCCCATCCGCGCGTCGTCGATCGATTCGATCTCACGATCCAGCGCACCGCTCGGGCACACTTTGGCGCACGGAATGTCCTCACACATTTCGCAAGGAATATCCCGCGCAACAAAATATGGCGTGCCCGCCGACAGACCAGAGGCCAGCGTCGCCAGTTTTAAGGTGTCGTAAGGGCAAGCCTGAACACACTGACCGCAACGCACACAGGCACTGGCAAAGGCGTTCTCGTTTATGGCTCCGGGCGGGCGCAACCGCACGCCAGATGCGCGTGCGGTTTGCTGTTGTAACCCCAGCGCCACACCCACGGCAGCCAGCCCGCCTGCTGTGCGAACGACATCGCGCAGAAAGCGGCGGCGACCATTTTGAGGTTTCGCTGACCGGGACATAATGGCTTACACCTTCTCCAGTTTGACCGCGCACTTCTTGAAGTCCGTCTCTTTCGAGAGCGGATCGGTCGCGTCCAGCGTCAGTTTGTTAACCAGCTGTGCGGCGTCGAAGAACGGCATGTACACCAGGCCCTGTGGCGGACGGTTACGACCGCGCGTTTCAACAATCGAGATCACTTCGCCACGGCGAGAAACCACTTTCACTTTGTCGCCACGGCGCAGATCGCGCGCTTTCGCATCCAGCGGGTGAATAAACAGGACCGCTTCCGGGAAGGCGCGGTGCAGTTCCGGCACACGGCGAGTCATACTGCCGGTGTGCCAGTGCTCCAGAACGCGTCCGGTAGAGAGCCACAGGTCGTACTCTTCATCCGGTGCTTCCGCCGCCGGTTCGAACGGCAGTGCGAAGATCACCGCTTTGCCATCCGGTTTACCGTAGAACTTATAGCCTTCGCCCGCTTTCACGTACGGGTCGTTACCTTCGCTGTAACGCCACTGCGTTTCTTTACCGTTCACCACCGGCCAGCGCAGACCGCGCGCTTTGTGGTAGTCATCGAACGGCGCGAGATCGTGACCGTGACCGCGACCAAACCATGCGTACTCTTCGAACAGCCCTTTTTGCAGATAGAAGCCCAGCTCGCGGGATTCATCGTTCAGCTGATCTTCCGCCAGTTCGGATACCGGGAATTTGCTCACTTCGGGGGTGGCATACAGAACTTCGTACAGCGTTTTGCCACGCAGTTCCGGTTTCTTCGCCAGCAGCTCTTCCGGCCATACTTCTTCTGTTTTGAAGCGGCGGGAGAACTGGACTAACTGCCAGAGATCCGATTTCGCTTCGCCTGGCGCCTGTACCTGCTGACGCCAGAACTGAGTACGGCGTTCGGCGTTACCGTAAGCGCCCTCTTTCTCTACCCACATTGCGGTCGGCAGGATCAAGTCGGCGGCCAGCGCACTGACTGTCGGATACGGATCGGAGACAATGATAAAGTTGCGCGGATCGCGCCAGCCCGGCATACGCTCTTCATTGATGTTCGGCCCGGCCTGCATGTTGTTGGTACACATGGTCCAGTAAACATTCAGCTTGCCGTCTTTCAGCGCACGGTCTTGTGCCACCGCGTGCAGACCGATTTTCGCCGGAATGGTGCCGCTCGGGATATTCCACTTCTTCTCACAGATATCACGGTGTTTCTCGTTAGTCACCACCATGTCCGCAGGCAGACGGTGAGCAAAGGTGCCCACTTCACGCGCAGTACCGCACGCAGAAGGCTGCCCGGTCAGGGAGAACGGACCGCAACCTGGTTGGGAGATTTTTCCGGTCAGCAGGTGCAGGTTGTAGACCAGGTTGTTGGCCCACACACCACGGGTATGCTGGTTGAAGCCCATCGTCCAGTAGGAGATGACTTTCTTGTTCGGATCGGCATACAGCTGCGCCAGTTGTTCTAACTGGTCTTTCGGCACGCCGGTCATTTCAGCGGTTTTTTCCAGCGTATACTCAGCAACGAAGGCTTTGTAATCTTCAAAGCTCATCGGTTCGGAGGCGTCAGAACCCGGATTCTTCGCTGCTTTTTCCAGCGGATGGGTCGGACGTAAACCGTAGCCGATGTCCGTCGCCCCTTTGCGCAGGTTAACGTGCTTGCTGAAGAAGTCCTGATTTATCGCATTGTTTTGAATGATATAGTTGGCGATGTAGTTCAGGATCACCAGGTCAGATTGCGGCGTAAAGATGATGCCGTTATCCGCCAGCTCGAAGCTACGATGCTGGTAGGTAGAAAGCACCGCCACGGTGACGTTCTGGTTAGAGAGACGACGGTTAGTGATGCGTGACCAGAGGATCGGGTGCATCTCCGCCATGTTAGCGCCCCACAGCACAAACGCGTCAGCCTGCTCGATGTCGTCATAGCAGCCCATCGGCTCATCCATACCAAAGGTACGCATAAAGCCAACTACTGCCGACGCCATACAGTGACGCGCGTTCGGGTCGATGTTGTTCGAACGGAAGCCCGCTTTAAACAGCTTGGACGCGGCATAACCTTCCCAGATAGTCCACTGACCAGAACCGAACATACCGATCGATTCCGGTCCTTTTTCTTTCAGGGCGGTTTTGAATTTCTCTTCCATCACATCGAAGGCCTGATCCCAGGTGATTGGGGTAAATTCGCCTTCTTTGTCATATTTACCGTTTTTCATACGCAGCAGCGGCTGCGTCAAACGGTCTTTACCGTACATGATCTTGGGCAGGAAATAGCCCTTAATGCAGTTCAGGCCACGGTTAACCGGTGCGTCCGGGTCGCCCTGACAGGCCACCACACGCCCCTGCTGCGTTCCGACCAGAACGCCGCAACCAGTACCGCAGAAACGGCACGGCGCTTTATCCCATTTAATGGCTTCCTGCTGACCAACAACGGCGCGGGCAACGCCCGGCACGCTGAGACCGGCAGCCGCCGCAGCGGCCGCAACGGCGTTAGCTTTCATAAAGCTACGACGACTGAGTTTCATGGTGTTTCCTCACCTTGCTCTTCCTGCTGGTGATAAACCAGCGACACCGCCAGCACGCCCTCTACGTTGCGTACTGACTCAATGGTTTGGATCAGCGTTTCGCTGTCTTCTGCTTCCACCACCACAATCAACTGACCGCTCGGCGCGTCGCTGACAGCAACTTCACAGCCGGGAAAGGCGTTCAGTTGGGTGCTGATGTCTGAAATTCGTTCGCTTTTGGCCTGCACGACCAGGCTGCAAACTTGCCAGTTAGTGTGCATGGAGATACTCCGCAGTTATGGCTGATACCGGACAGCTGGCTGCACATGCTCCACATCCGTTGCAAAGTTGGCTATTAAGTTGCGGCTGGTAGATCCCGGAGAGCGTCGGGCGAAAGATAATTGCCATTGGCTCACAGCTATCCTGACAGCGGCGGCATTCAACTGACTGATACGCCAGGCACGCGTCCCCAATGGTGAACTGCAAATCCCAGGCCCTGGTGTGGCGCGGAGAAAATAGCGATTCGGGGCAAGCCTGCGCGCAGGCGTAACAGAAGCTGCACTCGTTATTTTTGAAGTTAACGCTCGGATAGCCGCCCGCGCCGCGTTGCAGAATGTTGTTTTCACAAGCATTAATACAGGCGTCGCAACGGGTGCAATGGGTCAGAAAATGAGATTCATCACCGGACCAGGGTGGACGGATACCGTTACTGGCTTTGCGCCAGCGACCAGTGAGTATGCCCCGACGGGATGCATCAATCTTCACATTGACCTTCCATCATTAACGCGCTCTGAAAATTGAGAGCGACCAAATAAACCGCATAATTAATAAGCCATTTTTATAGCCGCTAAGATATTAAAGGATGTGTCAAAGATGCATACCCCGATCGGGGTAAAACCTGTAGCAGGATCAAAAGAGTGGCGGGAAGCGTGGCAAAAACGGGCTTTTGCTCACATTTCAAATGGTTATAAACATAATTATATAGCGATTAATTAACCAGAGATATTTATGTCGGTTTGTTCTCTCGTCAGAATTTAACACTAAAAGAGCAGGTAAAATTGTCTGAATGTTCTTTAAGTTATTCATAAAGCAAATTAATAAATCTGATGAATATGTTAACCTTCAGCGACATCATCGGTGAAAACCTATAAATGAAGAAGGAAAGCAAAAAAATGAAGACCATTCTACCTGCAGTATTGTTTGCCGCTTTCGCTACCACTTCCGCCTGGGCGGCAGAAAGCGTCCAGCCACTGGAAAAAATCGCGCCTTATCCACAAGCTGAAAAAGGGATGAAGCGTCAGGTGATTCAGTTAACCCCGCAAGAAGATGAATCTACCCTGAAAGTAGAACTGTTAATCGGTCAGACGCTGGAAGTCGACTGCAATTTGCATCGTCTCGGCGGGAAGCTGGAAAGCAAAACGCTGGAAGGCTGGGGCTATGATTATTACGTCTTTGATAAAGTTAGCTCGCCGGTTTCCACGATGATGGCCTGCCCGGATGGCAAGAAAGAGAAGAAATTTATTACCGCGTATCTGGGTGATAACAGTCTGCTGCGCTATAACAGCAAGCTGCCGATCGTCGTATACACGCCGGAAAACGTGGATGTGAAATATCGCGTATGGAAGGCGGATGAGACGGTAGGACAAGCGGTAGTTCGTTAATAATAAGTCGGGTGGCGCTCTCGCTTACCCGACCAGGAAAGGGTGCGTTCTGGTGCCCTCACCCCAACCCTCTCCCACCGGGAGAGGGAGAAAACACTAAAAACGGTAACGGATGTTACCGTTTTGCGTTTACCTTACAGCGCGATATCCGCTACCGGCTTGCTTTCCGCCTGAGGCTTCAGC
>ERZ773216.2245-NODE-2245-length-19737-cov-5.382024_pt1 | contig 19737 bp, 19 predicted proteins | sample MGYA00511259_ERZ773216 | MGnify/ENA primary metagenome ERZ773216 (study PRJEB29015, sample SAMEA2737764) | human gut metagenome | biome: human gut; feature: human-associated habitat; material: faeces | place: China | collected 2012 ... | reverse complement strand
CCGCGGCGGGGGGCAAGAGGGTAGACACCTGCGGTTTCTACCCTCTTGTGCCCCTGCTGGGCAGGCAAGTTCGGTTCACTTCGCAAGCGGAAAATCCCGCGAGTTTTCTCGCGAAAAGTCCCCTTTCTTATTTTCGCAAAATGTGTGCACGGGCATATTCGCACGATTAAATCGGGTAAGAATTTCCACCGGTTTTATGATGTTTTTCGGCATGAAATTGATATTCAGCAAGGTGCTCAAACGTCTGTGCTTTTATGTGTGCAATCCGTACAGGGTTGGAATGAAAAGAGTAATTTTTGTATAGAACAGAGTTACACAGTGCATTGCGATATAATCTATTCGCGGCTATAATATAGTCAAACAAACGAAAACACCGAAAGTTAAAACAAAAACTTCTGGTAAATCGTGAAAAGAGTATGTCTAAGATTTAAATGTCGAGGAGGAAATTATCATGAAAGAAATCCGTATTGGTCTGGTAGGTTCCGGCTGGATGGGCAAGGCTCATTCCTCTGCACTGGCTGACGCTGAGATGCTGTTTGGCCCTGACTACGGCACCGCATCCTTCGAGATCGTAGCTGACGCTAACGAAGAGGCTGCAAAGTCCGCTCAGAAGAAGATCGGCTTCAAGCGCACCTCCACCGATTGGCACGATGTAGTTACCGACCCGAACGTAGACCTGGTTGATATCGCTACCCCGAACGCTTTCCACTATGTAGTTGCTAAGGCTGCCCTGGAGAACGGCAAGAACGTATACTGCGAGAAGCCGCTGTCCATCTCCGCTGAGGAGTCCAGGGAGCTGGCTGAGCTGGCTGCCAAGAAGGGCGTAGTTAACTACGTTGGCTTCAACAACACCCAGAACCCGGCAAACGCTTACGTTCGTGAACTGGTTCAGTCCGGTGCTCTCGGCAAGATCATGCGCTTCACCGGTACTTACGATCAGGACCAGCTGCTCGACGAGTCCCTTCCGATTACCTGGCGCCACATCAACAAGCTGGCTGGCTGCGGTGCTCTGGGCGACCTCGGTTCCCACCTGCTGTCCATTTCTCAGTTCATCATGGGCGACATCACCAAGGTAAACGCAGTTGCTACCACCGTATTCCCGAAGCGTCCGAAGTCTGCAGGCTCCACCGAGATGGTTGATGTTGAGAACGAAGACATCATGACCTTCATGGCTGAGTATGCTAACGGCGCTATCGGCCAGATTGCTTGCTCTCGTGTTGCTACCGGCCGCAAGAACTACCTGACCTACGAGATTCAGGGCACCAAGGGTTCTGTTCGTTACGATCTGGAGCGCATGGGCGAAGTTCAGGTTTACTTCCAGTCTGACAACGAGCGCGACCGCGGCTTCCGCACCGTACTGCTCAACCCGCTGATGAAGGGCTACTCCGCATTCCAGCCGGCAGGCGGTATCTCCATCGCTTACAACGACATGAAGATCCTCGAGGTTCACGCTCTGTTCGACGCTATCACCAATGGCGCTGACTATGTAACCGACTTCGAGTTCGGCTACAAGATCGACCGCACCGTAGCTGCTGTTATCGAGTCCTCCAAGACTCACGAGTGGGTTGACGTTAAGTAAGTTGTCCGCTTACATCAATTAAAACATAATGCCGAAACGGTCTCCGGCGGGAGCGATCCCGCCGAGATCGGAAAGGCGTAACATTTTCCTGAATAATTTGACAGGGAGGATATAATTATGGCTATCAAGATTGGTATTGCACCGGACTCCTGGGGTGTATGGTTCCCGGCAAGCGATCCGAACAATGCAAAGCAGCCCCAGTGGTGGCGCTGCCTGGACGAAATGAAGGTTGCCGGCTACGAGGGCTGCGAGATTGGTCCGTGGGGCTACATGCCGAACGACGATCCCAAGGTGCTCAAGAACGCAATGGACGCACGCGGCCTGACTCTGGTAGGCGCTACCGAGGGCGGCAACTTCCTTGATGACGCGGCTGTTGAAGGCATGCTCAAGGACATCGACGATATCTCCAAGCTGCTGAAGGCTTTCCCGAGCGCAAAGTATATCGTTCTGCTGCCTCCGATGTACACCAACCTCGCTACCGGCGAGCTGGAGATGAACCCGGAGCTGACCGACGAGGAGTGGGCTACCTACTGCAAGAACGTGCAGAAGTGCGCGGACCGCTGCGCAGCGAACGGCTTTATCGGTCTGTTCCACCCGCATGTTGACAGCCACGTTCAGACTGAGGAGCAGATCGAGCGCTTCCTGAACGACACCAATGTAGATCTGTGCTTCGATACCGGTCACCATGTATACGGCGGCGGCGAGCCGATTTCCTTCTACAAGAAGTGGGCGAAGCGCATTCCGTACATCCACTTCAAGGACTGCGATCTGGCAGTCAAGGCTAAGATGGACGAAAACAAGTGGTCTTTTGCCAAGGCTGTTACCGAGGATATCATGGTTGAGCCGGGCAAGGGCAGCATTGACTTCGCTGCAATGCATAAGGCACTCGACGAGTGCGGCTACGACGGCTGGTGCGTCGTAGAGCAGGACCTGTTCCCGGTAAAGTCCTTCGACGTACCGCTCGAAAAGGCGACCATTGGTCGTGAGAACCTCCGCAAGGCGGGTTTCTAATGAAATAGTAATCGCAATACCCATTTTACAATCGCATCTACACTATTCCCGTTTTCATTATTTTGTTATCCGGTCCCTCTTGAATTTCATCCAACAGAAAATCAAGAGGGACTGCTGATAAAGAGTACACGCAAGTGTGAAATACACAAGCGTAAAAGGGCGCTGAGAGAGCAGGTCCCGGAAAAAAGAGAGGAGAAAAATTATGAATAAGAAGAGAGTGTTAGCGATGTTGCTGGCAGGCGCGATGGCATTGTCGATGACCGCATGCGGCGGCAATTCTGCCTCGACCGATGGCAGCAGTAATGACGGTGGCGCATCCGCTTCCGGCGGCAGCTACAAGGTCAGCGTTATCCTGAAGACCCTGGCGGCCGAGTACTGGCAGTATGTAAAGTCGGGCGCTGAGGACTATGCTTCCGAGCATTCGGACAAGGTTACGGTAGAGGTTAAGGGGCCAAGCTCTGAGACAGCGTTCGACGAAATGCAGAACATGATCGAGACCGACCTCAGCTCCGGCAGCTATGACGGCGTTATTATCTCTCCGCTGCAGTCGGATACTGCGGCGCAGCTCGTCAGCGGCACCAAGCTGCCGATTGTTGCTATCGACACCAACTTCACGGCACCGGAGGTTAAGTCCTTCGTAGGTACCGGCAACGAAGCTGCTGCCAAGAAGGGCGGCGAGGCTGCTGTAGAGGCTGCCAAGGCTGCCGGCTGGACCGATATCAAGTGCATTGAGATCGCAGGCGTACAGGGCGACCAGACCAACACCGCTCGCATGAACGGCTACAAGGCTGGCGTTGAAGAAGCAGGCGGCACCTTCCTGAGCGACGAAGTACAGTACGCAGACGCAACTGCTGACCGCGCTACCACCGCTATGGAAGCTATCATGCAGACACATCCGGAAGGCATCGCAATCATTTGCGCAAACAACGACGATATGGCTATGGCAGCAGCCCGTGCAGCGCAGGGCCATGACGCATACAAGAACACCATCTTCCTCGGCTTCAATGGTGACCGCGCTGCTTGTGAAGCAATCCTGGCCGGCCAGATGACGATGTCTGTCGCCCAGATGGCTTACGAGATGGGCTACAAGGCTGTTGAGACCATGGTTCAGGTTCTGGACGGCGAGACCGTTGACGAGTTCGTTGACTCTGGTTCTGACGTAGTTACCCCGGACAACGCGCAGGAGCGCCTGGATACCCTGAAGACGCAGCTCCACTAAGAAAACTGCATTCCGCACAAACGCAGATTGTGCGATAATGTTCACGCGTAAAAGATCCTCTCTCCGGATCGGCAGGAAAACGCTCCAACGTTCTGCCAATCCGTAATGGATAAACGCAAATTTCAAAGATCCTTTCTCTCATTCTATTTCTCTATATGGTGGTGCCCCCTGCTCCTGCCCAAGCAGGATTAGGGGGCATTGCTATGGAATGAAGTTGGATGAGATAGACAAAATTAGCAATTCTATACGGATTATCCTGCAGACTGCAGAGAAAAAGAGGGACACGCTGCTGAAAACACCCATGGCAGCGTATTTACACAGCAAACAAGAGGGGTTTAAAAAATGGTATTTACACTGGGTTCATTTGTGCTTGTCACTGTAGCGGTGGCATTCGTAAGCTGGCTTAAAACCAAGGGAACGGACGAGACCAGCAAAGACGGTTACTTCCTTGGAGGCCGAAGCCTGAGCGGTCTGGTTATCTTTGGTTCTCTGATGATGACCAACCTTTCTGCGGAGCAGCTGGTAGGCCGCAACGGTCAGGGCTATGCAGCCGGCATGACTGCAATGGGCTGGGAGACCATGTGCCCGATCGCATTGACGCTGATGGCACTGTTCTTCATCCCGAAGTATTTCAAGCTCGGCATTTCCACTATCCCGGAATTTCTGGAAAGCCGCTTTGACCGCGCAACCCGCGTCATTGTATCGTTCATTTTCCTTGTCGCTTATATTGTAACCATGCTGCCGCTGGTGCTGTACGCAGGCTCGGTAGCGATGGAGCGTATCTTCGGCATTACCGCACTGATGGGCGGCAACCGTTTCATGGCAACCACCGTAATGTGCGTTGCACTCGGCATAATCGGCGGTATCTATGCAATCTTCGGCGGCTTGAAGGCCGTAGCCGTATCGGACTCTCTGAATGGCATTATCTTTATCATCGGCGCGGTCATCCTGATCCCGGTTCTGGCATTTATTGCACTGGGCGACGGCAGCATCGCAGAAGGCATCCGCATTTTCGCTACATCCTCTCCGGAGCACCTGAATGCAATCCAGCCTGCTGACGCACAGCCGCCGTACATTCCGTGGCCGATGATCGTACTTGGCTGTGGTATCAACCACATCTCTTACTGGTGCACTAACCAGTCCATCATGCAGCGCGTACTCGGCGCTAAGAACCTGAAGGAAGCACAGAAGGGCTCTCTGCTGACCGGTCTTACCTGCGTATTCTGCCCGATCTTTCTGGTAGCGCCCGGCGTTATCCAGTTCATCCGTGACGGCGGCGTACTGACCGACTTCGATATGGCGTACCCGTCTCTGATCAAGGACATCCTGCCGACTCCGGTACTGGGCTTCTTTGCAGCAGTCATGTTCGGTGCGATCCTGTCCTCCTTTAACTCGGTACTGAACAGCTCCATGACGCTGTTTACTCTGGACATCCTTCCGGTTATCTCCAAGAAGAAGCGCACGGACGCGCAGCTGATCACCATGGCAAAGCGTTTCGGCATCGTGCTGTGTCTGGCATCCATCATTATCGCACCGTTTCTGCTGTATCTGCCGGCCGGTATCAGCACCTTCCTCAATCAGATGTGGGGTTACTACGGCGTTCCGGTTCTGGCCATCGTTGTTATGGGTATTCTGGCTCCGCGCATGCCGAGCTTCGCACCGAAGGCTGCCATCATTGTCCATATCGTATGCTATGGCCTGATGATGAACCTTCTGCCGTTCCACTTCCTGTACTTTGAAGTAGGCGCATTCGCAATTGACCTGATCCTGATGGCGATTCTGACCAAGGCTGCACCGCGCAAGGAAGCCTATGTACTGCCTGATCTTGAGGTTGTTGATATGACCCCGTGGAAGTATCGCAAGCCGGTCATTGCAGTTACATTCATCCTGCTGGCAGGCATTTATGTGCTGTTCTCTCCTCTGGGTCTGGGCGGCTAAAGGCTTCGCCCTCGATTGAAACCACGGTTTTAATCGAATTTCGACGAAAAACCGCGTCCTGCGGACACATTTTTTCGTCCCTTGTATAAAAAGGCAGGCGCTATCCTTGCGCGACTTCTCGGTCGCGCTGCGCGTACACGCCCCGCCTTTTTATGGATTTGCTACGCAAATCCGATTGAATGCGCGCTGTCGCGCGAGGCATAATTTTTTCGCTTTGTTCTCTATGGAAAGAGAACAAGCGGGCGCTCCTTGTCGGAGTGCCCGCTTTGATTTGCTGTTTTATTGTTCGCGTTTTCCGCCGTTTTTGCGTGCGAGGATCGGTCCGAGATACTGTCCGGTATACGAACCCTTGCACTGTGCAACCTCCTCCGGCGTGCCGGAAACGACCAGTCGGCCTCCGCCATCGCCGCCCTCGGGACCGAGGTCGAGGATATAGTCCGCCGTTTTGATCACGTCCAGATTATGCTCGATGACAACGACCGTGTTGCCTGCGTCCACCAGCTTTTGCAGCACATCCACAAGCCTGTGGACATCTGCGACATGCAAACCGGTGGTCGGCTCATCGAGAATATAGATGGTCTTGCCGGTCGAGCGTTTGGACAGCTCGGTAGCCAGCTTGGCGCGCTGTGCCTCACCGCCGGACAGCGTCGTGGAGGACTGACCCAGCTTAACATAGCCGAGACCGACCTCGCGCATAGTCTCCAATCGGCGTGCAATCTTGGGCACATTGGCGAAGAACTCACATGCTTCATCCACCGTCATATCCAGCACCTCATAGATGTTCTTGCCCTTGTAGCGCACCTCGAGCGTCTCCTTGTTGTAGCGGCGACCCTTGCACACATCGCACGGCACATAAACATCCGGCAGAAAGTGCATCTCGATTTTGAGCAGGCCGTCACCCGAGCAGGCCTCACAGCGGCCGCCCTTGACATTGAAGGAAAAACGGCTTGCGCTGTAGCCGCGCGCCTTGGCATCCGCCGTCTTGGCGAACAGGTCGCGGATATCGTTGAACACACCCGTATAGGTCGCCGGATTGGAACGCGGCGTACGTCCGATGGGCGACTGGTCAATGTCGATGACCTTGTCGAGATTCTCGATGCCGATGAATTCGTCATGCGCTCCTGCACGGGTCTTCGCGCCGTTCAGCTCCGCTGCCAGCTTTTTGTACAGGATTTCATTGACGAACGAGGACTTGCCCGAACCCGAAACGCCGGTCACACAGGTGAGCGTGCCAAGCGGAATGGTAAAGTCCGTATGCTTGAGGTTGTTCACCGCACAGCCTTTGACCGTGATGCTCTTGCCGTTGCCTTTGCGCCGAATTTCGGGCACCGGAATGAATTTTTTGCCCGAAAGGTACTGTCCGGTGACAGATTTCTCGCTTTTGAGCAGCTCGTCTATCGTGCCCTCGAACACGACCTCGCCGCCGTTGCGGCCCGCGCCCGGACCGATATCCACAATGTGGTCAGCTGCAAACATGGTGTCCTCGTCGTGCTCGACTACGATGAGCGTGTTGCCGAGGTCACGCAGCCGCCCCAGGGTCGCAAGCAGCTTGTCGTTGTCGCGCTGGTGCAGACCGATGGACGGCTCGTCGAGGATATACAGCACGCCCATCAGCGATGAGCCAATCTGCGTTGCCAGCCGGATGCGCTGGCTCTCGCCGCCGGACAGTGTGCCGGACGAGCGCGAAAGCGTCAGATATTCCAGGCCGACCGACTGCAGGAAGCCGAGGCGGTCCATAATCTCCTTGATTACTCTGTCACCGATTTTATGCTGCATTTCGGTCAGTTTGAGCGTGTGGAGGAACTCCATCGCCTTGACGACCGACTTTTCCGCGAACTCTGCGATGTTCAGTCCGCCGAGCGTGACCGCCAGCACCTCCGGGCGCAGACGGCGGCCGTGGCACGCCGGACACGGCCTTTCACTCATCACTTCTTCAATCTCGCCGCGCGACCACTCGCTGTTGGTCTCGCGGTAGCGGCGTTCAAGGTTCGGGATGATGCCCTCAAACGGCTGGCGCATCACGCCGCCCGAAATGCGGCTGACCGACAGCTCGAGTGGCTCATCTCCGGTGCCGTACAGCAGCTCGTCGAGTGCCTGCTCGGAGAACGCCTCGATAGGCGTTTCCAGCGTAAAGCCGTGCTTTTTGCCGAGCGCGTTGTAGTACATCGCCGCGATGCTGCCCGTGTCGGCGCTCCCCCACCCGGACGCGCGAATGGCGCCCTGCTTGATGGAAAGGTGGCGGTTCGGGATAACGCGGTCCGGGTCAACGCGCTTCTGAATGCCCAGACCCGTGCATACCGGACACGCGCCATATGGGTTGTTGAACGAGAACATGCGCGGCGTAAGCTCCTCGATAGAAATGCCGCAGTCGTCGCAGGCGTAGTTCTGCGAGAACGTGATGGGTTCGCCGCCAATGACATCCGCAATCACCAGACCTCCCGACAGCGCAGACGCGGTCTCCACCGAATCAGTAATGCGTCCGCGGGCATCCGGGCGAATCACTACGCGGTCAACCACGATCTCGATGTTGTGCTTCTTGGTCTTTGCCAGCTTAAATTCTTCCGAAAGGTCGTGGATTTCGCCGTCTACGCGCACACGGACATAGCCCTGCTTGTGGGCATCCTCAAACACCTTAACGTGCTCGCCCTTCTTGCCGCGGATGACCGGCGCAAGCAGCTGCACACGCGTCTTTTCTTCAAGCGCCATCAGCCGGTCAATGATCTGGTCGATGGTCTGCTGGTGGATCTCCTTGCCGCATTTCGGGCAGTGCGGCGTACCGATGCGCGCCCACAGCAGACGCATATAGTCGTAAATCTCGGTGACTGTGCCAACCGTCGAGCGCGGGTTCTGCGAGGTGGTCTTCTGGTCGATTGAGATGGCGGGCGAAAGACCGTCAATGTAGTCTACGTCCGGTTTGTCCATCTGACCGAGGAACTGCCGCGCATAGCTGGACAGCGATTCAACGTAGCGGCGCTGGCCCTCGGCGTAGATCGTGTCAAACGCCAGGGACGATTTGCCCGAGCCGGACAGGCCGGTGAACACCACCAGCTTGTCGCGCGGAATCTTGATGTCGATGTTTTTCAGGTTGTGCTCTCGCGCACCTTTAACGTGAATGTATTCCTGCATTTTTATTTTCCTTTATTGTTACGCATAACGGGTTGAGTAATTGAAAATTGAGAATTATCGCCGCAAAGCGGCGCACCTCGTCGCAGCGCGGACGGAACTCGCGCAAGAATAGCGACATTTTCCATTTTCAATTCTCCATTATCCATTTTCAAGCGCCTTAATCTGATCACGGAGCTGTGCTGCGATCTCAAACTCGAGCATCTTCGCGGCTTCCTTCATCTGGCGGGTCAGGCGGGCGATTTCCTGCTGTTTTTCGCCCTTGCTTCGCAGCTTTTTCTTGCTGCTCGAGGGCACATTCGATGTGATCTCGATAACATCCTGCACCTTTTTATGCACAGACCTGGGGATAATTCCGTGGGCCTTATTGAACGCATCCTGCAGCGCACGGCGTCGCTCGGTCTCGTCCATGGCGCGTTTCATTGAGGGCGTAATGCTGTCTGCGTACAGCACGACCATGCCGTGCTCATTTCGCGCAGCGCGGCCGATGGTCTGGATGAGCGAGGTCTCCGAGCGGAGAAATCCCTCCTTGTCCGCATCGAGGATGGCAACCAGCGATACCTCGGGAATATCGAGTCCCTCACGCAGCAGGTTGATGCCGACAAGCACATCGTACACGCCGAGACGCAGATCGCGCACCAGCTCCTGCCGCTCGATGGTCTTAACATCGTGGTGCATATACCGCACCTTGATGCCGGCGGTTTCAAGGTAATCGGTCAAATCCTCGGCCATTTTCTTGGTGAGCGTGGTGACCAGAACCCGTTCGCCCTTGGCTGTGCGGGCGTTGATTTCTCCAATGAGATCGTCGATCTGGCCATCAACCGGACGGACAACGACCTCCGGATCGAGCAGACCGGTCGGGCGGATGACCTGCTCGACCACCTGCCCCGAGCGTGACAGCTCATACTCGGCAGGTGTTGCGGAAACATACACAATCTGGTTCAGACGGTCGTTGAACTCGTCAAAATTGAGCGGGCGGTTGTCATACGCGCTCGGCAGGCGGAAGCCGTTTTCGACCAGACTTTCCTTGCGGGCGCGGTCGCCGTGATACATGGCGCGCACCTGCGGGAGCGTGACGTGGCTCTCGTCCACGATAAGCAGAAAATCCTTCGGGAAATAGTCGATAAGCGTGTACGGCGCACTTCCCGGCGCACGCCGCGACAGCACGCGCGAATAGTTCTCGACGCCCGAGCAGAAACCGATCTCCTGCAGCATTTCAATGTCGTAGCGGGTGCGCTGCGCGATGCGCTGTGCCTCGATCAGCTTGCCGTTTTCCTCGAAGTATTTTACGCGCTGTTCCAGTTCTTCTTCGAGGTCCTTGATGGCTTCCTCCAGCTTTTCCTTGGGCGTGACGTAGTGGCTCGCCGGAAAAACAGCAATATGCCCCAGTTCACCGAGAGAAACGCCGGTCAGCGGGTTAATACGGCTGATGCGGTCCACCTCATCACCGAAAAACTCGATACGGACAACATCCTCATCCGAGTATACCGGCCAGATCTCCACCGTGTCACCGCGCACGCGGAAGCGGTTGCGCTCGAACGCAATGTCGTTGCGCTCATACTGAATGTCTATCAGTCGGCGGATGAGCTCCTCGCGGCTCATCTCCATGCCCGGACGGATGGAAATCACCATGCTTTTGTAGTCGATCGGATCGCCGAGTGAGTAAATGCACGACACGGACGACACAATGATCACATCGCGCCGTTCGCTCAGCGCCGAGGTCGCAGAGTGGCGCAGGCGGTCAATTTCATCATTGATGGCGGAATCCTTCTCAATATAGGTGTCGGTCGAGGCGATATACGCCTCCGGCTGATAGTAATCGTAGTAGGATACGAAATATTCTACCGCATTCTCGGGAAAAAATTCGCGCAGCTCGGTGCAGAGCTGTGCGGCCAGCGTTTTATTGTGCGCGAGCACCAGCGTCGGACGCTGGGTCTGCTCGATGATGTTCGCCATGGTGAACGTCTTGCCCGAGCCGGTAACGCCCATCAGCGTCTGCTCGGTCAGACCGTTGTTGATGCCCTCCACCAGTTTGGCCACCGCCTCCGGCTGATCGCCTGCCATTTGGTAGGGGCTGTGTATCTTAAATTCCGGCACAGAGCGTACCTCCTTTTTTGCCACTCAGTATCTTTTTCGCAAGCTTCCGCTTCTTAATCGACCGATAGATGTGAAATTGCTGCGTGCCACAACGCAGTGATCGACCAGCTCCAACCCCAGTTCGGAGAGCGTGCGCTGCAGACGGTCAGTCATATCAAAATCCTCCTGCGAGGGTGTCGGCGTGCCGTTCGGATGATTATGCGCCAGCGCAACGCCTGCCGCACCGGCCATCAAGGCGCCGCGGGCAATCTTGTAGCTGTCCACCTGCACCCGCGCATGTCCGCCGCGTGCGATCTCCTCGCACTTGAGCACACGTCCCGCGCCATCCACATAGGCGGCCAGCAGCACTTCCTCCCGCTCGGCGCACAGCTGCGGCACGAAATACGCGCCGATGCGGTCATAGGTGTTCAGTTTATCGGTAAACTGCTCCATTTTCGCCACATCCGCCTGATAACGGTGAAACAGGGCAAAGCACAGGTGCAGCAGCTCCGCCGAGCGCGGACCGACGCCTTCGACCGTCTGCAGCTCGTCCTCGGTTGCCTCGAGCACCGCATGCAGTGAACCAAACCGCTGCATCAGCCGGTGTGCTGTCGGGTTGGTGTCGCCCTGCCGTACCGCAAAATACAGCAGCATCTCCAGCACCTCGTGGTCACTGAAGATCTCCAGTCCGAACCGGCGGAATTTGTCCAGCATGCGCTGGCGGTGACCCATATGCGGGTTGTCCGGCATCTGTATTCCCTCCCCCTGTGCAAAATTGAGAATGGAGAATTGAAAATTGAAGATTGAAAGCAGTATCGCGCTCTGCGCGATTGTTTAATACGCCGCTTCGCGGCGTTTCCTTAATTCTCCATTATCCATTCTCAATTCTCCATTAAAAATGAATCTTCTCCACAGCCTGATTGAGCGCTCTGGTTACCAGCGGACTGTCCTTAATCTCCGGGAACGGAACGGTCGGCTGCGGTGCGCCGTCATGCGGACGCAGGCTCTTGCCCATCCAGAGGACATCGCGCCACTGACCGAATTTATACATGCTTTCCTGATATGCGCCCGAGATGATAAAGCCCATGGCTTTATGGAACTTCATCGACCGCTCATTCGGTGAAGTGATGCCGACGTAGATATTATAGTATCCCTGCATCGCCAGCAGTTCAAACAGCGCGGCGTAAATCGCACCGGCGATACCGTGGCGGTGCTGCTCCTGTGCAACGTAGATGGACGTTTCGACCGACCACTGATAGGCAGCGCGGGTACGGTGCGGCGCAGCATAGCCATAGCCGACAACCTCGCCGTCAATGCGGCAGACCAGCCACGGCAGCTTTTGGGTATAGGTGCGCCACCGGCGGGTAAACTCCTCTATCGAAGGAGCATCGTACTCGCTCGACACAGTGGTTTGAACAACATACGGCGCATACAGCGCAAGCATCTCGGCAATATCTTCTTCCTCTGCAGGACGCAGAACAACTTCCGGCATGATTTTTTCCTCGTTTCGACATAATCTCGATATAAGTATACCGCATTCATTTTTTATGTTCAATAGGAGATTATCAAAAAATCGCACATTTGTTCGCTTTGCATCTGCTGATTTTTTTACAGTATAATTCTTGCCGTTCTATATAATATTCTTTGTCATTTCAGCCGATTGCATTTTGCCCTACCGAGTAGTATACTATGAAAAGCACTGACGAAAACGGCGTTTCGCCCTGCCGGGGAAGAGAAGGAGGCATCGCGCATATGGTTCGCTACGGTTTTATCCATACCAAAGAGGATATCAAGTTTCTGGTCCTGTTCGCCATGGATCTGCTGCCATTTCCGGTCAGCTTCAGCACCATTGTGGACTTAACGACCTGGTGTGACGAAGGCTTTGGCTACTTCGAGCTGAGCGAGGCTTTCTATGAGATGGTCCCGACCGGGCACATCGAGGAGATACCCGACGAAGGAGAAACCCTGTACGCCATCACCGAAAAGGGACGCGAGGCTACCCGCATTTTCGAGAAGCAGCTTCCCTATCCGGTCCGCGAAGCCGCACAGCGCTCTGCGCTGCGTGTCGTCCGCCAGATCCGGCGCGACGCCGGCATCCACACCGCCGTCACCGAGCACGGCCCGAACGACCTGACCGTCCGCATGGAAATGGAGCAGGTGTTCGCGGTGGAAATGAACGTCGTCAGTCACGGACAGGCTGCCATGCTCGAGCGTACCTTTAAGGAAAACGCCGAGGCCATCTACCAAACATTGCTCGCCGCAATGACCAAAAACTACGCAAACGAGAAAGAAGCGCAAAAACCTTGAAACACATGAAGCAACTCGGTGTGCTGCTTGCCTGCTGTGTCGGCGGCTCACTGCTCTCCCTTTTACTCCGCGGTCTGCTGCCCGGCAACGTGCTCGGTCTGACCCTGCTGCTCGCCCTGCTCATCTTCGGTGCGGTTCGTCTGCACCATGTAGAGAGCGTAGCAGATTTTCTGCTGCAGAACATGGCGTTTTTCTTTCTGCCCGCCATGCTGGGCGTGCTGGAAATCTGGAACGACATCAAAAGCGAAGCACTTGCCATCCTTGCCGTCTGCCTGCTGACCACGCTGTGTACTGCCGCTGCTACCGCACTGACCGTACATATCGTGTTCCGTCTGCAGCACCGTGAAACCGAGGAGGCGTTCGACCATGACTGATCTTCTCTCCTCCTCGCAGTTCTGGCTGCTGGTTTCCATCGGTTTTTATGCGCTTGGCGTAGAGATTCAAAAGAAAACCGGTTCTGCGGTCTGCAATCCGCTGCTGATTGCCTCGATTCTGGTCGGTGCGCTGCTGATCGCAACCGGCACCCCCTACCAGACCTATGAGGAATCCGGCAAGCTGATCTCGTTCTTCCTGACACCGGCAACGGTAGCGCTTGCGATCCCGATTTACCGCAAGCTGGATGTACTGCTGAAAAACCTGCTGCCCATCCTGCTCGGCGCGTTCGTCGGCTCGATGGTATCCATCGGCAGCGTGCTGCTCTTCAGCCATCTGTTCGGTCTGAGCGAAAGCACGACGCTTTCTCTCGTGCCGAAATCGGTAACAACTCCGATTGCGGTCGCGGTAGCCGAAATGCTCGGCGGCGTAACCTCCATCACCGCGATTGCGGTTGTCATCACCGGCATCATCGGCGCAATCATCCTGCCGACCTTCCTCAAGTGCATCGGCGTGCGCAATCCGGTGCAGATGGGCCTGTCCATCGGCACGGCCTCCCATGCGGTCGGTACCTCGCGTGCCATTGAGCTAGGTGAGACCGAAGGCGCGATTTCCGGTCTGGCGATCGGCGTTGCCGGTCTGCTGACGGCACTTATCGTGTCGATTGGCTCGGCTATTCTGTTATAATTGAAAATTGAGAATGGAGGATGGAGAATTGTGGTATCGCGCATTGCGCGATGATTAAATCACGGCGCTACGCGCCGCAACATTCATTCTCCATTTTCAATTATCCATTCTCAATTCACAAAACCACCTTTCCCCTGCATAAGATGCAGGAGAAAGGTGGTTTTTCTATGGTGATCCATGTTGTTCAGCCGGGCGATTCGCTGTACCGCATTGCACAGCTGCACAGTGTTCCCCTGCCGTTCCTCATCCAGCAGAACGAGCTGCACGAGCCGTACCGGCTTACGCCCGGGCAGACCATTGTCGTTCCGCAGCCGGAAAAGACGTACATCGTCCGCCGCGGCGACACGCTCGGCAGCATTGCCGCGCAGAACGGCACAACCGTGATGCAGCTGTGGCAGAACAATCCGCAGCTTGGCGGCACCGACCGCATTCAGCCGGGGCAGATGCTTGTACTCAGCTATGGAAACAAGCTGGGACGCTTTGCGGTGAACGGCTACGCCTATCCGAGCATCGACCTGCGCGTTCTGCGCCGCACACTGCCCTATCTGACGTACTTATCCGTATTTTCCGTCGGTTTTGACAACGCAGGACGCATTTTACCGTTCTCTGCCGAGCTGCTCGTGCGCATGGCGCGGCAGTATCAGGTGAAGCCTTTGCTCGTGCTGACAACACTCGGCGAGGACGGGCAGTTCTCCGGCGAACGCGCCCACCGGCTGCTGAACACCCCGACGGCTCGCGCGGCGCTGATCGAAAATCTGGCACAGGTGCTTGCCATGCAGGGCTTCGCCGGTGTGGACATTGACTTTGAGTATGTGCCGCCGGAGGACGCGGACGCGTATGCCGCGTTCGTCCGCTCGGTCCGCGAGCGGCTCTCGCCTGCCGGATACACGGTCTTCGCGGCACTCGCACCTAAAACCTCCGCCGCGCAGCAAGGTCTTCTGTATGAAGCGCACGACTATGCCGCGCTCGGCTCTGCGGCGGACCGTGCCCTGCTGATGACCTATGAATGGGGTTACGCGTTGTCCGCTCCGATGGCGGTCGCGCCGATTAACAAGGTAGAGCAGGTCGTGCGGTTTGCCGTGTCGCAGGTGCCGCCGGATAAGCTGTTCATGGGCATCCCGAACTACGGCTACGACTGGACGCTGCCCTATGTGCAGGGACAGTCGCGCGCCCGCAGTCTGGGCAGCGTGCAGGCCGTCGAGCAGGCGATTCAGGTCGGTGCGCCGATTCGCTATGATGCCACGGCGCAGTCTCCGCACTACAACTACTGGCGTGACCGTGCCGAGCACGAGGTCTGGTTCGAGGACGCGCGTTCTGTCCGCGCCAAGTTGGCGCTTGCCGGAGAATATCAGCTGGCAGGCGTCAGCATCTGGAATATTATGCGGTATTTTCCGCAGCTGTGGCTTGTGCTGAACAGCCTGTACGACATCGAAAAGCTGGGATAAAATTGACCAAACCGACCGAGTTTTCCCTGTTTCGGTCGGTTTTTGCCGTATTCCGGCAGTTTTTCCTTGGATTTCCATTGCAAAACGGTTACAAAACCCGCTATCATACGGTGCATGGGAATTTCCCGCAAAATCCAAGGAGGTACCTACCTATGAAGTTCAAGAGACTCGTGCCGCTGGCACTCGCGCTTGCCATCGCATCCACCACCGCTGCAGAAGCCGCACGTCTGCCGCAGAACCGCTTTTCGTTCGCCGCGCGTCCGAATTACACGCAGACGGTCAGCCGTCCTTCTGCGAGCAATTCCTCGCAGAGCACCGCCGCGAACAGCAGCTACGCCGCATAGGTGGTTTCACTCGTGAACGCCGAGCGTGCCAAGCAGGGACTGCCCGCGCTGACCGTCAGCACCACGGTGCAGCAGGCGGCACAGACCCGTGCCGGAGAACTGCAAACCAGCTTTTCGCACACACGTCCGAGCGGCGCATCCTGCTTTACCGCGCTGACCGAGGCCGGCGTTTCCTACGCGCGTGCCGGTGAAAACATCGCCTATGGTCAGAGCACACCAGAGGCTGTTGTCCAGTCGTGGATGAGCTCGTCCGGCCATCGCGCGAACATTCTCAGCAGCAGCTTCACCACCATCGGCATCGGCTGTACCGTTGTGAACGGAACCGCGTACTGGGCGCAGCTTTTCACTGCATAATGGACTTTTTCAACAAACAAAACAGACCGCATTTGCGGTCTGTTTTGCTCTATCCTGCCGTTTATCGCGAGAGCGGATATACCTCACCGTTGATGGTGACCGACTGCACATTATCCAGGTCAAATGCACGCGCGAGCACTGCAATCTCGGTGTCGATGCGGTCGGTGTCCTCAGTGGAATTGAAACCGTAAGTGTACAATGTCCGGTCGATATCGGCGTTTTCGTCCAGAATAACGTACTCCGAGCCGTCCCTCAGCTGCACGCTCAGCTTATCGACCTCGTCCACCGTGCAGTGCATATCCGCATTGCGGATGCGGATGCCGATCTGCGACAGCGTTACATCGCCGTTTTCGCTCGTCAGGTACGGCATCTGCTGAAATTCCGGCAGATCGACCGCCAGAACCGTCTTTGCGGTACCCGCTCCGTCCGCACGCACGGTCGTTTTACCCGGCTCGAGCGCCTCCAGACGGAGCGGCTCTCCCTGCCTGTAATCGCTCGAAATCGCAAATGCGCCCTCGAAATAGTAGTCGTTGTCGGTCGAACGCGCGGTATCGAGATAAAATTCACTGCCGCAGAAGCCGCTGTCGCCGTACATGACCTCGAAATCAAGCTGTCCCTCCTCGGCATAGCACGAGGACAGCGTGGACCATGTGATGTCGGGCTTGTTCCGATAGCTGTCGATCAGGTGCGCCAGCGTGAACGGCTTTACGCCGTCCTGCTTTTTGTTTGCAAGGTGCAGACTGATAACACCCGTACCCGCGCTTTCGTCAAACAGCACGGACTCCACCGACAGACGGTAATGCTCGTTCTCGTCGGTCAACTTGGCATTGTCCGCCGTCTGCACATACCCTTCGAGATTCGCGTCTCCGCCATTCGGAAACAGCAGTGGAAACCAGCTCTGTGCATTCGCGGCAAATGCAGTTCCGCCGATGCACAGCGCGGCAACCAGTCCGGCGCAGACGATTTTCTTTGCTGAGAAACGGCGTACCGGCTTGCTTTCTCGCTCGGGCAGGCTGTCCAGCGCCCTGCGGACACTGCGGTCAAATTCTTCGGTCATTTTGGGGAAATCATTATGGTTCATCATGCGAAGCACGCTCCTTTCAAGTCCTTGCGCAAATACTCTCTTGCCGCTCGGAGACGGGTCTTGACCGTGTTTTCCGATATGCCGAGCATTCCGGCAATCTCACGGGTCTTAAAGCCCTCTAAGTAGTACAGCTCCACCGGCAGGCGCAGCTTTTCCTCCAGTGCGGTGATGGCGGCATACAGGTCACTGTAATCATCAGCCGCAGGCGCCGGTATCGCCTCTGCAGCAGCCGCGTCATACGGCGCAAGCCGCTGCTGACGGCGCAATATCGTGCTGCACTCGTTGATGAGTATGCGGACCAGCCACGTTTTGAAATACCGCGTGCTGCGCAGCGAATCCAGCTGCTCCCACGCCCGCAGGATTGCCTGCTGCGCCGCGTCTGCACAGTCATGCTCGCTGCCGGAGCATGGTTTTCGCTACGCGGTACAGCGTAGGCTCGGCTGCCAGCACCGCGGAGGTAAATTGCTCTCTATCCATCATAAGCGGGTTCTCCTTTCCGAAAGCGTCCGGACAGCGCAGACAGGTTTCGCGAAAAGCGCTTCCTGTCTGCTGCTTTCATCTATTAGACGGTTCGGTGCGGCAAATGGTTTTGTGAAAGGGAAAATTTTTCGTACTTGTATTTTGCATTACCTATTATACAGTACAAGCGCACAAAACGAAATCGGTACAGAGATTCAAAGCGCATTTCCCCATCGTATCGCACAATACAAATGAATAAATGAAGAATGCTGAATCTCCACGTTCATTTTCCATTCTCAATTCTCCATTCCTGAACCGATAGACAAAAGTCTCCCGCCATGGTATACTGTCCTTATCTGGTATAGTTAAGGCAACACCGCACAATGAAAGCTGCGGCTCCTTGCGCAGGCTCCGGTCGCGCTGCCGCGGCGCTTTGCGGAAATTTTGTGTCCTGACTTTGTTGCGATTTCACAGTAATACATTAAGTATTACTGCAAAACCGCGCCTCGTTAGTACACAAAATTTGCTCGCAAATCGCTCTTGTTCAATTATGCGGTATTGCCTTAATTCAAGTCGAAGATCGAGTTACTTATTGATAACTATTATCAAATAAAAAATATTATTTATTTCTACAAAAAACTATTGACATTTTGGCACAACACGGTTATACTAAAGTTGTTCCAAAGAGAGAAAGGAAGGAACGATTTGAGAATCACACATGAAGCGGATTATGCAATTCGTGTGGCCTATTGTCTGGCACTTGCAGGCGAAAAGCAGTGCGCGAAGGATATTTCCGAGGCAACCGGCGTAACACTCCGGTTTGCACTTAAAATTCTCCGCAAGCTGACGCAGTCCGGTATTACAAAATCCTACAAGGGCGTTGCCGGCGGCTATGAGCTGAACCACTCCCCATCGGAGATCAGTCTCGGCGCGATCATCGAATGCATTGATGGTCCGATCGCTATCAATCACTGCCTTGCAAATGAGTTCCAGTGCACACACATGGGCACCCAGAATGAATGTGATTTTCATCGCGTGTTCTCGGAGATCAACCGGTCTCTGCGCGATCAGCTTTGTTCGATAACAATGGATCGTTTCCTGCCCCCTCAAAAATAAATTTGTTCAACGATACAGGAGGAAAAAATCATGAAAAAGTTTGTTTGTTCCGTATGTGGTTATGTATATGAAGGCGAAGCAGCTCCGGCAGAGTGCCCGATCTGCCACGCACCGGCAGAGAAGTTCAAGGAGCAGGCTGGCGAAAAGACCTGGGCTGCTGAGCACGTTGTAGGCGTTGCACAGGGCGCTCCGGAGGACATCATGGCTGACCTGCGTGCTAACTTCGAGGGCGAGTGCTCCGAGGTTGGTATGTATCTGGCAATGGCCCGCGTTGCACACCGTGAGGGCTATCCGGAAATCGGCCTGTACTGGGAGAAGGCTGCATTCGAGGAAGCAGAGCACGCTGCTAAGTTCGCAGAGCTGCTTGGCGAGGTTGTAACCGACTCCACCGAGAAGAACCTGCAGATGCGTGTAGACGCTGAGAACGGCGCAACCGCCGGCAAGTTTGATCTGGCAAAGCGCGCTAAGGCTCTCAACCTCGACGCTATCCACGACACCGTACATGAGATGGCACGCGACGAGGCTCGTCACGGCAAGGCTTTCGAGGGTCTGCTGAAGCGTTACTTCAACAAGTAATTGAGACCATTCAGAGGGTGGGCAGAATGCCTGCCCTCTTTTTTCAG
>ERZ773216.2244-NODE-2244-length-19751-cov-8.294324_pt1 | contig 19751 bp, 20 predicted proteins | sample MGYA00511259_ERZ773216 | MGnify/ENA primary metagenome ERZ773216 (study PRJEB29015, sample SAMEA2737764) | human gut metagenome | biome: human gut; feature: human-associated habitat; material: faeces | place: China | collected 2012 ... | reverse complement strand
CGGAGGTCAAAGATCTCACACGCACCGAAATGACAGAGCTGATGGAACACATCTTATCGCCTTGCGGCATTACGCATAGCCTGGGCTTATTACCCTATCGCACCCATCATCCGAACACACTCAGCGGGGGACAAAAGCAGAGGGTGGCAGTTGCTGTCAGCATGATTTGTGGAAAAGAGCTTTTGGTATTTGATGAACCCACAAGCGGTTTGGATTTCGATAGTATGGAGCAGGTTGCGTTGCTAATCCAAAAGCTCTCTGCTATGGGAAAAGTGATTTTTGTCGTAACCCACGATTATGAATTTGTCTGCCGTACCTGTTCCCGCGTTCTTCATATTGACCATGGAGAGCAGTGCGATGATTTTCCGTTGGTTCCGGATAATGAAGAAAATCTAAAAAAGCTATTTTCTATATAGCCGTTGAATGGATATGAAAGGAGTGAGTTTATGAAGAAGGAGAAAAAGAGCAGTTCAATCAGGCTCTTGCTCCAATGGGCTGGAAAAGAAAAATATTGGATGTATCTGGCGGTCATCCTATCCTTTTTCAGTGGAATTTGTACCATGATCCCTTATTACGGGATTTACAGCCTGATGAGTGCTGTCTATACAGGAACCTGTACTACAGAATTTGTTATTCGGGATGCTGGCATAATCGCCGGCGGTATCGTTATCCGGTTTCTATTGTTTGGTGCGTCTGGTGTGGCATCTCACAAAGGAGCCTATCGCGCATTGCTGAAGGTGCGTTGTATGGTAATCGACCACATGGCAAAGGTACCTCTTGGTACGCTGAATGAGCGCAGTACCGGCGAAATCAAGACAGTTCTGAATGAAGATATTGAAAAGCTGGAACTGTTTTTGGCTCACAATGTGCCTGAATTGATCTGTTACCTTATAGGGCCGGTGGTGGTGTTTATTTACCTTCTGACCGTAAATGTACCTTTGGCATTGGTATCGCTGGTGCCTTTGGTATTGGCGTTATTCGTCATGTGCGGGATGTTTATGGGAGCATCCAGCATGATGGGGCGTGCCAATCAATCTGTTGCTAATTTGAACTCCGTAATGGTGGAGTATATCAGCGGTATGAAGCTGATAAAAGCCTATAACATGGGAAGTAAATCATTTCAGAAATTTTCTGCTGCTGTAAAAGAGGAAAATGATGTTTGGAATGAAATGTCTAAACGGATGGGGCCATTTTGCTCACCGTTTGGGGGCCTTGAAAATGTGCAATCGGGTAGCCGTTGTCGAAAATCACACGATTACGAGTGTAGGAACACATGATGAAGTCCGGCAGGATAATGCTTATTACAATCAGGCATGGACAGATTATGAAACGGCCCGCAATATTACTTATCAGTTGGAAGGAGGTGCAGATCATGCGTGAAAAGCCATTAAAGAAAAATAGCCGGTTTTATCTTGGTATGGTTCTAAATGTTGTGGAAGGTATGCTGTCCGGCTTTAACTTTCTGCTCCTTTATGAAGCAATGAAAATGCTGTGGAATGGTACAATCAACTCGCCCTCTCTGCTCCGGCTTTCTCTGTTTTTAGGCGGCATTTTCATTCTGCGTATTGTGATTTACAGCGTTGGCTATACACAAAGTCAGATCGGTGGTGCAGCGGTCAGCAACCGTATCCGACTATTCCTGGGAGATAAAATAAAGCGCATACCACTGTCCAGATTTACGCAAGGCCAGACTGGACAATACATCAACATCGTTACCAGCGATGTCAACAATTATGAAAAAATCCTCACCCATACGGTCGAGGACATTGTTAAGCACATTACCTTTTGTACCATGATGATTATTTTTGTGGGCTGTATCTGGCTGCCGGGAGGCATCATCCTTGCCTGCGTCGAATTGGTTTTAATTCCGTTCCTTTGGCTCTCTTTTCGGGTTGTCCGCAAGTATGGTACAGAGAAAAATGCCGTCAGCGCCGAAACGGTCAGCAGTATTGTGGAATATGCCACGGGCATTCAGACCTTTCGAGCCTATGGTATTGGCGGAACAAAAAATGAGACGGTAACATCTACTCTAAAACATTTCAGTGATGTGAGCTACAACTACGAGAAACATGGTATTCCGACAAATGCAATACAATGTATCTTTCTGTGGATCGGACTACCTGTAATGATATGGGCGGCTTCTATCCTGTCCCCCAATCGTGGACAGGAACAGGACAAAACTTTGTAGCTTCTATGACATTCACACATTATTTTCTATAATATAATGTGCGATTGTTAACAGTGAGGTTAGAAGCATGAACGTCAAGGAGAAAATCGAAGAACTGCTAGAAGCATCGGAGGACGGTACAATTACCGCAGCACAGGTAACGAAAGTCGGACTGCACCGCAGCATTTTGCAGGAGTTTGTCAAGAACGGCGAGATGTACCGCTTCGGGCGCGGTATGTATGTGAGAAGCAACGCATGGGAGGACGATTTTTACCTCTTGCAGCGCAAGTATGGGCACTGGATTTACTCGCACGATACCGATCTGTATCTGCTGGGCTATTCAGACCGTACCACGGTGAAATATACGATGACCTTTCCAAAGGGCTACAATGCTCCGTCCTTGAAACAGGAAAACTTAATCATTAAGCGAGTTGCGCCGGAGAACTATGACTTCGGGCAAACTCAAATCGAATCCCATCCGGCAATCCGATTCGTGTTTACGATTTGGAACGAACGCTGAGTGACATCCTGCGCGGCAGCGGTAGCGATGTTCAGATTGTCGAAGAAGCTATGAAACGCTATGCAGCGTCCAAAGATAAGAACATTCACAAACTGATGCAGTACGCAGACCAGCTTCACGTGAAGCCTAAGGTACTGCGGGAGGCAAAGCGATGAAAGAGAGCTATTTTACAAAGGCGTTCCGAAAAACGGCGCGTGAAAGCGTGAAAGGTTGCCGGAACGGTAAGCCGTGCTGAATTCCGCTTTTGAAAAGAGGTCGAGTGAGCTGCGCTCGGAGCACGCCAGAGCAGGCAAGGAAAGGCTGCGACACCTCGAAAGCCAGATCCTGCCGGCCATCGCAATCTATGAGACCTTCAGACCGTCATGCCGAAAAATGAAGCGCTTGATACTGTTCACGCCTATGTGGAAGAGCGGGCATATCGGCTGAAAAAGGCCTTTCTGCGTCTGATGCGCATCCCGAGACTGTATAAAAAGGTGCTAGGTATCTTTGCCGCGCAGACGCCAAAGCTCTTCGGAATTTCGGCGGGCTTCGAGGCAGCTGCGGTCCGGACAACCGGCGATGTGGCGCATCGATACCTACAGAGACACACGGGAGGCGCAGGTCATAGCGGAACTGTCCGGCAGCGAGACGGTGCAGTGCATCGCAGAGGAGATCGTCGGCCCGCTGCGTGCGCACGATGCCGCCTCCGGCATGGACTTGCTGGATACACCGGTCACCTTTATCAAATGCAACTGCAATATCAGCCTTACAGCCCGCACCCTGTATATCCACCGAACATCCCTGCCTATCGGCTGGAAAAGAGTGAATCGGTCATAGGAATGTCGCTCAAAGATCCGTAGGATCTGTTCCTACTGGGTATCTGCACGCGGATGTACATGAAATATTGAAATGGATGGGTCGAGGAAGGTCTGAACTTTTGCAGGAAGTGGCCTTGACAAAAGTATAAGTCTGAGTATAATATAACACTGTAATATAACAATGTTATGCGAGGGTGTCATGCAAAACAAGGAACAAACCACACAGGAGAAAATTTTGTATGCCGCCAAGGCAGAGTTTTTGGAAAAGGGCTTTCCGAAAGCCTCTCTTCGCACCATTATGAAGGAGGCTGGCGTTACCACCGGGGCACTGTATGGCTATTACGGCAGCAAGGAAGCGCTTTTTGATGCGCTGGTAGAAGAGTGCTACACGCATTTTCTCTCCGCATATCGGAACGCACTGGATGATTTTGACCGGCTGCCGATCGAGCAGCAGCCGGAGCGCATGAGCACCGTCAGTCAGGCCTGTCTGGAGGAGCTTTTGCTCTATATGTTCAACCATAGGGAAGCGTTTCATCTGCTTCTTCTTTGTTCGGAGGGTACCCATTACAGCTCCATGAAGGAGGAGCTTGTCCAACTGGAGGTTAATGCCACCCACCGGTATTATCTTGTGCTGGAAAAGCTGGGTACGCCCGCTCCGCAGATCGACCCTCGGCTGGAGCATATTCTGGTCACAGGGCTGATGAACGCCTATTTTGAAATGATCATCCACGATATGCCGCTGGCCGATGCACAGCAGTATCTGCGTGAGCTTCACAGCTTTTACTCTGCCGGATGGCTGAAAATTATGGGGCAATAACGCTCCATATTTTTTGAACAGAAGTTAGCGTTCTCTAACCATCGTTCTGCGCCCACGAATTAGATGAGCTTAACCACCCGGATATGGGAAGGCAATGCAAGCATCCTTCTGTATCATAGATCAAGTCTGAGCCAAGGAGGTATCATCTTGAAAAAGCAATCCAATTTATCCCGGCTGCTGGCTTATGCCGGGAGCTACAAAATCCTGACCTACCTTTCGTGGGTGTTGTCCGCCGCCGGTGCGCTGTTGGCGTTGGTACCGTTCTGGTACATCTGGCGCATCCTGGGGGAGGTCATCGAGGTCGCGCCGCAGTATGAAAACGCCGTCCATGTAACGCACTACGGCTGGATGGCAGTTGTGTTTGCTGTTGCCGCTGTGCTGGTGTATATTGCGGGATTGATGTGCTCGCACCTTGCTGCGTTCCGCATCGCTACGAATCTGCGCCTTGCCATGACAAAGCATATTGCCACGCTGCCACTGGGGGCGATTGAGCAGTTTGGCAGCGGCAAGCTGCGCCGTACCATCTCGGAAACTGCCGGAGCGACGGAAACCTATCTTGCACACCAGCTGCCGGACAAGGCTAAGGCAATGGCAACGATTGCGGGGCTTCTGGCACTGCTGCTGATCTTTGATTGGCGGCTGGGGCTTTTGAGTCTTGTACCTGTGGCGCTTGCCTTTGCGGTGATGTCGAGCATGACCGGTAAGAAATTGCAGGACAAAATGACCCAGTATCAGAATGCGCTGGCGGATATGTCCAACGAAGCGGTGGAATATGTGCGGGGTATTCCCGTGGTCAAGACCTTCGGACAGACAGTATTCTCTTTCAAGAAGTTCAAGGGAACGATTGACAATTACGAGCGCTGGGTCATTGCCTATACGAAACAGCTGCGCTGGCCCATGACCTTCTATACACTGGCAGTCAACAGCGTGTTTGTGTTCCTAATCGCAGGAGGCTTCCTGTTCTCTCACGGCGGAGCGGATGGCAGCGTGCTGCTGAATCTGCTCTTTTACATCATTATCACACCGGTCATCTCCGTGACAATGACCAAGCTGATGTTTATGAGCGAGAACGGAATGATTGTGCAGGATGCCATCACCCGCATTGATAGCGTACTGGAAAGTCCGTCGCTTTCTCAGCCGGAAGTACCGCAGCATCCCAGGGACAGTTCTGTAACGCTGGATCATGTCACCTTCAGCTACGACGGCACAAAGAATGCCTTGGAGGATGTTTCTCTCTCCATCGGTTCTGGTCAGACGGTGGCATTTGTCGGACCCTCCGGCGGCGGCAAATCCACGCTGGCGGCACTGATCGCCCGCTTCTTCGACCCGCAGAGCGGTAGCATTTCCATCGGCGGCATCAACGTAAAGAACATCGACAAAAATGAGCTGATGGACACCGTTTCCTTTGTGTTCCAGAACAGCCATCTCATCAAGGGCAGCATTCTTGACAATGTCCGCATGGGCAAGCCGGATGCCACGGACGAGGAAGTTCTGGCGGCGCTCCGTGTGGCACAGTGTATGGATATTATTGAGAAATTCCCGGACGGCGTGCATACAGTCATCGGTTCGCAGGGCATTTACCTCTCCGGCGGTGAGATGCAGCGGCTGGCCATCGCCCGCGCTATGCTGAAAAATGCGCCGGTGCTGATTCTGGACGAGGCCACCGCCTTTGCCGATCCGGACAATGAGACAAAGGTGCAGGCAGCCTTCAATGCGCTGGCAAAGGGACGCACTGTTATCATGATCGCCCACCGCCTTTCTACCGTCGTAAACGCCGACCATATTTATGTGCTCAAGGACGGTCATCTCGCGGAGGATGGTAGCTTTGTGGAGCTGTCTGAACGCACGGGCAGCCTGTTCGGAACCATGTGGCGGGACTATCAGCAGTCTGTTCGGTGGAAAGTTGCAAAGGAGGCTTGAGCGATGATCAAATATTTACAAAGACGCTACGCACTCTCCCATAAGGGTGCAGTGGACAACATCAAAGGCATTTTAAGCTGTGCGCTGCAAAATATCTCCTTCATGCTGCCGGTGGGGCTGCTGTACTTGCTGGTGGGCGAGATCATGAACGGTACACTGACAACAAAGCGTATTCCGTTTTATATGACCGGCTGCATTGCGGCAGCGCTGCTCATTGTAGTCTGCACCCGGTTGGAGTATGACAACACCTATCTCGTCACCTATGTGGAATCCGGTGTGCGCCGTGTGAACCTTGCGGAAAAGCTGCGGAAGATCCCGCTTTCCTTCTTCGGTAAGAAAGACCTTGCCGATCTGACCTCCTCCATCATGAACGACTGCGCCGTGCTGGAGCAAAGCCAGTCCCACTTCGTTGCGCCCCTGTACGGTGCGATCCTCTCCACCACAGTCATCGCCGTGTCGCTGCTGTTTTTCAACTGGCGTATGGCGTTGGCTGCCATCTGGCCGCTGCCTGTGGCGTTTGCCATTGTTGCGCTGGCCTCCGGCGTGCAAAAAAGGCTCTCCAGCAAAGCAATGGCGGCGAAGATCACCTGTGAGGACGGTATTCAGGAGTGCATGGAAACCATGCCAGACCTGCGTGCCAACAACGCAGAAGCCGGCTATCTTGCCGGACTGGAAAAGAAAATTCGTGCGGTGGAAGGACGACTCATCAAAAGCGAACTGGGAACGGCTGCCTTCGTAGTTTCTGCAGGACTTGTGCTGCGGCTGGGCATTGCCACCACTGCCCTTGCGGGCGCAGCTCTGCTGGTAAAGGGTGAACTGGATGTTCTGACCTTCTTTATGTTCCTGCTGGTGGTGTCCCGTCTGTATGACCCGCTGGAGGGGACGCTGCAAAACCTTGCCGCCATCATCGGTACAAACACAAACATCGAGCGTATGAATGAGATTCTGGATTGCCCTGTGCAGACCGGCAGCGAAGAACTAACCAATCAGGACTGCGACATTGTGTTCGAGCATGTGGGCTTTTCCTACCAGAGCGGCGAAACGGTGCTGAAGAACGTGTCCTTTATGGCGAAGCAGGGGCAGGTCACGGCGTTGGTCGGTCCATCCGGCGGCGGTAAGACTACCATTTCCCGTCTGGCGGCGCGGTTCTGGGACATTGATCGGGGCAGGATCACCGTGGGCGGCATGGATGTGTCGAAGATCGATCCGGAAAAGCTGATGAGCCTCTATTCCATCGTGTTTCAGGATGTAACGCTGTTTGATAACAGCATTCTGGAAAATATCCGCATTGGCCGAAAGGAGGCCACGGACGAAGAGGTGATCGCGGCGGCAAAGTTCGCCAATGTGGACAAATTCGCCGAAAAGCTCCCTGACGGTTGGAATACCAACATCGGTGAAAACGGCTGCGAGTTGTCCGGCGGCGAGCGGCAGCGCATTTCCATTGCCCGTGCCTTCCTGAAGGATGCGCCGATTATTCTGCTGGATGAAGCCACTGCCAGTCTGGACGTGGAGAACGAAACAGCCATTCAGGAGGCACTTTCCCGACTTATTAAGAACAAGACTGTCCTCATTATCGCCCACCGGATGCGCACTGTCTCCGGCGCGGACAAGATCGTGGTGCTCAAGGATGGTGCAGTAGCCGAGCAGGGTTCGCCCGCACAACTGCTGCAAGAAGGCGGTATCTTCGCCCACATGGTGCAGCTCCAGACCGAGAGCCAGAGCTGGACACTCGCAAAAGCATAAATCCATTTGCAAAACAGGGCAAGAGCGCATATTTTATCCATGTGCGCTCTTGCCCCATTTGTTTTCTCACGTTTGCGGCGTTACGAATCATAAATGTACTGTCGGAACGTTGCTAAGCAAAGCTACTACTTTGTATCTTGTATAGTTGAGGAAGAAATGCTTAACAAAGAAAATACCCTTGACAAATCTCATCTCAGCGCACCCTTCTGGAGAAATACGCAAAAGAAAAGGGCTTCGAGAACACCATCTTCCTTGCGGATGACGGCTACTCTGGTACGAACTTCGAGCGGCCTTCATGGAAAAAGATCGTGGAGATGATCGAAGCGGGACAGGTGGCGAACCTCATCGTAAAGGACGCCTCCCGCTTGGGGCGAGAATACCTTCAGGTGGGCTACTACATGGAGATATATTTTCCCCAGAAGAATGTCCGCTTCATCGCTGTCAACGATGGCGTGGATTCCACAGTGGAGAGCAGCAATGACTTCAACCCCATCCGCAACTGGGCCAACGAGCTTCACGCCAAGGATACCAGCCGCAAGGTCCGCGCGGTCATGAAAATGAAAGCGGAGCAGGGAGAGCGGCTGGGCGGCAGACCGCCCTACGGCTATCGGAAAAGTGATGGTGACGCCAACACGCTGGTTCCGGACGAGGACACCGCACCTGTGGTGAAGCGCATCTTCTCCCTCTGCGCCGCTGGAAACGGCCCCAAGCGGATCGCCACCATCCTCACCAAGGAGCAGGTGGTGAACCCGTCCAACGCCTACTACCGCAAGACCGGGAAAAGCCATCGGGGACTGGACACCACCAGACCATGCCTGTGGTCTTCCAACAGCGTCACCAGCATTCTGAACAATGAGGTCTACCTCGGACACTCGGTTGGACTTCGCACCACTACGATCTCCTACAAAAACAAGCAGCGCGTGGAGCGCCCCGAAAGTGAGCGGTTCGTGGTGAAGAACACCCACGAAGCCCTCGTCACGCAGGAGCAGTGGGACATCGTGCAGGAGGTGCGTCAGCACAAAAAACGTGTCCCCAAGCACATGGACGAGCCGAACATCTTCTCTGGACTGGTGTTCTGCGCGGATTGCGGCAAGCCGCTGGTGCTGCACAGAGCCAGCACGATGAAGCGGACGGAGTACAACTTCAAGTGCTACACCTACGGCAAAAAGGGCAAGACCGTCTGCACGCCGCATCACATCCGGGAGTTTGAACTGAAAGCCATTGTGCTGGAGGACTTGCGCCGGGTGACGCACTTCGCGCGGATGAAGGAAAAGCAGTTCGCCGCCTACATCGGCAGCAAGAATACGCTGGAGCTGCGGCGTGAGATGAACACGATCCAAAAAGATCTGGATACCATGCGGCGACGCAGAGAGGAACTGTCCAAGCTGTTCAAGCGGCTCTATGAGGACAATGTACTGGGGCGGGTGACCGATGAGCAGTACCGGATGCTGGCGGGCGATTACACCGTCGAACAGAAAGCGTTGGAGGAACAGATCCCCGAAAAGGAGGCCCGGCTGGAAAAGCTGAAAGCCGCCTCCGCCAACGTGAACACGTTCGTTGAGAAGGCGAAGCAGTATACCGCCATCGACGAGCTGACGCCGGAGCTGCTGCGGCTGTTCATCCAGAGGATCGAGGTAGGCGAGCGGACGGAGAAATACTCCCGCAGCTCCCACCAGAGCATCCGCATCGTGTACCGCGACATCGGCACGGTGGACAGCGCGATGGAGCAGGGCGAGGCGCAGCCGCACATTGCGCCGCCCTTAAGCGAGGTATTCGAGCTTCCCGCATAATAAAAAGCAGAGAAAAAACGCAAGAAAGCGGACAGCAAACGCTGCCCGCCCCCTTGCAAGATATGGTGTCAACTTGTGTCCCTATGAACATTACCCGAATGGCTACAGGGTTTTTCTTTTGCCTTTAAGGAATGGTTTTCCCTTTAGTTTTCCCTTATGAGAGTGAAAAGAACTCATTTTTCACCACCAGACACGCTTTTAATGAAGTTATCCATGCGTTCTGAACTTGCTTGCTTCATTTGCTCTGTGACATGACCGTAAACGTCGAGAGTAAAGGCAGCAGTTGCATAACCGAGATTTGATTGCACAGTCTTGATATCATCACCAGACTGGATAGCAGCGACTGCGTAAGAGTGACGCAGGTCGTGAAAGCGAGCGTCAGGGCGTCCAATTGCTGTTGTAGCCTTTTTGAAAGCGCGGTAAATGGTCGAGTTATCAAAGTGGTGTCCGCACTCATTTGTGAAGATAAAATCGGCATTTTCCCAAGCTGTACCGGCTTTAAGCCGCATTTCTGCCTGTATTGCTTTTTGGCGCTTGAGCAGATCCATTACGGCTGTGGCAGGTTTGATAGTCCGACCTTTGCTGTTTTTGGTGGGCACAATGCGGTAAACGCCCTTATCCTCGCAAAAGCGCTGTAACTGGCAGTTGATAAGAACCGTACCGTGTTCAAAGTCAATATTGTGCTAACTGAGGGCCAGTACCTCACCTTCACGCAATCCCATAAAAAGAGTCACCGACAGTAGAATTTCAGACGGATTACCTCGAATTTCAGTGAGAAATTTCTGTATGTCCTCGGTATCGAGAGGCGTTAACTCTTTACGGACTGCCTTGGGGATATTGCAGGCATCAGCGGGATTAAATCTCAAGTAGCCAATAGCAGCAGCTTGATTAAGAGCCTTGTGAAGAATGCCATGCAAGTCTTTTATTGTTTTAGGAGAGAGAGCATGATCGCGTGTCTTACAAGGTGAGCTGAGTCCATTATAAAATGCTTGGATCGTCGGTGTGTCGAGTGCTTCTAAGCGAATGGTACCCAAGGCGGGCTTTAAATGATTGCGGATCGAGGCTTCATAAATCTCTCGTGTGCGAGGCTTGACGTTGTTTAGATAATCTTTTGCCCAAATATCGAGCCACTCGCCCATGGTCATCTTTAGCGGTTCCTTGTATGTTCCAGTGTTGAGCTCGACAGCCGCTGCCTGCATCTTTTCGCGAACGTCTTTCTGTGTCTTTCCAGTTATCGATCGTTGAATCTGCTTGCCGGTGCCGGGATCATAGCCCGTCGTGATGCGGGTCTCCCAGTAATTGTATGTCTGCCCATTGCGTGTGACGGTCTTCTTTCTAATCGTACCCGCGCCCTGTGCGGCGCGGGAATTTGATTTACGGGGCATAGCGTTTCCTCCTATTGCCTAATTGATGTCACATTGTAAAATAGAAAAGGGGGAGAGAAACTTGTCCCTCCCCCCAAAAATTTTTATGAATTCAAGAATTCGAAAATCGCCTCACGCGGGATGCGGATAACTTTGCCGCAGCGGATACATCTCAACCGCCCACATCGGATGAGCTTATACGCAGACGTGCGCCCGATTCGGAGCACCGATGCCGCCTCAACAACCGTGAGCGTAAGCGGTAAATCTTCCTCGACGGCAACGGCGCGGTAACGGCGCACGGTGCGCGCGCTGCAGCGATGGCATTGTCCTTCTGCCGAATCAGGCGAGCTGGCGCTACATGTACGCGGACGAGCTCAAGACCGTGTTCCACCGCGACGGCTTTACACTGACGGGCTTTGTGGGCCCTGATCCGGACAGCAAGGAAGATAAGCTTTATACGCTCAGCGATCTGCATAAGCTTTCCACCGTGTTTGACGATGGACAGCTGCACGCAGGCAAGACGACGATCTGCACCGCCCAGTGGGAGCGTATCGGCAATAAGACGGAGGACAGCTCCGCCTACTATACTAAGGCGGACGATGGTACCGTGAAGATCGAGTCGGTCGATCAGGACGAGCTTAAAAAGCAGCTCGAAACTGACAGCACGGCGCAGATCGATGTGTCCGGGCTGGAAGCGGAAAAAGTGACGCTGCCCGTCAGCGCCGTGAACGACGTCCTTGATTTGGAAGCGAAGGCGCTGTCGATCAAGATGGCGGACGCGGCGATCACGCTGGACAAGACGGCGATGCAGTCGGTCGTCGAAACAGCGGACGGCAACGATATTCAGCTGCATGTCAGCACCGGCGATGCACTGAGCAGCGATCAGACCGAGATCATCGGCGATATCGAACAGGGCATGGTGCTTGATGTGAGCCTGACGGCAAACGGAACGGAAATTCACAGCTTTAACGGCAAAGTGACCGTCTCCGTTCCGTTTACGTGGACGCAACAGGGTGTGCTGCAGGCTTGGTATCTTGCCGATGACGGCACAAAGGAGCCGGTCGAGGTGGCCTACCGCGACGGAAACGCCGTGCTGACGCTCAAGCACTTCTCGACCTATGCCATCGTGGTGAAGGCGAACGACCCTGACAGCGGCATCGTGAGCATGGGCGAGAACGAGGTCACAGTCCAAAAGCAGGCGGACGCGGTTTACTACGCTGCGGCGCTCTACGCCGAGGACGGCAGATTCCTGGCCTATGCCGCGAGCGAAGCTGCGGGGGATGAAGGAACCGTGACGCTCAAGTGGGCGAACGCCGACTGGTCGAAGGCGGCGAAGGTCAAGGTGTTCTTCCTTGACGCGGACCGCAAGCCCGTCGCCGAAGCGGTGACGGCGCTGATCAAGGGCAAAAGCCAGAAAAACTGAGCGGCTACAGCACAAGAATGAAAAAGGGAGCGCATCGGGCAAGGTCCGATGCGCTCCCTTTTAGCGCGTTTCTTACTTTTTCAGAAAATACATGTTGATCTCGGCGCGGGCGATCAGCGCGCCGGTGTCGTCGGTGATATTGACCTCGAAAAAGCCGATGTGACCGCCGACCCTGACCGGTCGGCCGACGGCGGTGAGCGCTTTGGACTGCACCGTCGAGCGCAGATAGTTGATCGAGCCGTTCAGCGTGACGTTGTGCTGGCTGTAGTTGATGCGCGCGAACGCGCCCGCGGCGGTGTCAGCCATCGCGTAGAGAAAGCCGCCGTGCACGCCGCCCCAGATGTTGGAATTTTCCGGCGTGACGTCGGCGGTCAGCACGCTTTTTTCCTCGTCGACCGAAACGACGCGGATGCCGTTGTGACGGATAAAGCCACTGTGCTCGCTCGAAAGCATTTCCTGATAATTTTCGACCATGATGCGTTAGCCTCCTTCAGGCACGGAATATCAGACTAAGGCAAGCATAGCAGAATCGCGCCGGAGGCGCAACAGAAAAATGCGCCGCGCCGCGAAACGGCAAGATTTGAGGTCGCTTTCCGCTTCGGAACGATTTACAAGCGGTGAAAATTCTGCTACATTAAAAGCGATTCGAACCAAGGGAGACTGTTTTTTATGAACGACTATCAGGCTAAATTTGTTACGCCGGAGCAGGCTGTCAAGGCTGTGCAGTCCGGCGACTGGGTGGACTACGGCTTCGGTGCGGGTTTTCCCGAGCTTTTGGACAAGGCCCTCGCCGCGCGCAAGGGTGAAGTGAAGGACGTCAAGGTCCGCGACGGTCTTGTGATCCGCCCGCGCATCGAGGTTGTCGAAGCAGACCCCGAGCAGGAGAGTTTCAGCTATTACAGCTGGCACGTCGGCGATTATGAGCGCAAGCTCCAGAAGAATGGCCTTGTGAAATTCATGCCCGTCATGCTGCGCTCGCTGCCGTACCTCTATCGCGACAAGCACATCCGCTGCGATGTGGCATTCGTTCCCGTCTCCAAGCCCGACGAGAACGGCTACTGCGGCCTCGGCATTTCGAACTATGCCTGGCGCACGATCTTTGAGAGCGCCCGCACCGTGATCTTCGAGATCAACGAGCACTATCCCAAGCTCCAGGGCGTGGACGGCTCGCACCGTGTGCACCTGTCCGAAGCGGACTACATCGTCGAGGGCGAGCATGAGCCGCTGCCCGTGCGCTCCTACCGCGCGCCCAGCGAGACCGATATCGCCATCGCCAAGATCGTGGTGAATGAGATCCCCGACGGCGCGGTGCTGTCGCTCGGCGTGGGCGGCGTGCCCTACACGGTCGCCAAGATGCTCGCCGAGTCCGACAAGAAGGACCTCGGCTGCCACACCGGCACCATTTCCGACGCCTTCCTTGAGCTCTACCAGGCGGGCAAGCTGACGAACGCGCACAAGGAGCTCGACACCGGCCTTTCCGCGTGGAACCTTGCCATGGGCTCTCAGGAGCTCTATGACTGGCTCGACGCCGAGCCGCAGCTTTTCCACCCGGGCGATCTCGACTACATCCACTCCGTCGAGCGCATCTCAAAGTTCAGCAACGTCATCAGCATCAACGGCGGCGTGCAGCTCGACCTCATGGGTCAGGAGAACGCCGAGAGCACCGGCACGCGCCAGCTCTCCGGCGTCGGCGGCCAGATGGACTTCCTCGAGGGGGCGTACCGCTCCAAGGGCGGCAAGGGCTTCATCTGCATCAACTCTTCCCGTGTGACAAAGGACGGCGAGCGCAAGAGCAATATCCTTGCCACCATCCCCGGCGGCAGCACGATTTCCGCCCCGCGCACGATGATCCAGTATGTCGCGACCGAGTACGGGATTGCAAGCCTTTCCGGCAAGACGCTGCGCGAGCGCGCCGAGGCGATGGCCTCCATTGCGCACCCCGACTTCCGCGAGGAGCTGATGAAGTACGCGCAGGAGAATTTCAAGTAATTTAGATCAAGATAAAGGACGATGTAGGATAACATGGCACAGACGGTTTTGCAGCAGGTTTTGATTCTCGCAGCGATGATGATGCTCGGCTTTTTGCTGGGCAAGTTGGGCAAAGTGGAGCGCAAGGGGGCAGACCTCCTTTCCATGCTGCTGCTGGATGTATTTTTTCCCTGTAATATTCTGGCGGCGGCCAGCGGGGATTTCGGCGATATGCCGTTTTCTCAGGTCATTAAGATCGCACTGGCTTATATGTCCTGCTTCATTCTGTTTACACTTCTGGCCAAGCCGATTGCAAAACTGCTCCGGCTGAATGAGGACGATTCGCTTGTTTTCACCCGCAGCGTGGCCTATCCAAACAACGGCTTTGTTGGCATCCCGCTCTGCACGGCGGTTTTCGGCACGGAAGGAACGGTACTGGGCTCGCTTTCCGTGCCCTGCGCCACACTCTACATGTTCCTTTTCATTATGCAGAGCTTCCGGCGCGAAAAAGATCATAATCTCAAGCAGCAGCTCAAGAGCATGCTTACGCCGATGAACATTTCAGCTGTTCTCATGATCATCATGCTGGCCACGGGATGGAAATTTACCGGTGCGCCGCTGCAATTCCTGAGCAGTCTTGCCAACTGCGTCGTGCCAACGTCGATGCTCATCATAGGCTGTCTCCTTTCAGGAAGCCCGCTCATCGACGTGCTCAAAAAGCCCATTTTGTACCTCATCACGCTTCTGCGCTGCCTTGTCATGCCGCTCATCGCGGCGGTGATCCTGCGCTTTACCGGCTGGGATCGTACGACGTGCCTGTGCATTGTGATGGTGCTTGGGTGCAGCGTGGCGACGGTCATCAGTATCTTCGGCGTGCGCTATGACCGCTCGCCCGAGATGGCGAGCAAGAGCGTGCTGCAATCGAATCTGCTGCTGCCGGTCACGATGCCGCTGATGATGTTCATCGCCGAACGGATCTTATAAGGAGAGACGATTATGGACCTTCTGTTTACCCCTGTAAAGCTCGGCACGTGCGAGCTTAAAAACCGCATCGTCCGCTCGGCGACGAACGGGCATCTGTCTGACGAAAAGGGTCAGGTGACGCCGCTCTGGGCGGATACGCTCATCGAGCTTGTGAAAAACGAAGTGGGCCTTGTCATCACCGGCCATTTCTGCGTCGACAAGATGCAGCGTGCCGACGCGGGCCAGCCCGTGCTGGACGAGGCGACGGACGAGTCCCTTCTCCGCCGCGCCTGCGACGGCGTGCACCGGTACGGCGGTAAACTTTTCTTCCAGCTCAGCCACAGCGGCATCAAGGGCGTCGAGAGCGTGAACGGCGCGCCGCCGAAGCCCCCCCGAGGATTTCACTCGGGAAGAGCTCGACCGTCTGGTTGAGCAGTTTGCCTTCGCGGCGAAAAAGTGCAAAGAGAGCGATGCGCGCGGCATGCGGCGCGGATTTCCCGATGATCGTCAAGGCCGACAGCAACGGCTGCGGCGACCTGCCTGCGCTGCTGCAGCTCTATGAATGCTGCGGCGTGGACGGAGCGGAGGTCAGCGGCATCGACTTCAACCGCCGCGCGGGGCAGAAGACGCCGTTCTATCTGGACGCGCTCATCTGCGAGCCGGACTTTGCCGCAAAGCTCAAAAGCGGCGCGCAGGACGGGAGCAAATGCCTTGCCTGCAACGGCTGCTACACGATCTACCGCAAGCGCTTTGTGCGCTGCGTGCAGCATCAAGACGAGATCGAGCAGTTCAAAACCATCCCGTGGTAAAGAAAAACGGCAGAGCCGGCGCATTTTGCGCCGGTTCTGTTTTCACTGTTCGATGACGCTTTATCATGTTAACGAAATGAAAGGGCTGCGGGCCTGCAATTCTATCGACATTACCGATTGCATTCTGTCGGAATCTGCCATATACTGCAATAAAATTCAGCATTTCTACGCGCCGCTTGAAAAATCGGGCTGCCGCGGCGATCTGCAAGGAGGAGTCACCCATGAAGCGAAACTTTATTGCCAAGCGCTTCCAGAGCGCGGGCACCGGCCTGACGCTCGACACCGCGGCGCTGGCCAAATACAAGGACATTGTCGACCTGAGCATCGGCGACACGGACTTTACGACCGACGAGGCCATCATCAACGCGGCCTTCCGCGACGCCAAGGCCGGCCACACTCACTACGGCGACCCCAAGGGCGACCCCGAGCTCATTTCCGCGGTCTGCAAGGCGTGGGAGGAGGACTTTGACCAGAGCCTTCCGCGCGACCACGTGCTCGTGAGCGCGTCGAGCTGCCTCGGCATGTCGCTGGCAATGTTTGCCATCCTTGACCCGGGCGACGAGGTCATCGTCTTTTCCCCGTATTTCGCGCTGTATCGCGCGCAGATCGAGCTGGCGGGCGGCGTGTGCGTCGATGTGCCGACCTACGCCGAGGAGGACTATGCCATCAGCGAAGAGCGCCTGCGCGCTGCCATCACGCCGCGCACGAAGGCCATCATTTTCAATAACCCCACGAACCCCACCGGCATGGGCTACGATTTGTCCACAATGGAGATGCTTGCCCGCGTGGCAAAGGAATATGATCTTCTTATCGCGGCGGACGAAATTTACACGACCTACATCTACGAGGGCGACTTCCGCCCCATCCGTACACTGCCCGGCATGGCTGAGCGCACCATCACGCTCAACAGCTTTTCGAAGAACTTTCTGATGACCGGCTGGCGCGTGGGCGTTATCATTGCTGAGCCGGAATTCCTCGACGTGATGAACCGTATCAACGGCTCGCTCGTCTATTCCGCGCCGTCCATCTCCCAGCGCGCGGGGATTCAGGCGCTTGAGATGCGCAAGGAGATCCGCGAGAAGTACGTGACCGCGTACCGCGACCGCATCTTCTACTCTGCCGACCGCATCGAGAAGATCCCGTATCTGAGCCTCGTGCGCCCGAAGGGCACGTTCTACCTCTTCCCCGGCGTGGAGAAGACGGGCCTCGACGACAAGCAGTTCTGCAAGGAGTTACTTGAGCGCGCGCATGTGCTCGTCAGCGCGGGCAGCCCGTTCGGCAAGACCGGCGCAAACCACTTCCGCATCGCCTGCACCGTCGGCATTGACCAGCTCAAGCAGGCGTTCGACCGCATGGAGAAGCTGGAATTCTGAGAATTCCGCTTGTGTCCGTAAGACGGGCATGGTAAAATCAAAAGATAACGAAAAAGCTGCCGTTTTTCGGCAGCTTTTTTCAAAAGGAGGGGCGCTTATGCAGGAAAAGTCGAAACCTGTGGATAACCTGCGCGCGGACGCGGAGAAGATCATCACGCGCGCCATCGCGGCGGTGCTGCCGGACGCGGCGGTCGAGCGCGCGCTGAAAGGCAAAACCTTTTTAGGAAGGGTGTACCTCGTCGCGGCGGGAAAGGCCGCGTGGCAGATGGCGCACGCCGCCCGCGCGTGTTTGCAGGATAATTTCTGCGGCGGTGTGGTCGTGACGAAGTACGGTCACGTGAAAGGTGAGATCGCGAATGTCGCGTGCTTTGAGGGCGGGCATCCCGTGCCGGACGAAAACTCCCTGCGCGGCACGGACGCCGCGCTCGCGCTGACGGAAGATTTGACCGAAAGCGACACGGTCGTCTTTCTGCTCTCGGGCGGCGGCAGCGCGCTTTTTGAAAAGCCGCTGCTTCCGCTTGCGGAATTGCAGGACGTCACGAATCAGCTCCTTGCCGCGGGCGCGGACATCGTGGAGATCAACACGATCCGCAAGCGGCTTTCCGCCGTCAAGGGCGGACGCTTCGCCCGGCACTGCGCGCCGGCGCAGGTCTTCGCTGTCGTGCTGAGCGATATTCTGGGCGACCCGCTCGACATGATCGCCTCGGGCCCCGCGTATCCCGACAGCTCAAGCTGTGCGCAGGCGCTCGATATTGCGAAAAGGTACGGCCTGCGCCTGTCGGAGTGGGCGTGGGCGCTTCTGGCACAGGAGACGCCGAAGACGCTCGAAAATGTCGAAACGCAGATCACCGGCAGCGTGCGCGAGCTCTGCGCGGCGGCCGCCGCGGCGTGCGAAGCGCTCGGCTACGAGCCGATGATCCTCACCGATTGCCTCTGCTGTGAGGCGCGCGAGGCGGGGAGCATGCTTGCTTCCATTGCGCGCACGCATGCGCGTGACGGGAAAAACCTTGCGTTCCTCATGGGCGGCGAAACGGTCGTCCACCTGAGGGGAAAGGGCCTCGGCGGGCGCAATCAGGAGATCGCGCTCTCCGCAGCGCTCGGCATTGAGGGACTTTCGAACGCGCTCGTCTTCTCCGTCGGCTCCGACGGGACGGACGGACCGACCGATGCCGCGGGCGGCATCGCCGACGGCGAGACCGCGCAGCTGATGCGCCAAAAGGGTGTTGACGCTGTGCAGTCGCTCAATGATAACGACGCCTACCATGCGCTCGACGCGGTCGGCGGACTTATCAAGACCGGCGCGACGGGCACGAACGTCAACGACGTCTCTATCCTGCTGCTGCGTGCGGCGGAATGAGGGAAAAACGCGGAGCGCTTGACAACGGGGCGTTCCGGCGTTACGATAGCTGCGGCAAGCCTTTCCAGGCTGCCGGAATTTTTAAAATGAAGGAGCCGTTTTTTGAAGTCTAAAACGGTGTTACTGGAGCGTGTGCGCTGACCGGGAGGGCCGGCAAATTTACTGACACACGCCGTTCCTCCCGAGAGCCATGCTTTTCAGGAGGACTACATGAACCGCGAGAACAAACGCAAAACCTTTGAAAAAGGCTATTACAAGACCCACGCCTGCCGCGACACCTTCACCTGCAAGGTCTGTGGGCGGCTCTGCACGCCGGAAAACGCCGGCAGCGACCATCGCAACCACTGCCCGAACTGCTTATCGAGCCTGCACGTGGACATTGAGCCGGGCGATCGCGAAAGCGACTGCGGCGGCATCATGGAGCCCGTGGCCGTCTGGGTGCGAAGAGGCGGCGAGTGGGCGATCATCCACCGCTGCAAGCGCTGCGGAGCGCTCGGTTCGAATCGTGTGGCGGCGGACGACAACCCGATGAAGCTCATGAGCATCGCCATGCGGCCGCTCAGCGCGCCGCCGTTCCCCCTCGAGCGCATCGAGGAGATGACCACCCTCATGGCCGGCGACGGCAGAATGAAGTAGTCCCAGCAAAAGCAAAACCACCCGTTAGGGTGGTTTTGTTTTTGCTGTTATCTTATCATGGCACAAATAGATTCGAACACGTCCCCATACCGCAAGGGAGGCGC
>ERZ773216.2236-NODE-2236-length-19838-cov-3.910782_pt1 | contig 19838 bp, 10 predicted proteins | sample MGYA00511259_ERZ773216 | MGnify/ENA primary metagenome ERZ773216 (study PRJEB29015, sample SAMEA2737764) | human gut metagenome | biome: human gut; feature: human-associated habitat; material: faeces | place: China | collected 2012 ... | reverse complement strand
AAGCCTAATCCATAAGCTCATCGCCCTTAATTATCATAGAAGAATCTTATTTACAAAGATTTTCTCATAGTCTCACGACAACTGCCGTTTCCTATGAACAGGATCTCTTTGACCTTTTTACAAAGTGGTTTCTTCATTTCAGATTGGAAATCCTTATTCTTCGTAGATTTTATTTTCCAACGCATCATCAATTTCCATTAAATAAATTCGAGTATTTCTCTGAGAATACTCCTCTGCGTCCCTTTCCACAGGCTGTGTTTTGTAGGCAATAAAGGCTTCTATACTTCCATCACAGCTATTATAATCTTTGAAATTTTTAATCCATTCGTCCACGCCATTGCCAGTAAACGCAAGTAAATTTCGTTGTAGCGGTCCGACATCACAGTACATATCAATAAGATGATGTTGATAAGAATGTCGGCATTCATGAAGGACGGTGTGTAGAAGCTCATGAGCTTCTCCTCCGGCTAAGTTCCCATTTCTTATCTGTTTGGCATTAACAGTGATAGTCCGCGATGAATGGTCGTATGTTCCAAGAACATTTTCATCCATATCGTTATATTTCACATTAATCTCAGAAAGTCCTAGATATCTGGCTTCGCAATAAACTACCGCATCAAGAACGTCACATTTACTATCGAAACTGAGAGATTGAAAGGTCTCATTATCTCGTATTAATTTCAACGTATCAATATTATTTGCAAGGCTGTACTGATCCCCATATACCCGATCAACCTCTATCTCATCTTGAATGTTTAAGCTTTGGTCTACTTTATTATTCGTAAAGTGATAAATTGCTAGTGGCAATACACTGACCGAGACGCAAGCCGCAATTGTTACAATCTGCCGCAAACGACGTAGACTTCCGCGTAATTTGTGTAGGACTACTCGTGAGATATCCTTCTGTTTATTAGTTTTTCTAACCGCAATCGGTACAATACTGATCACAGATAGTACAACGGTCATACTAAGCAGTCCTTTAACAAATGTAGGGGAATATGTTTTCAATATTCCTATAGTGCATAATCCAATACCTATAATTCCATCCTGAATAATGCTGCTCCAACGACGGTTATAATAAATATTAATCGGAATACCAACCAGGGCAGCTAACATCATACACAAAAATGAATTCAGAATAGAAAACTCAGGAATCGGTACAATCAGTGACAAGTCAATATATATGTATACGAGTATTGTATTAAATAATATGTGATTGTACAAATAATCACTCTTTGACATTGTTGAACGATTTTTTCTTTTCAATTTTTTTGTATTCTGCATTGCACCGATCTCCTTTGTATATTCATAGAATCTGCCCCTTCCTATGATAGAGCACATCATTTCACTTTAAAATGAGCATCGTTCAATCCTTTTGTTTTCGTCCACTTGCATTTATATAGTCATCCTCTTTGTATATCCATGGTATTTTCTTTTTGCATCATGTAATTAATTCGCTTTAATTTCTACATTCAGTGATAGTAGCTATATATTCCGGATATACCGTCCTAATGACCTGGGCTATATGTGTTACCGGTACAACTTCGCATGAATACTGTTTTAACTTATCTTTGTTCAGATGTTCATAGTTCTGTTTAGGAACAAATACCACACTGCAGCCCGAATCACATGCAGCTTGAAGCTTCTCATACACACCACCCACAGCAAACACTCCTCCAGTCAGCGAAATTTCACCAGTGTAAGCCACATCATAATCATTCTTAATTTTCAATGGTTTCTCTATAGCAGCACTAAATATACTCATAAAGAGTGCAACTCCAGCTGAAGGACCATCTTTAGGAACAGAACCTTCGCCAAAATGTACGTGAATGTGCTTTCCCTTGAGCAATTCTGGAAACATCTTCTTTATACAGGTAACAGCAATCTTGACTGAATCACTTGCTGACTCCTTGGGAAGTCCTGTCATTTCAAGTGTTTCATTTCCATCAACAAGAACTGTCTCAATGGCAAAAGTACTCCCCATATTTCCGTTGCTTACTGCCAACGCTTTAGAAATACCCGGCTGATTACCATCTTCAGGAAAATTCCCTCGCGGAATAGGCTCCTCTCCAAGACAACTTCTTACATCGTCCTTACTGATATTAACGACTGTAGAATTCTCTTTTCCTACCTGTTCTAAAAGCTTACTACTAACAATTCTCTGCATTGCCTTTTCAGCATCTCTGACTCCAAAAGAAGCGCAATATGTCTCCAGAAGGTAGGTGCGGGCACTATCCTCGATCGATATTGAAACATTACTTGCAGCGTATCCTTTCTCAATCTTCGGAATAATGTAATCCGACACAATTTCAGCCTTTTCCTCACGGCTATAGCCATCGACATTAACAACAATGAAGCGATCTCTGATTACTGCCGGAACATTTCCCCACTCGTTTGCAGTAGCAACAAATATTGACTTACTGAAATCAATCGGAACATCCAGAAAACTGTCTGTAAACTCCCGATCCAGAAGATCCAAAAGTACTGTTGCAATTTCAGGTTTAATCTTATCAAGTTCATCAAGCTGAAATACCGTCTTCAACGATCCGGCCTTTTTAAGCCCTTTAACAATTCGTCCAGGTTCGCTTCCAACATAGGTTGACGAAAAACCTCTTAATTCTCTTACGTCTTCAATACCATTCAATGATACCTTTACAAAATGATACCCCATCGCCTCTGCAATATTCTTAACGATAGTAGTCTTTCCGATGCCAAATCCTCCGCATAAAGCAAGATTCGAATTGAAGATTGTCCCCTGAAGGGATGCTGTGTGATAGAAGAGTGTTGCTTCCTTAATCACTCGATCCATTCCGTACAGATTTTTATGAAGCTTGTCCGAAAAAATGACTGGGTCAAACCTATCCCGGAACACTTCTTCCTCATTTCTGCATGAAAGAAGATAATCTAAACGCTCTCTTTTTTTATCTTCTCCAAAGGAATCCGCATTTAAGACAGCATTCTCCTTCATATCTGATAAACAGCGTTTGATTTCTTTAGCCACTGCATCGGAATATTCCTTTCTATGCCGATTGAAGAAAATTGCCTGGTTTTCCTTGACCAGCGGAGATAAGATCTCATCAACCATTTCCACAGTAAACTTCTTGCATTTTTTATGGTTTCCAGAACTAATTGCTCTGCGAATAACCTTCTCGATATTATGCTGAAGCTCTCTCACACCTCCATCTTCACAAAAATCCGTGATTATATAACGGAGTACTTCATCACTGAAATAAAAGTCCTTATCCTTAAGTTCAAAATTTTCAAACAACTGTGGAATAATGAACTTTCTTGCTATAACCATCTTATCCTCTACTGAGTAATCTTCCAGCATAATGATTGCATTGAATCTATTTTTGATTGGTTCTGGAATTCCTCTCACACTATTCGCTGTTGCAATAAAAATAGTGTTTTCTGTAGATACTCCACAGCCAAGGAACTTATCTTCATGTTCTCCCAGAAGTACTCTGTAAAGAACATTCATCGGATCTCCCTCTTTCGAATACTTATTCATTTTATCTATTTCATCAAAACCAATAACCATTTCAGAAGTTCCATGTGAAGCAAACACCTTAATTAGTCTTCCAGCATCTGCATTGTCATAACCAGAATCAAGCCCCTCCAGTTCTAAAGGACAGGACATTCCATTAAGTGGAATAATTTCCGAGGGAATGTTTCGTGCGTCTGCAACTGCCTTCATGATTGAAGTTTTTCCAACACCAGGTCCACCAACCAAAAGGATATTGAATCCTCTTCTACTGGCTTTTTCATTGGAAACAAGAACATCTATCAACTGCTGTTTGGGCAGATCCATTTTATAAAACCTATCATCCAGAAGCTTCTTAAGTTTCTTCTTAGATACCGGACTTCTGTCTTTATAGGTAGGGGCAATTCTGGAAAGATAACTCAGTTTTTGCTCTGTCTTATGCTTTGAAGAATTCGAATCACAGAACATAGCTTCATATGCCCTCTGCGTTTCATATGGATAATTTTCCTTGCTCAGTGCATACTTAAGCATCTGTTCCTGTTTCGAAGTAAAAAGAATATCTTCACCTGCATTGTATCTTCTGTGTTTTTTCCCACGTAGCTGATTTAATATGTACTCCTGTTTTCCAGGAGCATCTTTAAATAGGCGGAAAAAGTTCTTTATGGCATTTGCGCGTCCGTAAATACTCTTTACCTGTTCAAAAATCCACTTTTCCTCTTCTTTAATAATTGTCACAGCAATATTAATCTGACGATCTTCCACCTTTATTCCGATTACGCTTAACTGTTCACCAAGTTGGATAACCTTTCCTTCTTTAGCATCTTCAGCAATAGAGTCACTATACACAGTATTCTGCACTGGCATAACGGACTCGACACCATTCTGAGTCCTGAGGGCAATTGTGCCCTCGTTCTCATCATAATCCTCATAGATACCATCAATTTCTACTATATTATCCTCGATCTCCTTAGGTGCAGGAATTTCATAACCATTACCTGTCCCTCTAATACAGGAAGATAGAAAAAGACTATTTGCCATCCCGATCTCAAACTTGCTTCCTACCATTTCTTTTGCTGTTTCAACAGATATATTCTTACTCATCTTCGATTTCTCCGATCCCTTTCGTTTCCTTGCCTTCAGCTTTCTTGGCAAACATAGAAAGTACGCTATCCCGATCTTTTGATTCCTCTTCGTTATCTTTTTCTGCCTGTTCTTTCATACTTACAAATTCCTCGAAACTCGGCGTTCCCATTTTTTCCCTCATGTTGCAATTGCATTCAGCCATAATATCTTCATCATCTGATTCAGAAATGTCTTTATCATCTTCACCATCTTCTTCAAACAAGTGCAAAGGATCCAGATCAGAATTTAATTTTAACGATTCTATTCCATAGTTCACATTGTCATCATCATACTCCCCATCAACCGTCTCCAGTGCCATCTCTAAAAGTTTTTTGTAATGCCTTCTGTCCTTACCTGATACCATTCCTACTGACAACTGTGCCGCTTTTGTATAGATTCCAAGTGTCGGATGAACAAGTGAAGTCATGTACACCCAAAAATATTTTTCATCAAACTGTGATGATTTTTCCAACATATAGGAGTATTCCATCGTCAGTTCTCCACCATCCGGATTAATACTAAGATGGGCGAATGCCTTGTTTTCATTGAATTCAGCCATGAACATACACACGAGTGGATACGCATTAGACTGCACCCTAAACGGAAAACTAAGTCTAAATATTACCTTTCCATTCTGAAGGATGACATGAATCTTAAACGGCTTATTTTCCATGCAAAAACCAACTTCGACATACTTCGGCTCACTTTCATCATATGAGTATTTGACCCCATGCTCGTTGAATACCTTGCGGATTTTTTCCATAATTACTTTTTCCTCTGGAGAGGTCTCACTAAGGCCTTTAATCATCCTGTCAATTTCAGCCTTAAGCTCTTCGATTTCCATGTCTACATCATCATGATCACTCTTTTCAGATGCCATCATTTCCTTTAATTTCTTTTCATCTTTCATATTGTCATCCTCTTTTCTATCTTGATAAAATCGTTCCAGTAGATGTTCTTCTGAATCCACCTTCAGTATCTGACTGCTACTGTAATAGCAAAAGCTCCTTTATTTTCTCCACAATTATTTTTCTTTCGCGTCGAGAGCAGCACGGATTTCTTAATTTTAATGGGAATTAGTTCAAAATTGAGTTATGTATTGAAGAACGAGTGTTATAGTGTTTACATTACTTCTGTGAGATAAGTATCTCATGAACAATTAGCTTTCTCAGAGGGGGGATTTAATCTTATCTGAAAATCCGTTGATTAGACATAACTTTACCAAAGCACATAGATAAAGTGCTTAATAATACAAAACGGGGAGGTTTTCCCTCCCCATTTTATATTATAACTTACACATAACTAGATGACCAGCTGAGTACTGCTCAATTTAAAGCAATATCATTCTGACTCCTCATCAATCATTAGAGGACCTCCATTTACTATCTGATATTGAATCTGATTTATTCTGATACTCATGTCCTTCACATTTACAACCACAGCCAATGGCTTCTTATGTTCCAACATAAGCTTTTCCATTTCCCATTCCGTAGGTTTATTGGAAATATAGAGGAAAGCAAGCTCATAACCAGAAGAACCCATTAAAAAATAAAATTTCTTTGAAATCTTCTCTTCTAAACGTTCCAGTAACTTTTTACATGTAGGTTCAGCCGATATTCGATTAATCAATCCTACCGTTTCTCCCATTATAACCTTACACAAACTGCAGCAAATTTCACTATCCCTCTGATATATCTTTTCTATATCCAAATCAGTTATAATCCCTGCGTTCCTTAAGATTTCAAGTCTTTCAATGATTTCACTGTCTTCATCAGATAAGTACCTCTTTTTCACGTCTGTTGGCATTGAGAAATAAACATTTGAATCTCTTCTGTACAATGCTCCTTGAATACAGTCAAGTGTAATATATCCTATTGTATTCTCTTGGAAATCCACGTTAACAACAACGGCCATAACGCCTTCATGCGTTGGCCTTTCCTCAAGCCACTCATCGTAATCATTACTGACAAACAGAAGTGCAATAGTATTTTTTCTCTCAATCACATGATAAACAAGATACGATGTTTTCTCTTCAAAATTCTTCACAATGTCGGCATATCTCTGATCATAATTAATTGTGTCAATACTTCCTAAAACTCCACCACCAGTAATATAACTGTAATATAGCTCTTCCTCACAGAAATATTTTCTTACATTTGGATTCAATCCAAACAATTTTTCAAGCGTTACCAGACGTTCAATCGCTTCTTTCTTTTGTTTTTCCCTTATTGTCGCCGCGTGTGGTTGATTCTGATCTATATCTCCTCTGATAATTTCAGTAATATAATTTAGCATAACCTTTATTACAGAGCTACCTATTTCAACTGGAATGTTATGCTTCGCTGTAAATCTTGCAAGGTTATTCACATTTTTGTCAATAAATGGCAATAATTTTTCTTCTTCAAAATAAACCCGTTCTGTATGTTCCGGATTTCTTGTTCTATAACAACACATGATTACAAAAAAGCTTAGGGATTCCTTTGGATTTCTTACAAAATAGAACCACGGAATGCCTTCATCAATAGACTGTTTTATCCAATTGACTATCTCTGGAATATCCGATATTTCCCTTGGATCATCATCGTATCCTTCAAACATTATTTCCCAAGTATTTCTGGCTTCAAGTAGTCTCTGACTATTTGAGGCAATGTTTTTAATTAATTTTTTTATATTAGAAAAATTTTCCGTAAGGACGTCCATTTTTTTAATTGACACCACACAAATACTTCCCATGTTTTTCCTCCCACTTCACCAAATCTACTAGTCTGGGTAACACCGTTGATATATTTTTTTGCAAAGTTCATATTGATCCCGAAATATACTCCCCCCTATTTCTTTTTTCACCAGCCACTTCCATGCATCTATAGCATATTGCAGATAATACTTTCCGGAAAACGTATCTAGTTTAAAACGTTCAAATGCTGCCTCTGCCTGTATACGGTGAATATCACCATGACGATCCTTTGCAAGAATTGTCATCAAAAGTTCAACGGCATCTTCATACTCTGTTTTTGCATTCGCATTATCATATAGAGCCTGATAAACCTTGGCTCTCAGGAACTGTGTATACGCATATTCATAAACCATTTCGCTTGTCCTAATATGAGAAAGGATTTTCTTTTTCCACTTTAAGCTATCTGTATAATAAAACAGCGCTCCTTGAATATCACCTTCCTCTTTACACACATTTGCGTATCTATTTAATGTCTCTGAACAGATATGTTGTAGTTCGATTGTTCCATTTTTTTCAGTAAGATCTAAAAAGATATTTTTAGCTGTACCAAGTAGAAATTTGCCCTCTATACCATTTCCTCTCAACAGCATCAATGTTCCTCTACTCAAAATGGCCTCTGCATATCTTTTGTGGTGATCATCAGTATCATCTCCATCAAGAATCTGTTTTCTCAAAGCGATGACTTTTTCATAAAGTCGATCAGCATTCTCATACTCTCCATGTTTCATGTAAAGATTTCCGAGCGCCAACATACACACTGAAAGACTGTATGCTGAATCGGCAGACTTTAACTTTTTATCTATTTTTTCATCTATTTCAATTGCCTTCTGATACTCCTCCTTCGCTTGTTCCATCTTTCCCTCAGCATAATAAACATCGCCTATTCCCTGATAGGATATAGATAGATTATGGTAATTATTTACAGATGGTTTACCCTTATATCGCCTTAAGGAAAGTTTATGATTTTTCTCTGCATAAATTAAAGCTCTATCGTAAAGTCCAAGTCTTTTTAGATTCTGTCCACACAATTCATAGGCTCGAATCTGATAATCATAAAAACCTTCTGATCCAGCAAAAGATGTTATTTGATCCAGTAATTCAATCAAGCCTTCTCCATATATTAAGGAATCCCGAAAAGAGTTCATATCATAAAGCCTTGAAGCAAGCCCTTCCAGGGCACGGACATAATCCAGCATTGTCTTGACATCCTTAATATCCTTAAATCGCGTACTATATAAATCAACCAGTTTTCTTTTCCATATAATGGACTTCTCATAATTTACTGGTACACCATCTCCCTTCCAATACATATCAGACAATTTATTGATAGCATCTGGAAGACCTTTTCTGGCCGCGGCATTAATCAGTGGCACCGCTTTATCAGTATCTTTCTCAACGTTTATACCATTAAAAAACGCCATACCAATCAAATAATCTTTTTCGGGTGAATGTTTTTCTTTATCGCTCAGTTCTTTAAGTGCTTCTTCCACTTCATTAGTATCATCGCCATTAACAAAAGTTTTTACAATTGGAAACAGTGCTTTTAATTTTTCTATTTCAATGGTATTAGAAGATGGTATTGATTTTCTTACCGATATTATTTTCTTATTCTGTTTTATAGCGGCTGGATATTCTTCCCTAATAACATAATTATCTGGTTCTGTAATTGAAGGTGTAACCATTAACAAAAACACGTTACTTTTCTTGATAGCATTCTCAATCTGCTCGCTCCAGATTTCTCCGGTAGAAATAAATTCATCATACCAAATTGAAATATTCTGTAGCGAAGGAATACTATGAATTGTTCTCATCAATTCATTGGCATATTTCCGATCCTTCTTACGATAACTTAAAAACAGTTGATTGCTAAATGCCTTTTTAATCCGCTCAATCTCCTCGTCACCCACTAGAATAGAGTTCAAATCGCGCGACAGTTTCTGAAGGTACGTAATTGCTGTTCCATCATTTATCTGAGAATTCAGAAGCTGGCGGTCTCCATATCCCTGACCGATTTGGTTCATCACTATTGTAAATGCACTTTCCAGTTCAGATTCTACCGCTATCGGTAGTATTGGAATGTTATTTGTAACAGCAAAGCTATATTCCCAGCTTTTTGCAAAACTGTCGTGCATCAGATAATTTGTCGATACTATAACGATAAACAGTTTCATCTCGCGTAACTTCAAAGAACAGTCGTTCAAGTCTAACTCATCCACTGAGACTTGATCTGAATGATAATATACTACGCAATCTGCCATTTCCAGAATATCATCTGCGATCTTCTTCATTTGTTCAAAATCTGCCGGATGATAAGAAAAGAATACTTTTTGTAAACCATTAGGCGAAAAATTTCCTCGGACTACGTATGACAGCTCTATGGTCTTCCAATTTTTCAATATTTTCACCTTACCAATCTATACTTTAAAATACTCCCTACCAACTGTTATTCCACTATGTCTTTCCATTGATAAACGTTTCTAACTGCTTGGGCCTTCTATTCAAGTTCTGATCACAAGCAACTAATTTTCCCTGCAGGATAATATCATCTGTTTATTAATGTGTCATTGTTTTTTGATAGAATATCCGAGCTTCACAATAAGCTTTAGTGTTTCCAACGCTGTATTACGATCATATTCTTTTTCACTATCAGGAAGATCAACATAAGCAACCATCTGTGGCGTAGTCTTCTTTTGAGGATCCTTAACCGGTCCATATGTCCAGCCTTCAGCAATACGTCCAACCGCCCAGACATCATGAACATTTTCTGCAATTTTCTCAGTAAGTTCCAGTAATTCCTCTGGAAGAACAATGTTGGACGTATCAACCGGATTTGGATTATATTTATTTTTTGACATATAGTCTCCTTTCAGTTTCACAATTACCTATAGATGGATTTCTCATGCATCATTAATTAATATTAGCTTTCTTTCATTAAATTCTTAAGTGTCTCTCCGATGTTAACAATTTCATCTTCACTGGAGATTGTCTTAATATGCAACTGACTTCCTCTTCTCCTCTGTATTGTATTTACTTCATTTGCCACTATATTGGAATGTGCATATGTATTACCTAAGAGTACCTTAGTCGTTCCAATGCCAAACTGATCTGCAATGCTATAAAGCTTGTGATAATAATCAAGCTTTAACTCTACAACAGACTTACATTCAACAATGATACTTCTGAATCCTTTTGTAAGAACGAGATCCAATTCATTCTTAATACCGTCAGGTTCCCACTTGAACTCATAACCACATGCTACATCATCGAAATATCCAGTTTTCAAGACATCATAATAAGCATACACTTTGAGCATTTCGCCTGCATTTGTTAGGAGTTTTTTGATTCTGGGAGATGAATATACGAAGCTTACGAATCGTGAATCTGTTGCATTCTCTTTCAGTTGGCTTATAAAATGTTCTTTTTCAAGTTGCTGTAAAACACCAAACGCGAGTTTCTGGCATCCAGTACCATCTACATCAAGATTCGCGTCTGTAACCGTAAGATTGTTACACGTAATTTCAACATATTCTGAATTGTGAGTTTTATACTTACGTACCTTGATTCCATAATATGGCATTAGAATCTGTGGATTGATAAATACTCCATTCAGTGCCTGTTCATACTCTACATTAATTTTTAATTCCAGTTTGCAAGTATCACTGGTATATGTCATGATACTGGATTCTTTCTCTGCAATACCATATTCCTGCAGTTTCTGAATCATTATTTTTACCGTCGAGAAACAGAACTCTGGCAAGAAATACGTCAAAGTTTTATATGATGGTAAAGCAGATGTACTAATTGTCATCTTAGCTAACGGTTGCTGATCAGATTCATACTTGTCCAAACACATGCAAAGATGATTCCAGTTTCCAACACCGTTTTCGAACTTCTTAAGGTCTAAATATTCTCCCACATAGATTTTCCATAATACCTCGTAATCATCCGCAAATTCCGGCAAATTAAATCTACTATCGGATACATTCATCAGAGCAAACATATCTCGGATTCTGATAAAAGATGCATCTTTAACATATTTCAAATACTCACAACCAACTCGCTTAAAAAATTCCTTATATCTCCAATCAAATTCAAAATATGGAATATTTAATCCGGCAATCTGTCCAATGAACATGGCATTTTCATATTCTGAAGGAAATAGTTGATTACCGCCATCATAGAGATTGACAGGAAAGTTTTTTAGGTGTTCAATAAATTTCAACGATGCTTCCGCATAATTTTCGACATCATAAATTGTATCCTTTTCGAACCATGCATTTTCATTGCCCTTAATATACTTTTTGTTGAGTTTCGTTAATTCACGCTGCAACTTTTCTCGTACTTTATTTGACACCTCACTTAAACATGCAACAACAATTTCAATTCCAGAATGCACATTCCTCTTTCCAAAATAACTGAGAATTGCATCTATTTTACAAATCAATAATTCTACATCCGAAGACTTATTAAAACAATAGAAGAATTTTATAATTTTCGGACTTAATATAGTTGCAGCCGCCACATTAGCAAATACAGCCTCATTACGCCCATTTTGATATTTACCATCTTCAAAAGCCATTGCAATGGCCGGCATGTATTGATAAGTAAGTATAAACGGTATCTTCTTTATCAGCACTTCATCATTTGCCTTATAATTCCGATATAGATTACTTTCTATAACAGGAAAAAATGTATGCTCAATAACAGCTAACCTTTCCTCGATCTTTGACCGACTTTCATCAGACAATACACAAAGGGATTTCTTAAAAGTATCCTGATAGTACCCATACTGTCTGCTGTAACTCTCTACGCCGTTGATAATGTTCTTTAAAGCAAATTGAAACTGCTTGAATGCCCGTTCAGTCTCGCCGCAATGTATAGGAATCAAATTCTGAATAAACAACAAATCCGGATTCTGAAACAAATTATCTTCTTTTATTTTTTCTGCATGCCTTCTGAAACATCTATGTAATTCAATAGACATTCGATCCAATTCATCCAATTTGTTATCAATCTCACCAGTATTCCACAAAGCATGATTATCCAACATGTATTTAGGATCACTCAACGGAGAATTTTCTGACCCTCGCACCATGCATGGATGCGTTCTTTTTACAGGATCTTTAACACTTCCTCGAATAACACAATCCTCAAGCAGCAAACCTCCTTTTTCATCTCTTGGTGCAGTCCATCCATCTACAGCTCGCTCTATCAACCATCTTCTATGTTCAAGATCAACCAAACGGTCAAACTTTGCTTTAGCCTCTGATTCTGTAAAACGCGCCTCCAAAATCTGTTTTGAAAACATTTGTGCCGCCTCAAGCAAATCAGCGCATTCAATCTGAACACTATGCAGTTTATACTTCACTGAAAGTGCAAATGCCAAAGAAGCAGTTCTGTTATATTTATCCTTTTCAGTTTTACCCTCAAAGAATTTTTTTCGCTCGCCCGTTACATCAATATTCAGCGAATCATTCCACGAAACATGTGTATTGAATGCCATTTCACCCAATCTTTGATCAATTGATGCAACGTCAACAGGAATATTCACACATACCGAATATAATTTATTCTGGATATCTGCATTTCTCAATGCCACCTTTTTTTGACTTACATAACACACGGGGCATGTATGACCTATCTCATCTGATAAATATTTCGCTATAGACCTATTAAGTGTATCATTTTCCAGCGATACAAATACATAGTCATATTCCCTCTGTTCTTCCATCGATTGTAAAATTATAGATTGAATTATATCTCTATTTATTTGAGACATTTTGGGGGTGAATCTTAATCGTTCAGCGTTAATTGGATTTATTCCTTCTACTCCCTTGAACTCTACATTGCCATAAGAAAAACTTTCTTTGTCATTCATAGAACCATTCACATTTATAAATTCTAAAATAGCTGGTCTAAAACGCAAATATGATTCCTTACATTCTTCTGACTCATTAGAAACAACAACAATATTTAATTCGACTCCAAACATCTGTCCCGACTGTAAACATACATCAACAAATTTCTGTCCGTACGTATCTGAACCAATCACCAATACATTGATATCTTTTACTTGATTACCAATTACTTCATACAGCGGATGTTCATAAAGTAGTTTCTGAATGACAATAGTAGGTTCCGACAAACCTTCTATACTCTTTTTGGGCAAAGAATTGAGTAAAGCACTTAACCGCTCTATAACTTTCTTTATATCAAGTTTGAGTTCTGAACAACTCTGGTATCTTTTCCTAGGATCCTTAATCAAACATTTTTCGAGAATTTTGCAAAGTCTGGACATTAATATCGCATCAGAATTAGTTTCAGATGCCTGGAATAATGCAGAATGTTTAACAAGCTGGTCAATACTTGAATAATAAAAATCACGATATAAACCATCTGGAATATCTTTCGTAATGACAATTGCATTGAACAGCATTGCACCTATAGAGTAAATATCTGATCTATTATCTGCCTTGCCCTTCACAACTTCAGGTGCACAAAATCCTTCTGTTCCAGACACCGGTAAATATTCACTCTCTACGGAACAAAGAGTATTAATATCGAACATTGAAATATTATTGGGTTTAATTTCAAAATCACTATCATACTGAACAAGAAAATTAGAAGGCTTAATATCCATATGCATCAATCCAGCTGTATGAAGCGCTTTAATACAATCAGTCAACGCATCCATCACGCGCAAGATATTCTGTAGTCTATGTTCCGGATTTTTTGTCGGATTTTTCCTAATTTCTGCTAAATATGAATCAAAACCCTTTCCAGGAACCCCTGGGGACCAAATATATACGGTAGGCTTTCGAAAATCTGCATTATCCAAGGTATCAGTTACTTCCTCACGCTTCATACAACCATATAGGATCTCCCCATGCTGAATATATCCCTTAAGTATTTCATTTTTAGGATTATCTACCATTACTTTTCTCAGCAACTTGTATGCGCTAAGATAATCTTTACACATCTCATCAAATTTTCGAACGGTACCTGTTCCTGCAACAAGTTGTCCATTCGAAAGGCGCTCTAAAGAATAGTACCATGCCTGTTTTCCAGCCACAGAATCAACAGGATAAAACTCTTTTAATTTTCCTGTTTCTACAATCCCATCCTTAAGTGTTCTGATCGCCTCATAACATACCGTCGAACCACCTTCACCTATTACAGATTTAATAAAATACTCTTCTGGTGAGCTACCATCCTCATTTCTGGACAACATAATTGTGCCAGTAAGATATTTACGTTCCGATTTCTCCATAATTCTTGTATCTCCTTTTATTTTCTCTCACGTGTAAAAGAGATATAGCTACAATCATCCTCAATCTCAATTAAGGAAAGTTTACGGTTCAATCCTTCAATATCATACCCATTTAGAAGAGAAGCAACATCTTCTTTAGTTATCTGATCCAAGAAACCATCTGAACATATTAAAATGCTATCTCCCAGTGCAAGATTGCATACAGATATATCAATCGCTTTTTCAGCTCCTTTTGTTGTTGTTAAACATGGATTTCCGTTGTATTGTTTTGGTTTTAAAAGATAAGAAAATCCCTTCTTAGTTACTGAGATAATTGCTCCATCTCCCAAATTGACTAAAACTGTTCTTCCTGTTTTTTTCTCCATAAAAACTAGTGCAAATGTACTTCCATACTCTCTGATATCACTGTTTTCCGACTTATTATTTTCAATGCAGTATAATATTTGCTCCGTCAACAGATATGCCATCTTTTCTCTGGGATAATAAAAAAATTCACTACTCTCTTGTTTAATAACTTTTGCCATCTCTTCACATGATAATCTTGCTCCTTCCAATCCTTTCTCACATGCGGTAGCACCATCAGCTAACATAATTGCAAGAAACGCTTCCCCTTCTACGCTATAAAGATAATCTTGATTTTTCCTCTTAATATCCCTATGATAAGTTCCTGCCCTGCTGAATTTGCTAATAACCATTTACATACATCACTCCTTTGTTTTGATGTAACAATTATAACAAGTGTTTTTTTACAATGTGCAGGGAGGGAACTTTACATGTATCCGTTATTTTCTACAAGGTAAAAATACAACGCTGTAACTATGTACATATCAAAGATATTTTTTCCGCTTAGCGGCTGATATCTTGCCTCTTCCAGATATGGATCTATTGTTGAGGCATAGTCTTCGAACACGTTCGGGAAGGTATCGAGTCCCTCTGTTTCATTCATTAAAGCAATATAATAATTGAAATGAATTGCTATCAGTTCGCTTCTGGTAACTCTTTTGTCAAATCTCAGTCTACCAACCAAGGCTTCTATCATTAACAATTCAGATGAATTATCAATAGAGTAATATCGTCCTGAAACCTTCTTAAGAATACCATCCAAGATGTCATCGTTATAATCACGTTCTCCTAAATAATAGCCGTCCTTCTTTCTACAAACATCAAAACCAAGCTCAATGAGACCACTAATAGCATTAGTAATCTGATTTCCCACAGAAATAACACCGTTTTCTTCCAGGCGACTTTGCAATTTAAACATAGACAACGTATTTCTTTCTGAAGAATAACTTGCTAAAACATGAAGTAACATTAGCATTCTAGCTCTTTCGTTTTTGTTAAATCGACTATTGCTAATATGTGTTCTATCATCAATAGCATTTACCACTTTCAAAAATTGCTCATCATCAGCATATTTTTCTTCTAACAGCGCTTTGACTTTCCAATCAAAAAACACGTCCCGTTTGAAAGTAATATCATCTTTAATTTCTTTTGTCAGATACGTCTTTTGACGGATATCAAAAAGTTCAATATCAGGATATGCACCATCTAAATCGTCCATGATCTCCTCAATAAAATCCGAGGCTGTATTTTCTTCAGAGGCAACCATTATTCTGGCAATTCCGTTATTATCAGGTGAATACACCTGATAATGTGCCAAAATATAGTCAACAATCTCATCAACCTCTTTATTGAGAAGCACATTTACATGCAAATCCCTGTAAACGTCAGTGTGAACACCAATATTTGTAAGCGCCAATTGATTTTTCTTTTTTGCACGCTTTACACATTCTTTGATAATTGCTTCAGCCTTATCAATTTTTTCTCCTGGTGTCATATTTAAATCGTCCCTACATAGGAAATAGATATAAATTGCCTCTACAAAATTCTTATAGTTAATGCCTTCTCCCGTTGGCTCCTTCTCAAACGAAGTTGCATTTTGCGGATTACTGTAATCAGATGACAACAATCTCAAGAAATTGTCATTATAGAAATCCTGGAAAAGATTTTTTACAATGTTTCTTTCCGGCTCACATTCCTTTCCCTCTAAAGGCACAGTCATTCCAAACATAAAGGCAAAGTAGTAAAGATAAACCTTCGTCTTACCGTTTACTCTGAAATTACCTGCCGCCAAGTCATTACACATTTCAATCAACTCAAAATCTATGTCATTCTTTTGGGCAGCGCTTTTCTTTGCTTTTATGTAGTCCTTCTTCGCCTGTTTGTATAAATCAGCAGCTGTACCTTCTTTTCCGGTTTTAGAGACACGTTTTATCGTTTTCAGTTGGTTCCTAAAGTCATTTTCAAGACTTGCAACAAATTCAGAAATCCTCTCTTCGTCTTTCTCAATAAGACCGTTTACAATACGGTCACAAAGAATTTTAAAACGCTTAATTACATCTTCACGAACAGCTCCTTCATCCTCAGATATTATTTCAGATAGAATAGCTATAGTATTTTCAGACAAATCAATTTTTTCAAATGCCAATGTATCATCGTCCTGATATTTACCAATACGATCAATGATCAATTTCAGAACATCTACATATGTAATTTCAACAGATGAATGTTCAAATATCGAATCATCTATTTTGTTGAGAAGCAATACCTTCTTCTTTTCTTCTGTAGACTTCTGATATATTTCTGCCTCAGACTTGTCCAACTGTTTTTTTGCCCATTCCCAAATCTGATTTGTATGAAATCTTTTAAAATTATCTCCTGCACCAACAACAAACTTCTTCAAGATAGCAACTCTTACAGTATCTGAAGAATATTCCGGAGCTAATCTGTAAACAATTTTTTTCATGAAATCACTTGGAGAAGAAGCCTGGGCATATATATCATAGAAGTACTGCAGTAATTCATCCTGCATTGCGGATCTGGTTGGAATACTTTCCAAAATCGATCGATCCGCAATCAAAGCCTTTACATCAATACCCCTTGCATTACATAACTGAGAGAGAGCAGCAGGTGGATCCCCGCTCCCGGAAGTGTCATCAATACCACTTGCATTACATAACTGAGAGACAGCATTACATAACTGAGAGACATCTCGCAGTCTAAAACGCTTTGCATCCTCCGGTGCATGATCATAATCAGCAAGGGCTAATTCAAAATCTTCCCTACAATAGTAGCTTTTCAATTCCGAAAATTTTCCCTTAATTATGGTCTTCATATTTGGAGTGTAGTCGAATTCTTTTAGTACTTGCATATTTCATTCTCCTTAGATTCGCAAAAAACTATTTCCTTTCAGCTATATCTACCCAGTATGGAACATATAATTCGATAACCAATCAAATTAGATTTTCCAGGTTTACTCCCATATGTCATCATAACACGCCGTTAGTTCATCACTGGTTCCTGAAGAATTTGAATTAATAATATATAGCAGCTTATCATTAAAATGTTTACCACCAAGTTCATCTGGCGGTGGACAACTTTCTGGTGGCTCAATCGGAATCGGCTCAATACTATCTGCTCCTTTAATCTTCAAAGCGGATCTCCATTCATAATCTACCCACTCTGAATCTCTGGCATATTTTGACCAGCAAAGGAACAAAATATCTTTTTTGTCAATTTCTCGCCTTATTTTTTTCTTCCAATCATCACCACTTCGTAAACTCTCCACATCAAAGAAAATATCCATATCCGGACGAGCTTTTTTCATTCCTTGAATGATTCTGGCAACACGCTTACGATCCTGGCTGGCATATGATACAAATGCCGATAAAATATCCTCTCTGGTTATTTCCATTTTCTGTTCGATCAGAGTTTTGCATTTCGCCACAAACTTTAGTCTTGTCGCAATTATGTCATTAATATAAACGGAAGCTACAAACAAAATCTGCCGCTTCGCATATTCTTCCGGCACTTCAACTGCAAAACTAAAGTTCAAATAACCACCTTGCCAAATATGACTCTCAGTGTTATCCGTAATCTCCAAGTCTGGTGAAGAAAGTACAATTGTTATTTTCGCTTCCCGTTCAGCAGTCATAACCCCTGATTTTGTTTCTTTCACAGATTCATCTGCATTTGCAATAAGATCTTGAACTACATGTTGAAAGCCTTCCTCGTACATCATTATTTCTATTACGGAGTAATCGCCCTTTACAAATGTTTTGGGAGCTACTGCTGAAAACTGAACTTTATCCAATGTTACCACCGGCTTTTCAATAACAACTTTTGTTCCGCATTCTGGACAATAATTGGTTGTTTGGTTAAATACCTTCCCACAGATTCTACACATTCCGTATCCGCCGCTCGATTTTCCTGTTGAAACATAAGTGTCATCTATATCAAGCAAACTCATGTGAACTGGCATAGGTTCACATTGTAATATGGCATCCTTAAATGGTATGTTTAATGATCTCCGTCTTCTCCCATATGAATTAACTGTTAACTCATCTTCATCAGTCAATTTTTTTAATTGAAGTAAACCTTCTAAATTTGCTATAGCATCCGCCGTAGAAATATCTGATTTTTCGCGATCTGTTTCTGTTATAGCTTCTGAGATTGGTGTTGTACTATCTGAAGCCGTAAATTCTACACCGGTAACGTCTAAATCATCCTCATCTGTTAATTTCAAAGGATCCGTTTCAGAAATGAACCTATCTATTTCTATGTCAGACAGTAAATCTATCTTGGGATCCGCACATATAAAGGGCTTCTCCATAAATTCCACCCACTCAAGGAAATTATAATTAAATCTCAATATCTCGTCTATTTGTTCAATTCTTTCTCTATAATACCTCATTATTTCCATTTCTTTCAAACTTAAAGAAGAATAAGCCGTGTCGAAACACAATATTTCTGAAATACAATCATACTCTTTCTCCAATAATTGTATATAATTTCGGATCCGTTCTTTCAGCTCTTCAAAATCATTTATCTTCATAGTATTCACCTCGTTCTATCAAACAGTCTATCACTGGTTGCTGAGAAATTTAAATTAATAATATATAGCAGCTTATCACTAAAATGTTTACCATCAAGTTCATCTGGCGGTGGACAACTTTCTGGTACCTCAATACTTTCTACTCCTTTAATCTTCAAAGCGTATCTCCATTCATAATCTACCCACTCTGAATCTCTTGCGTATTTTGACCAACAAAGAAATAAAATATCTCTTTTGTCAATTTCTCGCCTTATTTTTTTATTCCAATCATCACCGCTGCGTAAACTCTCCACATCAAAGAAAATATCCATATCCGGACGAGCTTTTTTCATTC